>ERZ773070.2165-NODE-2165-length-11352-cov-4.495972_pt1 | contig 11352 bp, 9 predicted proteins | sample MGYA00580618_ERZ773070 | MGnify/ENA primary metagenome ERZ773070 (study PRJEB29015, sample SAMEA2738023) | human oral metagenome | biome: human oral; feature: human-associated habitat; material: dental | place: China | collected 2019 ...
TGCAGCAGTCGTCTACGAGGTTTCCGTCCCCTTGCGGGGATATGGTTTTGAAATCATGGAGATCACAAAAGATTACCTCCTTCGGGAAGTATTTCCGTCCCCTTGCGGGGATGTGGTTTTGAAATTGGAGTGAAAATCCTGTGTTCTCACGGAGCGAAATGGCGTTTCCGTCCCCTTGCGGGGATGTGGTTTTGAAAAAGTCGCTCTTGCGTCTCTCGACAGCGCTTCAAGCTGTTTCCGTCCCCTTGCGGGGATGTGGTTTTGAAATCTTGCGTTGGGATGCCTTGTGCTGACTGCATAAAAAAATACTTTTGCGGTGCGAATGAGATTCCCCTCCTTTTCGCGGCAGCTCTTGTTCGAAAATTCTTTGCAGTCATTGCGGCTCTAAGTGCGGCGCAGATTCTACGTGCAGTATAGCATAATGCTCCATGACGTACAATCCCACCGGCACAAAGAGCAGACATCTTCCTTATTGGTGGATTTCGAGGGCTTCTTCGAGCCAGCCGTTGATGCGGCTGTAGGTTGTGAGTGCCTCCTTGACTTTCCCGCCATAGACAAGGGTGAGCATCTGTGTGAAGATCGCCATGAGTGCGGGTGGAGTCATCTGCGTGACCTTCTGAAAGCTCTCTCTGGTGACGTTGGTAATTTGATGTGCGACGTTGTTGCGCAGAATCCTGATGTCGCCCAACTTGCCGAGTTCCGCCATCATATCATCATGGAGTTTTGTGTCCTTTGTCAGCCCTTCTTCCTGCATATAATCGCAATAGTAGATGAGCAGTGTAAAGGAGAGGTCACTGTCTTTGTAGTCCCCATATTCCCGATCCAAACGCTTCAACAATTTGTGCGCAGCCTGCTTTATGCGTTCACGCTCAAGTATATAGCCGCCTTTACGTTTTACATATCTGGAGAGGTTAAGGATGTTTTGCGGGTTCTGTCTGCCTCCCCTTACGTTTTTCTGAACGTAATCGAGCAGAAATTTATCGAGGAATGGGGAGATGCGCAGCATGAAGTTGGAGAGATGGTCATTTTCCTGATCAATCTGCATGATAAGAAAGTATTCGATGAGGAGTTCCTCCTCTCCCGTAAAGAGGAACAGTTTCTGCCCATTGTACTCTGCGAGGATTTTACGTGCCTTGTCTGGGAGAAGGTCAGTACGGGCGGCGGCGTGTTTGAGCAGCTGTTTCGCATCGGCGGGGACGAGGCTGCTGCTGCGTGCAAGGGTGAGTGCCGCGTTGTACTCGTACGCGTGAATGAGCGAGATGATGCGGTTCTTCTCCGCATGGTAGCGAAAAACAGAAAGGGGCGGTTCTTCGCATCGGTTTTTTGCCCCCTCTTCATCATCCACGTTTACTTCGAGCAGGATATCCACATCAACATCATCACTCGCAGGTTTGTTCTTCCGATTGGATTTGCCGCTGTGACTTGGTACCTGTATTCCTCTGCATCGTTCCGTATCTGCCGCAAGCATGGCGAGCACGGTCTTCATCTGCGGGGTACCGGAGCTGAGATTGATCAAGATCTCATGTTCCGGATACCTGTCCCTGACCGATTGCACAGCCTCCGGCAGGATTTTGCTGAACTCCTCGTAGAGATATGCGGCGACGATTCCTGAGAAGATCTCCTCGATCGCACAATTCGGTGAGAGTTTGTGGATGGCACGCGTGTAGCGGTGATCGCGCCGCTCCTTGTTTTCCATGTCCTTTGTATAAAAGAGGACGACACGCTCAGGCTGATAATGCCGCAGGATATGCAGACAAGCACCATCGTGACAGTCGCGAATAGGGTCTGTATCGCCCAATGGCGAAAAGAGGATACGCTTCATCTCGTTCATCCTTTCCAGATATGTGTCTCTACCGCGCCCATGCCGAGGGCGGTTTTGATGCCGAGCCCCGCGTAGGGGGCAAAGGCGAGGAGTGTGCCGAGGATGCGGCGCACCATGTCGCTGCCCGCAAACTGCAGGGCGATCTGTCCGCGAAAGCCGCGGATGCTATACCCCTCGACGGAGAACGCCGCAGAGCGCAGGGCGTAGCGCGTGAGGCGCGTATGCGCTGCCAGGGTCTGCGCGAGGTCGTCCTCCTCGATGCAGATGTCGGGGCAGAATCTGTTCCACCGTGCGAGGAGGCTCTGCAGGATGAGTGTGCTCTCAGGCAGGATGATGTATGCGCCGCCCTGTTTGAAGCTGGTCGGCGTGAGAAAGTGGAGCTCTGCACCGCGGGGTGCGGTCTCTGCGCGAAAGTATTCATCGGCGATGTCCTGATAGCGGCTCTCCTCGACGCATTGTATGTTTTGCACGGCGACCGCGTAGCCCTTTTGTCTGAGATGGATGTGCTCCAAGCTTTGCAGTACTGTACCGATGATCTCGCCCGCCGTCTGATCGAGTGTGCCGATACGCCAAATGACGCGCTCCCGTTCTCTGTCCCAGCGGATGCTCTGGCTGTAGGGGCGCAGGTTCTCTGTGTGCAGGTAGTCGGCGTAGTCCTCCGGCAGGAGTTCCATGAGTGCACCGTGGAGGACGGAGCCCATGGAGGAGGAGACACGCACGCCGTCCGGCAGGCGCAGCTCCGCCTCAAAGCGTCTCAGCATTGCCAACCCCCGTGATGGAGCAGAGTCCCATGATCCAGTCCGCCCCATCGGTCTGTGCTCTCTTGAGTGTGCGCGGGGTAAGCTGCGTATCCGTCTCTCTGTGCTTGTGCGATGGGTTGGTGAACTGCTCGTCGAAATACGCCGCCGCAAAACGTCGTGTATCCGTTTCTTTGTCTGCAAGCGCATAGGTGAGCGTCTTGGAGAGGAAGCCCGTGCCCCCGCCGAGGAGCGCGTTTGCCTTGTACTTTCCGATATCGGCAAAGAGATCGCCGTAGTATTTGGCATCGATGGCTTCAAAGACGCGCTGTTGGCGTGTCAGTCCGTCGAGGGTATAGGCGCGCAGCATATTGAGGACGGACGGCAGGGAGTCAATGCCCGCCGCGTGAAGCATAGGGAGGTTCGCAGTGATGGTAAAGCGCAGTCTGCTGTCTGCTGGGATACACTCGCGAAAGAGAACGATCGGGCTTTCGCCGCGCTTTTCGCCAGACTTGATGAGGGTTGTTGCGTCGATTTTCTGTACGATGACGGTCGGGGCTTTTGCCACGCATCCAACGAGCATCGCGTCGCTGACAGAGAGCCCGCGCAGTGCGCTCGCGGCGGCATCCCCGCGCTCTGTGTCCTCATAGGTGAGGGTGTGCAGGAGTTCCTGTTCGAGCCGCAGGATAATCTCGTTCCACTTGTGCTCTTTTTCCTTCAGTGAACCTTTGACGGAAGAGATTTCCTGCCAGTAGGCGCGGAAACGCGCGGGGTCTTTGCGAATGAGATGGTAGAGGATGCCCGTACGCAACGCACCCTTGATGGTGCTGCCGGGGATGTAGGGGTGCGCGTTGTCGGCGCGTACGAGGTGACACACGACTTTGTTGAGGTTGGGCTTGCGGTTTCGGTATTTGTTCTCCGAGAGCATCGCAACGGGGACTTTGCGGCGGATGACACCCGCCTTGCGCAGATCCGCCTCAGTGACACGGTTGGCAGTCAGCCACTCGAGCAGGTTGCGTGATCTGTTGCCCTGCCCCTCGATCTCGATGTATTTGATGAACGCATCGGTGAGCCCGTGCGCATCAAGAAAGGCGAGCCATTTGGACTCGTGCAGGAGACTCATCTCGAGTTTGTCTCTATCGTAGAGATACTCGAATGTTCTCAGTTCCTCCCCCGAGCCGATGTGGACGGGGGCGATGCACTTGATCTCATAGGTCTGCCGAACCATATCGCCTCTCATGCTGTCACCCCCGCATAAAATCCATAGCCATAGCGCCAGACAGGATGCCCATCACGTGTCCCCAGCATACCGCACGTGCCGCTAATCCGCGCAGGAAAACACGAGCCCGCGTCGAGGAGGTAGACGCTGTTCTTCTTCTCGGCAGAATGAACGGGATAGCTGATGAAGCCGCCCGCACGGCGCAGACGATAGGCACCGCGCTTGACGGCGGCAAGATCGTCCGCTGTCGGGAGGACGGGCGCGAGTGCGAGCTGCCACGGGGCACTGTCCGCTGCGAGCATGTCTCTGAGCGCTGCGATGTCGCTGCCATCGTCCGCGTCCATGTGGATGATTTCGCCGACACGGAATTTGCCATAGCCGCTCGTACGCTTGCCGCCGATGCCCGCAGTACCAAGCCACACAAGGAGGCGGTGCAGCCACGAGATCGTCTTCTCATCACGAACGCAAGCGATGAGGTAAAGCCCCGCCTCTGTACGAAAGTCGAACTGTGCGACATAGTAGGGCAAAGGCTCCTCTCCCCGTCGATTCACACGTTGGCGCAAAGACTCCATGCCGAAATTGGCATCGAACTCGCGGTCCTCAAAGGGGCTCCCGCTCTGCATGGCACAGATGTAGTCCTGCATGCGGCTGGCGCGAATGTATTTCAGTTTTTTCTGCTTCTTGCGCATGGTAGCATTCTCACAGGTGCTGCGGTAGTCCTCGCGCTCCTGTGCTTGTGTATGCTCAATGCGCAGGACGGGGCGCGGGAGGAAGAGGGCAAGTGCGCCGCCATGTTCCCGCCGCTGCCACGGCAGGAGGTCGGAGAGACGCAGGTCGCCGCGCTCAACGCTCTCTGCGAGTCGCCCAAGCTCCTCCGTCTCGCCAGAGGCGGCAAGCTCTGCGCAGAGTGCACCAAAGAGTGCATCGGCGGGGTATTCCATACATGCCTCGTCCAGTCTGCCGCCACGTCCCGGCACACCGAAGCGGACGGCAGTCCTAAAGTGCAGCGGATAGATCACATAGCTCACACGGATCCGCCACCTTTCTCCAGTAAGTCCGCAATCCCCTGCAACCGTTCCTGTGTCATAGCGTTCTCGGCAGAGAGCGTGAAGTGTTTTACATGAAAGTCGTGCAACGACACTCTGCCGTAACCGCGCGAGCCGTGCCCGCCGAGGTAGTCCATCTGCAGGAGACGGATACCGTCAGCGAGGAGTTGCATGTCCTCTGCCAGCTCACCCTCGTCCTCGATGTTGTAAACAAGGCGGAAGTCGAACTCTGCACCGGCGGGAACGCGCTCGATCTGGCGCGGGTTTGCGGCGGCACTGATGCGGCTGATGGTGTTCTCGAATTTGATCTCACCGATGTATGTATCCAGCTCCATCTCAGCAAAATATTGATAGGATTCCTTCCTCATGCGGATATCCGAGAACTGAAGGCGTGCCGCCTTGCCTCCCGCATTGCCCTGTGCTGCAGAGCCAAAGAGGCGCTGAATCGTAGTGCTATCCTCATCAATCTTATTCAGGAAGTATTCATTTGTTGAGAAGCTGCGCGCAAGGAGGGTACGAATCTTTCCTTTGAGCGAGCTGCCGGGAATAATCGGCCGCTTCGTCATCGGGTCACGCAAAAACGGGCTGTCAACTGCACCGATGGGTGAAAAATCAGAGGAAGCGCCAATGTGCAGACCAGTCTTGAGACACAATATCGCCTCAATCTCAAGTTTTCCTTTCAGCGCGCGCTGTCTTGTATCCTGCTGCTCCATCATCATTCTCCTTCCTTTTCCCCATAAAATTTGTGATAGGCGACAAGTGCCTCGACGAACTGTGCGAACGCCATGTACTCTCTGAGATCCGTGCCGACAGTGTCGATGTACTCCTTCAGCCGCGTATCGTCCGCGAATCTCTTGACGCCCTTATTCCCACGCGCGACCTGATAGGCAAGCTTGACCTTTAGGAATCGAACCGCCTTGGCAAGCTCATCGCTCATCTCAAATGCCTTTTCCTGCTCCCTCCCCCGTGCCTTCATCTGCTGATAGCGATATAGGATGATCTTGTTCGTCAGCGTGTTGACCGCCGTGAGGAATTTACGGATCTGGTTGGTTGTCAGTCCATTTGTTCCCCCGAGCAGTCGGTCATTTTTGAGCCCGAGGATGATCTTCTCTGCTTTTCCTGCAATATCATCCGTCTCCGTCAGTTTTTTGATTGTCTCAGCCATCGATGTTCTCTCCCTTATCTCGGATGCTGTATATGATCAGCTGGAATGCGGTTGACAACTGTCTGCGCTCGGATGGTGCGCGATACCATTCGTAGAGCTGCGCACGCACGCGCCGATATGCCTCCTGCGCAGGACTCTTTGTCCCCGGGTCGAGGCGCGCCAGCATGTATGCGAAGCGTGCGAGCTGGATTTGTCCGTCCTGCTCCAAAAGGGTGAGCATCCGATAGACAGCACTCTTGCCGAGGTTCAGCCGCGCCCCGTTCCCACCCTCTTCAAAGGAGCAGTTCTCATGCAGAAATGTGAGTTTTTCCCCACAAACATTGTCGATGAAGTCATCCCAGCCATAGACCTGCGCATGCGTCTCGAACTCCGCGAGAGAGCGCCCCTCTGTGACTGCACCAAAGAGTGCGACACTGTCCTTCTTCGGGCGCCCGTCCGCATCGCGCAGATCTTTCGCGCGTGATTCGAGATCGCCTGTACGGCGTGCCATCTCTGCAATGGGGCATTTGTCCTTGAAGAACCCGATTCCTGCCGAGAAATGAAGCTTTCCGCTCGTAAAGCGGAGGAATGCGCGTCTAAGGTCGACGGCGAGTTCGACGATGTCGTCCCACGCGCCGAGGAGGAAGATGTCGTCTCCGCCCGAGTAGACGATGTGGACGTCGCGCTCCGCCTTCTTTTCCCTGCCAAAGAGGGAGAAGTGTGTACTGAACTTTCCATGGCAGATATCGTTGATGTAGTGCTTGAAAAAGAGCGAGAGCCGCTGCGAGAGTGCCGCCGTACGCGTCATGGTGGCATACTCCGACGGGAATCCCGCGAGAAACGCCGCACCGAGGTTGTCCACGTCGGCACGCATGACGCCGACGCGCGGAATGCCCGTGCTGTCCTCCGTGCCGCCGCTGCGCCGTGCAAGGTCCTCCATCTCGAGCACCTTCTTGTTTTCACGCGCAGAGTAGTCGCCGAGCCAGAGGTGCGTGGCGGGCAAATCGCCCGTGTATGCTGCGTTCTTCGCATAGATGCGCTCGATCTTGTATGAGAGACGGTCGACATCGTCCAGCTCCTCTGCCGTGAGGTAGAGGGTACGCCCGATGCCGGGCAGGGAGAGCGCCTCCGCACCGCGCTCTGCAGAGACGCAGAAGGCGTTCTTTGTCAGGATGCGCTCGCCAAAGGTGAAGAGATGAGAGCACATCCCGCACGCCTCAATGGAGGAGTCGGCGGAGTAGGGCATGAGATGTGTTGTGGAGGTGTGGCAGACGGCACATTCACGATCCTTGTCCCGCGTTTTGTTCCACGCGCTCTCGGGCACGAACATCGCTGCGAGCTGATCCTCGGAGTAGCGGCAGAGTTTTTCCGCCGAAAGCCCCTCGCTCACGCGGCGAAACGCCTCCTGTGTACCCTGCCCCGCAAGCTCCGCGCCCGTGCACGCCGTCCACGCCATCGCGAGGTAAAGGCTGCTGCCGAAGTGCTCCAGCATCCAGTTGTTGACCTCCGTATGGCAGCGTGCGAGAATGTTCTGCACGTCCTCGGTGTTCGGCAGGAGCAGGTAGAAGTGTCCGCCGCCCGTATAGAGGAGTGCACTGCGGCTGATGCCGCACGCGGCGAGAATCTCATCTACGATGTTCTCAAGCAGAATCTCGAGGTAGAACGAACGGCCGCGCAGGCTCTTGAGCGCACCCTTCGACGGGATCGCGTAGATGAACGGCTGTATCCCCGAGATGTCCGCTGACACAAGGAGGAATGCGGGCAATGCTTCGCCGCCCCGCTCCTCGTATGTGTGTGCACTGTGGATGTCCTGCGCCGCCGCATAGCGATGGAGCGCAGCCGCGTATGCCGCTGTCATGCGTGCGTAGTCGCAGAGTGAGATGTCCGCGCCCGCAGGGGACGGCACATAACTCATCGTCTCCTCGATGACGCGCAGGAGTTCGCCGAGCGGCATTTGTGCCGGAGATTTCCGCGTGAAGTGTGCTGCAATATCCTCAGATATCTGCTGATAACCTCGCTCCGCCTCCTGCAGGTCTGCGAGCGGCTGCGGGAACAGCATTTCGGACGTATCCGTCAGGATGCGGATCGGAAAGCCCTCTCTCTCTCCGCCGGTATCGCCGAAATAGTTGAATACGCTCTCTAAATACGCTGGGGATTTTCCTGTCGGACGCACTGCCGCATCCTTAGCTCCGGAGGCAAGCTGTACAGCCACATTGAGAAGCCATATAATGTCATCCGCGTCTCTGCCGCTGCCGCACACCGCATGCAGGAGTTCTGCATCCTGTTCCTCACAGAAACGCGAGAGGAAGCCCTCTCCTACATCCGCAGCATGGGGATGTACGCGCTCAGCGAGTATACAGACGGCGCGCAGCAATGCTGCACGCTCGATCCGCTGGCACAGATCCTCCATTGCCTCATCTCCTTTCTGAATCCTAATTTTTCACTAATATGGAGTATTCTCTCTTCTTATGAAAATTCCTTCCATGTCTGCAGAATGACGGCCTGTTTTCACCAAATATCTTCTCTCACCGCATGAGTTCGAGCGTGGCATAACAGTCTCCTATGCGCTCTAGTTTGGAAGTTCCCTCCGGATCGGTCGTGGTTACATAGTACACAAGGTGGTAGACCCCCTCCTGATCCGTTTTCTCGATACTGAGATCTACAAAGCCATTAACAAGATGAGGAAAGTTCTCTCCCACATTTGATGACCCGAGGACGTGACCATAGGTCTGAAGTATATCGTGGGAGACTTCCCTATCGCCACGATATTTATTGACCTGAGAATGGCCAGAGGAGAAATTGGTGATAATCGGTTTCCGGCCGGCATCCTCTCCGAGAAATGCGCCGGTATCGTCCATCAGCGCAACCATAAACGCGTCCCCCTTCGGCAACACCGAGAAATGAACCAGACCGGTCCTGCGATTGCCTGCTGTCGGCAGCACTGCATGCTTTCCCCTTGCCCCGTCAAGATTCTTCGAGGCATTAAAGCCATATACATCCGAGAGGAGGAAAACATGTCCCATGAGCTCGGAGAGCGGGGGCACATGCTCATAGTCTACAGACTCCTTGGAGAACTCCTCCCAGCGCATCGATGCGGTAAGATCGGGTGGATAGGCTTCTTGCAAGCGTGTCCAGATCTTCTCGATCTGCGCCGCTGCCTGTGCGCGCTCCTCTGCCGCCTCTCGCTCGGATACTTCCCGCGAGCTGTTTACAGACTCCCGGTAAAGCTCCGGAAAATGTCCGGCAAGATAGTCGAGCACTGTCTCCATCGCTCCGGGGAATCCCTCCTTGTTCGCGCGGGCGGCGGTTGCGACGCCGATCGGCTGCCACACGCTGCTGACACGATCCTCATAGTAGTATTTGCGATAGGGATCGATCGTGTAGCGCACCGCACCGTAGTCCTTTCCCTTCTGCGCGTCAATAAAGTGAAATACAACCTTAAACACTCTGCGCCCCTGATAGTCCACGAGATGTACGGATGCAGGATCAAAAGTAAGATAGCCGTCGTCTACCGTCTGAAGGTTGACGAATCCGGTTGTTCCAACCGCATCAAAGCGTCCGTAGGCAGGCCCTTCTTTCGCATGCCCTGTGAGCGGGACGAGCAGCGTGAGTCCAATGACCGCGCCAAGCGCAGCCGTTTTGATCTTTATGCTCATTTCTCTGTTCCCCCCTTCACATTCAACAGGCGTTTCGGATGCTTCTCATCGTATGCAGCGGCTGTATCGGCGATTGCTTTTGCCTCTTCGTAGTCCGCGTGCGCGTCAGCATCCTCGCTCGCGGCGTAGTCCTCCATCGCCGCACTGCGTGTGTCAAAACGCAGCTTATCAAGAATCTTTTCCGCACCCGTATTCCTGTCCCGCACGACGATGTAGGAATCTTTCGACGCGGGATCACCCGCGCTCGGGTGCGAGGCAACCGGAATATAAGAAATGTTCTCCCTATGGAAAATGCCCTTCTTGATCGCGGTTGCAAGCTGCCCTGCAATATAGTAGACACGCTCAAGCTGCTCAACCTCGCCCGTCCGCACGACGGGAATGTGCGTACCATCAAGATAGAGCTCGCCCTCCTTGATTTCCACACGGCCTTCCGAGGATTTCTTCACGTAGTCCATCACACGTTCAAATCGCTTCGGCGTCTTGGAGTGCGGATTGCGGAAATCCACCGGCAGCTTGCCGTCCGGATGATCAATCTGCTCGAGTTTCATGTAGCGGTCAAATTTCATCAGTGCGCCGCCAATGGAGTACTCAGGAACGTTCTCAATGAACTGCACGCCCCACACATCCGCTCCTTTCTCCTGGTTGAATGACATCTGACGATCAACGAGCGTGTCCACAAGGTTCACGCCAAGGTTCTGTGCGGCAACTCCAATCGCGGACGTGGCACCGCCGCCGAAGATGCCGAGCAGCGTGCTGACGCCGAACTGTTTGTCGTAGCTCTCGAGGAAATCCTCACCGGCCCAATGGCCGAACTCATGTCCCATGACGAATGCAACGGCAGAGGTGTTGTAGATATTCGCTCCATTCATCGGACGAAGGTCGCCGTGGTCAAGGAAGCCGTCATTCATGCGCGTGTTCAGGAACTTTACCATACCGTCATTGTAATAGGCATGTCCCGCGGGGAACATCACGGCATTCGGCACGTTGTCCTTTACCGCTTTGATCGGATAGAGCCAGCGCGTGTGTGCGCCGTCCTCCATGTTCAGCTTGTCAGGGTTGCACACAACGAGGCGGTTCTGGATTGTGAGGAGTTCCTCGTCAACGTATGTCTCGTACTTCGACTCGAACTCCTGCACTGCCTCCATTCCGATGTCCCGCTCGGCATCGCTCGAGAGGATATGTGCCTCAGCAGTGGAGACGAAGGGAACGGGGAATCCGGCCTGCGGCGCAGCAAGCGTTGGGGCAAGCGCTACGACACCCGCAATTACAAGGGTCTGTTTCATGTTCTTCATTTTTCCAACTCCTTTTTCTCTCTCCCCCAATCCTTCGGGAGGCTTTCCGTATCGACCCCGGTCGTGCGCACATGCAGAGCGAAATCTCTGCTGATATCCCGGGCTTTCCCATGAAGGAAAGATGGTAGAATATCATGCAAAAATCTTTTTGTCAATTATTTTTTTATTTTTTTGCAAAAAAAGAGCCCTGCTGGAGGGCCTGATGTATAGATATGACAATGTTATGCGTCCGAGAAAGTGCAAGTTATTAAGTCGCACAATATGCCAACACATTTTGTGTTTGAAATGCAGCAAGATCATCTCCTGCAGTCGGGAAACGAGTCCGTCTCGTGTTTTTATTTTCACTCCCGACGAATCTTGGGCAGCAGGAAGCGCAGGAGGAGATAGGCGAGGATGCTGCCCGCGCCGGTGGAGATGAGGAAGGGGACGATGTAGA
>ERZ773070.2166-NODE-2166-length-11349-cov-19.090491_pt1 | contig 11349 bp, 9 predicted proteins | sample MGYA00580618_ERZ773070 | MGnify/ENA primary metagenome ERZ773070 (study PRJEB29015, sample SAMEA2738023) | human oral metagenome | biome: human oral; feature: human-associated habitat; material: dental | place: China | collected 2019 ...
GCGCCGCGGGCGAGCAGCTCGGCCGGGCTGCGCGAGCCGAAGCGGGCCGGGTCGTGCAGGACGACGCCGCGGACCAGCTCGGGGCGGCGCCCGCCCACGACCATGGCGGTGGCGGCCCCCATGGAGTGGCCGATGACGACGGGCGGGGGCGCCGCGGGCAGCCCCAGGGCGCGCCGGCCGCGGGCCTGGGCGTCCAGGTCCTCCAGGACGGCGACGGCGTCGTCGACGAGGACCTCGCCGGCGCGCTCCAGCTCGGCGGGCTCCCAGCGCGGGGACAGGCCGTGGCCGCGGGCGTCGACGGCGACCACCCGGTAGCCCAGGGCCCGCCAGTGGTCGATGGCGTCGGTCTGGGAGACGGCCGAGGCGGTGATCCCGTGCAGGAGCACCAGGGTGGGGGCGTCGTCGGGTCCGACGACGATGCGGGCGAGAGAATGGCTCATGCCTCCATCCTCGCGCATCCCGGGGCCATAGGCTGGGTCCATGGCAGAGCAGAACAAGCAGACCGGGCAGAACGAGTCGTACACGCGGACCTCGGGGCCGCGCATGAACGTCGAGTCCTTCAACCTCGACCACACGCGGGTGGCCGCGCCCTTCGTGCGGATCGCCGACCGCAAGCGCCTGCCGGGCGGCGACGAGCTGGTCAAGTACGACGTGCGCTTCACCCAGCCCAACCGCGAGCACCTGGAGATGAAGGCGGTGCACTCCATCGAGCACCTGACCGCCGAGCTCATGCGCAACCACACCGACCGGCTCATCGACTGGGGGCCGATGGGCTGCCAGACCGGCTTCTACGCCCTGACCCTGGGTCTGGAGCCGGCCGAGTTCCTGCCGCTGCTGGAGGCCACCTTCCGCGACGTCCTGGAGGCCACCGAGGTGCCCGCCGCCAACGAGGTGCAGTGCGGCTGGGGCGCGAACCACTCCCTGGAGGCGGCGCAGGAGGCGGTGCGCGCCTTCCTCGCGGCGCGCCCGCAGTGGGAGGTCGTCATCCCTGAAACTCCGGCGGACTCCGGGGGCCCGGCGGCTCCGGGGACCGCCGCCGCGGCCCCCGCCGTCGAGCAGGATGCAGAAGCGTGACGCCCCTGGAGTCGGCCACCGACAACGTCATCGTCGTCCCGCAGAGCCCGATCCTGCTGCTGACCGTCCTCCTGCAGCCGGGGATGATGCTGCTGGCCTGGCTCGTGGGCAGCCTCACCCGCCGCATCCTGCGCCGCTGGGGCACCAGCCTGTCGTCCTCAGCGGCCACGCTCACGGCCCTGCTGGGCCTGTGGGGCGGGCTGGCGCTGGGGGCCTGGTTCCTCGAGGAGGACTACCTGTGGGCGCCACGCCTGCTGGTGTGCGCCGTCGCCACCGCCGTCGGGGTCATTGTGCTGACCTCCGCCGTGGCCGCCTGGCTGCAGCACGAGCCCGAGCTCGAGCCGATCGCGGACGTCGCCCGCCGCGGCGAGTCCGAGCACCTGGAGTTCAAGTCCTCAGCACGCGTCAACCTGCGCACCGGCAAGCGCGACGACGCCATGGAGACCGTCGCCGCCAAGACGGTGGCGGCCTTCCTGAACTCCCGCGGCGGCACGCTGCTGCTCGGCGTCGATGACGGCGGCCGGCTCATCGGCCTGGGTCCGGACTACACGACCCTGCGCCACGAGAACGCCGACCGCTACGAGCTCTTCCTGCGTGACCTGTGGCGCGCTCGCCTGGGGGCGAATGCCGCGGTCCTGCCGCGTCTGGACTTCGCCCCCGCCGATGGCGGCGATGGCGCCGAGGTCTGCCGGGTCACCGTGCCGCCCTCGCCGGTGCCCGTCTACCTGTCAGGCCCCAAGGGCCGGGGCGGGCGAGAGCTGTGGGTGCGGGCGGGCAACTCCACCCAGCGCCTTGAGGTCGATGACGCCATTACCTACGTGGCCCAGCGCTGGCCGCACGCGGTGCGCCCCTCCTGGCGCAGCCGGATCGGCGCCTACCTGCTCTACCACCGCCGCCCGGCCGGGGCACCGGCCGATGGCGGCCAGACTCCCGGCGGCCTCATCGGCTAGGACGTGTCCTGCGGGTCATCGGAGCCAGAGCCGTACAGCAGGCCGAAGGCCGGTCCCGTCGAGATCGGTGAAGGGGCGGGCGGCGCACTGTGCTGACCGACGCGTCCCGTCAGGCGGCGCGCCCTGCCGAGCGCTTGACCGGGCCCCGCACGCACCCGGCAGTCCCATCGAGCGCCTCTGCGCTCAAAAAGGTGGCTCCTACGCACTTTTACGGTGCACGGCACCGTCGCGAGTTGCGAAGTTTGGCGTAATTCCGCGGTTCTGCAGCAGGCGGAGATGAGACACGAACGTTAAAAGTGCGTAGGAGCCACCTTTTTCGACGCGGAAACACAGCCGGAAGCGCCCGAACGCACCTGTGCAGACGCCTGTGACGCCTCGGACCCCTCAGAGGGGCAACTGCGGGCCCCGCAGACGGGTGCGGAAGCGCACGTGGAGTCGTGGGCGCCTGCCGGCGGCCGGCCACGTTATCCACAGGGTGGCGCAAACCTTGTCACCGGCGGCCCCGCCGGTCGATGCTCGTTTCATGCGGTACACCGAGCGGCGGGACGCCATGCTGCGAGCGCTGGCAGCCGCACACGGGGCGGCCAAACAACGATTCCTGGCCACCTCAGAACACTGCCGTCGCACTCTGGGCCGCATGGTGGCCGACGGAATCGTCGTCCGCCACCCGCAGCACGTCATCGCCCTGCCGGGAACGGACCGGCCCACCATCATCGCCCGGCGCCTGGGCGGTCTTATCGCCTGCGCGCACGCAATGGAGCACTACGGCATCGCCCTTCAGAAGAGCCCCGGAAGCCGGCTCCACATCATCGCCCCCTACGACCAGCACCCCGTAGACGGCATCGGGCGCGTCACCATCCACAGGAACGCCGACACTCCCATCGACCCGCTGGGCTCGCCGTTCGCCGACCAGGAGACCGCCATCCTCACCCTCATGCGCTGCGCATCGGAGCTGGACGCGCTCATCGCCCTGGACTGCGCCCTGCGCGGCGGCCTGGTCACCCGCACCCAGCTTCTCGCCAGACTGCGCGGACCGAGGAACGGCCCTATGCGCGCGCTGCTCGCCCGCGCCAACCCGAAGGCGCGCTCCATCCTGGAGACCATCGCCCGATACGAGCTGGAGGAGGCCGGCGCCCCGCCGGAGGTCGCCGTTGAGACGCCCATCGGCGAGCTCGACCTCGTCCTGGGACAACGTCTTGCGATTGAGACCGACGGTCACGCCTTCCACTCGTCCCTGGTCGACTGGACGCAGGACCGCCGCCGCGACCAGTGGCTCCTGCAGCACGGCATGACACCGCTTCGCCTGACCGCCCAGCAGGTCCTGGCGCACCGGACGGTGGAGATCGTCCGCCCCATTGCCGAGCGTCTCGGCTGCTGGCCCGGGAGCGCGACATGAGACCCACGCGCGCTTTCCTCTCGTCGAGATCGGTAGATCTCCGCACCGAGATCGGTTCACTTCCGGCTCGAGATCGGTTCAAGGCGCCCGCCCGGCCCGGCCCGCGCCCCTGGAAGCAACCATCCGCATCCCGAGGGCCCGCGGAAGCTCGTCCGCGGGCCCTCAGCAAATAGCAGCTCTTACTCTTACTTCTTGCGGCGGAGCCTCTCGCGCAGGGACTCGACGCGGTCCTCCCACTTCTGTTTGCGCTCCTGACGGCGCTCCTCGTGAAGCACCCGGGCGGCCTCCCGGTCGGCGGCGATGGCGGCGGCCTCGGCGGCCTCGAGCTCGCCGAGGACCTGGTCGGCCTCGAGCCGCAGGACCTGTCCGCCCAGCGGGGCGACGACGTCGTCGAGCACCTCGGTGGCGTACTCCTCGACCTCGGCGAGGATGGCGGTGGTACCTGCGGGCAGCCGTCTGCTGAGCTCGCCGATGGCGGTCTCGGAGCGATCCACGCGGTCGGCGTCGGCGAAACCGCCGATCAGGGAGCCCGCGCCCCATCCCAGCAGCATGCCCAGCGGGCCGCCCAGAATGCCGACGGCCATTCCGATCAGGCCCCCGCCGACAGTCGCGCCCCCGATCATGGCGTCCTCGCCCTCGGCCAGGCGCAGGCCGCCGTCGGCGCCGCGCTCCCCGATGACGGCCGCGTCGATAGTGATCCGCCCCTCGGCGGCCGCTCCGCGCAGGACGCTCAGTGCCTTGTAGGCATTCGCGGATTCCTCAAAGGTGACGACGACGAAATTGTGTGCAGTCATAAAAGTCCCATCATGTTCCTATTGCGTGCTAACACCATTAGCGTAAGCGTGGCGGCTGACAGAAGACTGAGTATGCAAACAGAAACACCAATGAATACGCTCCGAGGCTTCGGAGCGACCCGCGCCGCATTCGGACGGACCGGCTTTTTCCAACGTGCACGAGAAGTCCCGATCACGTGGCGCCCGCCGGGCCCCTGCCCCTGGCCGCCCCGCTCATTGTCGTCGGGCACTCCATGGGCGGGGTGACCGCCCTTGACGTCGCCGCCCGCAGGCCCGACCTCGTCGACGCCGTCGTCGCCGAGGACCCCGCCTTCGTCACCCCGGTCTGGCGCCGGATCCTGGCCCTGAGGGCCTCCGGCAAGGTACGGGAGATGAGGGAGGTCGCCGCCGACCCCGAGGCGCGCCTCGCCCAGGTGGCCGCCGACCACCCCACCTGGTCGCGCCGGGAGGTGCGCGCCTGCGTCGAGGCCTCCTGCGCGGTGGACCTGCGCTTCATCGCCCTGGGCTGCGTGGGCCCGCCCACCCCCTGGCGAAGGATCGTGGACTCGCTGGCCGTTCCGGTTCTCATCGTCACCGGCACCGACAACGTGGTCCTGCGCGGCGACCACTACTTCGCCCTCACCCGCCGAGCGAACTCTCACGTGTCGACGGCGGTCATCGAGGGCGCGCCCCACAGCGTGCGGCGGACCGCCCCGGAGCGCTTCCACGCGGTCGTCGACCCGTGGGTGGCCCTCCGCGCCGCCGTCGGGCGCCGGACTCGGATACGCGCCCATGCCCGCGCACGTCCCCTACCAGACGGGGCCATGGGCGCCCATCGCCGGGCAGGGCCCCTACCCGGCGGCCCCGCAGGCGACTGGGTGGGCGGGGGCGGTCCCGGGCGGCGCCCAGCCGGTTCCCCCCTGGGGGGCCGCGCCCCGCGATCCCGGCCCCCCGAAGACCCCCTGGCTGACCGGGGCGGCGGTCATGGCGGCGTTCGCCGTGGCGCCCCTGGCGATGGGCCTCGGCGGAACCCTGCTGGTGGGCGCAGTGCTCACCGCTGTCTCGCTGGGAGGGGCGCTGGCCGGATGGGTCGACGGCCGCCGCAGCAGGCACGGGGGGCCCCGCTCCAGCGACGGCCCCGCCGCCGTGCTCATGGCTCCGCTGCTGATGGTGCGCTGCCTCGCGCAACTGGCGGCGGGCGTCCTCCTGGGAGGGACCGTCCCCTACCTGCTGTGGGGGTTCGTCTCCTACTCCATCGAGGGGAGGGCGCTGTGGGAGTGGCCCGTGCGGATGGCGACCGAGGCGGATCCGGTCGTGAGCGCCGATCCGTGGCTCACCGACCCCGACAGGGCGGCCATCGTCTGGGCGCTGGCGGCCTGCGCCCTGGTGCTGTGCTGGCTCACCCCCTTCACGCGGGATCTCAAGAAGGGGTTCGCCCTCGGCTGCGACCGGTGGCTGCGGCCCCCCTGGGCCCGGCTCGGCGTCGTACTGGTCTGCGCCGCCATCATGATCGGCACTTGGACGCTCGCCACAGGCGGCTGGGCGCATACGGCGTGAAGTCCGCTTACTAGGTAGTGTTGTCCCCGTATCGAGCGGTAGAAAGGTCATTCATGGGAAACAAGTCCGCCAAGAAGGACGCGGTGCGCCTCAAGGCGCAGCAGATGCGCCAGGCCCAGGAGCGCGCCGACAGGCGAACCCGCATCATTGTGATCTCCGTCGTCACGGTGGTGGTCCTTGCCGTCGTCGCCTCCGTCGCCTACGTGATCCTGCGCCAGCGCGCCATCATCGAGGAGGCCCGCAACGTCGATCCCGCTTCCGTCCTGGGCGACTACGCCGACGGGCGCCCCGTTGTGGTCGGGCCCAACGGCGTCGGGCAGGCCGATCCGTCCCTGCCCACCCTCACCGAGTACTTCGACTACTCGTGCCACGCGTGCGCCGACACGGACGCCGCCATCGGCGCCCAGCTCACCCAGTGGGCCGAGCAGGGGCGCTACAACATCGAGATCCAGTCGGTGACGACCGTCGGAATGGAGTACCAGAAGGCGGCCACCAGCGCCTCCCTGGTCGTCGCCCAGAAGGATCCCGACCACTGGACCGCCTTCCACCACGCACTGCTGGCGTACTTCCGCACTCAGTTCCAAGCGTCCAACGGGACAGTCGTCCAAGACCTGGAGGCCTCGTGGCGCCAAGTGAAGACCATCGCCTCCGAGACGGGCGTCCCCCAGGGCGTCGTCGACACCTTCCCCTTGAACGTCAGTGACGACTACCTGAAGGCGTCCACCGCCGCGTGGCAGGGCGCGAACGTGGCCGGACGCGGCTCCTCCTTGGGCACCCCCGAGTTCGTCAAGGACCACGCGCGGATGATCCCGCTGACCTCGGCGGCCGAACTCCAGCAGTCCATCGACCAGGCCTTCACGCCGGGCGCGGACGGCTCCGCCCAGCAAAGCGGCGCCCAGGAGGACACCGCTGCCCAGAGCTCTGGGGATGCGGGCCACGCCGCTCAGAGCGGCGCCCAGCAGGAGGACGCGGCAGCGGAGGAATGACGCCCGGCGCGGGGCGGGCGCGGAGCCGAACGGCCCCCGATTCGTCCCGCGCCGCCACCCGTGGCACACTAGTGCGTGTCGCGCGGACGCGCCCGCTCCTCGCAGCGCCGCCCAGCGCGACGGTCCTCGCACTGGCCCCGCCCCGTTGCGGGCGGCAGTGGTGGGGCGGATCCGGGGAGCCCGGACGCGCCCGCTCCTCGCAGCGCCGCCCAGTGCGGTCGCCGCCGGCTTAGCTCAGTTGGTAGAGCAGCTGTCTTGTAAACAGCAGGTCATCGGTTCGAGTCCGATAGCCGGCTCCACATGCGGAGCCCCTGGGCCCCAGGGCGCGTTCGGCAGGGGCTCCCCCGCGCCGTCGAGCGCGGGGCCCGTCACGGAAGGCGCCAGTCCACCGGGGACGCCCCCTGCGCCTCCAACAGCGAGTTGGCGGTGGAGAACGGCTTCGACCCGAAGAAGCCCCGCCTCGCCGACAGCGGGGAGGGGTGCGGTGACTTCACGCACGGCGTCCGCCCAAGGCGGGCCTCGAGCGCCTGGGCGTCACGGCCCCACAGGATTGCGACCAGCGGGGCGGGCGACCCCGCTCCGTCGTGGCGGGAGACGAGCGCGTCAATGGCACAGGCGGTGACCTCCTCCCAGCCCATTCCCCGGTGCGAGCCCGGTGACCCCGGGCGGACGGTCAGGACGCGGTTGAGCAGGCACACGCCCTGTTCGCTCCACGGCGACAGGTCGCCCGAGGAAGGGCGGGGCACTCCGAGGTCGTCGCACAGCTCCGTGAAAATATTGACAAGGGAGCGGGGCAGCGGTGTGCCGGGGGCCACTGAGAAGCTCAAACCCATCGCGTGCCCCGGGGTCGGGTACGGATCCTGGCCCACGATCAGGACCTTCACCTGGTCGAAGGGGTACGTGAAGGCTCGCAGCACGTCCGTTCCCGCAGGAAGGTAACCGGTTCCCGAGGCCGCGGCGCGCGCCAGCTCCTCTCCGATCCGGTGCACGCGGTCCTCGACGGGCGCCAGGGCGCGCGCCCAGCCCGGGTCGATCAGTTCTGACAGTGGTCGGGGGTTGTAAGCGTCCATGCGATCAGGGTAGCGCGCCAGTGCGGTGTGACACGTCGATCGTCTTCACGCTGGGAAAGCGCCTCAAACGGGGTGTGGGAAGCGCCTCGCCCTGAGCAAACGTGCCGCTGCGGCAGATTTTTCGTTAGGCTGGCATCGTGAGCTCACAGTATCCTCGGGATGAATTCGATCGTGCGGGCGAGGACATGCCAATCGGCATGCACCGCCCGCAGCCGTCCAGGTGGAAGAACGTGTGGCCGTTCCTGGTCATCCTCATCGTCGTTCCGGCCCTGGGCTGGGCCGCTGCGACTTTTCTGGCGAACCGCCAGAACGGGCAACCGGTCGGGACCGTGACGACGGGGTCGCCCACCACGCCCGCTCAGCAGAGCGGCACCGCCGCCCCCTCGTCCGCACCGACTCCGTCCCAGGAGCCCACGCCGTCCCCGTCCCCGACCACTACGACGGAGGCGCCGCCAACGCCCGACCACAACGCGGCGATCCAGGTCCTCAACGGGACCGGCACCCAGGGCCTGGCGGCCAGCAACACCCAGAAGCTCAACGCCGCGGGGTACGCGGGCACCTCGGCCGCCAACGCGACCGGCTGGGACACCCAGGTCTCCACCGTGTACTACGAGGACCCCAGGATGGAGGCCACGGCCAAGGACGTCGCGGCGACGCTCGGCATCGACAACGTCCAGAGGATGGACGGCATCGGGAGCCCCGACGTGGTCGTCGTCCTGCGCTGAGCCCGGTGCGCCCCTTTCCCGGATCTGCGCGGTGGGACGGCGCTGTTTGTCAATCGGTCGGACTTGACGGATACTAGTGCGCATTCCATAACACATTCGGGGGCCGCGTCCGGCGGCCTCGCGCACTACGGAGGTCAAGGCCTTGGATCCCTCGATGTACACGGCCGCGATGGCGGCCGATCCCACTATCACCCCCGAGATGATGCAGGACATCGCCATCAAGAGGCCGGATCTGCGTGGCGCGCTCGCCACGAATCCGTCACTCTACCCCGACTTGAGGAACTGGCTGGCCCAGGCGATGGCGCAGGCCGCCGGGCAGCAGGGGCCGGGCGGTCAGTACGCCCCGGCCACGCAGTTCTCCTCGAACGGCCCCGCCGGGAACGGGACGGCGCAGGCCGGGCCGGCCCCCCAGGAGCCGGGAGCGGCCCAGGGCTGGAGCGGAGGCCAGGGAGGCTACGCGCCGGACGGCTCGCCCCAGGCGGGCGGTCAGGGCGGGTACCCGCAGGGTGGTTTCGCCCAGGCGGGCGGTCAGCCGGGGTACCCGCAGGGCGGTTTCGCCCAGGGGGCCGGTCAGGGCGGGTACGCGCCAGGTGGTTTCGCCCAGGCGGGCGGTCAGCCGGGGTACCCGCAGGGCGCAGGCGCTCAGGGGGCTTACGGGGCCGGTGGCCCGGGCATGGTGGGCGCGCCCTACCCCGCGCCGAAGAACCGGTCCAAGGCCATCCTGTGGATCGCGATCGCGGCCGTGGTCGCGGTCGTCGCCGCAGGCGCCGGGATCTTCGCCTTCGCCAGGATGAGCGGCGGCCCGAAGGACTACGACCTCGCCACTGGCTGGAACAATGGGGGGCAGCAGGCGTGGACGCTCAACCTCTCGGGTTTGTTCTCGACCGGTTCATCGGTGGCGACCGCGTTCCAGCCCGTGGTGGCGGTGAAGGGCAACCGCATGGTGCTCCTGGGGGTCGAGAACGGGACGTTCACCGCCAAGGGCTTCGACGTCTCCGGGGCCCAGCCCGAGCAGAAGTGGGCACAGCCCGTGCAGGGCGGTGAAAAGGCCCTCTCGTCGTATGAGGATCCCACGGTGCGGTGGATCGGGAAGGACCACGTGCTCGTGGAGATGGGGAGGGCGTCGGTGCCCGTCCTGATCGCAGCGAAGGACGGCGAGCAAACACCTTTGACGTGGTACGACGCCAGTGATGAGAACAGTGCCGTCGTGGACGCGCCGCAGGGGCCCGGGGAAGTGGTCTCGGTGCAGTGCTCCGTGTCCGAGGGGGACAAGTGGAAGAGCTCTACCGAGACCCACCCCACCTGCACCCTCTACTCGAAGACGGGCGAGCAGACCACCGCCAAGATCGCGGAGGGGGCCACGTCGAAGTTCTGGATCCTCTCGCTGCGCGATAAGGCCCTGTACCCGCTCCAGACGGATGTGGAACCCAGTCGCACCGCGGGCTGGCTCGCCTCCGTCATCGTCGGCGACAAGGACCCCCTCGAAGGGAAGGGGTTCGCGAAGGACACATCGACTTTCGACTACTACGACGTCCAGGGCCAGCTGAAGGGCACTGTGGACGTGGGCACCGGCATGCCGATGCCCTGCGGGAACGGGACGCGCTCCTCGAACAACTTCTCCAAGCTGTTCTACGACGCCCTGGAGGGGAAGCTCACGGACACGGTGCTCGTTCTCGAGTACAGCGACTCCCTGCGCTTCACCGGCATGCACATCGGTGCCGACACCACGAACAGGTTCGGCGAGGACATGCAGAAACTGGCGAACCTGGGTTCGCGCGCCAACGCGTCCCAAACGGGTTGCGTCGCCTCCGGTGACGGCAAGGCGCTCGCCATAGTGGCGCTCGGCGTCGAGGTCGAGGCGGGGATCCTGGAACCGGTCCTCGCGGGCGACGGGATCACGGCGATCATCGACCCGGCGGCGCACACTCTCAAACCGGTGTCCGAGATCCCCGGGGTGTCGGCCCCTCCGGCGAGCTACGCCCTGCTGGCGCGCTCCGACCTGATCGTCACGGTCGACGACTCGACGGTCACCGCTTTCAAACCCGCCAAGTGAGTGCCCGCGGTTTCGCCCTGAGCGCAGCCGGGGCGGCGCCGCGCCCCTCCCCTTGCACTCACAGGGGGAGAGTGCCAGAATCATTCCTGGCACTCCCGATGGGAGAGTGACAGAACCACCGGTCCGGTGAGGTCGGCGGCCCACGCCGCCGACCGTCCGTCGCGGGCACCGGCCCCGATCCGCGAAGCGGAAGGAAACACACCCAATGACCAAGATCATCAAGTTCGATGAGGACGCACGTCGCGGCATGGAGAACGGCCTCAACCTGCTGGCCGACACCGTGAAGGTGACGCTGGGCCCCAAGGGCCGCAACGTCGTGCTCGACAAGAAGTGGGGCGCTCCGACGATCACCAAGGACGGCGTGTCCGTCGCCAAGGAGATCGACCTGGAGGACCCCTTCGAGCGCATCGGCGCCGAACTGGTCAAGGAGGTCGCGAAGAAGACCGACGATGTCGCTGGTGACGGCACGACCACCGCGACGGTCCTCGCCCAGGCGCTCGTCCACGAGGGCCTGCGCAACGTCGCCGCCGGCTCGAACCCGATCGCCCTCAAGCGGGGCATCGACCAGGCCGTCGACGCGATCGTCAAGCAGCTGCACGCCGACGCCAAGCCCGTCGAGACCTCCGAGCAGATCGCCGCCACCGCGTCGATCTCCGCCAACGACACTGAGATCGGCCGTCTCATCGCCGAGGCCTTCGAGAAGGTCGGCTCCGAGGGCGTCGTCACCGTCGAGGAGACCAACTCCTTCGACACCACCCTGGAGAC
>ERZ773070.2173-NODE-2173-length-11331-cov-3.840812_pt1 | contig 11331 bp, 6 predicted proteins | sample MGYA00580618_ERZ773070 | MGnify/ENA primary metagenome ERZ773070 (study PRJEB29015, sample SAMEA2738023) | human oral metagenome | biome: human oral; feature: human-associated habitat; material: dental | place: China | collected 2019 ...
TGACGCGTGAGCGTCACCCCCGCCCCCAGGTCTTCTCGGGACCCCGGCCTTGTCCTACCCCTCCAGGGGAGCGATCCACGTGACCCTGGTTCCGCCTCCCTCCCCACCTGATCCGGTATCGAAGCTGCCGTGGTGGCGCCGAGCGCGCTCGGCCATGTTGGCCAGACCCGAGTTGCGGGTCCGCGACGGATCGATCCCGCGCCCATCGTCGGTGATCGTGATGCGCACCCGCCCGGACTTGCCTCGCCCGGACACGTCAACGCATACGGTCGCGGCCGTCGCGTGAGCGTGACGCGCGATGTTCGACAACCCCTCACGCACGATTGCGACGACGTCATCGGAGAGGTCCGGGTCGACGCGGCCATCGAACTCGTCAATGACGACCAGCTCGTTGTCCAGGTCCGAGTTGATCGCATTGCCGTCGAGGGTGATGAGCAGGGAGGGGGCAAAGCCGAGGGCGGAGCGCGTCAGCGACGACTCCCTGCGGATTCGCTCGACCAGGCCGACGGCCTTATCCCGCTCGCGCAGGTTGTGCACGATCGTGCGGATCTGGCGGACGGCCTCGTCAATTGAGGCAAGAGAGGAGTCGATGAGCGACTCCAAGGAGGCTGGATCCGCCTCCCCCTGGGTAATCTTCTGCTTGGCCGCGTCCAGGGCCATCCCGGTGGCAAAGAGCTGCTGAATCGCAAAATCGTGCAGGTCGCGGCTGATCCGATCTCGCTCATCCAGGAGGGCTGCCACGTCCTGGGCGTGGCGCGCGGAGGCCAGCTCGAGCGCGAGGGTGGCCTGAGAGGCCAGGGATTCAGCGAGGGAGAGCTCGGCGCTGTCGAACTCGGGAGCACCGATCTGGCGCAAGAGGATGAGGACGCCCGATGATACTCCTCGAGAACGCAGCGGAGCGTAGAGGGCGGAACCAAAGGCGGCCAGCTGTGGCATGCGCATCGTCTGGGCGCGGGCCATCGAGTCGACGATCATGCCGGTCCCCTCATGCAACACGCTCATCGCGCGCCCCTCGGGTGGAAAAACCAAGCCGAGCAGGCTCGAGGCATTCTTTCCGTCGGTGATCTCGGCCGCCCACGTATCGCCCACGGATTGGAGGACGATGATCGCGGTGTCCGCGTGGGACACCTCGCGCACCGTCTTCGCGATGAGCTCGAGAGCCTCCTCCTCATCGGCCCCCTCCAGCATGGTTGTCGTCAGAGACTGAGAGGCGCTGATCCAGCGTTCCGTACGGCGTGAGTCCGCGTAGAGGTGAGCGTTCTCAACGGCGATGCCGGCAGCCGGAGCCAGCGCGGCGACCACGGCCGAGTCGCCGGCCGTGTATCCCCCCGGCTTCCCCGTGAGATAGAGCCTTCCGTACACCTGCTCGTGAACCAGGACCGAGACGCCGAGGAACGCGGGAGTGGACGGCGGAAGGTCGAGGTCGGTCGCGTCGGTGGGCGAGTTGACGAGAAGAGGCTCGGTGACGGGAATGGCCGTGATGAGCGCCCGGGGGACATCGGGCGCGGGCAGGGTGTCGTGGTGCTCGAGCTGCAACGTTGTCGCACCCCACGTGTCAAGGACCGTCAGCGTGGCGTGCGGCGAGGAGGTGAGAGCGCACGCCTGGTTGACGAAGTTCTGCAGGCCTGCCTTCAGGTCCAGGGAGCTGGTCAGATCCAGCGCCGCTTCGAGAAGGGTAAAGTCCGTGCTGTCGGTGCTCATTGTTCCTCCTGATCGAGTGCCCACCGGTAGCCCGGCAGGCAAGATAGAACGTGCGCGTGCGTGCCCTGTGCAACCACCCTCGCGCACTGACCGGCCTGCACGCGTCCCAAAACGAGTACCTGGTCGGCCTGGTCGAGGGCGCCGAGGCGATGCGTGACGACCAGGGTAGCGCGATCGGGTGGGGGAGTCAGGAGGGTGTTCATGAGCCTGTCCGCGGTCTCGCCGTCCAGGTGTTCCGACGCCTCGTCCACCGCCATGACGGGGGCCGGGACGAGGAGCGCGCGCGCCATCAACAGGCGGCGGCGTTCACCCCCGGACACCGTCGTCGCACCCGAACCGATCACCGTATCGATTCCGTCAGGAAGAGAGTCGATCCACTCGCAAAGTCCCGCTCGTTGCAGTGACGTCACGGCCTCTTCGCGCGTCAGGGACGCCTTCGCGACGCGCAGATTCTCGTAGATGCTGGTTGCGAAGATGTGGGCGTCCTCGGCGGTCATGGTGATGTGGGAGGCGACGTCGTCGCGGCGCGCCCCCCACGCGGGCACCCCGTTGATGAGGGCCTGACCGGACTTGGGGGGGATCACTCCCGTGAGGGTGGCCAGCAGCGTTGTCTTGCCGATCCCCGACGGTCCGACGATGGCCACGGAGGCACCCGCGCGCAGCGTGAACGTGATCCCCTCAACCAGGGTGGGGCCGCCCGGCCAGCCGATCGCGAGATCGTGAGCCTCGATGAGGGTGGCGCCCTGAGGGATGGCGTGCGAGGCGGAGGGAGACTCCTCACCGATGAGAGCGCAGATGCGCTGAGCTGCCTGCGCGCTGCGGACCAGCTGGGACGCGGCTGGAGCAAGCTCAGCGACGCCCTCGAAGGAGGACAGCGGAATGAGAACGATGACGGCGAGGAGAACCTGCGGGAGCGCGCCGGAGAGCGCGTGCGGGATACCGATGAGGAGAGCGGCGATGAGCGCCATTCCCACAGCGCACACGTCCAGGCCTCGGGCGAGCGCGGACAGGCGAGCAGAGCGAGCAAGAGCCTGACGCAAGGAGGCTTCGGCGCGGGCGAGCGTCCGTGTGGCTCCGAGCAGTGTCCCGGCCAGCGAGAGCTCGGTGGCACCCTCCAGCAGCGCCAGGGTGGTGGCGGCGATATCCGCGCGCGCGTCGCCCCCCTCGCCCTCGGCCATCCGCACGGAGCGGGCGATCAGGGCGGGCGCCACCACGCCCGACAGAAGGAGGCACAGCGCAAGAACGAGTGCCGACGCGGGCGAGATGACGGCGACAACCGCCACGGTCGCGACGCCGACGATGAGCGCGACGAGCGCGGGTAGGACGGTCTTCACGACGACGTTGCCGACCTCGTCGACATCGGCTCCTGCCCGGCTCATCAGGTCTCCGCGTCGCACGGACGATAACGCCGCCGCGGGAGCGCTCGACAAGCGGTCATACAGGTTCGCGCGCAGGTTGTCCATACCCGACAACGCGACCTTGTGCGAGGCCAGGCGCGACAGGTAGCGGGCGAGGGCGCGCGAGAGACCGAAGAGCCGCACCGACGTGGCCGCGACGGTCAGGTAGAGAACGGGCGGCTGCTGGGATGCCCGGGCAATGAGCCACGCGGCCGTTCCCCCGAGCGCGATCGCCGAGCCCAGAGCCGCGACTCCCAGGAGGAGCGAGAGCGCGAAACCGGAACGCGATACCCCAAGCAAAGCGACGCATCGGCGAAGCGCCGCGGATTCCGAGCGCGTCAGGAAGAGCCTCATGCGCGTTCCTCCTCGATGGCCGCGGCGGTCACGTCGATTACCGTGTCGGCGATATCCAGGACCGCGCTCCGGTGAGCAATGACGATGAGGGTTCGGCCCTGGGCGCGCATCGCGTTGATGGCCCCGATAATCGTTTCCTCGCTCACGGCGTCCAGATGCGCCGTGGGCTCGTCGAGAATGACGATCTGCGAGTCGGCCGCGAGGGCTCGAGTGAGAGCCAGGCGCTGTCGCTGCCCGACAGACAAACCGATCCCGCCGCGTCCGATGACCGTGTTCCAGCCATCGGGAGCCTCGGACAGGACGGCGTCGAATCCCGTCGCTTCGGCTGCTCGGGTGAGGCTCTCCAGGGGGAGGCCTCCCATACTGTCCAGGATCGTCCCGGGTGCCAGCGTGGGGGATTGCGGCACCCAGGAGATGGTGCTCCTCCACGAAGCGGGGGAGACCTCGGACAGCGGCAGATCTGAGCGGGCGGAGCCGCCCGAGGCCGCCGAGCGCAGCAGGATTCGACCGCAGTCGGGAACAGTGTCGGAAAGCAGACACGACACGAGCGTCGATTTTCCGGCCCCGGAGGGTCCGGACAGCGCCGTCACGGTCGCCGGACGCACGATGCCCGAGGTCGGACTCGGTGCCCAGGCCTCGCGCGAGCGCACGCCAACGCCGTCCAGGACGATGTCGGTGCGGGACATGTCCGGGCACGGTAGAGATCCGGCAGGGGGCAGAGCCTCGGCCTCCTCGATGATATCGAAGGCGGCACGTGAGGCCGTCACGCCGTTCGCAGAAGCGTGGAATTGCGCGCCTACCTGGCGTAGGGGTTCAAAGACCTCGGGGGCCAGCATGATGACCGCGAGTCCGTGAAAGAGCGACATGTGACCGAAGACCAGGCGCATCCCAACCTCGACGGCGACCAGAGCCACCGAGAGGGTCGTGAGGAACTCGAGAACACCACCCGAGAGAAACGCCACGCGCAGCGTCGACATCGTCGCCTTCGTATTCGCCTCGCCCAGCGCGCGCAGGTGGGGGCGCGGAGCCCTCTCGCGCCCGAGCGCGCGGAGCGTGGGCAATCCCGAGATGAGATCCAGGAGCTGGGCGGACAGACGCTTCATCGACGCCAGTTTCTCGTCGGAGGCCGACTGGGTGAAGCGACCGATCAGGACCATGAAAAGGGGAATCAACGGAATCACGAGCAGCGCGATGACGGCAGACCAAAAGTCGAGCAACAGGATGACCCCCAGCGCCGCGGGAGTGACGGTGCACACGAGGACCAGTTGGGGGAGGAAGGCCACGAAGTAGGGGCGCAGGTCTTCGAGGCCGCCGGTGGCCAGAGCCGCCGTCTGTGCACCATTGGTCGCCCGCCACCGAGGCCCCAGCGCAATAGCCGACTCGATGACGCGGCGGCGTAGCTCGGCCACGGCTGCCCCCGCCGCTCGCGTGCTGAGTGCCTCGCGCGCGGCCACGCACCCGGCTCGACAGGCGAACACGAGTCCTATGGCCCCGATAGTGGGCAGAACGTCAACGAGGGAGGCGCTGCCGGAGACGATCGGGGACAGCGCCGACGAAACGAGCAGTGCCTGAGCGAGAACGAGGACGGCGGTGACGGTCCCAAGGAGGGCCGTCGCAGCAATGGGGCCGCGAGCCGATCGGGCATATCGCAGCAGGCGAGGATCGAAAGGACGCACGGATACCATTGTGCCCCAAAGCGCGGCGTCATGGGTCTTAGGTCCTCGGCGTCGCCTCGTGGATGTGCTTGTGCCCGGTCCCGCGAGACGGAACCGGGCACAAGCGGCGCATAAGGGTCAGCTGGAGAGGAAGTTCTCTCCCACGCGAATCTTGCTGAGCAGGAGCCCTGTCTTGGTCGACACGTCCTCGGTACCGACGCGAGAACGGAACGTCCAATAGGACCAGATGACGTAGACCGCAACGATCGGGACCAGGCAGGCCGCGACGATCGTCATGACGGTCAACGTCGCGTTCGTCGAGGAAGCCTGATCAATCGTCAGCGAGTACGCCGGGTTGATCGAGGACTTCTGGACGGCCGGAGCCATCGAAGCGAACACCCACGCGACAGCGCCGGCGATGGCGACCGAGGAGGCCACGAAGGACCAGCCCTCACGACGCAGCGACGCCTGCGACAGAGCCGTCGATGCGATGATCGCGAGCGCAGCAACCACGAGCGGGATCCACGCCAGGACATTCGTCGTGTACGCGAACTGACCCCAGAACAGCCACGCGGCGGCCAGGACGGTCGCGGCGATCGATGCCGGAGCGGCGATCGCATTTGCGCGATCGCGCACCTCCCCGGTGGTCTTCAGCGCCAGGAACTGCGCGCCGTGCGCCAGACAGACGGCGAGAACCGCCAGCCCGCCCAGGATGGTGTAGGGGGTTAGAAGGGAGAAGAAACCGCCCGTCAGCTGGTGCGTTGCGCTCGCCAGCGACTGATTCACCAGCGTCGGGTCCACGACGGTGCCCGTTGCCGCGTCAACGACCTCGATGCGCATGCCCTGCACGAAGTTGGCGAATGCGACGCCCAGCAGCAGCGGGACGAGCCAGGCGCTGGCCGTGTGCACCCAGTCCCACGCGTGGCGCCACTTCTCGGTGGCGATCTTGGAGCGCCACTCGAGGGCGATGACGCGTACGATCAGGCAGACCAGGATGAGAAACAGGGCCAGGTACATGCCCGAGAACATGGTGGCGTACCACTCGGGGAAAGCGGCGAAAGTCGCGCCGCCGGCGGTGAGGAGCCAGACCTCGTTCCCGTCCCAGTGGGGGCCGATCGTGCGCACCGTCTGGGTGCGTTCGCGGTCGCCCTTGGCGACGAAGGGCAGGAGCATTCCGACGCCAAAGTCGAAGCCTTCGAGAATGAGGTAGACCGTCCACAACACGGCGATGAGGATGAACCACAGGATTGACAGAGTCATGTTCGTTGTTCCTCTCTCAGTATCCGAAAGACAGCTCGGCGGGTGTTTCGGCCGTGGGCTTATCAGCCTCGGGCGAGGAGTGGATGCCCTCGACGGCGTAGCGCTTCATGAGGACGTACCAGAAGACTCCCAGGACGCCATACAGGAGAGTGAAGAGGACGAGGGTGGCCAGCATCTGCCAGGCGGGAACGTTGGGGGACACGCCTATTTCGGTCATCATGGCCACCGACCCCAGGTCGGATCCCGCGGACAGCGCACCCAGGTTCGGTACGACGACCCACGGCTGGCGACCCATCTCGGTGAAGATCCAGCCGAAAGAAGCGGCTGCAAAAGGCAGCGGTAGGTTGACCAGGGCGACGACGCCGAGCCACTTGTTGGACGACGTGCGCCCGCCTCGGGTGGCCCACAGGCCCCAGGCAGCGAGGAGGAAGGCGAGCATCCCCAGGCCGATCATCAGGCGGAAGGACCAGAAGGTCACCATTTGCGGGGGCCGGAAATCGTATTGCGAGGCGTCCCCGTACTTGGCGGTGAAGTTCACGTCCGAGTTCAACAGGTCCACCATGCGTGCCTGAATGTCGGAAACCCCCTCGGAGGTCGCCGAGAAGGAGTTGTGCGACAGGAAGGAGGCGACACCGGGAACGCGGATGAACTGGGTGGGGTGCGCGCCGTTATCGCCCAGGGGGCAGGAGCCGAACTGGGCGACCGTGAAAGCCGCGCCGTCGGTGTCCACGCAGATGCCCTCGGCTGCCGCCATCTTCATTGGCTGAGCTGCGACCATTTCCTGGCCCTGGATGTGGCCGGAAGCGGCGGTACCGAGGCCGCCGATCAGGACGGCGACCAGCCCGAAGCGGGCGATCGGACGCCAGACGTCCCGGGACTGCGCCACGGCCTGCTCGCTTCCCTCACGAGCGGTGCGCACCATCCACCACAGGGCGATGCCGGCCACGAATGATCCGGCGACGAGCCAGGCGGAGGTGATGACGTGAGCGTACTCGCTCAGGTAGACGCCGGAGGTGATGAGCTTGAGGAAGCCAGCCACACCGTCGAGTTCGGCTCGGCCGGTCTCGGGGTTGAAGCGTGCCCCGACGGGATGCTGCATCCAGGCGTTGGCCGCGAGAATCCAGGCTGCCGAGAGCATCGTGCCGATGGCGACGCACCAGATGGTCGCCAGGTGCATGCCCTTGGAGAGACGGCCCCATCCGAAGATCCACAGTCCGAGGAACGTGGATTCAAGGAAGAAGGCCAGGAGTGCCTCGATGGCCAGCGGGGCGCCGAAGATGTCGCCGACGAAACGGGAGTATTCGGACCAGTTCATTCCGAACTGGAACTCCTGGACGATGCCGGTCGCCACGCCGAGGGCGAAGTTGATGAGGAGGAGCTTGCCAAAGAATCGGGTCGCCTGGAGCCAGTGTTCCTTGCCGGTGCGGTGCCATGCGGTCTGCATGATGGCAACCAGCAGGGACAGGCCGATCGTCAGCGGCACGAGGACGAAGTGGTAGACGGTTGTGATGCCGAACTGCCATCGTCCGACCGTGACCGCGTCAAGCGCTGTCTGCGCGAGGGTCATGATGGGACCTTCTCGTGTAGGGATGAGGGATGTCGTTGAAGCCGAGACGCAGCCGTAGGACCTATGTCACGGGTTGACACAAATGTAGCCCAGATGTGTCGGCGGTACTAAGGGATAACGGGGCTTGGTGATCGTTTTGTGACGTACGCGTCTGATTATTTTTCCTGGTAAACGCCCTGTATTTGGGCGTGTGAGGCGTTGACCTGGTCACCCTTTCCCGTCGCATTCAACGGGGAAAGCATGTCGTGTGCGACAATGAGGACGAATGGATGTCGCGGGCGTGCCCCCGTGACGAGAGTCGAGCGATGACGTTTCCACCGCCGCCGACCGCTGCGCGTTTGCGCTCCACTAGGTTTCCGCCCCTCGCGGGCGATGATAACGGGTGTGTCCGGGCACGTGGCGCACGCCCACCATTGGAGAATCGTGACAACCGAATCCACCACCCCCGTGGCACCCGCCGCGTCGCTGCTGTTCCAGGCGCCGGTCTTCCAGGCCGCACCCGAGGTCGCAGCACCGATCGCCGCCGAGGAAGCAGAACCCAAGCGCCGCCGCAATTCCTCCGCCTCCGAGGAGATGTCCGAACGCGAGGAGGCGGCCCCCAAACGTCGGCGCCGCTCTAAGAAAACCGTTGGCGACGCCGAGAACGAGAGCACCGCCGATGCGTCGGCAGACGAATCTTCTCCCGTTGAGCGCTCCGCGAGCGAGGAGTCGGACGCCGAACCGAAGAGTCGGCGCCGTCGGCGCTCCAAGAGGGCCGACGAAGCTTCCAGCGCTGAGAAGAAGCCCGATGGGAGCGAATCCGTCGCGTCCCAGGATGATTCGACGGCAGACGACGAGGGGTCGACCCGTCGTCGTCGGCGCCGTTCCCGTTCGACATCGGTAGCCGTTGCGGACGATGGTGATCCCGCGGATCAGGTCCAGGCCCTGAAGGGATCGACCCGGCTCGAGGCTAAGAAGATGCGTCGCCGCGAGGGTCGGCGCGAGGGCAGGCGCCGCCACTCGATCTCCGAATCGGAGTTCCTGGCGCGCCGCGAGTCCGTCGAGCGCACCATGGTCATCCGCGATCATGACGGCCTGGATCAGATCGCCCTCCTTGAGGACGGGCTCCTCGTCGAGCACTACGTCGCTCGTCGCACCCAATCCTCCATGGTCGGCAACATCTACCTGGGCCGCGTCCAGAACGTTCTTCCGTCCATGGAGGCGGCATTCGTCGATGTGGGTCGCGGCCGCAACGCCGTCCTGTACGCCGGAGAGGTCAACTGGGATGTCGTCGGGATGGAGGGCAAGCCCCGCCGCATTGAGGCCGCCCTCAAGTCGGGTGATCCCGTCCTGGTCCAGGTGACGAAGGATCCGATCGGACACAAGGGAGCGCGCCTGACGTCGCAGATCACCCTCGCGGGCCGCTACCTCGTGCTCATTCCGGGTGGCTCCATGATGGGAATCTCTCGAAAGTTGCCCGACAAGGAGCGCGCGCGCCTGAAGAAGATCCTCAAGGCCGTCGTCCCCGCCGGTTCCGGAGTCATCGTGCGCACCGCCGCCGAGGGCGCAACCGAAGCGCAGATTCGTGACGACGTCGCTCGACTCACTCGCCAGTGGGAGGAGATCGACAAGAAGCGTTCATCGACCAAGAACGCTCCGGTGCTCCTGCGCGGCGAGCCTGAGCTCGCGGTGCGCGTGGTGCGCGACATCTTCAACGAGGATTTCACCAAGCTCGTCATTCAGGGGCGTAACACGTACGCTACCGTCAAGGACTACGTGGACGAACTCAGTCCCGAACTCTCCGACCGCGTCGAGCAGTGGGTGGGGACGGAGGACGTCTTCCACGCACACCGCATCGACGAGCAGCTTGCCAAGGGTATGGATCGCAAGGTGTGGCTGCCCTCCGGCGGCACCCTCATCATTGACCGCACCGAGGCGATGACGGTCATCGACGTCAACACGGGCAAGTTCATTGGCGCGGGAGGCACCCTTGAGGAAACCGTGACGCGCAACAATCTTGAGGCAGCCGAGGAGATCGTGCGCCAGCTGCGCCTGCGCGACATCGGCGGAATCGTCATCATTGACTTCGTTGACATGGTGCTCGAATCGAACCGCGACCTCGTCCTGCGCCGCCTTGTGGAATGCTTGGGTCGCGATCGCACACGCCACCAGGTCACTGAGATCACCTCGCTGGGGCTCGTGCAAATGACCCGCAAACGCGTGGGAGAAGGCCTCGTGGAGGCATTCTCCTCCCCCTGCGAAGCCTGCGAAGGGCGCGGATTCATCGTCCACCACCATCCGGTGGAGGCTTCCGGTGCCGACTCTTCGTCGAAGGGAGCCAAGTCGGCAAAGAAGTCTCAGAAGAGGGCGGAGCCGCGACGCATCGAGGCCGGGGTTGAGCACGAGCGGGCAAAGGAGGCGCTCAGCGCGATCGCTGCCGCTTCCTCGCGCAAGGACGATGACGCTCCCTCCGAGGCGCCCGTCCCGGCCGCGAAGGGGACCGCTCAGGCGGCGGCACGCGAGGTCGAGGATGCCTCCTCGGCCACCGGCACCGAGCAGGCCAGTGCACCCGACCAGGCAGAGTCGAAGGCGTCGGACGCGTCCGCGCAGGAGGCAACCAAGCGTCCGCGTCGGCGCCGTCGGGTCGCGGAAGTGACCCCGGTGCCCGATCTTCCCGTCCATATCGATTTGCCCGACCCCGTAGAAACGGCCGAGCAGGCTCCGGCGAAGAATGCGGTCGACATCGAGCTTCCCGAGCGTCAGGAGAAGGCGCCCGCGAACCGGCGTCGCGCTTCCCGCAAGGCGGCGACCGCGGCCAGCGGGGAGCCTTCCTCGGCTCCCAGCCTCGCCGCATCCCCCGCTCACCCTGCGTCCCAGGAAAGCGCCCCCCGCAACGATGGTGGGCAGGCCCGGGAGGCTCCGGCGAGCGCGCAGGAGGGGACTCAGCCTCGCCGGTCGCACAGGCGCCGCGCGGCAGCATCCAGCGGAGTCGTCGAGCCCGAGGCCACTCCCGCGGTTGTCGTTGATCTTCCGGCGCGAGCCGAGGCAGGGGCGGCGGTCCAGGCGACGCGATCGACCGAAGATATTACCCTGCCGGAGGCCACCGACAAGCCGCGGACCAAGCGCCGTCGGCGAGCGGTATCAACCGGCATCGTAGACGCGGGCTGAGAACCGGAGTGAGAGGGAGGGGGAGGCCCTCCCTCTCGCGTCGAGGTGTGGAATCGCACAGCGCTTCTGGTAGCTCGCGAGTCCCGCCGGGTTGCATTCCGGCGTGCGAATCGGCTAGATTTGATCGTCGGCGCAACAAGCGCCAACGGGATCGTCAGAACATCAGAAAGTCCTCGGCAGTTTCGAGGCGGGATCCCGGTTACGAATACGAGAAGAGATGAGCTCCAACGTGGTCTACGCGATCGTCAAG
>ERZ773070.2176-NODE-2176-length-11325-cov-27.836025_pt1 | contig 11325 bp, 9 predicted proteins | sample MGYA00580618_ERZ773070 | MGnify/ENA primary metagenome ERZ773070 (study PRJEB29015, sample SAMEA2738023) | human oral metagenome | biome: human oral; feature: human-associated habitat; material: dental | place: China | collected 2019 ...
CGGACTTCACCTGGGACTGGACCTGCTTCCACGGCACCGACTGGGACGAGGCCCGCCACCAGCAGGGGGTCTGGCTCTTCGAGGGCAAACAGTGGAACGAGAACGTCAACGACGAGCTCGGCAACTACGACTACCTCATGGGCTCCGACGTCCACGTCACCGACCCCGCCGTCAGCGCCGAGATGGACCGCTGGGGGCGCTGGTACGTGGAGACCACCGGCGTCGACGGCCTGCGCCTGGACGCCCTCAAGCACGTCGGCGCCGACTTCTTCGCCCGCTGGCTGCCCGAGCTGCGCCGCGCCACCGGCCGCGCCCTGCCGGCCGTGGGCGAGTACTGGTCCCGCGACGTCGCCGAGCTGGAGGGCTACCTGGAGGCCGTGCCCTTCATGAGCCTGTTCGACGTCCCCCTCCACTTCCACCTGCACGCCGCCTCCACCTCCAACGGCGACGTCGACCTGACCCGCCTCTTCGAGGGCACCCTCGTGGCCGCCGACCCCGCGCGCGCCGTCACCTTCGTGGAGAACCACGACACCCAGCCGGGTCAGTCGCTGGCCTCCACCATCGAGTCCTGGTTCAAGCCCTCGGCCTACGCCCTCATCCTGCTGCGCGAGGCCGGAACCCCCTGCGTCTTCTGGGGCGACCTGTTCGGCACCCCCGAGACCGGCGACCTGCCGGCCGTCACCGAGCTGCCGCTGCTCATGACCATGCGACGCGCCCTGGCCCACGGCCCCCAGCACGACGCCCTCGACGACCCCGACGTCGTCGGCTTCGCGCGGGAGGGCGACGAGGCCCACCCCGGCTCCGGGCTCGCCGTCGTCCTGTCCGACCGCAGGGCCGCCACTAAGCGTCTCCACGTCGGGGCGCGGCACGCCGGCGAGCAGTGGATCTGCGTCCTGGGCGGGCACGAGCCGGTCACTATCGGTGACGACGGCAACGTCGAGCTGCCCGTGTCCGACGGCGGCCTGAGCGTCTACGCGCCGGAGGCCGCCCGGCCGATCCTGGACAGTGCCGAGCAGCACCTCCTGCGCCAGCGCTGAGCCCGGACAACCTCTCGCGAGGCTCAGCGCCGGCGACACTGAGGAACGAGCCAAGACGCGTCTACTCCGCAGGGAGCAGCCATGCCTTGTGGGACTCGATGGAGACGCGTACGGCCTGCCCCTCCTGGAACAGCTCATCCTGACGGGGATCGGAGACGACGCAGATAATGGAACCGTACTCGGTCTCGACCTCGTACTCGACGGTCTCCCCGTAGAAGACGCGGGTGATGATCTGTCCCAGCGAGCCCGAGATTCTCTGGGTAGGTTCCTGGACCGCGGCCAGTCTCACCGACTCGGGGCGCACCATGAGCACAACCTCCTGATTGCCGTCCACTGCGCTGGGATGACTGGGAACGGTCGCTTCAGAACCGAGTACCTCAATCTTCGCTCGCCTCTGTGTCTGGGTGGGCGCATCGAGCGCCTCGATGACCATGGCCTTGAGGAAGTTGGCGCGTCCCACGAAGTCGGCCACGAACACTGATGCGGGATGCAGGTAGATCTCCTCAGGAGTATCAACTTGTTCGATGCGGCCTGCATTCATGACGACAATGCGGTCGGACATGGCCATGGCCTCAGACTGGTCATGCGTGACGTAGACCGACGTGATCCCCAGCCGTTTCTGCATGTGGCGGATCTCCAGGCGCATTTTGATGCGCAGCTTGGCATCGAGGTTGGAGAGGGGCTCGTCGAAGAGCAGCACCTTGGGGCGCACAACCATGGCACGGGCGAGCGCGACACGCTGCTGCTGGCCACCGGAGAGCTGAGATGGGGCGCGTTTGGCCATGGCTGTCAGGTTCATCGCAGTCAAAGCCACTTCGATGGCCTCATCCATCTGTGCCGGCGGCATCTTCTGCAGCTTGAGGCCGTAGGCGACGTTGTCTCGCACTGACAAATGGGGGAAGAGGGCATAGGACTGGAAGACCATCGACATCGGGCGGCGGTTAGGTGGAATGACTGCCATGTTGTCGCCGTCGAGCATGACCTTTCCAGATGATGCATCTTCGAAGCCTGCGATCATTCGTAACGTAGTGGTTTTTCCGCAACCTGAGGGGCCGAGGAGCGTGATGAACTCCCCTGGATCGATGTCGAGGTTGATGTGGTCAACGGCAGTCACCTCGCCGCCCCCGTCACCAAACGTCTTGGTGAGTTCGACGAGGGAGAGGCGGCCGCTCTTGGTGTCGGAAGCATCCTGGTCCGAGCTGGAGGGCGCCTTCTTCATGGCGGTGGTGTTCATTGTGAAAGTCCTTTCTGAATGGGGTTACAGGCTCGTACGGGCTGACGATGCCACTGAGGTGTCGCGTACCAAGAGGTTGGTCGCGCCGATGACGAGCATGACGATGACGATGAGGATGGTGCAGAATGCGAAGGCGTTCCCGAATCTCCCTGCGTCAACCTCGGAAAGGATCTGTGAGGTCATAATCTTGGTTTTCGGGGTAGTGATGAATACGATTGGGGACAGGGTTGTCATAGAGCGAGCAAATGCGTACGTGAGGCCGGCGATGAAGGCTGGTCTAATGAGAGGCATCGTCACCTTGGTGAAGGTCTGAAGGCCTGAGGCGCCCAGGGATGTTGATGCCTCGTCGATGGACTTGTCCACCTGTTGAAGGCTTGCGATACCTGATCGCTGACCTGACGGCATGGAGCGTGCGATGTACACCATGATGATGGCAATGGCTCCGCCGAAGACCGCGCCTCCTCCAGCGAGGGCCGGCATGAACATGAGGTGACCGAAGATGACCGGCTTATTGAAGGTGATGAGGTAGCCAATGCCCAGGACTGTTCCAGGAACCGATAGTCCCAGCATTCCCAGGAAGTCCATGAGGCCGGCGCTGGCCTTGAGGCGCACGACGACGAGCCAGGCTACAAGCATTCCCAGAACTCCAGCGATCGGAGTAGCGATAAGCGCCAGGATCGTCGTGTCAATCATGGCGTCGTTGCCGATTCCGGACAGCACGTACTGGAAGTTCTTGAGTGTGAACGTGTTGTCTACTCCTAGGATCTTGACGAAGGCTCCCAGGATGACAGTCGCATAGATCGACACCACGAACAGCGCCAGGGCCGCCGCCGTCACGGACAGGGCGATACGGGGAAATGGAGCGCGAACCAGCCGGACTCGGCCGGTGGGCTTCCCGGTGACGGTCACAGCGGAGCTGCGTGAGGCCCAGTACCTCTGAAGGACGAACACCAGCAGGGCCGGCACCAGAAGCACCAGCGAGTAGGCGCTCCCAGCGGCGGTGTTGTACTCACCGTTGACCGCGATGTAGGCACGAGATGCCAGCACGGTGAAGTCTCCTCCGATGACCAGCGGGTTCGCCAGGTCGGCAATCGCTTCGACGAAGAGCAGGAGGAAGGAGGAGGCGAAGCCCGGGATGAGCATGGGGAGGGTGACTGTGCGGAACACCGTCCAAGGTGAGGCGCCCAGTGATGCCGCGGCTTCCTCCATGGCAGGATCCAGGTTTCGCAGCATGCCGAGCATGTTCATGTAGGCGACGGGGAAAAAGGACAGGGAGAGCACCAGGGTCAGGCCGGGGAGTCCGTAAATGTTCCACTGCTGGCCCAGCAGCTGAGTGGAGACGATCCCATTGCGGCCGAAGAGCGTGATGGAGGCCGTGGCGACGGCAAAGGGTGGAGAGACGATGGGGATAAGGCAGATGAGATGAAGAAGGCGCTTACCTGGTATGTCCACACGAGCCTGCACGTAGGCGAAGAAGAAGCCGATGAGTGTTCCGACGGTTCCGACGACGAGGCCTAGAACGACAGTGTTGATAACTGTGGTTCGGTTCGTTGTGGAGCGCAGCAGGCTGGTGAGGACTTCTGAGCCGTTGGCGGAGAAGGCCTGAGAGAGGATCGTCACCAGAGGAAGGACGATGAGGACGACGAGGACAAGGGTGATAGCAGTGACGATGCCGATGGTCACCGGGTCTCGTCGGACCTTGGTGGAGCGTCGTGTCGTAGCTGCGGAGGGTGCAGGGGCTTGGGAACTGGGCAGTGTTGAGGCCGCGGAAGACATGGAGGACTCCGATCGAGGGGGCCGCTCGACTGGTGGCGGCCATGGGAAGGGTGGAGAAGGTGTTCCGGGACCGCCTGGTCCCGGAACACGGATAGAGGGGCCTTCGTCACTCCTTCGGCTGAGCGGCGATCTCCTCGTCGAAGCGCTTGGTCAGCGCGGGCTTGGCCTCTGCCGCGGCCTTGAAGTTGTAGTCCACCAAGGTGACGTCATCGAGCTTGACCATCTTGTCGCTGATCTTGGCGTCGGGGTTGGTGGGAATCTGGTAGGACCCCACGGTCTGTCCGATGTTCTGGGCGTCGGCCGAGATCGCCCAGTCGATGTACTTCTTGGCCGCCTCGGAGTGCTTGGACTTGGCCACCAGGGCCACCCCGCCGACTTCGTAGCCGGTTCCCTCCTTGGGGAAGGACACCTGGAGGTCGGACATGCCCTCTTCCTGGTACTTCACGCAGTCGTGGGAGAAGACCAGGCCCACCGCCACTTCACCGCGGCCCGCGATCTGTCCGGGCGCAGTGCCGGACTTGGTGTACTGCAGAACATTGCTGTGCAGTTTCTTCATGTAGTCCAGGGCTTGGTCCTGTCCGCCCAGGCGGACATTCTGCGTCCACAGGGTGGTGAAAGCCGTTCCGGAGGTTGACGGGTGAGCGGTAGAGACCTGCCCCTTGAATGCAGGGTTGAGTAGATCGTCCCAGGATTTTGGTGCCTCCGCGCCCAGCTTCTTCAGGACCGTCTTGTTGGAGCAGAACCCCAGAACTCCCACGTAGACTCCAGTCCACTTGTGGTCAGCGTCCTTGTACTTGTCAGGGATCTTGGCTGCGCTGGGGGATTCGTAGGCCTCGATGAGCCCCTTGGTCGCTGCGGTTCCGTAGCCATCCACTGGGCCTCCGTGCCAGACGTCGAACTCGGGGCTGTTCTTCGCCGAGTCGAGGCGGGCGACGGTCTCACCGGAGGAGAGTCTCACGTAGGTAGCTTGGATCCCGGTCTGCTCGGTGAAGGTCTGAGTCCACTTCTGGCACAGATCCTCCATGGCTCCGCAGGCGACGGTGATCGAATCGCTCTTCGACTCGTCAACCGCGCAGCCGGTCAGGGCCAGGGCACTCGCAGTGGTGGCAGCAAGCAAGGCAGAGAACAGCCGCTTCCTCATGGGATTCTCCTTTGAATCAAGTGGGATCGGGTGGCGGGAGGCCTTTGATGCATGACATCCCACCAGGTGCCTCCCATCATCCCTGGTGTCGGAGACCGGAGAGGTATCGGGAAGTAACGGTTGGTAACACCGCCGTCACCATCGTGGTGCGGTGCGTGTAACGGCCGCAGGCTGCGGTCCTGCTGCGTCGCCAGATGTACTCTCCGCCAAGTGTGGCATGGTGTAGCCCTCTCCCCGCACCGAGTGGATGTATCTTCTGCCGGCCTCACCCAGAGAACGCCGTACCCTGTAGGCGGTGGTCTTGATCATGTCCTTGCCGCCACTGTGGTCCTCTGTGCCCCAAACCTGGCTGAGTAGATCCGCGTATGTCACGACGTGCCCGATGTTGCGGGCGAGGACCTCCAAGAACCTCACCTCCGTATCGGACATGTCCAGCACCGAACCATGTAGGTAGACCCGGTGCGAGGCGGTATCGATCACCAGGTCTCCATTGGAAAGCGCAGGGGAGTGGCGTCCGTGCCATCTGCGTACGAGTGCCTGGGCTCGCAACGTGAGCTCACGAGGGCTGAAGGGCTTGGTGACGTAATCGTCGGCTCCGGCTTCCAACCCACGGATCCGGTCCGGCTCGTCAGACAGTGCGGTAATCATCATGATGGGTACATCCGAGATGCCTCGGATGCGTTCAGCCACGGCGACCCCGGACACCACCGGAATCATGAGGTCAAGAACCACGAGATCGAAGCGACGCTGTTTGAAGGTGGACCAGGCCTGTGCTCCATCGGTCGCGGTGACAACAGTGAAACCCGCTGTTTCGAGGGCGAAGCGCATAATCATCAGGATCTGTGGTTCGTCGTCGACGACGAGAACCTGGGGAGCGCCTGGTGACCGGATCGTGTCATTCACTGGCCGTCGCCTCCTTGTGGTCGGGTTCCCGCCACGTGCGTGGAAGGGTGAGAAACACTGTTGTTCCTTTTCGGGAGATGGTGTCGACGAGCACTTTTCCGCCATGGAGCTCGACGATGCGTTGGGTAATCATCATTCCCAATCCGGTTCCTGGTCGTCGGGAACCCCCAGTCGCGAAGGGGGTGAATAGCAGATTCCGGTCCTCCGGGGTCATACCTGTGCCGTTGTCAGAAACGGATATGGTGATGGTTTCTTCGGACTCAGTGATGCGCACCAGGATGGAGACGCCTTCGCCTGCGTGCCGGGCGGCGTTGTTGACAACGTTCGTGACGGCCTGCCCCATCAGGCGGGGATCCACTTGGAGGCGCAGCGGCGCCCCGTGGTTGTCCAAGCGGATGGACGCGTTGTGTACCCGGCGCAACTGAGCGACACACTCGCGAACCAGCTGGCGCATCTCAGTCCACTCCAGGCGCAGATTGAACAGATCGGACTCCAGGCTGGCTTCGGCCAGGAGGTCGGAGGCCATATCGATCACCTGGTTGGAGTTCTCTGCGATGGTCTGAATGAAGCGTTTCTGGTCGGGGTTGAGTGGGCCGGCGCTCTCATCGAGGAGCAGCTCGGCAGCGCCGCGCACGACGGTCAGGGGCGTACGTAACTCATGAGACAGCACGTTGGGGCGCCGCATCCTTTCCTCATGGAAGGTACGAAGGCGGGCGAGCTCTCCCCGGGTGCGTTGCAGGGAGCGTCGGTAGTGGAGCAGGAGCGCACTGCAGACGATCACAGCGAGAACGGCCGCGCACAGGGCTGCCGTGCACCACGCCATCGTTCGCCTCCCGATGCTGCTTGAACTGTCGGAGCGAGCCGCAGCCGACAATGATCGACTTAGACTACTCCCGGCGTCGAGTTGCCGATCAGTGCGGATGCGCCCATGCGGTTCCTGCTGCCGGTGGCCGGCGCGTAGGGTGATGGCGCCAGCCGCACTGACCTGAGCCGACCTTCCTGGAGGAGACATGCCCGCTTTCCACGCGCCCACCGACCAGAGGACCGACAAGGCCGTCGCCGTCTTCATCGCCCCCGGGCTGGAGGAGGTCGAGGCGCTGGCGACCGTGGACATCCTCTTCCGCGCCGGTATCCCCACGACGATGATCTCCGTGACCCCCGAGCGGGCCGTCGTCTCCTCCCACAACATCGTCGTCACCTGCGACCTCACCCTGTCCGAGGCGAACCTGGACGATTACGACATGCTCGTCCTGCCCGGCGGCATCCCCGGCACCCCCAACCTCAAGGCCATCGAGCCCCTCATGGCTGCGGTCACCGAGCGGGTGCGCGCCGGCCGGCCCGTGGCCGCGATCTGCGCCGCTCCCTCGATCCTGGCCGAGCTGGGCCTGCTCGAGAGCCGCCAGGCGACGTCGAACCCCGGCTTCATGGGCGTGCTCGCCGAGCACGGCGCGCAGCTCAGTCAGGCCGCGGTTGTGGCCGACGGCCCCGTCATCACCTCCCGCGGCATGGGCACCGCCATCGACTTCGGCCTGGAGATCGTGCGCCACTACCTGGGCGAGGAAGCCGTCGACGACGTCAAGGCCAAGATCGTCTACCAGGGCTGAGCACTCGCCCCGGACTCCGACCATCCCCGGCCGGCTCCCTCACTAAAGTCGCTGAGTGAGGGAGCCGACCTATGCGCTCTGCGCCAACTCCACGGCGCACCTGCGGGCCTGAACGTGAAGGAACGCGATACCGGCAACCGTCTGAATCAACATGACGATCATGGGGACCAGGATCGAGATCGTCTCGGGCAGGACCGCCTGAACGGCGAAGAGGACAGCCGAGTCGAGGAGGACCACGCCCACTCCGATGGTCGCCACTGCGCACCGGGCCTGCATCGTGTACCAGTTCTCCTCCGAGCGCAGCGCGATCTCGTAACGCACTCCCGCCCACGAGTTCGGCGGGAGCCTGCGCTGCGCCATCCGGCGCCCCAGCACCACAAGGACGATGCCGGTCACGCTCAGGATCAGGCTCATGACTACGGAGAGTGCTGTCTCAACCATCGATATCCGTCATCCGTCGCAGTGGTGGAGGTTCTCGGTTCCGGTGAGTTCTCTTTGAATACTACGCCGCGAGGACGCACGTTGGGGTTCGCGAACTCACCGTGGAGGTGCAAGTCGGCGGGCCCTGAGGTGCGTCCTCGCGCCTCGATCGAGTGGGTACGGGGTGAATGTCAGCGGATCAGGGCTTCTTGCTGCTGCGGAGCCCCTTGGGGATGAGAGCGGCGATGACGAGCAGGCCACCCAGGCCCGCCAGGCAGGCGATGGCCGTTGTCGTGAAGTCGAAACGCAGCCCCAGGCCCGCTGCGATGAGCAGCCCGCCCACCAGGAGCAGGAAGGCCCCCCACAGGAGCGTGGAGCCCTTGATGTCCTGGGGCGCCTGAGATCGGTCCCGGTCAGTGATCGTCCCGGCGCTCCACACCGGGCCGGGCGTCGACGACGCAGGCGCCGAGTCCGTGGAGGCTGTGTCCGCGCTGGCGTCCTCGGAGGCGGGCAGTGGCATGGTGACCGGCTGAGTCTCCGGTTCAACTGCTGGCTCAGCCAAGGGCTGAGTCACCGGTGGGGTCAGGGGCTGGGTGTCGCCGGCGGTCGGGAAGGGCTTCGTGGTGTCCTCGCCGGTCGTCTCGGTGCTGTTGCTGCCGGCGTCGTCGGGCGACGTCGTGGATGAGGTGCTGCTCATGGGGGTCTCCTTGGATGGGTCCGGGACGTGCCCGGGGAAGAGTTCTGATGGCTGAGGCCGGTGCGCAGACGCGGGCGCGATCACCCGGCTGTCGGGCTGGCCGCGGCGGACTGCTTGGTGGGAGCCGGGGACGGTGTCGCAGCCGCCGCCCCGGAGGGGCTCGGGCTCGCACTGGACTGCGCGGCGCCCTGCCCGGACAGGGTCTTCTGCACGCAGGCGTCGTAGGAGGTGCGCTCCTTGGAGGTCAGGTCGGACAGATCGCCCCAGCCGACGTCCTCGCTGCGGTCGTCATCGCTCACGCTCTCGTGGGCCGTGCGGATGCAGGTCTCGGATTCCTCGGCCGTGATGGCCTGGTGACTCATGCCCGGAACTGGCAGCGTGCCGGTGTGGGCATCGCCCTTCTCGTCGTACCAGATGCTGACGATCCACACGGGCTCCTCGGCGTTGCCGTACCAGGAGACGGTGTTGCTGTGCTCCTCGATGTTGATGGTCCCGGTGTCCACCGAGGCGTTGATGGTGATCCGCGGCCGCCCGTCATCGCTGCTGGGGGAGGCCAGGGTGTGTTTGATGTTCAGACCGCCGCTGGAGCTGGCGTAGGTGGTGATGCCCTTGCCGGTCACGTCGTGGCGATGTGGGCCCTCGTTGTTCTGATCCATCTGCCGGCCGTCGACGGTCCAGGCCCGGGAGACACGGGAGTCGATCGACCCCATGTCGACGTCAGTCGTGACCGTCAGCTGCTGGTCGGTGTCGGTCTTGATGCGCAGGGTCCCGACGTCGAGGTGGGCGGTGATGGTGGAGAGCTTTCCGGCCTCCTCGGCGGGCATGCCGCGCAGATCCAGGGTGAGGTCACCGATGTCCTTGCTGCGGGCGACGCTGCCGCCGCTGGCCGACGCCGTCAGCTCCTGCCAGGTCACCGTGCTCGAGGCGACGGTGGTCGAGCTCCTGAGAGTCTCGAAGGGCATGCGGGCCAGGCTCGTGGGGACGATCGAGGCGGTGGCCAGCGCGGGGATCGCAACGACGAACAGGATCGGCCAGCCCAGCACCGTCATCCAGCCTCCGTGCCGACGACGCAGGCCACTGACGACGATGCCCGCTCCCAGGAGGGCGACCAGGATGCCGATCAGGATGAACTGACCCTGGAGCAGACCCAGGTGGTGGGTCACCGTGGCGTACCAGACGCCCGCCGCGGTCAGGAGCCCCAGGCCCAGGACCGCCAACGACAGCGAGGAGCCGGGGCCGGGACGGCGCGGGCGGGCCGGGCGGACCGGCACGGGTGGCTGCTGGTAGGACGGGTACTGCCGGTAGGAGCGGCTCTGCCAGCTCTGGCCGCCGGCCGGCTGGTTGAAGGCCGGGGCGCCGGAGCCGGGCGCCGAGGAGTCCCAGGCCGATGCGGAGCCCGCCGCGGAGGCGAAGCCCCCGGCCTGACCCGCCGGACCGGCCTGGCTGCCCGGGTGGCTGCCCGGTGCCTGCGCGGCACCGGGCGCCGAGGCATGCCAGGGCTGGGGGCCCTGAGGCCCCCGAGTGGTTTTCCGACTCATACGCCGGTCCTGGGCGCTGCGGATGAGCAAGACGATGGCCAGGACGATCAGCCCCAGCCAGAACAGGGGCCACATGGCGGCGGCGATTCCCGTCTCATGGATGTACCAGTTGGGGATGAAGCCGCTACCGAATGTCGACATGCCGACGATCGTCATTCCGATGGCGCCCGCCAGGCCCGCGTTGAAGCGGCCGGAGAAGGCCTCCTCCAGGTGGATGCGCCCATCGGACTCCTCGGGCAGGAGGGCCCAGGCCAGTCCGTAGAGGACCAGGCCGACGCCGGCGAAGAGCGAGAGCACCACCCATGCGCAACGCACCAGGGTGGGATCCAGGCCGAAGCGGTAGGCCACGCCACCGGCCACACCCGCGACCCAGCGCTCATTGGTGCGCATGAGGCCCGAGCCGCGCAGGGAGTCGAAGAAGCGGTGGGTGGATCCACCCTGAGGCCCGGGCTGAGGGCCGCCGTACTGCTGGAAGGAGGGCTCGGGGCCCGGCTGCGGTCCGTACGGCGGACTCTGCTGGGAGTCGCGCTGGGCGCCGTCGGCGCCGTGGGAGTCAGCAGGGGCGGAGGAGCCAGAGGAATCGGAGCCGGTGGGAGAGTCACCGTCAGACGGGGAGGCAGGCATGTCGTTCATGTCAACAATTCTTCGCGTCCCAGGCCTGCAGCACGATCAGGGGAACCCCTGAATGATCCCGGATTGTCCCCCGAATCCCCCGGAGGGCAATCGGATCGGTGACCCTGACGTGCCACGATGGTGCCATGACGACAGCTCAGCAGTGGGGCGCGCAGCCCGGGCCGACCGCCGGCGGGCCGGCATACTCCTGGAGCCCCCCGCGCCAGCTGCAGCGACGCCCCCCGCTGCGCCGCCTGCCCCACCACCTGGGGCCGGCTCCGGCCGACGTGCCGGCACAGACTGCCCGCATGCGCCGCCCCGCCCGCATCGCCGGCGTCTGCGCGGGACTGGGGCTCCACCTGG
>ERZ773070.2177-NODE-2177-length-11322-cov-8.377297_pt1 | contig 11322 bp, 4 predicted proteins | sample MGYA00580618_ERZ773070 | MGnify/ENA primary metagenome ERZ773070 (study PRJEB29015, sample SAMEA2738023) | human oral metagenome | biome: human oral; feature: human-associated habitat; material: dental | place: China | collected 2019 ...
TACTTATATGCATTTTGTAACATTGGTAATATTCTTTTTAAAAATAATATATCTTAATATAATTAATATTGCATTTTACTTGCTTTTCTTTTTCTTAAATATATTACTAGTGCTACTATAGATGTTGCTAATACTGATACCACTGATACAATTAAAAATGTATTTTTTCTTATCATTTCTAAAAACCTTGCTTCACTTAAACCTGTTGGTGGTGAAAGTGTTACAATTTCTGTTGCACTTGTACCTGTAGATTCTGCAGCAACTATAGATGCTCTATCTAAATTAGTTTCTTTTTCCTTAGATTCTTTTATTTTTCCATTTCCTGGAAGCTCTCCACTTCCTATTTCATTTATCTTATCTAATTCTGTAATCATTACACCTGGAGTAAATTCTGTTCTACGTCCATTAGTTGTATGATATGCCATTACTTCTGCCATATTTTGGAATGTTAAATCATTTGATGCAGAACTTCCTGATGCTGTTCTATCTGTTCTTATATTCCATGTTCTTACAAAATGATCTGATTCCGGAGAATTTGAGTATCCATTAATATTTTCATATTTTCTTTCAATATCTTTATCTGGATCTGCTGGACTAATTTCTGTTGATGATTCTTTTAATAAGAATATATTTGATCTTGTATTACTATTACTATTTGGAGAATCTTCTTCTGTTACATTTTCAACATATCTTATTCCATTTTCATCAATATATTCAGCTTTCTTAGCTACTTCTTCATTAATTACATTATGCACTAATCCCACTAAATCCTTCTTATTAATTGCAACCCATTGCATATTTTCGATATCTCCTGCATTTACTGTTGCACCATTATCTACAATATCCATTATAGATCTAATATTTATTTTTGCTTGTTCTTCTTCAGTAAGTTGATCTTTACCTTTATATATATAGTATTCTCTACCTACATATCTACCGTATTTATACTTATCTTCTTCTTGATGTTTTAATCTACCAAGTGTTGGACCTGGCTCATCTGGTACACCTGTCTTATATGCAAATTCTCTATATATATTTGTATCTTTAACATTTTCATTATCAACATCAATTGTTCTATCTAATTGACTTAAATTATATGCATATATTCCATATCTTATCTTAATTGTCGCGTCTTGCATTACACTATCATCTATATTTATATATCTAAATCCTGATTTAACAGTACCTCTTATTTTTTCGTCTTTTTCTTTACCATCTGTTAATGAAGTTCTATCTAAAGATAATACTAAATCTTCACCTATAGATTTTTCTTTATTAATTTCTCTTTCGACTTTAAGTCTTGAGAATAATTCTTCTCTTCCTCCATATTTAACATCTGATAAATTACCTGTTTCTGCTTTAGATATTTTACTTATAATATCATATTTTAAGTTAACTTTTTCTGTTCCATCTGCTGTTGTAATTACAATATTATTTATTTCTTTATTTAATACTATCTTACTTTCTGGTCTTTGAACAATACCCATATTGATATTTTTAACCGCATATTCAGTACTTCCAAGTTTTGTATTTTCTTTATTTTTATATATTCCTTCTATGAAATATATATCTTTAAGTTCATTTAAAATTACAGAGTTATATGCTTCACCTTTATCTTTATTTAATTTTTCATAATATTCTACACTAAAATTAATCTTTGGTGTTGTTGCATTCATACTTGTATATTTATGTGCAAGTTTTAATTTTTCTGCATTTATTTCATTTTTATTTTCTGTTGCATATACATTTAATGCATCTACAACATTATTTTTAAATGTATCTAAATTCCTTGTTACTTCAATTCTTCTACCTTCATCATCTCTTGCATATGATAATACTTGTGTTTCTTTATCTTCATCTTTATTTTTAGTAAGCCAAGTTTTATCTATATTTTCTTCTTGGTTTGAATTTGCATAGAATTGAGTTGTCTTAAATGCTTCACCATTATACCATTTAGTTTTTCTTTCATGCCCTTCATCTGTAACTGTATGTACTAAATCATTTGTATCAATATCTGCATTTGCTACCGCATTTAATATCTGTTTACCTTGATTTTCTTTCTTACTAAACACTTCATTTGTTAATTTTTCTGGAGAAGGTCCTGAATAATTTAAGTTTACTACAAAGTTACCTACCGGAACTCCTGTAAATTTATAATTACCATTTTCATCTGTTTTAATATTAGATTCAAATCCTGTTACTCCTTTTAGACTCATATCTATACTTGGGCTATTATCTCCATCTTCTATTGTACCTACAATATGTTCTGGCCATACAAATCCCATATCAAAATATGTTTTTCCATTTAATTTATCATCTTTAGCATATCTTAAATCTGGTTTATCATCTATTTGTTGTGCATTAAATGATAATCTTTCTTCTAATGTTACAGGATGTCCTGGTATTCCTTTTTCATTTTCATCTTTCTTACCATCCCCTGTTAATATACCTCTATTTAAAGTATTTTGTCTATCTTCCCAAACAATACCTGTAAGTTCTCTATTTGTTTCTTCTTGTTTTCCTTCCGGTATTTTTATAACTATACCTGGTGCATCATCTGTATCATCTTCTAATACAAATTTACCGCCTTGTTTCTTTGTTGAGAAGTTTGATGGTGCTGAATCTCTATCAACCTTACCTGAATATGCTCCTGTATGAACATTATATGATGCAAATGCTCCTATTTCTGCTATATTTGTAAATTCTCCAAGTTCTAGAGCTTTTGTAAGTGTTAATATACCATCTTTTTTATCAACCTTATCCTTAAGTTCCCCTAATGATTCTGCATCTGTACTCTTAATTTGTTGTATATTAATACCATTATTTACTCTATATGTATTAAATATATCTGCTCTTTCACCAGGATTTAACATAAATCCTGCATTTTTAACATCTCCTTCTGTTTGAGTTGCTATATATCCTGCATCTTGATCTGGAATTCTTTCTTTTCCATGTACTCCTTTTGCATCCCATTTAAGTTTTTCTAGTTTCTTTTGATCAACTTCTGATAAATCTAAATTTGTTATTTCTTCATTTTTATCGTGTTTTAAATATGCACTTTCAGGTATTTTTTTCTTCTTTATATTTGCAAGTTCAATACCTTCTTTTTCAATATCACCACTCTTAGGATCTAATTGTACTTCTTTTTGAATTTCTTCTTGTATAATTTCCATCTTATCTGAATGTATATCATTTATTTGTGATACATATATAGCATCTGTAGCAGAACTATTAACTACATTTATTTTATATGTTAAATATACATCAACTTGTCTTGTATCCTCATGTCTACCTGATTGTAATGTTGCTGTCTTATCAAATGCACGTTCTTCTTCAATTTCTTTCTTAAGCAATGCTTTTACATCTGGATTTGAAGAGTACATTGCTGTCCTATATATATAATCTGTCTTATATATATCTAAAAATCTTTGTGTTTTGCTCTTGTCTCTTGCTCCTTGAATTTTATTCATATCAGCAAGTAACACTGTTCTACCTTTTCCTTGTGCAATTTCATTTTGTGTCAAATATTCATCATATAATGATTTATATAAGTAATTATATGCTTTTCTATTTGCTATAACTAAAGCACTATTTAAATCCTTAGTTATTTCCATGTCTACACGTCTTTTCTTAAGACCTAGATTTATCTCATTCATATATGATCTTTGACTATAATATGTTCCTGCATATTGTCCATATTTATCTGTTACATATTCATCTACAGGTTCTGCACTTTCTGAACCTCCGAAGTGAAGTATATCCTCCACCGATTCCTTGCCAAATTGCTTTATCTATATCACCAGACTTAATTATATTTTCCCATATTCCAAGGTCAATACCTCCGTCTTGTTTTATTTTTTCCCAAATATTCTTCATATCAATCTTACCATTATTTATTAGGTCTGATATTGCAGTTCCTGCAACACCTGATTGTTGTAATATTTGATTTAACATATCTTTAACATCACCATTAATTGTTAAATTAGCTCCTGCTATATTAACATTTATAGCACCTGTTTTTGCAAGCTCATCTAGTATTGAAGTTGCTGTTGCACCATATTCTATAGCTTTTTGTAAGTTTGTAGCATCTAACTTACCATTATTTTCTACTTTTGATAAGAATTGACCTGCATATACTCCTGAATTTCCTTTCAGTATTTCATCTAAATTAGTTTCTTCATTTATACTCTTTGGATCTGCAAGTTTAAATCTAGTTCCTAAACTATTAAGTCTTCTTACTACTTCTTCACCTGATATTCCAAGTTCTCTTTGTGCTCTTCTTGTATCTACTGGTATTCCATCTGAGAAATTATTATTTGGATTAGAACCCATATATTTTATAAGGTCTTCAGGTGATAAATTTTCTGGTAAATTTGCTGTTATTGCATCTGTTATAACATTAATTGGAATTCCTGTTTTTTTGTATATCCAATCATTAATCTTATTTCCTACTTTCGTAGTTTTTAACATATCTATTAATACTTGTGCCTTATTTCCTCCATTTTTAATTATATTTTCAATGCCTGAACCCATTACCATTCCATCTGCAATTATATCTTGAAGTGTATTTACTGCTTTATTTGCTTTAGTTAATAATTTTTCTAATGGATTTCTTTTTATAGCTCCAAGATCAACCATTTTATCAAAAATCGCTCCTGTTAGGTTTCCATATTCTAGTACCTTATCTAATATTTCTGATGCTTTAACGCCAAATCTTTGCATTTTTCCCCATAATGTATTAGAATCCGCACTTGCTTTTCCACCTATAACTCTAGTTCCACCTGTTCTTCCAAATCTACTTTCTCCAAGTAGACCCCATAAAAATTCTTTTCCTCTCTTTTTAAAATCATCTACTCTTCTTTTGTCTGCTTCTGGGTCTGGAAGTATTCCATTTCCATTTAATCTATTTGTAAAATTATTTACTACTCTTTTTGGACTGAATCTTCCACCAATTCCTGCATTAAAATTATTTTTATTTCCAGGAAGTGTTGGTCCGAGATCCTACATTCTCTGTATTTCCATTTCCTGCATTATCTCTATCTGTATTACTATCTCCACCTGTTCTTTGGTCATAATATCCATTATTATCATAAACTACTTGTTCATTTGTTGGAAGATTTATTCCTAAAAACATTGTAGATGCTTCAATAAAATCATCAAAATACTTGTTATCTAATTGTCTTCCTTCTGTTGATTTCATTTGATATTCACTATTGAATCTTTTTGCAGTTGTACCTTCAGCATTTTCTACCTTACCTGCATAGTCAAGTTTAGTAGTATTATTAATTCTATTCCCTTGTTTATCAACTGCTTGTGCTGCTCCTTCTGTATTTAGATTTGCATCTTGTGCTTTTCCACCAGTTATTTCAGCATGTTTTCTATCATAATCTTGTCTATCTTCAAAATTTTCAATTGCAAATGATGATTTTAAATATTTTTCTTTTTCTTGTGTTGTTGTTGCATTGTATATTGACTGATTATTAGCAAATATATTTGTATTTGGATTATCTTTATCTGCTTCTGTCTGAAGTGGTATTACTGGCTCATACATTATACCATCAAAATCAAATGTTACATCAAATAATATTGCATGATCTTGAATATTTAACTCATCTTTTGGATCTTTATTCATCGCTTTTAATTCTGATTTAGTAAATCCTACATCATGAATATCATATCCTCCCCATTGTCCATTTTCATCAGAAATTATTGGATCTTTTATTTGATCTATTTCTTCTCCAGTATCTCTTCTATATACTCTTGCAACTCTTTTTTCTAATATTTTTGCAACAGATCTATCAGTATTTAATTTAACAAAGTTTCTGTGTATTCTTATTCTTACACCTGGTACTCCTTTATCTTCTCTACCTAATATATTATTATATCCTGTATGTTTTTTATCATCTGGAATATTATCTTCCCAAACTGTACCACCAATTGGTAATTTTAATTGTGTTGGATATGCTGGAGGTGTTGTTGGTGGGTTTGATGGTGGATTTCCTGGTGTTGGTGTATCTGTTGTTGGTGGTATATCTAAATGGTCGAATTCTAGTTCTAATGCTATTTCTTCTCCCCATCTTGCTGCACCATTGTCTAAGCTTACTATTGGTTGTATTACAACATTATATTCAGCTTCAAATTCCATATTAATTTCTTCATTAGGAAATTCATCACGAGTTCTCGAACCATTATTTTCGTTAAAACCTCCATATCCAGATGATCCTGGAGTTGCTATATTCTGATGTGCAAGTTGAATACTTCCTACTCCTGCAAATGAATAATATTTACCTGCAATATTACCATTAAGTATAGGTATAACATTTCTCAATAAATCTGGTGGATTAACACCATATGTATATGTAGGTCCATTTGTAACTGTATGCTCATGTCCTGTTCTTTGTCCACCAACATCATATTTTTCATTTTCTGCTAAACTTCCTCTTTTACCTCTTATTTCAAGTGATTTTATTGGCCCATCTCCAGCTTTATTACCACCAAATCCGTCCTAAATTAAATCCGCCTTGACTTCCTCCAAGTCCAGGTATACTTCCTGATATATTAGGTAATGGTAAATTGCCTGTAATTCCTGATAAACCGCCTAAGTTGCCTAAGCTTCCTAAATCTATTCCTAAATTTCCTAACAGATTCTTATCTAATTTACCCCAATCTTTAAAACTAGATAATGAGTTCACAACTTTTTTATATTTTTCTGGATCTAATACTTTTTTTAAGTTTTCACCTTTTGAATCTGATTTCAATAAATCATCTATTGCTTTATTTACATCATCAGGGAATTTTGCACCCGATTTTCTTAATTTATCTGCAACATCAGCTGAAATATTCATATTTTCTATTTTAATCGGTGTCTTTCCATCTATATTAGTTCCTGAAGGAAGTTCTCCTACAAGATAGTCATTCCCATTTATATCTTTTCCATATAAATATAATCTTTTATCTTTTCCTTTTACAATCTTACCATTTATACTTGCAGTTGTCTTATTACCATTTTTATCACTCTTATTTTTTCTTTGTTGAGCATCTTTTGCATATACTACATTATATGTACCTGTAATTTTTGAATATTTTACACCTTGTACCATATATCCAAAAACAAATCTTGCTTTAGCAATTTTATGAAGTGCTGGATCATATTTTACAGCAAAATAAAATGCTTCTTCACTCTTAGGATATTTCGTTGGCTCTAATTCCCCATGTTCTGTTAAAAAACTCCAACTTTTTATAAACTTATATTTAGAATCATCTGATGCTTTCATCCCAAATCTATTTGGATCAATTGAATCTTTTTCTTTTTCTTTATTTGGATTTTCTTTTTGTGGATTTTGCACATCATTTTCATACACACCATATAGTTGTACTTCTGTTATATCCGACATTAAATTATCATTGTCTCTTTTACCAACTTTAAATGTTTTTGGTCTTGGAAGTGTAGGATCGTCAAAATTATAATTTGTAGCATCTTCTTCAGTCATTTGATGAGTAAAATATTTAAGTTTATATGGTCCTATTAACCATTTTTGTGTTTTGGTATCAAATTTAACTTTTGATACTTCTTTTAAACTTTTACCATTTGGATCTGCAGACTCAATTTTAGGTTGATATTGATATTTTGGATTTGGTGCTTTTACCTTTTCTCCTTCTTTTGTTGTTATTTCTTTATCTTGATGAAATCCAACTGGTAAAATATATCGTATTTGTGGTTCTTTTGGATGGTTTACAACTTTAGCTTGTTTTCCATCAGTATCCCAACTCAATTCTCTTGGTGTATTATTATTTTTAATCCATTCATTAAATTTGAATTCATATGTTTGATACTTTTTAACAAAATCTCTAAGCTTCTTTGCTTCAACAGGATTTATTGCTGTTCTTTTTGCTGCTTTTTTCTTATTATCTTCAGGACTAGTATTGGCATTTGGGTGTTGCACATGGTCCACATCATCTACTTGCCAAACTGCATCTTGGATTGAATCGACACCCTTTTGACCTGGCTTTTTAGTATCTTGTATTACATCTTTAATATATTCTTCTCCATCTCCCCAATATCTAGTTCTAAGTTGAGACATTAATCCTCCAAATGCTCCATCAATACCAATAATATTTCTTTCTACAGAAAGCTTATGTCCACCTGTTATATCTTCATAATTTCCATCATGTTCATCATCAGTTTCATATTTAAGGCCTCCTTTTTTGTTTATCCTTTTATTTGTATATAAAGTTCTGCCTCCTTTTTTATTTATCTCTTGGCTAAAATATTCACTATTACTTGGAAATATAGAAGTCCAATCTCTTGGAATATAGAGTTCTTGATTTGCTGTACCTGTAAACACAGTGTTAAGAGTATTCTTATCATCTTCTTCCTTTGTTTTAATTGCATTTTGAACAGTTCTTGAATCTGCCTGTATAACATTTGGATTTATATCTGAAGGTATTCCTAATCCTCTTTGAGTTCCTACCTTAAGTCCTTCTCCTCCTGTCTTTCCTTTTATAATTGGTTTATATGCTTGACCATCATTCCCAAAATATTCTGTAAGACCTCCTCTTAAAGCAAAATCCGGATGAGTAACTGTTGTTTTTACAGGGAATGTCTTGCTAGTATATGTTCCATCAAATCCACCTTCATTTTCATTAACTTTTCCTTCTAATTTCCCCATTATTTCATTATCTTTGAAAATGCTTTCTCTTAAATATGAACCTGTAACTGAATTATCTAATCCTGCTTTATACATCTCAGCACTTAACTGTGAACCTGATGGAAGTCTCTTACCTTCATAGAAACAAAGTATACCTGCATATGGATTAAGAAGTTCACTTGCAAAATTGATATTCTTAGTTTTTTCAGTATCTATTTTACCATCTGATTCATTAGGAGCTAAAAGCTCTTTCATTTTTTTTGCCCCTTCATCCCAGAAGTATCCTTCTGGAAGGAAATTTTTATGTTCATTAATTCTAGGGCCCTTATATTCATCAATTTGAAGTTTTTCCTGCTCTGCTGGCTTTATTTCTTGATTATGTAAAAATCTTTTATTTTCTTCTTGATATGATTTAGTCATATTTACTGAATCTTCATATGGCTTCATATATGTTTCTAAAGCTTTACCTGATTCCTCTGTTAAAGCTGTCTGTTGTGCTTTCCTCTTGTCTTCAAAGTTAGCTGGAAGTGTACTAGTCTTTGCATATATTCCTTTATTAAGCATAGGTGCTATTAACATAAGAACAACTGTAACTAAAGCTATACTAAAATATATAAATATATCATTATTTTCTATAGTACTACTTTTCTTATTCTTGTTTGTCATCAACTACCTCCTTTCTTAAAGTTTTATCCATTCCTTTATCTTTGGTATTTTCTGTATTTCTTTCTTTTTTAAATTTTTTAAAAATTTGTATTATTTTATTTCTAAATGCTAATCCTACTGCTGCTATCGCTGCTAAAATTGTAATATATATCACAGTAAAATCTCTAACTATAACAATATCTAGATTAATATTATCATCTTCATTTGTAGAATTATTTCCTTCTACTGAATTAACATCTTTTATTCCTATATTATTTGATGTTTCAATTATTTCAAATTTAGTATCCATAACTTTGTTTAATGCTTTTTCTATAGTTGTTTGTATTTTAACTTCTATTTCTTTTTCTTCGCCTGGATTTAATTCTGTATTTTCAAGTTGTCTTGTTGTTGCGAAATTTTCTCTTTCCTTTATCCATCTTTGTCCATCTACTATATTTTCATTTTCTGAAAGATATGCACCTATCTTAACTACTCTTCCTGGAATATTCCCTTCATTTTTAACTTTAATCTTATAATATATATCTACATTAGCTTCTTTATTTTCAAACGGTGATATTTTAAACTTGTTTACTGTTTCTTTTATTTCTTTAGTTTCAATACTCTTTTTGTCATTATTATTAAGTATTTCTAATTTAACAATCTCACCTTTTAGGCTCATATTAAATGTATTATTATTTACAAGTCCTAAATTTTCATCTGACTTACTTTGAAAATTAATTTTTATAGCATCAGATACTGCTACTTGTTTTGAATCTTCTTGTAATTTATTATTAACGCTTAAAGCATCCGAAGTTTTATTTTCTTCTGTATTGTTTTTCTTATATACAGTTGGTGAATATTTTTGTGTTTCATATTCAAACATTACTGAATATTCTCCATTCGGTACTTCTGTAAATGTATATGTACCGTCATCATTTGTAAAAATGCTTTTTACAATTTTTTGTTTAGCATTGTCAACAAGTTTTGCTACAATATTACCTAAAGGCCTTTCTCCTTCATCATAAACACCATTTTTATTTGTATCATCCCATGCTTTACCAGTTATTTCATAATTTCTTATAAGTTTTTCATCCTCTTTTTTAACCTCTTCTATTCCGAAGTGCTTTCATTTCATTTTCTGAAACTTTAAGTTTTCCTTGCCTTATAAGATCTTCTTTTCTCTTAGTAGTAGCATTTTTTTCAACTATTTGAGTTATCGGATTTGTTTCATATACTTTAAACCCATATTCATTATATATTTCTGCATTTGCTGAAATACTTACTCTATCAACTCCATTATTTCCACCTAATTCTACCTGTATTATAATCTCTTTTGATTCAAAAGGATTTAAAGTTAATTCTTTTTCAACCTTTTTTACTGAACCTTGTTCTGATAATACTTTTGAACCTTCTGGTGGATTAAATACAAATTTCATAGATGCTGGTGCTGTTCCTGAATTTTTCAAAACATATTTATACTCAATTTTTTCACCTTCTTCTAAATATGTCTTATTCTTATTTGTTGATTGCTCCATTGTAACTATTGGTTTAACAACATTTATCGTATAATCTTTACTATCTATCATTTGATTTGATTCATCATACATCTCAGCTTTTATATTTATAGGCTTATATGTTTGTTGTTCTCCTATAGTTCCTGTTTTTATAACTGTTTCAAAAGTCTTTGCAGTGTTTAAAGAAACATTCTTTATGTCAAATTCCCTTTCATTTACTCGTGTTATTTCAATATTTTGATCATCTGCAAACTTTTCAACACTTGAAATTTCTGTATTTTCAGATGCTAAAATTTTTAATCTAATATTATTTAATTCTTTATCCAAAATAATATTCTTACTTGCTTTTATGTCAAATCCAACTTCTGTATTTTCCTTATATCTATCTATTTGAACCATATCAGAATCATATCTTGTCCCAAGTGCTTTTATGTCAAGTTCTGCTTCTTTAACAGCAACATCAACCTTATCAGCAGTAGTCTCTTTTATTACATTTGTTCCTTCTGCTCTTGTTC
>ERZ773070.2178-NODE-2178-length-11318-cov-7.678327_pt1 | contig 11318 bp, 8 predicted proteins | sample MGYA00580618_ERZ773070 | MGnify/ENA primary metagenome ERZ773070 (study PRJEB29015, sample SAMEA2738023) | human oral metagenome | biome: human oral; feature: human-associated habitat; material: dental | place: China | collected 2019 ...
CTTCGCGAGCGTAAACATCAGTAATAATTGACATTTTTTACTCTCCTTTGAGTTAAATTTTTTACACCTCTATGATACCTTAAAAATAAACGTTTTTCAAGAAAAAACGTTATCTTTGTGCAAATTTTCCTTAACTTTATAAAGTAATCGCTTTCTTTGGTCTGTTTTCTCATAGCTTTTGTGATATACTAATTTTATGACAGATTTATCAAAACAACTACTAGAAAAAGCTCATGGTGGGCCGAAATTAAACCCTGACGAACAACGCCGCTACCTCGGTACTTTCGAGGAAAGAGTTTTAGGTTATGCGGACGTTGAAACAGCCAATAGTCTTCAGTTACAAAAGGGATTTTTGACGATTTTGGAAAATTTTCAAGAAAAGACAGAGACTCTTTTTGTGAAGATTTCGCCAAATATAGAGTTTGACAAACAAGTATTCTACTTAAAAGAAGCTAAGAAAACCAATAGTCAAGCTACGATTGTATCAGAGGATCACACTTCTTCTCCTTTAGGTCTAGTTATCCATTCGAACGAACCTGTTCAAGTGGATGAAAAGGATCTCCGGCTGGCTTTTCCAAATCTATGGGAGGTTAAACAGGATGAGCCAGTTAAAAAATCCATCTGGAAAAAATGGTTTAGCTAATCCTTACTCAACTTTAATAAACGACCAATATTAGCTGCTGTGTATTCCAAATAGAGACTTGCTTTTTTCAGACTATCTTCTAAAGGCTCACTTTTCTCTAGGATAGAGAATGCTGCTTGTATATTTTCAAAGGGTAGGGGAGGTAAATCCTCAGCAAGACTACCACAAATAGCGATAACAGGAACTCCGTTAGGAGTTCTTTTTGCTACACCGATAGGAGCTTTCCCAACAAAGCTTTGACTGTCCATTCTACCTTCACCGACGATAACTAAGTCAGCATCTTCAACTTTCTTGTCAAAGTCTATCAAATCCAAACAAGTGTCAATCCCAGATACGATACTGGCCTGTGCAAAGGCGCAGAGCCCAGATGCAATGCCACCTCCTGCTCCCGCTCCCTTCAGAGACAGGGTTGAAGGTGAGAATTTTTCATAGAATCCCTGCATAGCCAGATCTACTGTTTCAAACAAAGCAGGGTCTAAGCCCTTTTGTCTACCAAATGTGTAGGTCGCGCCTTGATAACCACATAGAGGACTCTCAACATCTGCTAAAATGCGAATTTGAACATCTTCAGGAATCCTATACAACTCGCTGTTTGAAACTGACTCAAACTCAAGTAAAGTCTGACCGCAAGCTGGTAGTTCGTTTCCATTCTTATCATAAAAGCGATAACCCAAAGCAGCTGCAATACCAATTCCGCCATCATTACTTGCCGTACCACCAACACCGATATAGATTTCTTTAACTCCAAGATCAATGAGGTGGCGAATCAACTCTCCGATACCACGTGTTTGGATGTGGAGGGGATTTCGTTTCTCCTGCGGAATCTTTCCTAAACCAACCAAGTCAGCAACTTCAAAGAGAGCCCTTTGGTCTTTCTGAAAGTATCGCATGGCTTCTTTTAGACCAAAAGGTCCCGTCACCTCTTGCCATTTTTCTTCGAGGTCAAGAGAATGTCGAATCGCATCTACAGTTCCTTCGCCTCCATCACCAACTGGGCATAGAGAACAAACTACACTAGGAATTGCTTTCTCGAAACCTCTTTTTATAGCTTTAGCGATCTCTTCTGCAGCCAAACATTCTTTAAAAGAATCGGGCGCAATAACAATTTTCATATTTTCCTCTCATTCTAAGAAATCAATCAAAGAAAGAACTTCTAAGAAATCCCTTTTATCTACATGACAAGCTATCTCGGCTTTTACGACATCTTTGGAACAAAAGGCTATACTGTGACCCGCTGACTTTAACATCAAGAGATCATTAGCCCCATCACCAATGGCAAACGTTCTTTCTTTGGGAAGTTCTAATTCCTTTCTCCATTTCTCAAGAGTAGATTTTTTTACTTGACCTGTTACAATCTCACCAACTAACCGTCCTGTTAAAAAGCCGTCTTTGACTTCTAACTGGTTGGCGGAGAAATAGGAAATACCTAAGGGTTTTGCTAGTCTCTCAACAATCGGACTAAATCCACCAGACACTAGACCAACTAGAATGCCATTCTTTTGGAGAATAGAGATAAATTCCTGAGCATTTTGGGAAAGATGGATGTATTTGAAGACTGTATCAAAGACCGAAATTGGAAGACCTTTTAACAAAACGGCTCTTTCTCGTAAGCTCGTTTCAAAATCCAGTTCTCCCCGCATTGCTTGATTCGTAATCTGTGAAATTTCCTCTTCGCAACCTGCCTCTTTTCCTAAAAGGTCAATCACTTCTTCTGCTATTAAGGTGCCATCAACATCCATGACACACAGGCCTTTTACTTGGGTCATTACTGCTCCTTTTCTCTAAACAGCCCAAAAATCGTATGAAAGAATCATACGATTTTATCTATTAGTTGACTAGACTATGGTACAAGTCAAGATAAGACTTGCAAGCTGTATCCCATGAGAAATCACATTCCATAGCTTGTTTTTGTAGATTTCTCCAAACATCTGGCTGGTTCTTATAAACATCCAAGGCTGTTTGGAAACTCCAGTTAAGCCAATATGGTGTTAAATTGTTAAAGCTAAATCCAGTACCAGTTCCTTCGATCGGATTATAGGATTGAACAGTATCTCTTAGTCCACCCACTTCATGAACCAATGGTAGAGTTCCATAGCGCATAGCCATCATTTGAGATAAGCCACATGGTTCAAAGCGACTCGGCATGAGGAAGAGGTCACAAGCTGCGTAGATTTCTTGAGCAAGTTTGACGTCAAACGTGATATTTGCTGATAGCTTGTCAGGATAAACTTGAGCAAACCATGAGAAGGAATGTTCAAAAGCTGGATCACCTGTTCCTAAAACTACAATTTGAACGTCCTCTTGTAAGAAACGATGCAAGCTTTCCACAACAACATCAAAGCCTTTTTGTCTTGTCAAACGAGAGACAATCCCAACTAGTGGCACATCTGCTCGCACAGGTAGACCAACTCTCTCTTGCAATTTTGCTTTGTTTTCTGCTTTTCCAGACAAATCTTCCTTATCAAAATGATAGTCTAAAAGCGGGTCTGTTTGAGGATTATAAAGATCTGCGTCGATACCATTGACAATACCCGAAACTTTTCCTGACTCCATGCGAAGAATCTGATCCAAACCGCAACCAAACTGACTGGTCATAATCTCATGCGCATAACTAGGAGAAACTGTTGAGACACGATCCGCGTACAGAATACCTGCTTTCATCCAGTTGAGACAATCATTCCAGCGAAGGGTGCCATCAGCGTAGCGTTCAAAGCCGACACCGAACAAATCCCACAACATTCCTTCAGAAAATTGACCTTGGAATTCCAAATTATGAATAGTTAAAACGGTTCTGATTCCTTGATATGCCTGAATCCAATGGTATTTTTCTTTTAACAAAAATGGAATCATGGCCGTATGGTAGTCATGGACATGGAGAAGGTCAGGGATAAAGTCAATCCGTTCCATTGCTTCTAGAGCAGCCAGTTGGAAGAAGGCAAAGCGTTCACCATCGTCAAAATCCCCGTAAACATGACCACGGAAGAAATAATACTGATTGTCAATGAAGTAGAAGGTAACACCATTTAAGACTGTTTTCTTAATACCACAGTACTGTCTACGCCATCCCACACTCACTTCAAAATGAAGAACATCCTCAATCTGGTCACCAAACTTAGTCTCCACCATATCATAGTAGGGTAGGAAAACAGCAACTTCATGCCCTGCCTTTACCAGTGATTTGGGAAGAGCGCCAATAACGTCTCCCAAACCACCTGTTTTTGAAAAGGGCGCACCCTCTGCTGCTACGAATAAAATTTTCATGAATGAATATCCTCTGTAACTTTTTCGCCTTTTTTGACTACAACTGGGTGTTCTGCAGTACCGCGAATAACGACACCGTCAGCAACTTCAACCCCTTTGTCCAAGATTGCATACTCAACTTGGGCACCTTGGCCAATCACAACACGTGGGAATAAAATGCTGTTCTTCACCATACTATCTTTGTGAACATGAATATTACGTGATAGGACTGACTGAACGACTTCACCCTCAATGATACTACCAGAGGCGAACTGTGAAGTACTTACCTTAGAGGTGTTTGAGTAGTAAGTTGGTTCTTCGTTCTTAACCTTGGTATAAATCTTTTGGTTAGGTGAGAAGAGAGAGTAGAATTTTTGAGACTCCAGCATATCAATATTGGCTTGATAATAGGATTGAACAGAGTGAATATTGGCTAGGTAGCCAGTGTATTCATAAGCAAAAGCACCTTCTTTAGCTGCCAACTCACGTAAAACATAGCGTAATTTTTCTGGGTATTCTTTTTGAACTTCTTCTTCCAAACGCTGAATCAACCACGGAGTATCAACGACGAATATATCTGTAGACATGTTGAAAAGTTCATCTGTTGATTTGGCATCAAAAAGTTTATGAGAAAGAACACGGTCTGTTTCATCCACTTCCAAGATGGCATTAACATCTGAAATATCTTTTTTAGGTAATTTCTTATAAACAACTGTAATCGGACGACCGGCAGTAGTATGTAAATGGAATACTTGATTAAGGTCAATATTCACCACGACATCGCAGTTAAGTGCAACCGTCTGATTTGACCCTGAACGTTTCAAATAAGTGAGAAGCTGTTGGTAATATTCTTTCCCAACTGTGCTACTTTCAACACGCGTACTATAAATACCTAGATAGTAGTGACTGAGAAGGGTAGATAAGCCCCACTCACGTCCTGAACGAATGTGGTCAAAGACTGAACTGATATTATCTTGTTGGAAAATCCCAAAGACACTACGAACACCTGCATTTGCAAGACTGGAAAGGGGGAAGTCAATCAAACGGTATTTCCCACCGAAAGGCAAGCTAGCTACCGGACGGTGTTCTGTTAACGTTGACATATCATGAAAACCAACTGTGTTTCCTAAAATGGCTGAATATTTATCAATCTTCATCTGTTGCTACCCCCACTACTTCATCATATCCTACTACTTGTACTTCGTCTGTTCCATCAATTTCTACCCCTTCAGAAATAACAGCACCTTCACCAATAATGGCACGTTTAATTTTTGCACCTTTTCCGATAATGGCACCACTCATGATTACAGAGTCTACTACTTCAGCACCCTCACGTACTTGCGCTTCTGTTGAGAGAATGGAATGCTTAACAGTTCCATCCACGAGACAGCCATCCACAACTAAAGAATCTTCTACATGAGCGTGTTTTCCAATAAAGTTTGGTGGTGAAATCAAGTTTCGTGAGTAGATTTTCCAATGACGATCACGACTATCCAAAGCGTTGTTTGGATCAATGTATTCCATATTTGCTTCCCATAGAGACTCGATAGTACCAACGTCTTTCCAGTAGCCTTTGAATTCATAAGCATAGACGCTTTCTCCAGACTCAAGGTAATTTGGAATAACGTTTTTACCAAAGTCTGACATATCTACCTTGTTCTTCTCAGCAGCAACAAGCATATTGCGGAGACGTTTCCAGTCAAAGATATAAATCCCCATAGAAGCCTTGGTAGACTTTGGTTGAGCAGGCTTTTCTTCAAATTCAACGATACGATTATTGGCATCTGTATTCATGATACCAAAGCGACTAGCTTCTTTGAGAGGTACATCTAGAACAGCTACTGTCAAGCTGGCGTTGTTGTCCTTATGTGATTGGAGCATGTCATCATAGTCCATCTTGTAAATATGATCACCAGAAAGGATCAAAACATATTCTGGGTTGATACTGTCGATGTAGTCAATGTTTTGGTAGATAGCGTGGCTAGTTCCTTCAAACCAACGATTTCCCTCGCTTGCAGAGTAGGGTTGAAGGATAGAAACACCTGTGTTAATTCCATCCAGACCCCAGCTCGAACCATTTCCAATATGGTTGTTTAAGGCAAGAGGTTGATACTGCGTAATAACACCGACGTTGTGAATCCCAGAGTTAGCACAGTTGGAAAGCGCAAAGTCAATGATACGGTAGCGCCCACCGAATTGCACTGCTGGTTTGGCAATGCTTTGAGTGAGTTTTCCGAGACGTGTTCCTTGCCCACCAGCAAGAATCAAAGCTAGCATTTCATTCTTCATTTTCTACTCCTTTTTGGGTTTTATTTGTGACAGTTTTAGTTGGTTTCAAGCGACGTTTAATCTTCCAGATACTTGCTCCCATAGCTGGCAGGGTAAAGGTCAAGGTCTGCTCATAATCCTTCCATAATCCTTCTTGAGTTTGAACCGTTTGGTTGTATTCTTTCCAGACACCACCCCATTGTTCCAATTCTGTATTCCAAACTTCTTCGTAAATACCTGCAACAGGTAAACCAATCGTAAAGTCCTTACGTTCAACTGGTGCCATATTAAAGACACAGACTAACATTTCGTCCTTCTTGCCCTTACGAATAAAGGAGAGAACACTCTGATCTCTATTATCTGCATCGATAATCTCTATGCCGTCATAACTAGTATCAATTTCCCAAAGACAGCGATGTTCTTTATAGAATTGATTCAGTTGAGAAGTGAAATGCTTCATCTTCGCATTCATTGGATCTTCTAGATTAGACCATTCCAACTGTTCCTCAGACTTCCATTCTAAGAATTGCCCGTACTCACTGCCCATAAAGAGCAATTTCTTACCTGGGTGGCAAATTTGATAGGTGTAAAGATTGCGCAGACCTGCAAATTGATTGTATCGATCTCCCCACATCTTGTGCATCATACTCTTCTTGCCATGAACGACTTCATCATGTGAAAATGGTAAGAGGTAGTTTTCATTGAAAACATACATAAAGCTGAAAGTCACAAGATTAAAGTCATACTTGCGATAAATTGGGTCTTCCTCGTAGAAACGGAGAATATCATTCATCCAGCCCATATTCCACTTGTAGTCAAAGCCAAGACCGCCCATTTCTCTCATACCAGTAATCTTTGTTGCCGATGAGCTTTCTTCTGCAATCATCATCACATCTGGATGAGCTAACTTGATAACAGTGTTCAAACGTTGAAGGAAATAGTAACCTTCGTAGTTGAGATTGCCTCCGTCTTTGTTTGGAGTCCAAGGAGCATTATCATAGTCTAGGTAGAGCATATTGCTGACTGCATCCACTCGAATACCGTCTAAATGATAAAACTCAATCCAGAATTTAATGCTAGAAATCAAGAAAGACTGGACTTCATTCTTCCCAAGGTCAAAGTTAAGAGCTCCCCAACCATAGTTATGAGCCTTGTTGTGGTCTTGGTATTCAAAAGTTGGTGTTCCATCGTAATAAGCAAGAGCGTCATCGTTGATGGTAAAATGACCTGGAACCCAATCCACAATTACACCGATATTGTTTAAATGACATTCCTCAACAAAATCTTGGAATTCCTCTGGTCGCCCATAAGAATGCTCCATGGCAAAGTAACCCATAAGTTGGTAGCCCCAACTCAATCCAAGCGGGTGAGCCATTAAAGGCATAAACTCGATGTGAGTGTAGTTCATCTCAACAAGATAAGGAATCAACTCCTCCTTAAGTTGTGCAAAACTGTATGGACTGCCATCTGGATTTCTCTTCCAAGATCCAGCGTGGGCTTCATAAATATTGACTGGTCTCTCAAAAAATCCCAGACGCTTGCGACGCGCTAGCCAAAGCCCGTCTTTCCATTTCTTGTCTGGTATGTCAGTCAGGATAGCTCCCGTCTCTGGACGAGCCTCAAAACGGACTGCCAATGGGTCAATCTTCATAATCTGATGACCATTTGCACGCGTGATATGATATTTATAAATCTGACCTTCCTGAGCTTGGCTCGTAAAGACTTCCCAAACACCCGACTCATTCCGTACCATAGGAATTTGGTGCTCTGTCCAGTTAGTGAAATCACCAACTAAGTGCACAGCCTGAGCGTTAGGCGCCCAAACACGGAAAGTAAAACCAATTTCTCCGTCTTTTTCCTCTTTATGTGCTCCTAGATAGTGCTGAAGATGAAAATTTTCTCCAGTAGTAAAGGTTCTCAATGCTTCTTGATTATTCATCCAATCCCCTTTCTCAATGTAAGCGTTTTCTATATGTCTATTATACTATCTTTTAAAAGAACTTTCAAGCAGTTTACGGAATTTCTTAAAAAATATCCTGAAAATTTTGGAAAAATTATCTTAACCTTGTATGAAGCTTTCATTTGTTTTACAAAACAGAATAATTTACATATATTTTTTTATTATGATAACAAAACATTCGTTATTTTTCAATTTTTAACTGGAGTTTTTAGTAAAAATAAAAATCAGGAAGAATATTTCCTGATTTTATAAATTATTTCACATCAAAAACAATGGATTTAACATTTGTCATTGCTTCAATGCTGTATTTAATCCCTTGCACACCAGCACCAGATCCTTTGACCCCAAGGAATGGGAAATTATCTGGCCCACGTTGTGTTTTATTATTGATGTGAACAGTACCGACTTCAAGTTTTTCAGCGATTTCAAATGCTTTTTTAAAATCATTTGTGAACACGGATGATTGAAGACCGAACTCAGATTCATTGGCAATTGCTACCGCTTCATTTGCATCGGAAACACGGATAATTGGCAGAACAGGACCAAACGGTTCTTCCCATGCTAATTTCATATCTCTTGTGACATAATCAAAAAGTCCTGGCCAAATGAGATTGCCCTCACGTTTGATTGGACTGAGCGCTTTGGCACCTTTACCTTGCGCATCTTGAATCAATCCCCAGATAAAATCAGCTGAAGCATTATCAATAACAGGTGTGATATCAGCATTGTCAAATGGGTCACCAACTGTTAGCTTAGCAACTTCTGCCTGAAGTAATTCAGCCAATTTATCCGCGACACTTTCCACAACCAAGACACGCTTGATGGCAGTACAACGTTGTCCTGAATAGCTAAAGGCTCCACCGACGATTTGTTTAGCTGCGTGTTCCAAGTCTGCATCTTCGAGAACGATAGCTGCATCTTTCCCACCAAGTTCAAGCATGACAGGACGCATTCCAGCTAAACGACCGATTCGCTCACCAATTGGAGTCGAGCCAGTAAAGTTGATAAAGTTAACTTCTTTGTGTTCAATGATATAGTCACCAATTTCAGAACCTCGTCCAGTTATCGTATTAAATACTCCTGCCGGAATACCTGCCTCATCAAAAGCCTTGGCTAATAACAGACCTGAGATAGATCCTTGCGTTGGCGGTTTAAAAATGACGACATTTCCTGCAATCAAAGCAGGAGCAATCTTAGATCCAGAAAGGTTGACTGGGTAGTTAAATGGCGCGATAGCTAAAACAACTCCAACCGGCTCACGACGGACAACGGCCAGTTTGTTTTTACTTGCAGCTTCAAAACCGCCACCTTCCATTGCTTGTCCAGTGATACGGAGACCTTCTTCAGCAGCAAAACGAATCAAATCCGCTGTACGTAATACTTCTCCAATAGCTGCTTTTATCCCTTTAGCAACCTCTTTGGCAAGAATTGTACCAATTTTTTCTTTATCGCGTTCTAAAATAGCTGCTACCTTATGCAGATAGGCTGCACGCTCAACTGGTGCTAAATCACGCCAAGCAGGCAGCGCCGCACGCGCAGCCTTCATAGCTTCATCCACTTCAGCCTGACTCATAGCTGGTACTGTCCCCAGCTTTTCCTGATTAATGGGGGAATAGATTGTAATTTCCTTTTCAGATGATTTCCAATTTCCATTTACTAAATTCTGATATCTTGCCAATTTTCTTCCTCCTGAAAATTATTAAAACTTATTTTATCAAATTTTCAGAAAATTACAACCCTTTTTGTGAAAAAATTGAGATTTTTTTTCACAATCTTGATCCTTCAAATTATTTGAAACTTAATTCTACTCTTCATTAAAAACTCATAAATGACAAAAAGGATTAGATAATCTAACCCTTTTTACTACATTAATTTATGAGAGCACTTTTAAAACTGCGACACTAATATCATCAATAACATTTTCTTGTTTTGAACGACTGTTGGTAAGGAACATTTCAAGCTTACCTGCATTTTCAAAGTAGAAGGAGGTTCCTTTAGCATTAAATACCACTAATAGATGTTCTGATCCACCATGAATCTCGTAAACAATCCAGCCACTATTTTCAGCAGCCGTGTGGACAAAGACATGACGGTAAATTTCTTCATATGTTGGATAAGAGAAAGCACTGATTTGCGTTTTTAGGCGGATAATCTGACGAATAAACTCAATGCTGTCTTGGCGTTCATTAATCAGATCCCAGTTGACTTGGTTAACACTGTCCGGAGCATTATAACTATTCATGGCACGTTCTCGGTCTGCAGGAGTTAGTTCTCCATGTTCACCGGTTGGAACCAACTTAGTTCGGCCAAACTCTTGACCCAGTTCTATAAAGGCCATTCCTTGCATGAGAAGGTTCATAGCTGTCGCTGTCTCAACCTTGCGCATAATCTTATCTGAACTGTGATCTGGATGAAGGGTTACTAACAAATCATGCAAGTTGTAATTATCATGGGCTTCCACATAGTTAAGAACTTGGTTTGGACTAAGATATGAACCCAATTCTCGACTACCAAGAATAGCCTTAGCTACAATTGGTTCTGTAGCTGCACCACTAACAAATCCTGCCTTGACTGCACCATAAACTTCTCCTCCTTTGACCGCATCTCGCTGATCATCATTGAAGAAACCGATATTTGGCATTTGGTAGGCATTGTCCTTTTTAGCCTTGTCATAAGGAGCAAGACCTGTTCCCATATCCCAGCCTTCTCCATAAGTGAGAATACGGGGATCAACCTCATCCAGCGCCCAACGAATCGCCTGCATGGTTTTAACATCATGAATGCCCATCAAGTCGAAACGGAAACCGTCAATATTGTATTCTTTCACCCAATAAAGGATGGAATCAATCATATACTTGCGGAACATCTCGTGTTCACTTGCAGTTTCATTTCCTACCCCCGTACCGTTTTGAAAAGTCCCGTCACGATTCATACGATAGAAATAATCGGGAACAGTTGTCTGGAATGGAGCGTCCACTGTTGAGAAGGTATGATTATAAACCACGTCCATAATGACACCGATTCCTGCATCATGATAAGCCTGAATCATAGTTTTCAGATCACGAATGACCTGTCCGGGATCATCTGGATTGCTAGAGAAACTTGTTTCTGGTGCATTATAGTTTTGAGGATCATAGCCCCAGTTATAGGTTACATTTCCATCCTCATCATATTCCTTATGGCGATCAAAGATAGGCTGAAGTTGAA
>ERZ773070.2179-NODE-2179-length-11311-cov-4.308547_pt1 | contig 11311 bp, 9 predicted proteins | sample MGYA00580618_ERZ773070 | MGnify/ENA primary metagenome ERZ773070 (study PRJEB29015, sample SAMEA2738023) | human oral metagenome | biome: human oral; feature: human-associated habitat; material: dental | place: China | collected 2019 ...
CTTCGCATCGTCACCATACTGTTTCCACATTGGAAGACTGTCCTCAAGATTTTGGTCACCTCCTGTTTGTGACATTGATGCAAAATAGAACGGAGATGTTTCATAATCAGTAACAGGAAGTTCTTCTTTCTTAATCCCTATAAGTTCAAGTAATGTATACCCCTCATTTGGATCATTCATTTGTCTCGCATTGCTTAATCGTAACCTAGGGTAAGATTTGTCTTCGTTCTTTTTATTAGGCAGTAAAAAATTTAGAGTATTCAATGATGTATAGTGAATAAAATTTTTATTTTCTTTAATAGTATCAAGTTTATATTTCAATTTGTTCTTGATAGTATTTACATTTTGTAAAATTTCATTTAAATTCTCATCATCAATAGATTTTAAATCAGACTTCAATTGTTCAAAAGTCGTCTTATCAAGCAACGATTTTAAAAAATCATATCCTTCATAAAATATCTTTTCAAAAGGTTTATCCATATATGCTTTAACTAAATTACTTAATAAAGTAAAATTATAACCACTTCCTTTTACAATAATTGAGATTGACTCTTTCTTATCATTTAGTTGATCTCCTTGCAATATATCTAAAATATAATTATAAATCTTGTTAAAATAATTATCGGTAGATAGATAATTTCCAACATTCAAACTTTCATCTATTTCTCTAATTTTTTCGTTTAAGTCTAATATATCCTTACTATTTGTGACCTCATCATTTCTTAGCAGAGCTTTTTTTACCCCTTCATTTTCTTTTATTTTTTCCGGTAAATCAATGACCGTTAAATCACGAAATACTGTTAAAAATCCTTTATAATAATCTGATCCAAGAGTATACAAATTTTGATAAAAGGAAATGTCATGCGCAAGTGAATAGTAGTTCTCATTTATATTTTCAATATAACCATTATCATTATAATTATAAAATGTTTCATTATCATTATAAGAAAAATCACCTTCACTATCTATTTGAAACTTTATCCATTTTTTTCCAAATTCATAATCTTGACTCTCAATAATTGGATTATAAATTCTATAATTTCCTAACAATATTTCATTCAGATTTTGATCATAATAGCATACTGTATAAGTTAGATAGTAGCCGTAATCATTCCAATTATCTGGGTAAAACACAAAAGTATTAGGTGCTTTACAACTCTTTTCAGAATTATTGTGATATAAATTATCATCCCAATTTATATAAAACATAGTTTAGTATCCTTTCCTCCTACGCCTGTTCTGCCACTTCTTCCCATTCTGTCATGGCTGCTTCCTGCTGTTCGGTCAGCTGGTCTAGCTTTTGCTGAAGCTCCATGAGTTCACTCGCGTCATTGGTCTCTTGCATAGCTGCGGTCAACTCAGTCGTTTGCATCTCCAGCTCTTCGATTTCAGCTTCTAACTGCTCCAAACGGCGAGCTAATTTCCGAGCTTCTTTCTGTGTTTCTTTCTGGAGTTGGTAGTTGGTGACTGGCTGAGTAGGCTCTGTCGCAGTAGCTTTCTCCTCTCTCAAAGCTTCCAGCTCTGCTTTTTTCTCCAGATAATAGTCATAATCGCCCAGATAAAGAGTGGAGCCAGTATCAGAAAGCTCGATAATCTGCGTGGCAACTCGGTTGATAAAGTAGCGGTCATGACTGACAAAGAGCAGAGTGCCGTCAAAGTCAATCAAGGCATTCTCCAGCACCTCTTTGCTATCAATATCTAGGTGGTTGGTTGGCTCGTCCAACACCAGGAAATTCTTGTTTTCCATAGACAGCTTAGCCAGTAAAAGCCGTGCTCGTTCCCCACCTGACAGCATGCTGACAGACTTTTTGACATCATCTCCTGAAAAGAGAAAGGCACCCAGACGATTGCGAATTTCCACTTCTGGCGTTAGTTTAAAATCATTCCAAAGCTCGTCTAAGACTGAATTGCTCGGTGTCAATCGGCTTTGAGTTTGGTCATAGTAGCCCAGCTCCACATTTGCCCCCAGATGCTCCTGACCGCGGATAAAAGGAATTTGTCCCACAATGGACTTGATAAGAGTTGTTTTGCCAATACCATTTGGCCCGACAATAGCTACTGCGTTAAATTTACGAATATCCAGATTGATAGGCTCGGACAACACTTGGTTATCATAACCGATAGCCGCATCTTCTACAGTCAGAACGACATTTCCAGAAGGCTTAGCCGAGCGAAAGGTCATATTAGCAGAACGACTGCCTCTGTCTGGCTTGTCAAGACGTTCCATTTTTTCTAGCTGTTTGCGTCTGGATTGAGCGCGCTTGGTTGTAGATGCCCGAACTAGATTGCGATTAACAAAATCCTCCAAAGCAGCAATTTCCTTCTGCTGCTTTTCATAATTCTTGGCCTCTGTCAAGAGCTTCTGCTCCTTTTGCTGAACAAAACTAGAGTAATTTCCCACATAGCGGTCCAACGAATGCTGGGTCAAGTCCAGCGTCACAGTGGCTACTTTATCAAGGAAATAACGGTCGTGACTGACGATGATGAGAGCTCCGCTATAGTTGCTCAAGTAGTTTTCTAGCCAAGCAATCGTCTCTATATCTAAGTGGTTAGTTGGCTCATCGAGTACCAATAAATCTGGCTTTTCCAACAGCATTTTTGCTAAAGCTAGTCGAGTATTCTGCCCGCCCGAAAGCTCTTCTATCTTCATCTGCCACATAGACTCATCAAACTTGAAACCATTAAGAATCGCACGAATATCTGCCTCATAGGTAAAGCCGCCTGCCTGACGGAAATCCTCTGACAAGCGGTCATAATCTGTCATCAGTTTTTCCAGATCCGTCCCAAGCAAATCCCCCATAGACAGCTCCATCTGTCGCAATCGTTGCTCCTGCTGACGTAAATCATCAAAAACATGCAGCATTTCATCGTAAATGGTATTCTCCGACTCAAAGCGGCTGTCCTGAGCCAGATAGGACAGGGAAAGATCTCGTTTTTTATTGATTTGACCAGAAGTAGGCTCTTCCTCGCCCACCAAAATCTTGAGCAGGGTTGACTTACCAGCTCCGTTTTTACCGACTAGGGCAATCCGGTCACCCTCATCCACCTGCAGGTTGATATTATCAAAAAGAACCTCTCCTGCAAAAGAGCGTTCAATCTTATTTGCTTGTAAAATAATCATAAACCTATTATAGCAGATTCCTATCCTAACTGCTATCTTAGAAAACAAAAATGCGGTTCATTTTGACCGCATTTTCATTTAAAACTACTTAAAATTTCTTGATTTTGCATCACAAGGTAAACACCTAATAGAATAATCAAAGCAAAAAGCCCTAATTTGATGATTCCTTTTACAAAACGAATCACCCAAAGGATCATTATCGAACCAATCAACCACATCACGGCTGAATGATTGAAAAAGCCTTGAACTGCCTGACTGTTTTCGCCAAAAAAACTTTGGATAGGAGCTGGAATATGTTCTCGCCATGCAGCTGTCACTCCAATACGATTTACGATATCAGAGCAACTTTTCCATAACCATGCAAAAATGCTGGAATTAAAGACAAACAAGAAAACTTGCTCTGGGAAACATCTGATGATTTTAAAGATATTTCTTATCATTTTATGCTTGATACAACTCCTTTACTGCTTGAACATCTACTGCTTGAATCCCGTAAAACGAGCCAGCGGATTGCATAACAGATTTTTCTTCATTGTGTTCCAATCCAATCGCATGTCCCAGTTCATGCTCTGCTGTGTTTACGATTCGCTCATAAGAGTAGCTATATTGACTGTTTAATAGATAATAACGATTTAGTCGAACAGTTACATTTGTAAAACGCTTGGTCAGCAAATTGGTTTTGGATTCTGCTTCGCCTGCCGCACTGACAGTGATATTATTCATCTCTGTAGCTACAATATTGGCTTGATTTTTATCATTTACAATCTGGAAAGTAAAGGCACCCGTTTGATTCCAGGCACGAATAGCTTCCTGATAAGCTGAGCGAAATGTCTCGTCTTGTGTATCTATATAAACCGTAGCACTCGCTGTGTCCCATCGGACACCAGACGCTTGGTGACCATGATTGTCCGATAGCTGTTTGGTCAGGTCTTTCACATTTTGCCCGACACCTAGCTGACTATCCTGTCCACTTACATATCGATAAATTTGACTGACATCTTGCTGAAGTGTTGTCGAAAAATTGCTTTTAGAAGGGCTCATGACATACAAGATTCCCACTAAAAAGAGTGCTGTTAATGCAAGGCTATAAACTAAACGCCATATCAAGCGCAACAGCGCCGAAAATATTCGAAATATAAACCTCATACTTCCCTCCTAATCTCAAATGTAAAGAGTAAGTATAATGAGATTCGCTTAAAAATTTCTTAACATAGAGAACTGTAAAAGAAAGAATAAAATATTGACAAAAAAATGTAAATTTCTGTCAAAAAGGGCATCTCTCAAGCAACTTTAGGATAAGCGCTCTTCTACTTCAAAATCAATCGGCAGCCATTTCAGAAATTCCTCTAATTGTTTTTCCCAATAATACCACTCGTGCTTTCCCGAATTATGATGATAGGTGATATCTAAGCCACATTCGCGCAATTGTTTAACAGCTACTTCATTTGCTTGATAAAGAAAATCTTGCTCCCCACACCAAGCATAAAATTTAGTCTTTTTATCTGACTTCTTTGCCATTGTTGTTAAAAAATGCTGCTTGACATCAGCTGCTTTCAAATCACCAAACACACCTTGCCAATAGTTGAGCGTACCGCCAGGAAGTTCTTCTATGTCCACATCATCCAAACCGAGCCCAATAGCGCCTGAAAATGACCCTGCATAGGAGAATCGATCTGTCGTCAAGGCTATTTTATAAGCCCCATAACCTCCCATTGACAGACCTACAATAAAGGTTTTCTCTCGTTTCCGACTCATATTAGGAAAGAAACGATGCATAACCTCAAGCAATTCTTTTGCTATGGCATCATAATACTTCAATCCATAAGCAGTATTGGTGTACCAAGCAAGATCTGTTGACGGCATAATGACAATTAAATTTGTATGGCGCAGTAAACGCTCAATATTCGTCCGTTTTCGCCACGAATTTTCATTGCCGCCCATACCGTGCAAAAGGTAAAGAACGGGAATATCCGTATCTGCTACCTGACTGGGAGCTACTGCATCCGCATCAGGATAGATGACATTGACACGACGCTCCATTTCCAACACTGCTGAATGATACTCTATTTCGAAAAATGCCATTTTTTCTCCTTTTCATGTAAATGTAAGAAAGGGGTTGGAACAAACGTCCTGACCCCACTATTTTTGTTACTATAGGTTAAATGTACTTACTTATTTATTTTCTTAACGCACTTCCATTACAACAGGTAAAATCGCTGGACGACGTTTAGTTTGCTCAAAGAGATATTTCGCAAGATTATCACGCACAGCTCCCTTCAGTTCACCCCAGTCAAAATTATCTTTTGCAAGATAATCTTCCACTGTTTTATTGATTAAGTCAGAACTTTCACGCAAAATATCACGGCTTTTCTTGACATAAACAAATCCACGCGTATGAACCTTAGCTTTGGAAATAATCTTCTTGTCACGACGGTTCACCGTAATGGCGACGATAAAGATACCGTCTTCAGACAGAACTTTACGGTCACGAAGAACGATATTCCCTACATCACCAATCGCATTTCCGTCAATCATAACATCGCCAGCAGGGACTGCACCAGCAAGTAAGAAATCTCCTTTTTCATATTCCATAATGCTACCGCGTTTTGGAATAAAAATGTTTTCTGGCAACATACCAATTGCCATTGCAGCTTTAGCATGCGCTGCTAATTCACGATATTCTCCTTGAATTGGGAACAAGAATTTCGGTTGCAAGAGGTTTAACATCAATTGCAAATCGCGCTCATTTCCATGACCAGACACCCGCAAATCTTGCGTAATCAATTTAACAACACCACCTGCTTGGTAAATCATGTTTTCTACACGTGCCACCAAGGCTTCTTTTGCGATAGACGGTGTTGTAACAATATAAACCAAATCGCCTTCTTTGATTTCTACATAACGGTGACGTCCGATAGACATCTTGCGCAAGCCATTGATTGGCTCACCCATACGCCCAGTTTCCAAAATAATCAACTCATGATCTTCAAACTTGGACATTTCTTTTGGCTTGATTAGCAAACGTTCGTCCACGAGTGATAATTTCTTCAAGCGAATGGCAGTACGAACGATATTTTCAATGTCAAACCCCGTCAGCACAACACGACGACCTGTCCTAGCAGCAGCTTCAAAAACCTGTTGAATACGAGAAAGATTGCTTGCAACCGCCGCAACAATCACGCGCCCTTCCCAATCACCAATCGTATTGCTAATTTCTTTTGCAACTTCGCTCTCACTTGCCACTTGAATCGTACTATCCGCATTTGCAGAATCACTAAGAAGAGCTAGAACGCCTTCACGACCAATTTCCGCCAAGCGAGCAAAATCTGTTGCATAAGACTGACTAGCCGTTTGGTCGAACTTGAAATCACCTGTGTAAACAATATTGCCTTCAGACGTTTTCAAAACAATCCCTAAACTCTCTGGAATAGAGTGCGTTGTTTTAAAGAAAGATACAACCGTACCACCAAAATCAATCTCTGTGTCTTCATCAATCACATGAAAATCATTGAACTTTTTGACCGTATCATTTCCTTTGACAAATAACTTAGCCAACTCAATCGTCAATTCTGAGCCAAATACAGGAACTTTCGTTTCAGCCAATAAATAAGGCAAGGCACCAATTGCATCTGCATGCCCGTGTGTCAAAAAGACCCCTGCAATACGGTCCTTATTTTCAAACAAATAGTCCATATTTGGAATAACAAAATCCACACCAAGCTGTTCATTTTCTGGATATTTTAATCCGACATCCAGGACGAAAATAGATTCATCCACTTCAGCGATGTAAAGATTTTTTCCATTCTCACGTACGCCACCTAAAGCAATCAATTTAATATTGCTCATTGATTCTCCTTTTCAAATTTTTTTACTAACGGTCCTTGGAATCCCAAGTCGAATTACAGTTTTGCAAATCTTTTGCATATCCAATTTATTATACTACTTTTCATGATTTTTTTCAAAGAACAGAGCATACAAAAAACTCCTAGTTACTGTATATCTACAGAAAGCTAGGAGCCGTCTCTATTTGCTAATAAGTGATAGATAGACTTTCAGAAAGTAATTATCTGAAAAGAGATTCTTATGATGATTCCATCGTTATTTTATTAAAGAATGATTTTCTTGTCCACAATATATCAAAAACAAGTTTTTTCATCTAAAACAATAGCGGTTTTATACCAAAGCGTGAAAATCATTAAAAAGCTTCTACCGACTGCATCAAATAATATTCTTATTTATTCTTACTTTGCGTTCTTTATACGCGATGCAATTCTACAAACCACTACATGACATCTTCAGAAATATTTATCAAATACCTCCAATTAAGAAAAACAATTAGCAAATAGAAACTAATACATCATAAACGATTTAAAATATGAACGTTCCGATACCCATTGGAATCAGCCCTTTCTTATCTTTCTTTAATTATATTGTACACCTTCTTTTTTAAAAAAGCAAGCGTTTACATTTATTTTTTTTAAAATATTTTGTACAAATGAAAAGAGGTAGAATTAACCATTCAAACCTCTTCTCAATGTGGATTTTTATGCCCGTACTGTGACACTTGTGCCGTCTTCTTTATAAAGATTTATCAAACCTTCTTTACGACTGCGTACCATATCACCTGGATAAACCGGATGTGGCAAGGAAATCGTCAATAGTTCCATCGGATTTGGAGCCCGATCAATTTTATTTCCATCTGAATCATGTAAATCTGTAATGACTGCATCAAAATGACGGAAACCAGGACCATAAAACTCAACTGGGTCGCCCTCGTTAATGACATTTCGTTGCCGAATAGTCGCTGTTTGCGTATCAGGGTCATAAGCCACCACTTCTGCCACAAATTTATATTGCGGAATTTTGCGGCGTGCTCCAAAAAGCTGCTCATTTTCAGTTGGTGTATGATAGTAAAATCCCGTTGCCAACTCACGTTGCGCAACTTTCCACATTTCATCTACTAAATCTTGCTTGATTGCTTCAAACTTTTCAGGACTTTCAAGATAAGCATCTACTGCCGCCTTGTAACAATTTGAAACAGTAGATACATAGTGAATAGACTTCATACGTCCTTCAATTTTCAAGCTGTCTACTCCATTTTCAATCATATCTGGAATATGGTCAATCATGGACATATCCACAGCCGACATAGAAAATTCTTCTGGAATTTCGCCTTTTAAGCTCTTGCGCTCTTGTCCAAAGGGCATATCGTAAAGGTCATATTTCCAGCGGCAAGATTGAGAGCAGCCCCCACGATTGGCATCCCGCATGCTCATGTGATTAGATAAAGTACAACGTCCTGAGTAGGAAATACACATAGCACCGTGAACAAAAGCTTCAATCTCAACATCGGTATGTTTGCGGATTTCTGCCAATTCTTCCATGGAAACTTCGCGCGCCAAAACGACACGTGTCAACCCCAAATCTTTCCAAAATTCCAAGGTTTCATAGTTTGTTGCGCTAGCTTGTGTTGACAAGTGTACTTCCAAACCTGGCGCTTCTGTACAAGCAATGGCAATCAAAGCTGGGTCAGATACGATAACGGCAGAAATGCCAATATCCCGCAAAGTGCGGAACCATTCCCCAGCTCCTTCTTCATTGCCTTCGTGGGTTACCATGTTCGCAGCCACATAGACTTTTGCGCCATGTTCACGAGCAAATTGAACGCCCTCTTCCATTTCTTCAAACGTAAAATTTCCAGCACGACTGCGCAAACCATAGGCTTGTCCGCCAATATAAACAGCATCCGCTCCATAACGAATGGCGACTTTTAATTTTTCCAACGTTCCAGCAGGCGCCAGAACTTCTGGTCTTTTCAAAGTTTTTGTCATATTCTCGCTCTTTTCTAAATTCTAATACTTAGCCTTTTTATTTTATAGCAAAAAGGGCTTGAAAGCAAGCTAAAGTGGCAGATTGTGAAAGATAAACAAGCAGTCACAACTCGCAACTACCTGTATTCCTTATTTCACCTGGTCTGGATCATATTCATAAAATCCAGTATCCAAGAAACGATTTTTGGGATGCAATTGATGAATCTGCTCATCCAAAAGGAAAGCCTGATCATGTGTAAATTGATTGGTCTCAATCAGCTCACGCGCTTGCACAAAGAGTTTGGCAATTTCAACAAAATTGTGTCCTGGCGTGTAAATGCCTTCTAATTTCCAATGTGTAAAGCCATGTTCTACCAACTCTCCAAGTTTCGTCATCATATCCAAATCATTATTTGCAAAAATATGCGTCCCATGATTGTCCTCAAAAATAGAATAATGGCTATCTGGGTCACTCGGCTCTGCAAGGAATAAATCACGCTCACGACTCTTTTCGTCATCAATATGAGTGAAATTATAATAATTTTGCAAAAGCGGACGCTTAGAGTGATGAATGACGCTAGCACCATAAACCAAAATCTCAACAGGAATTTCTAAAATATCTTGCATTTTAAATAGTTCAGCAGATGGGATTTCACGCGCTAGAACTGCCTCAGAAGCGCCTGCTTTCTGTCCCCAGAAGTTCACCTGACGACTGCTGGCAACCATAGTCGAGGCATCATAAATCGTCTTAAACGGATAACCATCGCGTTTTAACACATAAAAGACACCGGCATCTCCCACAGTAATATAATTCGCCTGAATATCCACTAAAAAATCAAGAAATGGCTTGATTTTATTCATCATTTCCTGATGCATCAAAGCATTGACAGCAACTGTCAACTTTTTGTCTGCCTCATGTACAAGGGCTGCAATCTGCCGCAATTCATCATAAGAAAAAGTATGGGGTAACCGAAGACCATACTCCTTTTCACCTACATAAATGCGATCTACGCCTGCTTCTAAAAGCTCTTTTACTTGTTCAACGCTCTCAGCTGTCGCTGTAATGATAATCTTTTTCATAGCAAAATTATAACATATTTTTGATTTCTCTTCTATTTTTTAATTTGAAAAGCATTTTTAGCCTTTTTGTAACCGTTATGTAATATTTATCTAATTAAAATCATGATAAAATAAGAGAGTACTGTAAGGAGAGAGAACATGACTGCAAGAAAATATCAGCCCTATCAAGAGGACTACACCTATCCAGAATTAGAACAAGAACAATATCCCCTTTATCAAGATTACATTCCTGAAGCAAAAACGAATCCAAATCTGAAAGAATTACTATTTTTCGTGAATATTGCTACATTTTGTATCTTGACAGCTTTGTTTAGTTTTTTGTTTTTGTCAATTAAAATAAATACATTTTTAGCCTTTGCTTTGGCAATCGCTGTTAGTTTAGCGTGTATCAAAGTGCAGCAAACATTTATTCGTCGAAAAAGAAATAAATAGTTTTGGGATTGAAGTGCCTATTTGCAAGGCACTGTTTTTGTTGTGATTCGTTGTGATGTAAAATCGATGTTAAAAAGTTAAAAAAATTGAGGTGCTAGTCCTCAATTTTTTTGTCTTCATTTTCCAATTCTTGGTTTTCTGTCAAATCAATGACAATATCCTCGGAAGTAGGCTCATTTTCTGCTGATTCAGGAGCAGATTTTTTAAATTCTTCTGGTGAAATCCCTTCTGACTCCATTTTTTCTTTCCATTCTTGAAATTTCTCTTGCGAGAAGTCAACTACTTGTTTCGTTGCTTCTTTCACAGAGTCAAGAATTGTTTCACCTGTAATTTCTCCGCTCTCAACCTTTTCTTTGGCTTGGTTGACTGCTTCTGCAGCTTGATTAGAGAAATGATTGGCTTTTTGTACTACTTGATCTTTAAAATCATCTGGATTACTAAATGGATGAAAGTTATTTTTCTTTCTCAAAGTAGATTTTCTATAAAGTTTTCCATTATCATAATATTCTTCCATTTCTCCAACTGGTCTACCATTTTTATAATTTAATTTTAAAGAATTTTCATTACCAAATCCAAAAGATTTATCAACATACATTTCTCCAGCAGGTCCACTTTGATTATATTGTGCAGAAAATTCTAATTTACCAGTTTTTGAATCTCTTGCTTCAAATTTTACCATTTTTAATATACAAAACCTGCTTCGTAATAAAATATAACGATGTAATTTTAAGCCACAAATTTATAAAATTACATTAATAATTTTTCTTAAGGAAGTGCGATGAAAAGTTTTAAATTCGTTTTGATCGCGGCCTGTGCGGCGGCGATAGGCTTAAACGCCGAGGTTTTAACAAAGACGACCGATATATCG
>ERZ773070.2180-NODE-2180-length-11308-cov-8.523594_pt1 | contig 11308 bp, 10 predicted proteins | sample MGYA00580618_ERZ773070 | MGnify/ENA primary metagenome ERZ773070 (study PRJEB29015, sample SAMEA2738023) | human oral metagenome | biome: human oral; feature: human-associated habitat; material: dental | place: China | collected 2019 ...
CCGGGAATTTCAGCATCCGCGACGCCGAGAGCGGGCTCATCTGCATCACGCCGACAGGCATGGACCGCACGGAGATGACCGCTGACGACATCGTCGTCATCGATATGGACGGACACACCGTCGAATCGCTGAACGAGCGCAAGCCGACCAGCGAGCTGATGATGCACACCGCAATCTATCGAAGCCGCAGCAATGTCCGCGCCGTCGCGCACACGCACTCGCGTGCAGCGACCGCATTCGCCGTCATGAACAAGCCGATCCCTGCCATCGTCTACGAACTCTCCATCCTCGGCTGCAGAGAGGGCTATGTCCCCGTCGCACCCTACGGCCGCCCCGGAACAAAGGCAGCAGCCGAGAATGTCCTCGCTCCGCTCGCCATCGCCGATGTCGCCCTCATGCAGGCGCACGGCGTCGTTGCCGTCGCGGAGAACCTCAAAGAGGCGCTGCTCAAGGCAAGCTACCTCGAGGAACTCGCCGACATCTACTGCCGCTGCCTCACCGTCCTCGGGCGTGAGCCGGATACCATTCCGGCGGATGAACTCGCGAAATGGAAGTATCCGACGGTATAGCCCTTTAGCCTCCCCTCAAGGCGGGGGGAGCGGTCAACGACAACCAATCGCACTTCGCTATCGCTCGTGTTCTTGGGTCGTTTTCGCATACGACCTGTTTCCCAATCAGCTGCGCCCTTCGAGCTTGCTTCTTGGACGGGTCAGCAGGGCGACCGCTTGCGGTGGTGGGGGCACATCTATTATACGAAAAGAGGACTTTTATGACTACCAACATCCTCGATATGGAAACCCTCGCCCTCGACGAAGAGGAGCACGCCCTCGTCATCATCGATCAGACGAAGCTGCCGAACAAGGCAGAATACCTCCGCCTCAAAACACAGGGCGAAATCTGGACGGCAATCCGCGAGCTCCAGGTGCGCGGTGCACCTGCTATCGGTGACGCTGCCGCCATCGGTATTTACCTCGCCGCGCTCGAAATCGACACCGACGACTACGGCGAATTCGCGCGCCAGTTTCACGAAGCCGCCGACTACCTCAACTCCTCCCGCCCCACCGCCGTCAACCTCTCATGGGCACTGAACCGCATGGAAAAAATCGTTCAGGAAGCAAAGGGCAAGTCCGTCCCCGAAATCCGCACTCTCCTGCGTGATGAAGCCCTGCGCATCAAACAGGAAGACATCGACATCTGCAAAAAAATAGGCGAGCATGCGCTCACCCTCGTAAAGCCCGGCATGGGACTCCTCACCCACTGCAACGCTGGCCAGCTTGCCACCGCCAAATACGGTACCGCAACCGCCGTCATGTACCTCGGTCATCAAAAAGGCTACAATTTCAAAATCTACGCCGACGAAACACGTCCTCTCCTCCAAGGCGCCCGCCTCACCGCATACGAACTCAGTGCCGCCGGCATGGACGTCACCCTCATCTGCGACAACATGGCAGCCACCGTCATGAAGAACGGCTGGATCCATGCCGTCTTCGTCGGCTGCGACCGCGTCGCTGCCAACGGTGACGTCGCGAACAAGATCGGCACCTCCGGCGTCGCCATTCTCGCCAAACACTACGGCATCCCCTTCTACGTCTGCGCCCCCACCTCCACCATTGACCTCTCTACCCCCACTGGCGCCGACATCCATATTGAGCAGCGCCCCCCCGAGGAAGTCACCGATATGTGGTACAGGGAACGTATGGCACCAGAGGGAATAAAGGTCTATAATCCCGCATTTGATGTCACCGATCATGAGCTGGTTACGGCGATCGTGACGGAAGAGGGTATTATCACCGATTTCTCGCATGACATTCCGAGTTTGTTTTAAGCCGCCCATACAATAGATGCCGCTGCACAAAGTTTCCAACTTCGCACAGCGGCATTTTTCGTTCCTACAGATTCTCCTTATACCACTGAATCACTTCTTTGATTCCCTTCGCAAAATCATCCTCCGGAACATATCCGAGGTTTATCATAATCTCTGATGACTTAAACACCTAAGTGCCAATATTGCTTTTAAAGCCTTGCGCCTCTGTCTGAAATTAGCATGGCGGACAAAAATACAGTTCAGCAGCATATTAGATATACCCGCACAACAGAAAACTATACCTACTAACAGAAAAGCACCTGTCTCACTCACAGCAACACCTTTATAAAGCATATTGGCAGATAGTGTCAAAGACATAACCATCATTGTAAATATCAGGTCACGAACTGACTCCTTTCGATCTGTTTTATACGGCATCACTTTATCTCGATATTTTTTCCCATGGATGATGATATAGTTTCGAACTGTCTTTTTTTCCATTGCACTGCATTTCTTAGAACACAGTGTCCCAGTATATATATCCATCAAAACAGAATAAGCGACAGCCATTTGACATGGCGAAATAGAGTACTGCTCACTGATGCCTCTCTTTAAGATTTGAATTTCTTCACCTGTAGGAACTGTCCCCATCCTTACAAGAGACAGGATGCCTTCCCGAAAGGCACGGTTTGCTCTCACCACGGGGAAAAATAAAAGTTCAATACATCCTAAAAGTTTCCTGACCACTGAAACGACAAGAACCATCATCCATACATACACGGAAGAAATTCGTTTAAGTTCATCAAACTTAAGCATATAGATCACTCTTTTCTGCTAGGCTTCAAATCACTATAAACGACACCTCATTCTGCAGCCAGCCGAACAATCCAAAACAGACCGATCTGCGCCCACTGACGTATTCGCCTCAATATAAAATATAGGATGCATCTCACGCAGGGAGTCTCCCCAAGGATAAAGCAGTCCCCACATCGTTACCGTTTGTCGACATCTTGATCAACGAAATCTTATCCCATGCTATATCATATTGATCGAATATCTCCGGCAACGAAAACGTCGGAATGAACCTCTTCTGCCAGTTCTCCCAAATACGGAATAATGCGCGAAAACATCGGACAGTCTTCTTGATAGGCAGAGAGAAGATGATTCTTTCCCATATCCAAAACAAATCCGTCGATTTCATAATGGCGTTTAGGCTGATGAAAGCATCTGTTCAGACGTTTTAGTATTCTACGAATCAACGGCCATTCCCTCCCAAGTTGTATTGCAGAACTTTATGTACGGCACATGTCAATTGTTTTAAACGTGCTTCACCTTGTTCCATCAGCTCCGTCCGGGTGTATCGCAGCTGTTTCTTATGCCCCTCAACAAAGCCCACCATCGCATCCTTGAGACTTTCAGGAGAATGCTTCTTGAAAAAAAATGCAAGCGGCGATTTCAATTCCAAATTAACAGGGAGATCCGACAGGATAATCGGAACTCCTAAGGATATGGCATTGTATGCAATACCACCACCCGGATTTCCTTCAAACAACGTGGGTTGAAGCGCAGCCTGTGACTGACAGAGAATCTTGATCTGATCCCTTTTGGGAATATACCCTAAAAAGTGGACACAATCCTCCATCCCATTTTTTTTCAAACCTTCGAGCAAGCGCTGAAAATATCCGGCATCTCTGTAATCATCCGTCTTGCCCGTGCACACAATATGATAGTCCGTATAGCCTTCATCGTGCAGAAGTTTTAGTGCGTCAAATGCTGTCTTATGGTCTTTATGAAGCCAGAACTGGTTGGAGATAAGAAAATACTTCTCAGGAAGATGATACTTGCCAAGATCCACATCCTCAAGGAAAAACCATTCCGCCTCCGGAACGGCAGTATAGGGCATAACGAATATCTCCGTATCCCCCACATCATAGAACTTCTGCAGATCGTTCTTCACATCTTGGGCTTCTACAATGACACTCTTTGCCGAATGAAGCAGCTGCTGAAAAGAAACATCTCGATCCCTAATCTCCTCGTCTGAGAAGAACTCTGGATAATACTTATGCTGCAAATCCGGCAGATAAGGAATCCATGGTATGGGAAAGTCCCGCCCCAGATCTAGTATTGTAGGAAATACAATGTCGATATCATGCTCTTTCAATGCTCTTTTCAGATCAAAAAACATACTCCAATAGATATTATAAACAACAACGTAAATACGGTCACTGCGGAACACATCAACCAGTTCGCTCGTTGTAAACGGAGGGGAACAGCGTCCAGTCGGTCTGTGCAGAACTTTCGTCCGCAAATGATACCGAACCTCACAAGCAGTCCTGCGAAGCCAGCTGTCCTGCGGTATAAAGACATAAATCTCGCAGTCATTCATTCGTTGCAGAGGAGCGACGTACGCCTTCAGAAAGTCAACGCCTCCCCCCCAGCCGATAAATCCTGCCCCGAGCATCGCAACCTTCACACCGAGTCCTCCGTTTATTATCGATAAAACTCATGAATCACATCGCAGATATATTTAACCTGTGCCTCACTTAACCCCTGCCAACTCGGCAGATTCATGCCGCGCCATCCGATATCCTCGGCATTCTTATGCTTCTGATATTTTTGTGAGTACATCGGCATCGTATGCACAGGGTAAAACACAGGGCGAGTCTCTACGTTTCGTTCCTTCAAAAGTTCACGCAGCGGATCGCGTTCCGAGCTCTTCGGGACAAGAATCGAGCACATCCAGTAAGAGTGATGTACATTTGAATCTTCTTGATGAAATTCCACCGGTGTTCCCTGTAAATACTTCTGATACCAGGCAGCAATATCCCGTTTTTGATGCAGGAACTTGTCCGCCTGCTCCAACTGCGCAAGCCCAATTGCTGCACAGATATTCGTCATACGATAATTATATCCGACAACATCATGCCAGTACTGACGAAACTTCGCCATCCCCTGATCCTTGAGATGTGTTGCACGAGCATAGAGCGTTTCGTCATTCGTCACAACCATTCCGCCTTCTCCCGTCGTAATGGTCTTGTTGCCATAGAAACTGAACGTCGAGATGTCGCCGAATGTCCCGACATGCTGTTCCTCAAAGTAGCTGCCGAAGCCTTCCGCACAATCCTCCACCACGAAAAGGTCATGCCTCTTGGCAATCTCCATAATACGTCCCATGTCACAGGGATGACCATAGAGATGCACCACCATGATCGCCTTTGTCTTCTCCGTGATCTTGCGTTCGATATCATCCGGATCCACTTGCCAGTTTCCCTTGAGCGAGTCAACAAAGACAGGAGTCGCTCCGGTGTAGGCAATCGCATTGACCGATGCCACATAGGTCAGCGTCGGCACAATCACCTCATCGCCGCACCCGATCCCCAAAGCAATCAACGCCAGATGAAGCGCCACCGTCCCATTCGCAGCCGTGATCGCATGATCTGCTCCAATATACTTTGCAAATGCAGTTTCAAACTGCCCCACAAATTTCCCTTTTGCGGAAATCCAACTTGTGTCAAGACACTCATTAACATATTTTTTCTCATTGCCAGTCAAAGACGGCTGATAAACAGGAATGAACTCCATGGAAAATCCCCCTATGATGCAATAGCGTACTGAACCACTATAATATATACTAAAATTGGGCAAAGACTTTTCGTATGCCTTTCTTTCCCTTCCTTGCCAATCTGCGGAGAAAACTCGGCTTTTGCTTCTCAAAAAAAAGATGATGGCGTTTTCTTGCAAGGTCCGATTCTTGAATGTCTAAAGGAAAGCACTGTATTGGATTTTGATTGATCACAACACGATATAAATTTGTCACACCACAGTGCTCTCCCGTGCCATCCATTCCCACATTAAGTGTCAGCGAATCTCTGGGAGCTAGTGTTAGTCCTTGATTCTGAAAAATAGCTGCATCCCAGAAGACCGCCCACGTGTATAGCTTTCCCAATGCATTATCTACAACTTGCTGCCAAAAATCAGCCGCCCCTTCGAGATTAAAATGATAAACATCGTCTTTTGTAAATTCTTGTATCAGCTTTTTGGGATCCCGCTTAAAAAATGACCATGGCCCCCTCCATGTCGCCCATCCCCAGCAGTACCCAGCATGCATAAAAAATGTTTCCGGAAGGTTTTCTTTTTCGATCGGATACATATAACCAGAAACGCTCATGACTTGCGGGAAATCTTTATATAAAGTCAATGCGTCATTCATATATTTCAGGAAGTATTTTGATGTGACAATATCGTCCTCAAGAACGATAATCTTCCCATACTCATTTACAATTTTGGTCACACCATCCATGATATTGCGTGCAAGGCCCCAATTTTCTTTCCGCATAATGATCCGGACATCTCTGAATCCATCAACTGTCCGAAGATAATCACGAACACTTTGCACAGAAACAGCATCTTTTTCTGTTTTTGGAGCGTCCGAATAAACAAAGAGAGAACTCTCCTTCGCGTAGATATTCCCCTTCAATGCTTCAATTGTTTTTTTCGTATGATCTAAACGATTGTACGTAAACAAAACAATCGGCGCAAGATCCTTCATATATTGAGAATATGCTTTCTCATCGTGATCCCAAAGGAGCTCTGCGTATTTCAAAAACATCACCTAATCCCGCTGAAATATATCTCGTGTATAGACTTTATCCTTTACATCCATAAGATCATCCGACCAGCGATTCGCAACAATAACATCACTTTTCTCTTTGAAGACCGAAAGATCATCTATAACAGGAGTGTGAAAGATCTCTAGCTGCTGCGCTGCAGGCTCATAAATAAGAATTTCTTTCCCTTCTGCACGAAGTCGCTTGATAATTCCTTGGATTGCCGATGCACGAAAGTTATCTGAACCAGTCTTCATTGTGAGACGGAAAATCCCTACTGTTTGTGGATCACGCGCAAGGATCATCTCTGTGATATGATCCTTGCGCGTATGATTCGCCTGCACAATCGCTGTGATAAGATTTTGCGGAATATCTTTATAATTCGCCAAAAGCTGCTTTGTATCCTTCGGCAGACAATATCCTCCATAGCCAAAGGATGGATTGTTGTAATCCTGACCTATACGCGGGTCAAGACAGACACCTCTGATAATCTGCGCACTGTCCAGCCCGCGAAGCTCCGCATAGCTGTCCAGCTCGTTAAAGTACGCCACGCGGAGCGCAAGATATGTATTTGCAAAAAGCTTGACCGCCTCTGCTTCGGTTGACTCCATAAAGAGCACAGGCACATCTTTTTTTATCGCGCCTTCAACGAGTAATTGTGCAAATCGCTTTGCCGCCTCCGTCTGTGCACCGATGATGATACGCGACGGATAGAAATTGTCATGAAGGGCCTTCCCCTCTCGCAGAAACTCCGGCACAAAAAAGATATTTTTACATGAATACTGTCGCTGGAGCGACTTCGTGTAACCGACAGGCACAGTCGACTTGATGACAATATGCGCATTGGGGCTAATCGCAAGAATCTTCTTCAGCACATTCTCCACCGATGATGTGTTGAAAAAATTGCGCTTGGGGTCATAATCCGTCGGCGTTGCTATAATGACATATTCCGCCCCACAAAACGCCTCCGCAGGGTCCGTTGTAGCGCAGAAGGACAATGCTTCCTTACGAAGATATGCCTCAATATCCGCATCGACAATAGGAGAACGCTTCTGATTGAGCAGATCCACCTTGGCAGTGTTAATATCATACGCGCATACGTCATGATGCTGCCCCAGCAGAACTCCATTCGACAGTCCCACATAGCCCGTACCCGCGATTGCTATTTTCATGAAATTGCTCCCACTCATTCAACACCTATGAAAGAGATACAGATACGCTAAAGCACGAATTACGCCTCAAGAAGCCATTCGTTCTGTCGCAAAAACTCACGACCTACCGGCAGGTCGACAGCAAAACAATCCCGCCCCTGCGTTGCCCATGCCAAAAGTTCGGAAAATCGTTTTTGCCGCATCTCGTCTTCCGGCGTATACGAGAACGTGCCATCCAGACGTGCAATCATCTCGTCAGCAACATCCGCAATTTCTTCCGGCGTGTTTTCTTCAAGGATGATTCCATGTGTTTCGTAATACTCCGCTATCTTGTAGCGTGAGTCCTCCTGGCGTTCGATGGCAAAAATCTCCTGAAAGGTAAGATATCGTTTCTTACGAGTGTCATACATTTTCTTCGGCAGGAAGATATCCTGCTTTCGGTCACAATAATTAAGGCTGTCTGCATTGAATGTAATCACAGGCATATTGATCATAACAAGAGGCTTGTCAAAGAGATTTGCCATGACCTCCATTGCGCTAGGCCCAGAAATCAAAAACTTTGCTTTGGACAGCACATAAAAATCCATGAATTCACTTCGATACCGATTGGCATAATCAACGCCACCTGGTGCATCAAACGATCCTTCTACCAAGTATCCCATCCGCACCGATTGTATTCCACGCCTCCATAATCGTTCCGACATGAGACTGAAATTTTCAATATGACTACAACGTTCCGGATCCCCAGCACCATCTATTCCCAAGTGTTCTTTCAAATAGCGTCCCTGACGCGCAAAAAAACAGACATAGGCTCCTACAAGTCCCATCTCCTTAAGTTTTCTATCGCCTTTCTCTATCTCGTTTGGTTCAAAATACAGAAACTGACGATGAAAACTTTTCTCTTTTATAATCTGTTTTTGCATCATCAAGAGATTTTGAAAATCGAAACGATGCGATACATAGGTTTTATGTTTGTAATGTTGTATAAAATATTTCCAGAAGCCGGCGTTTTCTCGTGTTACAAAGGGAACTATATGGGCAAGCTTATGATAAAGATAGGTATTCGCTATATATCGATCCTCATAGAGATATTCACATTGTACTCCGTCCGCTCTCGGAATCCATCCTACGGGGAAGAAAATAGCAAGCTCGCCCTCCTTGGGCGGAAATTCCTGCTGATGCCCCAAGGAAACTATAATCTCTCCTATCCTGTATGCACGAACGGTACACAATTCAATTTTTCGGTACGTTTTCAGGATCTCTTGACTTTTCTTTTCGTACATCGCCTCCAATGCACTTTCCAGCGGTATCTTCAGAAGGACTTCCTGCTCGAAAAAGAGTTCATCACTTCTTTTTTGTCGACTTTCTTGTATTAATCGAAGCATCGGCTTCGGAAGAATACGCTTCAATCCCGTTTTCAAATGTTGTATCATTTTTTTCATGTAGAGACGCTCTTTTCAGATAAAATGGTGGCAATCCGTCATTTCAAAAACCATGCATTTTTTGTAATCCATTTCGCTCCGATCTCAGCGCAAGCCGCCAAAAACTCATCCTTTATAATATATTCATGCATGATGCTTTTATACTTATTTTTCAAAGTCAATTCTTCATCGGTATAATGCACATCCTGATCAAGAATTTGAATCATTTCCTCGGCAAGTTCCTTGATTTCTGTTTCGGAATTTGAAATAGCTATATACCCATGATCTGACAGCCATTTCCAGAAGGAAAGTGTTAGATTGTCTTCTCGATGTCCTTGAATCAATCGAACATGAACTTCAAGGATTTCCCGTAAAGTTAAATACGTATCGTTCAACGGATGGTAAAACTTCTTACAAATCATCAGCGTGCCTTCCGTCTGTGAATCCCCTGCAGAAAAAAAAGACGATACATTCGTAAAGGCCATAGGTTTTTTTGCCAGCAAAGGAAAGACAAAAACTCCCGACGGATCTCCCAAAAAGAACCGTGCATGTGAAAACACATACACATCACCAAAATCCGACCGTCTTTCATTAGTATAGTCTACTATATGTGCGAGTGTACCCCTTGGGGATACAGCCTCCCCCATACGGACGCATTGTATTCCGTTGCTGTGCAAATAAGCAGCCGCAGATTGAAAACTTGCAATATCCGAATCACGATAGTACGTCGTGAGTTCATTTGCCCATTTCGTTTCGCCCAAAAATTGTTCATCATAAAACTGATTGTAGTATGCTGCATCACGAGCAAACAAACAAACATAGTTACCAGATACAATCTTGAGCTGATCTAAAATTGCCTCTCCCGCATGATCTTCCTGTTCCGTAAATGAAAAATACCCGGTCTGACGACTGTCTGCATCGTATCGATACGCCCTCTCCTCTGCATAGAATTGCCGAGATATGTGTATCCCACTTCGATAAGCATCACCAAAGTCCAATGATTCAACCTTCCAGAAGCACATTTTCATGGCATGCAGCCAAAATGAAGGATTTTCTTCCATATCGATGAGATCACGGCAAATGAAGGTCTCTAAGAATGTATTCGGACACTTCCTGCTATGGATGAAATGTTCCCGATAAAAGAGATACAACATATTCGGTTCTCGATGTTCACATAACCATTGATACATGAGTCCCATAGAGCCTATGTTGCGCCACGGAAACTGCAGCACCACGATCTTTTTATATGTTCGCTGTATCAAACTGATTCGATGCATGTCTTCCTGTGTAGGCACATAGTCGCCAAAATCGAATTTCTTGTACAGGGAACGGACGATTCCGACGCTCCTTTTCAAGTGCAATACCTTTGACGGGATAAAAGGCTTTAGAAGTCTTTTTACGGTATTCCCTGCATTCATTTGGATTCCTCCAAAAGTCTCCTCACCATCTCCAACGGCGATATGGAGGTATACCCCATCTCCAACGCACGACTGTCATCTAGACAGAACGGTGCACGCATATCGTTGTCCACAACGATCTCGGAAGTAGCGCTCGTCAATCTCTTGATCTCGTGAACGAGTTCCCGCACGGTTGTCTTTCCGTGGGAGGCAAGACATACTACATCGTACTTCCATGTATCCATATACAGTAAATGCGCAACGAATTTCGCCAGATCGTCATTCCATACAAAATTTCGCGTTGCAAAATCCGGCGAGTAGATGCGTACCGGCTCATTTCGCAGGAACTTCTCAATGGTATTCGGCAGCCAGACACCACGAGAGCTGCGTCCTATGATCCCCGGCATACGCAGACTGATACTTTGAATCGACGTTTCTTCACGGAGCAGGCACTCTGCCGCATATTTCGTCAATCCATACGCATCTGGATTGATACGATCCGAGTTTTCATCTATGTTCTCGTCACGGAACTCGCCATAGATTCCGATCGTCGAAAAGTAAACAACTCTGTAGACATCATGGTGCTTCGCATAGTTGACGAGCTGTCTCATCACGTCGATATTATTTCGTACATATACGCAGAACTCTTTTGTCCGATGAGGAACACTTCCTGCAGCATGAATGATTGCATCAAAGTGCCCCATCTCGTGCCACGGCTCTTCCAGATTAAGCTGCACCACTTCAAACGGTACATCAATACGGCGGGAATGCACCGTTCCGACAACATCAAAGCCATTCGCATGCAGGTACTCCGCTGTACATCGCCCCGCGAAGCCCCCTGCCCCCGTTACAAGAACTCTCATCGCTGCAAGCTCTCCCGCACTTTTTCCATGATGTTTCCCGAGGCAAGTCCGTTGATTTCCCGCAT
>ERZ773070.2184-NODE-2184-length-11298-cov-8.942809_pt1 | contig 11298 bp, 7 predicted proteins | sample MGYA00580618_ERZ773070 | MGnify/ENA primary metagenome ERZ773070 (study PRJEB29015, sample SAMEA2738023) | human oral metagenome | biome: human oral; feature: human-associated habitat; material: dental | place: China | collected 2019 ...
CCGTCGACGGCTACGTCACCACCACCCAAACAGCCCCACCCTTCAACATCCGCCGCCTCATCCCCTACCTATCCGACGACGCCGAAGAACACCAAGGCCACTAACGATCCCCCCCATTCTCCGGACCGGTCTCGATCCTCTTTTCAACCGGTCTCGATGAGGGGGGCGGAATCACGAAGCCTCCCCACCGCCCTTCCGTTTCTCAGTGCGGAGCCCATCCCAGTAGACGAGTCGCTCCTGAATTCGCTTCTCGTAGCCGCGATCGGTCGGCTCGTAGAAGGCCTTCCGCTCCTGCGGCGCGGGGTAACCATCCGGGAAATAGTCGGCTCCGGAGAACCCGTCGGGAGTATCAGGGTCGTACTGATACCCCTCGCCGTAGCCCAGTTCTTTCATGAGCCGGGTCGGCGCGTTGAGGATATGCGCTGGCGGCATCAAAGACCCCGTCCGCTTGGCCTGCTTCCAGGCCCGGTTGAAGCCCCGGTACACGCTGATGGATTTCGGCGCCGTCGCCAGGTAGACCACCGCCTGGGCGATCGCGAGCTCACCCTCGGGAGAGCCGAGGCGCTCATAGGTGTCCCATGCGGCGAGCGCGATCCGCAGAGCCCCGGGATCAGCCATCCCCACATCCTCACTGGCGAAGCGGACGATCCGCCGGGCGATGAACAGCGGGTCCTCGCCGCCCAGCAGCATCCTGCTCAGCCAGTACAGAGCGGCATCCGGGTCGCTGCCGCGCATCGACTTGTGCAGCGCGGAGATGAGGTTGTAGTGCTCCTCGGAGGTCTTGTCGTAGAGCGGCGCCCGCGAGGCGACGACGTCGGCGAGATCCTGCGCGTCCAGAAGTCCCCCACTGCCGCCGTCGGGCACTCCCGCCGCCGCGAGGACTTGCTCGACCATGCCCAGCAGGTAACGGCCATCGCCGTCGGCCATCGCGATAAGCGCGGATCGGGCGGGCCCCGTCAGCGGAAGCTCGCGCCCCGTCAGCCGCTCCGCGCGGGTGAGGAGCTCGTTGAGGGCGTCCTCGGACAGCCGGGAGAGGACCAGGACCTGGCAGCGCGACAGCAGCGCCCCATTGAGCTCGAAACTCGGGTTCTCGGTGGTCGCCCCCACGAGCACAACCGTCCCGTCCTCCACGTAGGGCAGGAACGAGTCCTGCTGGGCCCGGTTGAAGCGGTGGATCTCATCGACGAAGAGCAACGTTCCCTGGCCGATCTGACGGCGCCTCGCGGCGGCGCCGAAGACCTTCCGCAGGTCCGCCACCCCGGAGAACGTCGCGGAGACCTGCTCGAAGACCAGGCCCGTGCGCTCGGCGAGGAGCCGGGAGATCGTCGTCTTGCCGCAGCCCGGCGGCCCCCACAGGATGATCGAGGAGAGCCGTCCTTGCTCGACCATCCGCCCGAGCGGGGCGTCGGCGCCCAGAACATGGTCCTGTCCGACGACGTCGTCGAGCGTCTGCGGGCGCAGCCTGTCCGCGAGGGGCCGCGTGGGATCGTCGACGGCGGGGCCGCCTGCCTCGGCGGCGGCATCGAAGAGGGAGGGCTCGTCAGAAGGAGTCACGCGGCCCAGACTACGGCCGGGCTCTGACATCCTCGCGCCCGCCCGCCGTGGGGATCGAGACGGGAAGCGACGAGGCATCGCTCCCTGGTCAGAACCGGTCTCGACGTGCTGTTCGCCCGGTTTCGCCGTGCTGTTCGCCCGGTCTCGCATATAAGGGGTGGCGATAGGAGTGATGTCGACGGTAACGATAGCTGCGACGGCGGAGGACGGCGAGGAGCAGCGCCTCGGCGGCGGCGAGGAGGAGGGCTCCGCCGATGCCGCCGGGCCAAGGAATGGTCGCCCCGGGCAGCCCGGCGAAGAACCGCGCGACCCCGGCGAGCCATGCGCAGGAGGCGAGCGCGGGCAGGGCGAGCCAGGCCGCGGCCCTCCCCCACACGGGCGCCATGAGCGCCGCCAGCAGTCCGGAGACCGTCGCCAGGGGTACCGGCGGTGCCGCCATCATATTCGCGGGCACGGCCCACAACCCGACCTGGGGCTGGAGCAGGATGAGCAGCGGCGCGCAGGCGAGTTGGGCGGCAACCGGCACGGCGATGAGCGCCGCCGCCCAGCGGGGCAGCCGCCGCGACACCGCCGCCATGATCGGCCCCGAGCCGAGCAGGATCCCGCTGGTGGCCGCCACGGACAGCGCGAAGCCGTAGTCGCGCGACTGCCAGGGGTCGACGAGCAGCAGCACGACCATCCCCGCGCACAGGGCAGGCAGGGACGCCGACCTTCGCCCCGCGGCCACGCCCACGAGCAGCACGGCTCCCATGGTGGCCGCGCGCAGGACGGACCCGCTGGGCCGCATGAGGAGGACGAGGCCGATGAGGACGATCCCGCCCGCGAGCGCCCGCCAGCGCCTGGGCAGCACGCCGAGGCCGGTGAGGACGAGCCCGAGCACGATGACGACGTGCTGCCCGGAGACCGCTGTCAGGTGGGTCATCGAGACGGTCCGCATGTCCTGGCGCAGGTCGGCTGGCAGGGCGTGGTCGTCGCCGAGGGCGAGCCCGGGCACGAGGGCGAGGGCGCCGGCGTCGTCGCCCCCGGCCCAGCGCCCGGGAGTGCTGCCCCCGGCATGGCCGGTCGCCCGTGTCAGCCCGTCCCTCATCTCGCCGACGGCGCCCAGCACCCCACGGGGATCGCCGGTCCTTGTGGGAGCGCTCCCCCGCCCGAGGATCGCGGCCTCGGATGCCCCGGGATCTGGGGCGCGCAATCGGCCGCGCGCGGTGACGCGCGAGCCGAGGGGCATCTCCAGCCAGGACGCGTCGCCGAGGACGCGAATGCGCAGGCCCGAGGGGACGCCGTCGATGCTCACGTCCTCCAGGGCGGTGAGGATGGTTGTGGCGCGCGCCGAGGCGGTGGCTCGTGGCTGCTCGCTGATGGTCCCCTCGATGGTGACGGCGCGACCGGATTCGACGGCGAGCGTCGTCGGGTCCCGGGCGCGCGCCCATTGGCCCGCTGAGGCGACTGCGAGAACGGCGGCCGCCACGAGGCAGGCCAGGAGGGCTCCCGCTGCGATGGGGCCCGCGCTGGCGGCACCCGCGTTGCCGGGGCGGGGGTCGTGGCGGTGCCGGGGCGGGCGGTAGCGGGTGACCGGCCTGATGAGCGCGGCCGCGAGCGTGATGGCGATGAGGGCCCAGATCCCGGCGGTCCGCCACGCGCGGGCGCCGCTCAGGCCTGTGGCGGCCCACGCGCAGGCCCAGGCCGCCAGGGCGGGCGCGAGGAGCCGCAGGTCGAGGGCGGGAGTCGCGGGCTCGGCGCGCGATCGCGGGTGCGGATCGTTGCTCATACGGTGGCCGATCCTCGGAGGGCCTCGAGCTTGGCCTTGCCGATGCCGGGGACGTCGATGAGGGCGTCGACGGAGGCGAAGGGGCCGTGCTCGGCACGGTAGTCGACGATGCGCTTGGCCAGCGCGGGCCCGACGCCGGGGAGCGCCTCGAGGGCGGTGGCGTCGGCGGTGTTGATGTTGACCTGCCCGCCCGCGCTCCCACCGCTGCCCGCTCCCGCCCCAGCAGTGGCGGATGTCCCGGCCTGGGCGGGCGGGGCGGGCGGGAGTGTCTCCCCCTGCCTGGGCACGCGGATCTGCTCGCCGTCGACAACGACGCGCGCGAGGTTGAGCTGCTCGACGTCGGCGTCGGGGGCGGCGCCGCCCGCGGCGTTGAGGGCGTCGGTGACGCGCGCGCCAGCGGGGAGCGTGACGACGCCGGGGGCGGTGACCGCTCCGGTGACGTGGACGACGGCGCTGCCCTCAGTGCCGCCGGTGCTGCTAGCGCCGCCGCCAGCCTGCCCGGGCGGGCCGATGCCTGCCGCTCCCCCGGTGGGGCCGGCTCCTGGCAGGGCGTTCGCAGGGCTCGCCGTGCCTGCGGTGCCAGGGCTTCCGGTGGCGCCTGCTGCGATCGTGGGGGCGCGCGCCGTCGCGTCGGCGGAGCCGAGGACGGAGCGGACCGCGAGGAGGAGGGCGAGGGCGATGATGAGGATGCCACCGACGATGGCGGCGCGCGGCGTGATGGCGGCTCGCCGGGGCTTGATGGGCGCTTCCTGGGGGTCGGCGGTGCAGGCGATGCGCACGTAGTCCTCAAGGGGTCGTTTGCGCGGGGCCCGCCCGCCCGCGATGCGCCTGCCGCTCATACCTCCGAGGTTAAGGAGCGGGGGCGCGGCCCCGCAGGGCGCCTGTGAAGAGGGTGATCTCAGGTGCGCGTGGCGGGACCTGTGGTTCCCCGGCCGCCGGGCGAGATGATGACGCAGCCGAGGGCCCCGGGGCCGACGTGCACCGCAAGGGCGGGATCGAAGGGCCAGCAGCAACCCGGCTCTTCGGAATCTTCGGACTCCCCGGGCTCGGCGGCATCCGTGATGGCGGCGATGAGGGCCTGGCCCGCGGCGTCGTCGTCGGCGTGGATGATGAGGCTGGCCTGGCCGCCCGTGCCCACCCGCTGGGAGGCGAGGCTGGCGGCGAGCTCAGTCAGCCGCGCGCGGGCTCGTTTGGCGCCTCGCACGGCCTCGACGGGGCGGATCCCCTCAGCGGTGACGCGCAGGATGGGGCGCACGCCGAGGGCCCCGCCGAGCAGGGCGGTGCGGCGATCGATACGCCCGCCGTGGCGCAGGTGGGTGAGGTCGTCGACGAGGAAGAGGACGGTGCTGCGGGAGATGAGGTCGCGGGCGAGCTCGGCGCCGTCGTCGGCGGTGGTGGCGCTGGCCGCGCGGATGGCTGCCTGCCCGAGCGCGCCGCCGGTGGTGCCGGAGTCGAGCACGGTGACGACTCGGCGGCCGAGGGCCGTGTTGATGGAGTCGGCGGCGTGGACGGCGGCGTCGACGGTGCCGGAGAGCGAGGCCGCCAGGTGGAGGGCGAGGACCTCATCGGCGCGCTCGGCGGCGCTGGCGTAGGCGTGGGCGAGCTCGTCAAGGCTGGGCCGGGAGGTGCTGCCCGGCTGGTGAGCGTCGCCCGCGGTGGCGTGCAGGGGGACGACGCCGATGCCGTGGGCGCGCGCGAGATCGGTCGGCAGGCAGGACGAGGAGTCCGTGACGACGGCGAGGCTCATGCTCCCCAGGTTAGTCCCGCCCTCCTCGACGGGGTCTGCCCCTTCGCCTCAGCGCCCGACGTCCGGCAGGGGGTTGGGGACGGGCTGGGGGTTGAGGCGGACCCAGTCCACGGCGAGTTCCGTCATCGTCTTGATCGCGGGCTCATCCATCGTCCCCGTCCGCAGGATCGCCAGCGCCTCTCGTGCCCGTGCCAGGTCCGGCGCCGGCAGGGGCGTGCCCGAGGAGAGGATCTCGCCCAAGCCGTCAGCCATCATCGTGTAAGCGCCATCCCAGTTGATCCCGCCGTTGCGCAGCAGTTCGTCGCCGATCCGACCGGTGATGCGAATGGCCTCGCCCTGAGCGGTGTCGGCCTGGCCAGCGGGTGGGACAAGCGCGTCCCACAGAGCGCTGAACGCGTGTCCTGAAGCGCCCTCGGGGACGTCAATGGGACTCGTGCCGTCGTGCAGGACCACCGGCGCCACGGGCTGCGCCCCGAGGATCTCGCACAGCCTGTTGAGGGCCGAGATCTGATCCTCCAAGTCCGCGGTGTCCTCTCTTCCGTCGCGGCGCGCATGGGCGAGCATCGTGTGGGCGTTCTGGCCCATCATGGTCAGGAACCGAGGCTCCTGGCCGGTCGGCCGGGCGCCCAGGGAGAGCAGTCTCTCGACGATCCGGAGCATCCGGGGAGCCTCATAGCTTCTCGCGTCCGAGAGCGCGTGAGTGATGGCGCTGAACTCCCTGCCCGCATTGATGGAGGTCGCGTCCGGGCGCGCTCCGGCGGCGATGTAGGTGTCCACCAGTGCCTCGCTCACCGCGCCGGCCGCCACCATGAGCGGAGTGCGGCCCTTGCCGTCGCGGGCGTCGACCTGCGCGCCCAGCTCGAGGAGGAGGCGCGCCCGTGGCGCGTCATTGTCGTTGCGGAGCATGTGCAGGGGCCGTAGGCCGTAGTAGTCCTCCGCGTTGACGTCCTCTCCGCGCTCCACGAGCCATCGGACGACCTCATCCGGGCAGTCGGGAAGATGGAGAGCCGTGGGTTTGGTCCAGTCGTCGAGCCGCGCGCCGACCTCACGGCAGGAGATCACTGCCTTGGCCTCATCGATCTTGCCCCTCCTGAGGAGGTCGGGCAGATCATCCGGCAGCACATTGGGCTGAGTCATGCGGAGGACCCTGCGAAGGGCCTTTCCAAGAGCCATGGCGTCTCCTCGGCTTCATACGCGGGCAGGCGATTCGCTGCCAGTCTAGGAGCCGGGGTCGCTGCCCGATAGGCCCACCCACCCGGCGCCGCAGACTCAGGGGCGCAATCCGCCAGCGTTTCCCAGGGTGTCCCCTTTACCATGGCGCCATGACTGACACGCCTGACATTGCTCGTCTCAAGGCCGAGGCCGCGCAGGCCGCCGCCGATGCCGCCGCCGCGAAGGCCGCCGCCGCCCAAGCCGCTCTCGAGGCGGCGATGGCCAGTGGCGATGCTCCTGCCGAGACTCCCTCCCAGGATTCGACGACGGCGCCGGAGCCCGCCCCCGAGAAGAGCGCCCCTGAGCCCGCGAAGGACGCGCCCGCCGAGGAGAAGGTCGCCAAGAAGAAGGGCCCCAAGGAGGAGCCTGCCGAGGCCGCTCCCAAGGAGGCGGCAGACAAGCCCGCCGCCGAGCAGCCAGCCCCTGAGGCCCCGGCGGCCGAGGTCCCTGCGGCCGAGGCGCCCGCGGCGGATGCTCCTGCGGAAGCCCCCACGGCGCCGTCGGCGGAGCCGGAGGGCTATGCGGCGCAGGTTCGCGATGGCTACGCCTTCGATGGGCACATGCTCCCGGTGGGCACCTACTTGGAGACGGCTCCGGCGTCGGGCGACCCGGCCCCGGTCAAGGGGGTGCGCGTGGGCATCCCCATGGCGCTCCTCAACCGCCACGCGCTGGTGGCCGGCGCGACGGGAACCGGAAAGACCCGCACCCTGCAGCTGCTGGCGGAGGGGCTGAGCTCGGCGGGCGTGCCCGTCTTCCTCTCCGACATCAAGGGCGACCTCACGGGCATGGCGGAGCCGGGTGCGACGAGTCCGAAGCTGGAATCGCGCACGGCGTCGACGGGCCAGGAGTGGAAGCCGGCGTCGTTCCCGATGGAGCTGTTCAGCCTGGGAGGCCAGGGGAAGGGCACGCCGATCCGCACGACGATCACGGAGTTCGGCCCGGTACTGCTGGCGCGCGTCCTTCGCCTCAACGAGACGCAGACCTCCGCCCTGCAACTGGTCTTCCACTGGGCGGATTCTCAGGGGATGGCGCTGCTGGACCTCAAGGACCTGCGCGCGGTCATCAACTACCTGGTGAACACGGATGCCGGCAAGGAGGAGATGAAGACCATCGGCGGTGTCTCGGAGGCGACGGCGGGGGTCATCCTGCGCGAGCTGGCGGCCCTGGAGGCCAGTGGCGGGGACAAGTTCTTCGGCGAGCCGGGGCTGCAAGTGCAGGACCTCATGCGCGTGTCCTCCGATGGGCGCGGCGTGGTCTCCTCCCTGGAGCTGGAGGACATCCAGTCCCAGGGGACCCTGTTCTCCACCTTCCTCATGTGGCTGCTGGGCGAGCTGTTCGAGGTCCTGCCGGAGGTCGGCGACCTGGACAAGCCGAAGATGGTGTTCTTCTTCGATGAGGCGCATCTGCTGTTCGCCGACGCGACGAAGGCGTTCATGGAGGCGGTGACGCGCACGGTGCGGCTCATCCGTTCCAAGGGCGTGGGCATCGTGTTCATCACCCAGTCCCCCACGGATGTGCCCAATGAGGTGCTGGCGCAGTTGGGCTCGCGGGTGCAGCACGCCTTGCGCGCGCATACTCCCGACGACGCCGCGAACCTGAAGAAGGCTGTCTCGACGTTCCCGACCTCTCCCCTGGACCTGACGAAGGTGCTGACCTCGCTGGGCACGGGCCAGGCCGTGGTGTCGGTGCTCGATGAGAAGGGCCGCCCGGCGCCGGTGACGGCTGTGGTGGTGGATGCTCCGGCCTCGGTGATGGGCGCGGGTCAGGAGTCGACGGTGCAGTCTCTGCTGTCGGGCTCGCCGCTGGCTGGCAAGTACGCGACGGTGGTGGACAACGAGTCCGCCTATGAGCTGCTGGAGAAGCGGATCGCGGCTGAGTCCGAGGAGGCCGCTGCCGCCGTGGCGGCTGAGGAGGCCCGGGTGGCCGCGGAGAAGGCGGCTGCGGCTGAGGAGAAGGAGCGGGCGAAGGCCGAGGCAGCGGCGCAGAAGGCGGCGGAGCGCGCTGAGGCGGCCGCCCAGAAGGCCGCTCAGAAGGAGCAGGAGCGCCAGGCGAAGGAGTTGGAGAAGCTGCAGCGCCAGGCGGAGAAGGAGGCCGAGCGCCAGCGCCTGGCGTCCGAGCGGGCGGCGGAGCGCCGGCAGCGGGAGATCGAGAAGACGATCGGCTCGGTCGGCCGCCAGATCGCCCGTTCCATCCTCGGCAATGTCCTGCGCCGGCGCTGAGCCAGCGGGCCGCCGCTGTCGGAGGCGCCCAGCGCAGTCGGGGTCCTGGCGGGCTCCCGCCCGCTCTTCCTCCGGCGCGGCGGCGACTCCGCGGAGCGGGGCCTCGGGCCAGCCGACGGCTGGGATTTCCTCCCTGGAGCGGTGGGGACACCGTCTTCAGTGATGCGAGAGCTGATAGATCCTCTGCCGGGTCACCCCGAGGACTCTTGCCGCTTCGGCCGCGCTGTAGTTCTGCTTCTCACGCAGAAGAGCTACCGCATCGCGGCGGCGCGCCGCAGCGGCATCCAGGGCTGAACGGGCGGCATCCTCCTGATTCTGCGCCTCCTGCCACATGCGCACCGCCTCAGCCTCACCGTCCACACGCACAGTGACACGCAGGTCCTCTTCAGAAGGCCCGTCCTCACCCCAGGCAGCGATAATGCCACGGGCCTCATCCGCAACATCCGCGAGCTGATGCGCCTGACCAACAACATCCAATGCGGGGATAGCGAAGACCCACCAAGCGCCCTCGGGGTAAACCTCCCGGTGCGCGACGACCTCGTATTCGCGCGCTGCAATTCCCATTCCGCTCACTTCCACTCTCTCTACCTGCGAGGGCGGTATAACCCACACGTGAGCGCGCCGCGCGCCAAGAGGAGCACTCCCCCGGCCGCGCGGCGCGCCGCTACGCCTCCAGGATCACTCCGGGACGATGCTCACGAGCTTGGGGGCCTTGACGATCACCTTGCGCACGCCGCGGCCATCCAGGGTGCGCACCACGCCCGGGGCCGCCAGCGCCAGGCGCTCCAGCTCGGCGGCGTCGATCCCCGGGTCCACCTCCAGGCGGTCACGGACCTTCCCCTTGACCTGCACCACGCAGGTGACCTTCTCCGCCGCCAGCAGCGACTCATCAGCCACCACCGGGAACGGCTCACGGGCCAGCGAGCCCTCATGCCCAAGCCGTCCCCACAGCTCCTCCGCGATATGCGGGGCCACCGGGGAGACCATGAGCACCAGCGCCTCCGCGGCCTCACGCGGAACCGCGCCCAGCGAGGTGAGATGGTTGTTGAGCACGATGAGCTTCGCGATCGCCGTGTTCAGGCGCATCCCCTCATAGTCCTCGCGCACCCCCACGATCGTGCGGGCCATGAGCCGGCGAGTGGCGTCGTCGGCGGCCTCATCGACCACCGTCACCTCGCCCGTCGACTCATCCACCACATTGCGCCACAAGCGCTGCAAGAACCGCTGCGCGCCCACCACGGCGCGCGTCTCCCACGGGCGGTCCACATCCAGCGGGCCCATCGACATCTCATAGACGCGGAAGGTGTCCGCCCCGTAGGCGTCGTACATCTCATCCGGGGTGACGATGTTCTTCAGGGACTTGCCCATCTTCCCGTACTCGCGGGTGACGGGCTCGCCGTGCCAGGTGAACGCGGGCTCGCCGTCGGCCCCGGCGCTCTCCTCCACCTCCTCGGCGGGCACGTACTGGCCCCGGGCGTCCTTGAAGGCGTAGGCCTGCACATAGCCCTGGTTGAACAGGCGGTGGTAGGGCTCCGAGGAGGACACATACCCCAGGTCGAAGAGCACCTTGTGCCAGAAGCGCGAGTACAGCAGGTGCAGCACCGCGTGCTCCACGCCGCCCACGTACAGGTCCGTGCCGCCCGAGGTATTGCCGCCCTCGGGGCGCGGCCCCATCCAGTAGGCCTCGTTGGCCGGGTCGATGAGCGCCGCCTCATTCGTCGGGTCCGCGTAGCGCATCTCGTACCAGCACGAGCCCGCCCACTGCGGCATCGTGTTCGTCTCCCGGCGGTACTTCCGGGGCCCATCGCCCAGGTCCAGCTCGACCTCCACCCACTCGGTGGCCTTGGACAGCGGCGCCTCCGGGGAGGAGTCGGCATCGTCGGGGTCGAAGGAGCGCGGCGAGTAGTCGCTCACCTCCGGGAGCTCGATCGGCAGCATCGACTCCGGGACGGCGTGGACGAGCCCGTCCTCGTCCCAGACGATCGGGAAGGGCTCGCCCCAGTAGCGCTGGCGGGAGAACAGCCAGTCGCGCAGGCGGTAGGTGACCGCCCCGCGCCCGACGCCCTTGGCCTCCAGGTACTGGGTCATCGCGGCCTTCGCCTCGTCCTTGCCCATGCCATTGAGGTCGATCTCGCCGTTGGCGGAGTTGATGAGCGGCCCATCCCCCGTCCAGGCGGCCTCCTCAAGGCTGAAGCCCTCGGGCGGCTGGATCGTGGCGACGACGTCGATCCCGTACTTGCGGGCGAAGTCCCAGTCGCGCTGGTCGCCCGAGGGCACCGCCATGATCGCGCCAGTGCCGTAGCCCATGAGGACGTAGTCGGCCACGAAGACCGGCACCTGGCGACCATCGACCGGGTTGATGCCGAACAGGCCGGTGAAGACACCCGTCTTGGCGCGGCCCTCATCGGTGCGCTCGGCGTCCGTGGCGGCAGCGGCGTAGGCGCGGTAGGCGGCCACGGCCTCGGCCGGGGTGGCGTGCCCACCGGTCCAGGACTCCTTCGTGCCCTCGGGCCAGGCGGCGGGCAGCGTGAGCGCCACGGCGTCGTCGTCGATCTGGGTCTGGGTGCGGGTCGAGGCCGCCGAGGCGATGCCGCCCAGGATCGGGTGCTCGGGGGCCACCACCATGAACGTCGCGCCGAAGAGCGTGTCCGGGCGGGTCGTGTAGACCGTCAGCGTCTCCTGGCTGGCGCCCGCGAGCGCGGCCCCGGGCACGGCGTAGGTCACCTCGGCGCCCTCGGACCGACCGATCCAGTTGCGCTGCATGAGCTTGACCTTCTCGGGCCAGTCCACGGTGTCCA
>ERZ773070.2185-NODE-2185-length-11296-cov-6.497198_pt1 | contig 11296 bp, 10 predicted proteins | sample MGYA00580618_ERZ773070 | MGnify/ENA primary metagenome ERZ773070 (study PRJEB29015, sample SAMEA2738023) | human oral metagenome | biome: human oral; feature: human-associated habitat; material: dental | place: China | collected 2019 ...
ATACGGTTCCGGGGCCCACCCGTCTGTCCGCGCAAGCGGCGATCAGTTGGTGCGAGACTCGAGCGGGAACTCGGCGTCCGGCTCGTGCGTGATGCGGTTACGCATGTCGCGGCGGAAGACTTCAATAGCCCACAGCCAGATGATGTGGCCGAAGAACTCGGAGAAGTGCTCCGCGAAAGGCTGGTTCCAGGGTGCCGGGACGGTGCCCATCAGCGGCATGAGGACGACGTGGAAGGCCACGTAGATGAAGATGCCGAAGGCCGCGCCCTGCCAGAGCTTGATCTGCGGGAAGCGCTCGGCCAGCACACAGTAGAGAACCGCGAAGCCGATCGAGAACGCGAAGTGGACGATGAAGGAAACCCAGGGGAGTCCTTCGTTACCGTTGTAGGTGTAGGACAGGTGGGTGACGCTCTCCGGGAGGCCCAGCTGTTGGAGCAGTTCCTGGGGCGGGTTGGTGGCGTTGCGCTCGGGCGTACGCGGAGGTAGCGGCACCTCCCAGCCGAACTTCACGATCGCGGAGACGATGCCGCCGAGAACACCTGCGAGTGCTGCGACGCCATAGCGGCGGCGCTTGGGATTGGTCTGAATCAGTGCCATGTGACAAGCATGGAACGTACGCAGGGTGTTTTCGAGGCCTTGGGGTGCTTAGCGCTCAAGGTCACACACGGGTGTGATCAGGGAAAATGGGCCAAAATAGCTAATATGGTTAATTTGCGCCTTTATTGTTGAGTAAATGCGAGGGGTGGGCACGAGACTTTCGTCCCGCGCCCACCCCTCGTGTGGCATTAGCTGCGTCATATCCTCCAGCGCTGCGATGCGCGAGGGGGCGCGTGCCTCGTCAGTCGACGATGCCGTACAGGCGGTCGCCCGCGTCGCCCAGGCCGGGGACGATGTACGACTTCTCGTTGAGGTGATCGTCGACGGCAGCGACAACGACGTTCACGTCGGCGCGATCGCCGATCGCGTCCTCAAGGGTGTTGATGCCCTCCGGAGCGGCCAGGATGCACACGCAGGTGACGTCCTTTGCGCCGCGCTCGAAGAGGTAGTTGGTGGCGGCGACCATGGTGTGGCCGGTGGCCAGCATTGGGTCCAGCACGAAGCACTGGCGGCCCGACAGGTCGTCCGGCAGGCGGTTCGCGTAGGTCTCGATCTCGAGGGTGTCGTCGTCGCGGCGCATGCCCAGGAAGCCGACCTCGGCGGTGGGCAGCATACGGGTCATGCCCTCGAGCATGCCCAGGCCTGCGCGCAGGACGGGGACCACGATCGGGCGAGGCTCGGAGAGCTTGAGGCCGACGGTGGGGGCGACCGGGGTCTGGATGGGGGTCTCGGTGACGGCCACTTCGCGCGTCGCCTCGTAGGCGAGCAGGGTGACCAGTTCGTCCACGAGCTGGCGGAACGTCGCCGACGGCGTTTCGCGATCGCGCAGGACGGTGAGCTTATGGGTGATGAGGGGGTGATTAGCTACGTGGAGGCGCATGGTTATAGGCTACCTTGTTCGTCCGCTGGCGCGCATCCAGTGTGTCGAAGACGAGGCCGTGGTCTCCTCGTCGCTTCCGCTGCGCCGGTCGGCGGCCAGGATTGGCAGCGTGTCGGGCCTCGTGTCAAACTCATTCGTCACACGAGCACCATGAGTCACTGTGGACTCCAACTACCCCAACAGTCGTTTGGCCGGTAAGCTAGGAGGGTGACCGTGAATGAGCAGTACCGCGAAGCAATGGGCAAGGCCCTCTTCCTGGCCAACCGCGCCCGCGAAACGGGGGACGTTCCCGTCGGAGCCGTCGTCGTCGACGAAAACGGCCGCATCATCGGACGCGGGTGGAACTGTCGCGAGGCTAACCATGATCCCGCAGGTCACGCCGAAATTGTCGCCCTGCGTGAGGCCGGCCGCGCCAGGGGTACCTGGCGCCTGACGGGCTGCACGCTCATCGTCACCCTTGAGCCCTGCACGATGTGTGCGGGCGCGATTCTCGCCTCTCGCATTGATCGCGTCGTCTTCGGCGCCTGGGACCCCAAGGCTGGCGCCGCCGGATCCCTACGCGACGTCCTGCGCGACGCCCGCATGCCGCACCCGACCGAGGTCATCGGCGGTGTCCTCGCCCAAGAGGCCGCCATGCAGCTGCGCTCCTTCTTCCTCAGCTGTCGCACGCCCAACGAGATGCCCGTCGTCCAAGCTCCCGTCCACGAGCCCAACGACCTGGTCGCGCCCATCGTCGTCCCCTACGAGGAAGACGAGGCCCCCGAGCAGGTCCACGAGAAAGCCACCCACGATGAGGGCGTTCCCGCGCAGCTCGTTACCCCCGAGGCGCCGGCCGCTCCTGCCGTTCCCGCTCCTTCCGACGAAAACCCTCGCTCTGAAGCCTTCCCCGTGCCTCCCCAGCACGGTCGGGTCAGTCACCGTGGCACCGAGGCCTCGCCCCTGCCTCGTCGAGCAGGACGCCCCTTCTCCGAGCGTGTGTCCGGCAACGCCGACATCCCCGCAGGCTCCTCGCTCCAACCCGCTGCCCCCACTGCCCCCGTCTCGCAGCCGCCCTACCGTAGCGCCGCCCCCGTCCTGCCGGCGGTCTCGCCGAGCACGACGCGCGGTCCCATCACGCGCTCCGTCCCCCAGATTCGCCCCGTCCACGTGCGCCCCACCGCGTCCGTGCCCGAAGGCCTCTACACGCCCGCGCAGCCCGGCCGCCCCGTGGCTCAGCCGCTGCGCGCTAGCGCGCCCCGGCCTCGTCCTGCGGAGCCCGTCACCGCGCCCGCGTCCACGGAGCCGCCGGCCCCCGTCGTGCAGGCCGCACCCGCACCCGTCGAAGAGTCGCCCGCGCCGATCCCCGCGCCGCCCGCGTTCCCGCAGCGCGCCACCTCGCGACAGGGCGCGCGCCCGCAGCGCCCCCTCCCGCAGGCCTTCGAGCCCGAGCCCGCGCGCCGTGTCGACTACGAGCTGTCCCCGCGCCAGTTCAACGACGTTGACCCCATCACCTCCGGTATCCGCGTGCGCCGCTCCGCCCGCCGCCGCGGCAACGCTCGTCACTGACGTGATCCCCGCGCGCGTCATCACGGTCTCGGACCGCTGCTCCGCTGGTCTCGCCGAGGACCTCTCCGGGCCCCTCGCCGCGCGCCTCCTCGCCGATCACGGCGTTGACGCCTCGGTCGTGATCGTCCCCGACGATGTCGACGCCATTCGCGCCGCTATCACTGCTGCCGTGGAGGATGGCGCCCGCTTCGTCTTCACGACCGGCGGCACCGGCATCTCTCCCCGCGACGTCACCCCCGAAGCCACCGAGCCGCTCCTCGTCACCCGCATCGACGGCCTCGCCGACGCAATCCGCCGCCGCGGCGAGGAGAAGATTGCCTCCGCCGCCCTGTCGCGAGGCCTCGTCGGCGTGACCGCGCGTTCCCCCGAGGGAGCCCTCGTCGTCAACGCGCCCGGCTCGCGCGGCGGTGTCTCCGATACGGTGGCCGTTATCGGCCCCCTCGTCGTTCACATCGTCGACCAGCTCGCGGGCGGCGACCATCCGCGCGCTTAAAAGCCTGAGATAGCAACGAAAAGGCCGCCCTGCATACACGCTGCGGGCGGCCTCCGCGTACAGTGGGGCGTCAGTCCTGCGGATCCTCCGGGCGCACCCAGTCGCCGCTGCGGCCGCCCGACTTCGCCACGATTTTCGCCTCGCGGATGCGGGCGGAGCGGTCCACGCCCTTGACCATGTCCACGATCGCGAGAGCCGCCACCGTCACCGAGGTCAGCGCCTCCATCTCCACGCCCGTGCGGTCGGCCGTGCGCACGGTCGCGCGAATCGCCACGTGATCGTCCTCCAGGCTCAGGTCCACCGCGCAGCCGTGCACGCCGATCGTGTGCGCGAGGGGCAGCAGCTCGGGGACGCGCTTCGCCGCCGAAATGCCGGCCACGCGCGCCACCGCCAGGACGTCGCCCTTCGGGACGGTGCCGTCACGCAGGGCCTGCATGACCTCGGGTGAGCAATCTACGCGGCACACGGCGCTCGCCTGGCGCACCGTCGGATTCTTCGCGGTCACGTCCACCATGTAGGCGGCGCCGTCCTCGTTCAGATGCGTAAACTTCACGGTTTTCCTCTCGTTAATTCTCTCTACGGTGGGGTCAGCCCACGAGCGGGACGACCGCCAGCTCCTGGCCGGGCTCGACCACCTTGACGTCCGGCGCGACCACGCCGATTGCCTCCGCGTTCGCGAGCGAGGCCACCAGGTGCGACTTCGACCCCAGGGGGTGCACCGGCTCCACCCAGCGGGCCCCGGCCTCGTCTCCCTCCCCTGAGACGAAACGAAGCGGGATGAACTGCGTCTTTTCGGACGGGCAGTCCCAGCCTACGTGCGCGCGGGCGAGCACGCCGCTGGGTACCGTTCCGCCGTGCTCGGGGGCGACGAGGCCGGACATGACCGCTAGCGCGCCCGCCACGTACATGTGGAACGTCGTAAAGACCGAGACCGGGTTGCCGGGCAGGCAGATGACCGGTGTCTCGCGGCCACCCGTGCCCACCTGCGTCGAGCCGACACCCTGCGGGCCGCCCGGCTGCTGCGCAACGTGGTGGAAGCCCGCGTCCGTGCCAAGCGTCAGGCGCACAACCTCGAAGGCTCCCGCCGAAATGCCGCCGGCCGTGAGGACGAGGTCAGCCTCCGGGGCCTCATCGAGGGCCGCGCGCAGCTCGGCCGGGGTGTCCCCCGTGCGCAGGTGCGCGACGACCTGCCCGCCGGCCTCCTCGACGAGGCCGCGCAGCAGGATGCCGTTTGAATCGGGAATCTGCCCGCGCTCGAGGGCCTCGCCGGCGCGCTTGAGCTCCCTGCCCGTCGACACGACGATGACGCGCGGACGGGGCAGGACTGTGAGGGTGCCGTGGCCGACTGAGGCAGCAGCCGAGAGGGCTGTCCCGTCTAGGATTCGGCCGGCCTCCAGGACCGGGGAGCCTGCAGCGAGAGCCTCGCCCGCCACACGCACATTCGCGCCCAGCTTCGGGGCGACGCGGATCTCGACGGTGTCGGGTGCCTGAGCGATGCCCGCCGCGTGGTCCGTGTCCTCGACTTTCACGACGGTGTCCGCGCCTTCGGGGATCGGCGCGCCCGTCATGATGCGCCACGCCTGCCCCCGCTCGAGCCGATTCTCGCGGGTGTCTCCCGCCGGAATGTCGCCGGCGACCGGCAGAGTCCACGGGCCCTCACCCTCAAGGTCCTCGCGGCGCACCGCGAACCCGTCCATCGCGGAGTTCGTGAACGGAGGGAGGGGGATCAGAGAGGAAACGTCGACCGCCAGGCGGCGACCCAGACATTCCTCGACGGGGAGCGTCTCGTGGGGGAGGACGTGGCTGAGTGCCAGGGCCTCGATCAGCTCGCGATGCTGAGCGGTAGACAGGGCGGGATCGTGCATGTGTCCAGTGTAGGACCAGGTGGGGTGGGCGAGGCGTGTGGGGGCCGCTGAGCGCCCGCTCAGTCGTGACGTGTAGAGGACCGTCGGGTCGGGGAGGCGCGCGGGGGCAGGTCAGGCCAGAGTGTCGGTCCCGGTCCTGAGGGGAGATGATGGTCGGGCGGTTGAACGTGGCCGTCCGTCTCGCGTCCGCTGCACGAGGCATAGGCTGGGTTGGATCGTTGCGGCTCATTTCAGCGACCTGGATATGGATGTCGGGGGGATTTGCGCCATCCAAGGGTTCGACACGCCGGCGACACGCCGTTGGAAGGCTTCGCATGGCGCAAATCCCCCCGTTGGGTCGACAGCTCTCACGTCGTCTCAGCCCAGGCGTGCGGCAAGCGCCGCGCGGACCTGCGCAATGAGCTCGTCTGGATGCTCCAGATCATGCCAGCCGACACGGATGATGTGCCAGCCCTCGGCCTCAAGGTGACGTTGGCGCTCGCGCTCGCGGGAAAGTGAGGAGTGGATGCTGCGGGCGTCGTCACCGTATTTTGCGCGCCCGTCGAACTCAATGCCGACTTTCTCGGCGGGAAATGCGCAGTCGATGAAGTAACGACGGCCCCTCGTGTGCACCTCGACCTGTGTGCGCATGCCTGTCAGGTCCGCTGCACACAGCTCGTACAGTACGCGTGCTTCTCCGGGTGAGGCACACCCGGCATCTGCGTGGGTGATGATCCACTGTGCTTGAGAGCGGCCCCGAGCACCATTGCCAAGACGCGTGAGCTCTGCGCTCAATAACTCCTTCCAATACTTCTCGTGTCTACGTGAGTCTCTGAGACGGAAGTTATCGAAGTGTGTGAAGGCGTTGCCGATCACGCAGATCTGGGCGAAGGCGGCTCTCTGGTTCGGTGAGGTCCGTGCGACGGTAATCTGCGCGGCTTCGAGGTTCTCAATGAGGAGTCCTCGCGCATTGTCTGCGCGTGGGAGGTGATGAACGTGTGTCGGCTTGACCGTTACCGACGGGAACGAGTGAGGTCCGATTGTTGTGGAGGGGATGCTGATTGGTCGAATCGATGAACGTGTGGCAACCGTGATGGGTGGAAGCACGGGATCACTTCCATAGCCGTGCACCCACAGAGCGCACTGGCCGGTGATCACCATGGCTCGGTGTGTGTGCGTAAGGTGGAAGAGGCGTGCGGCGAGCACGACCTGCGGTAGCTGACGTGTGTCTATATCCGTTAGGCGCGCAAGGTCGAGGTAGGTCTTGCCTGCGATGTTCACAGCCGCCGGTATCTTCGTGAGGCCGTGGTGGCTGGATCGCGGCACGCGAATGATCGCCCGTTCAACGGCGTTGAGGATGAAAGGAGCGTCGTTGCCCCTGTCTTCTTGTTTCATGAGTGAATTCTAGTGCAATATCTATCAGTTCGTTGCAGTGTGAATCTTCTGATTTTGTTTGATTACTGAGACGTCCTCGTGCGTTGTGGTGGGGCGCGGGCAGGGGCGTAGGTGCGGCGTTCGTGCCCGGTGTGACGAGGTGTGCGCCGGGTTGGGCGGTTGCGGCAAGTTTCAACGGCCTGGATATGGATGTCGGGGGGATTTGCGCCATCCAGGGGTTCGACACGCCGGCGACACGCCGTTGGAAGGCTCCGCATGGCGCAAATCCCCCATTGCGGAGTGGCGATTGGCGACGTTGCCTGTAAACGACCCCGGGCAGCCCCGCGCGGCGGCGGGGCTGCCCGGGCAACGAAGCTGTGCAGCATGTGACTGCACGGGCTCGGATGTTACGTCAGCGTTCGCGGCTGAAAGCCACGAGGCTGCTGTCGCGCAACAGAATCAGACGGTGAGCATCACCTTCGTGGCGCGACGCTCGTCCATCGCTGCGTAGCCCTCGGCGGCCTGCTCAAGCGGCAGGACCAGATCGAAGACAGCCCCCGGATTGATCTCGCCACGGTAGATCAGATCGATCATGGTGGGCAGATACTTGCGCACGGCCGCAGGGCCGCCGAACATATGGACCTCTGCGCCAAACATGCGGCCCATGTCCAGGGAGACGCCGTGAGGAACGCCCACGAAGGACAGGTGACCACCGGGACGCACGCAGCCGAGAGCCTGATCGAAGGATGCCTCATTGCCGACCGCCTCAACGACGCCGTCGGCGCCCAGGCCGTCGGTCAGTTCCTTGATGCGGGCGATGCCCTCCTCGCCGCGCTCTTCGACGATGTCGGTCGCACCGAACTGGCGGGCCAGTGCCTGACGGTCCGCGTGGCGCGACATCGCGATGATGCGGGACGCGCCCAGCTGCTTGGCGCCGATGATCGCGCCCAGGCCCACGGCCCCGTCACCCACGACGACGACGGTCTTCCCGGGGGCGGCCCCAGCCTCGTCGGCGGCGAACCAGCCGGTGCCGAGGACATCGGAGGCGGCCAGGAGCGAGGGGAGCTGCTCGGGTGTGGGGGGTGCAGGGGTCTTCACCAGCGTGCCGTCTGCGAGGGCAATGCGGGCGTACTCGGCCTGGGTGCCGCCGGCGCGCATGCCGACGAAGGCGTCGCCCTGGGTGGCTGCGGTCGTGCAGCGCGAGGGGTAGCCGGAGCGGCAGGTCGCGCATTCGCCGCAGGAGATGCAGAAGGAGCCGACGACGAAGTCACCGGGCTCGACGGTCGTGACGGCCTCGCCCACCTCGACGACGGTTCCGACGTACTCGTGGCCCATGCGCTGCTCGTGGACCGGCTCCGATCCGCGGTAGGGCCACAGGTCCGAGCCGCAGATGCAGGTGGCAGCCAGCTTGATGATCGCGTCCGTGGGCTCCAGGATGATCGGCATCAGCATCTCTTCGACGGTGACGTTGCCGGGTTCGTGCATGACGACGGCGCGCATGATTCTCCTCATGATTGGCGCATTGGTCGTAGGGCAACGGTACTCCTCACGTCCAGCTGCTCGGCAGTGCTGGGCACTGTCTCCTTTCCCTCAGCGACGAGGCAGGGGCGGCGTCTTGCCGTTCGTGCTCGGTTTTTCGAGGGGCGAACACCGGGCAAATCGGGGTAGGGTTGCGCCATGTCTGTCGAGTTCGTTTCCGCCTCTCGGGCGGCAGATGCGGTGGCGTGTGACGCGCCGCTGCGGCTCGTCGACACCTTCGGGCGCGTTGCCCGCGACCTGCGCGTGTCGCTCACCGACCGCTGCAACCTGCGCTGTTCCTACTGCATGCCCCCCGAAGGCTTGGACTGGCTGCCCACTGAGGAAACGCTGACGGACGACGAGGTCTGCCGCCTCGTGCGCATTGGCGTCGAGCGGCTCGGGATCCGTCAGGTGCGCTTCACCGGCGGGGAGCCGCTCCTGCGCCGTGGTCTCGAGGGGATCATCGCCGAGTGTGCCGAGCTGCGTACCGACGAAGGCGAGCCCCTCGACCTGGCCCTTACGACGAATGCGCTCGGTCTGGCCAAGCGCGCCCAGGGCCTGAAGGACGCGGGCCTGAACCGCGTCAACATTTCGCTTGATTCTCTGGACCCCGAGCACTTCGCGGCGATCACCCGCCGCGACCGCCTCGGCGACGTCCTGGAGGGCATCGAGGCCGCTGCCCGTGCGGGCCTGAGCCCCATCAAGGTCAACGCCCTCGTCCTGCGTGGCATGAACGATGCGGACCTGCCCGACCTGGTCGACTACTGCCTGGACCGGGGCATCGAGCTGCGCGTCATCGAGCAGATGCCGATCGGCCCGCCGGACACATGGGATCGTCAGAGCATCATGACGGCCGACGAGATCCTGCACATCATGAGCACTCGCCACACGCTGACCCCCGCGCCCCGCGAGGATCCGCATTCCCCTGCGGGACGCTGGATCGTGGACGGTGACCCGACGAAGCGCCTCGGCGTCATCGCCTCCGTGTCCGACCCCTTCTGTAGCGCGTGCGACCGCACCCGCCTGACCTCGGACGGCATGGTGCGTTCATGCCTGTTCTCCACCGAGGAGACCTCGCTGCGTGACCTGCTGCGCGGCGGCGGGGACGATGCGCAGATCGCCGCCCGATGGGCCGACGCGATGTGGGCGAAGCCGGCCGCGCACGGGCTCAATATCGACACCTTTGCTCGTGCGTCGCGCACCATGAGCCGTATTGGTGGGTAAGCTCCCACTAATTTCGTGATACCGATGTTTTCTAACAGCGGTTAATTGCTCGTTTGTCGTCGGGTATAACGTCCCTAGCGGCAAGACTTTTCCTAGTTCTTGCAAGGGTGATGCACGTCCCAATGTGTTCTTGTGGGTTACGTCATTTCAATTGGTAGCCTCCTTGTTAGAGAATGTCCGGCGCATGCCCGCGCTCGGACGTCCCTTTCAACCCGAGGAGAGCCATGAGCGCGACCGAACCCGCGGCCAAGAAGAGCCGCTACCTGCTCACTGACTGGAACCCCAACGACGAATCCAAGTGGGACTCGAAGCTTGCGTGGCGCACGCTGTGGATCACGACCTACTCGCTGATCCTGGCCTTCTGCGTGTGGTTCCTGCCCAGCGCGATCGCGCCCAAGCTGACGCTTCTCGGCTTTGACCTGGACAAGTCGCAGCTCTACTGGCTGACCGCCCTGCCGGGCCTGGCCGCCGGCATCCTGCGTCTCATCTACATGTTCCTGCCCCCTCTTATCGGCACCCGCAAGCTCGTCGGTATTACCTCCCTGCTGTGCATCATCCCCATGGCCGGCTGGTTCTACGTCGTCCAGGACAACACGACCCCCTACTGGGTCCTGCTGACACTGGCCTTCATGTGTGGCATCGGCGGCGGTGCGTTCTCCGGCTACATGCCCTCCACCGGCTACTTCTTCCCCAAGCGCCTGTCCGGCACCGCGCTGGGCATCCAGGCCGGCGTGGGCAACCTGGGCATGAGCATCATCCAGCTCCTCAGCCCCTGGCTCATGGGCTTCGGTCTGCTGGGCATCACCTGGATCGCCCCGCAGCAGGCCGGCAGCGGCCCGGTGTGGGTGCACAACGCCGCGATCTTCTTCATCCCCTGGACCATCGTGGCGGCCCTCCTGGCCTTCACCCTGCTCAAGGACGTCCCGGTCAAGGCCAACATCCGCCAGCAGATCGACATCTTCTCCAACCCGGACACCTGGTGCATGACCCTCATGTACGTGGCCACCTTCGGCCTGTTCTCCGGCTTCTCCGCGCAGTTCGGCCTGCTCATCAAGAACATCTACGGCCCCGACTCCCCCCTGGCCGGCGCCTTCGACAAGTCCCTCCTGCCGCTGGGCGCCACCTACGCCTTCCTCGGCCCGCTCATCGGCTCGCTCGTACGCATGATGTGGGGTCCGCTGTGCGACAGGTTCGGGGGCGCCATCTGGACCTTCGTCTCGGTGGTCGGGATGGCCCTGACCCTGGGCGTGTGCACCCTCTTCCTCCACCCCACGGATCCGGCCCAGTTCCCCGGCTTCCTGTGGGCGATGCTGGCGATGTTCTTCTTCTCCGGCCTGGGCAACGCCGGCACCTTCAAGCAGATGCCCATGATCATGCCCAAGCGCCAGGCCGGCGGGGCCATCGGCTTCACCGCCGCCATCGCCTCCCTGGGCCCCTTCATTGTGGGGGTGGCCATTGCCTCCCTGGGAGCGACCACCTGGTACTGGATCTCCGTGGCCTACTGCGTCCTGTGCGCGGTCATCTGCTGGATCCGCTACGCCCGACCGGGGGCTCCCTTCCCGGGCTGATCCGTTCCCGACGACGGCGGGACGGCCGGTCCGGAGCGTCCGGGCGGTGCCCCTCCCGGGCACATCGGCCCGCCACTGGTGAACCGACAGCCACCGACCGCCACTGACAGCCACTGCCAGCAACTGACAGCCACTGACCATCACAGTGAAAGACCATCAATGACCACCTTCACCGACCCTCTCGTTGACGGACCCGACAAGCAGGTCGAGAACACCCCCGCGCTGTTCGCCCTGGGCTCCTACCTGCGTCGCG
>ERZ773070.2187-NODE-2187-length-11286-cov-8.500490_pt1 | contig 11286 bp, 8 predicted proteins | sample MGYA00580618_ERZ773070 | MGnify/ENA primary metagenome ERZ773070 (study PRJEB29015, sample SAMEA2738023) | human oral metagenome | biome: human oral; feature: human-associated habitat; material: dental | place: China | collected 2019 ...
CCGTGCGGATGTATTCGAGACCGTCGGCCAGTGTGTAGCCGAGCTCGATGTCCGCCGGAGCGCCGGCCTCCTGCATATGGTAGCCGGAGATGGAGATGCTGTTGAACTTCGGCATATACTTCGTCGTGTACTCGAAGATGTCGCCGATGATGCGCATGGACATCTCCGGCGGGTAGATGTAGGTATTGCGCACCATGAACTCTTTCAGGATGTCGTTCTGGATCGTACCCGCCATGATCTTTTTATCGACGCCCTGTTCTTCGCCCGAAACGATGAAGAACGCGAGGATCGGCAGCACTGCGCCGTTCATGGTCATGGAAACGGACATCTGGTCGAGCGGAATGCCCGAGAACAGGATGTTCATGTCCAGCATGGAGCAGACCGAGACGCCTGCCTTGCCCACGTCGCCGACCACGCGCGGATTGTCCGCATCATAGCCGCGGTGCGTCGGGAGGTCAAATGCGATCGAGAGTCCCTTCTGCCCGGCGGCGAGGTTGCGCCGATAGAAGGCGTTCGACTCCTCGGCCGTCGAGAACCCCGCGTACTGGCGCACCGTCCACGGACGGAACACGTACATCGTGGAGTAAGGCCCGCGCAGGCAGGGCGGAATCCCGCTCGCAAAGTCGAGGTGGTTCATGTGCGCATAGACATCGTGATCGTAGAACGGTTTCACGGGGATGCGCTCCATCGTCTTGTGTGTGAGTGCCTCAAACGTCCGTCCCGTACCGCCTTCGAAAAGGGCGCGCCATTCCTTGGAGTCTGCGGACGGGCTTTCGCCGAGGCTCATGCCCGTGAAATCCGGGTTCGTAAAGCCTGCCATTACGCAATCATCCCTTTCTGTTTCTGGAGACCCTCGAGGATCTCATAGCAGTTCGCGCGGACGGAGATATATTCGTCAATGCCCGCTTCCTTGTACGTCTCAAGCAGATCCTTCGGCGCGGCGCCCGCGAGAAAAACGCGTGCCTGCGGCAGCACCTTGTGGAGCTTTGGTGCAAGGGCAGGGACGATCTCGGGATAGGTCGCATCCGTAGAGCAGATGACGACGGCATCCGCACCGCTTGCACGTGCCGCCTCCGCTGCCTCATCGACGGTCTTAAAGCCGTCGTTGCCGAGTACTTCGAATGCACCGACCTGCAGGAAACCTGTGGTAAAATCCGCGCGCGCCTTGTGCTGCGGGATGGGGCCCATGTTCGCGAGGAAGATCTTCACATTGTCGTCCTTCGCCGCCTTATAGTCCTCTGTGCGCCGGCGCAGCGCCTCAAAGCGTTCGCTCCAGCGATGCGGTGCAATCGCCGCGACCGTCTCCGCACCTTTCCCCGCCGTGAGCGCCGCCATCAGTTCGGCAATCGTGGCCCCCGCAAGCGCCGCCTCAACAGCATTCTGAACGGAACCATCTGCCTTGAACGCCGCAAGTGCCTCGTCGCGGTGCTTCGTGTCGATGTCGGAGAGATATGCTTCGATATCTTTCGTGCGCTGTGCCTTGAGCGCTGCCGTATCCTCGGCGCGTGTCTCGAGCAGTGTCTCCGTCATGTTCGGATACATATTGTTGCCGACAATACGGTCACGGCGCAGGTCGGCATTCTTAAAGCGGTCGGCGAGTACCTTCGCGATGCCCTCCTGAACCGTGCCTGCACGCAGTGCCGCAGCGATGCCGCCCTCTTTCTCGATGCCTTGGAACGCCGCCCAGATTTTTTCCTTCATCTGGCGCGTCAGCGTCTCGACCGCCCACGAACCGCCGGCGGGGTCGATCGGCTGCAGGAGACCGAATTCCTCCTGGAGCATGATCTGGACGTTGCGCGCAATGCGGCGCGAAAACTCATCGCCCTTGCGGATGGGTTCATCAAACGGCGCACTCTCAAAGGAGTCGATGCCGCCGACAACGCCTGAGAAGATCTCCGTCGTGTTGCGGAGCATGTTGACATACGGATCGTAAACGGTCTTGAAGAAGAGTGCGGGGCGCGCATGGATACGCATCTTCTGCGCCTCGGCATTCCCGCCGAAGGCCTTCACGATCTGTGCCCAGAGCGGGCGCACAGCGCGCAGCTTAGCGATCTGCAGGAAGAAGTTTGCCCCCATTGAGAACGCAAAGGCAATCTGCGATGCCGCCGCATCGATCGTGAGGCCCCGCTCACAGAGGGCGCGCAGATACGCCGTCGCCGCGGCGAGAACTGCCGCGACCTCCTGTACATCGTTCGCTCCGCCGCTGCTGTAGACATCGCTGCGCACGAATACCGTACGCAGATGCGGTGCGTTCACCGTCGCCCAGCGCGCCGCCGCCGCGAGACTGTCATAGTATGAGTCAAGGGACGCGGGCAGTTTCCCGTCCGTCACAAGAGTGCCGATGGGATCTGCACCGACAATGCCCCGCACATTCTTCATATCCTCGCCTGCTGCACGGCGTGCCGCCGCGACGAGCGCAAGCAGAGGCACGGCGTTCGCACCCGCGTAGACGTAGAGGGGGAACTTCGCGAGGTCAAGTCCCGTGAGGAGCACGTGCATGTCCTCGACCGTCGTCACACTCGTCCCTGTGTCGCCGACCTTCTCCGCCTGACGCGCATCCACACCGGCGCGCGACGCCGTATCGAGCACAATGTGGTAGATCGTTGCGCCCTTGTCGTTCTCATGGTGCAGGAGCTCGTTGTTCTCCGCCGGGAGCGTCTCGTCACACGCCTGCGCGATGCCCCACGGCTTGCCGATGTAGCCCGCCGCATCCACGCCGCGCAGATAGTCCCCCATGCCGGGCATAACTCCCTTCGGCAGGATGTCCTCCGTATGCTTCCGCGTGTACATGGGGTCAAAGGTGATCCCCTCATAGGTCTTCGTGAACATCTTCTTTTCGAACGGCGCGCCCTTCAGGAGTGCCTCACAGGCGGCTTTCCACTCCTCATCCGTGGGCGGCGTGAATTCATCGAGCGGAACATCGGGGAAATCCTCGACATCCGCCGATTTCTTCAGAAGCTTCTGAAGTTCCTCGTCGCTCGACCGCTCTTTTTCTTCCGGCATAGTACGTCCTCCTTTAATTTATTCCGGGAAGGCTCTGTCAGTTCAATGGATGAACTGACATTATGATAAAGCAACCAATGCAAGTTTTGCACACGATTGCTAACCCTAAAAAAAATCGCCCTGAGCTTCCACCCTCAGAGCGTTCCCCCATCACGAGGGAAAAACGAGAACTGAAAAGATGAGCAATGTTTCCCCAAGGAGCAATGCTCCTTCATCCCGGGGAAATCTCTGCGCATGTTCCCATACGTGCGCACAGATCTCCGCAGGATCGCGCAGGGAATCGAGCCTTGCATAGAAAAAGCCCATCCCGCAGCAGCAGAATGGGTCTTTTTCGGTATCGTCACTCAGTTCTCGTGTCGTTTGGTCGCGGCTGCGCCAAACTTTATATCAAGCGAACGAATCCGCAAAATCTCCATCCCCATCACTCGCAGGTCAATCGGTGATTGTTAATCAAGCAGGTCTCCTGGCTCCAGTTCATCGCTCCTTCGCATCTTCCCGGGGGGCTTCCCCAGTGACTGCCGGCTCGCGCTGGCGTGCGAATTTGCTCACTGTTACAGTGGCGTGACCGCTCCGGCTTATGAGATCATATCTCCCTACCGGATTCCCTATGAAGCATTAAGGCTTTGCACAGCAAAACCTCTGCACTTGATCCAATTTCTATATGTAATTTTTATGGTACGATAGAATAGTACCACTGAAAGCACTTCTTGTCAATAAAAAAGAATCACTGTGTGAATAATTCCACAGTGATTCTCTCTTTTGTTACTCGAGGACGTAGACCTCAACCGAGCGCCGGCCGAACTGGATTGCCTCGTCATAGCTCTCCATGCAGAGGTCAATCGTGTTGCCGACGATCGCCCCGCCCGTATCCGCAGCGATTGCCTCGCCGTAGCCCGGGATATAGAGCCGCGAGCCGAGCGGAATGACGTTCGGATCGACGGCGACAACACCGCGGCGCGCCGCCATGCCGGTCGCCGTAATGCCGCTGCCGCCCCCGTCACTCGGCAGATAGGCGGATGCGTGCATTGTATAGGCTGCACGATAGCGGGGAATCCCCCGACTTACGCGTTCGGCCTCGCGCTCACGCGCGCGCCGCTGCTCCGCCGCCTGCTCATTCTCTGTGAGCTGTATCGCAAGGTTTGCGGTGACTGGTGTGTCAACACCGGGGTTCACATCAACCTCGTTCATATTGTAGCCATACTCTGCCACAACGTCGCCGACGGTATGTCCGCTCGTCATAACCTGCTGCGTATCGTCCCAGAAGGAGATGGTGACGGGCACGGCGCGCCGTACGGAGATGTCCGTACGCGGCGGATCCTTGCTCTCCTGCACCTCGTAGGTGTCCTTCTCGCCGAGCGTAACGCCAAGTTTTGCAAAAATATCGTTAGGCTGCGTCTGCACCGTCATGTCGTTGATCGTCTCTCCATCGACATGCACACTCACGCGGTGCATATTCTTCGGCAAGCCGTTCATCGTGAAGCCGCTGGACATCAGCATCATGCCCGCCAGCGCCGCACAGAGCACCGTGTTCTTCTTGGATTGGATGTATTTTCCTACACTTTTCCACTGCATAGAATTCCCCCTTTGTTGACGGTATTTTCCCACTGAGAACTGAATTTTTCATGAAAAATGGGATTCAGTATAAAATTGATAGGCATTTTCTAACTTAGCTCTCCACTTTTAGGGAATTCGTCCTATGTAAAAGCCCTGCGTGCAGAGGATTTTTCAGCACACAGGGCGATAAATTGCGTGAAAACAATAGTATTTGGTTTTCTGCAGGAACCTGCTGTTCCTGCGCGGGGTCTATCACAGCTTTGGATAGAGTCTCTGTGCATTCTCTGTCGTATAACGCGCAACTTCCTCGAATGCTTCACCACGAATCTCGGCGATCTTGGCGGCGATATGCGTGACGCAGGCGGGCTCGTTGCGCTTGCCGCGCAGGGGGACGGGAGCGAGGTAGGGGCAGTCCGTCTCGACGAGGAGTTTATCCGCAGGGGCTTCGCGGACGATGTCCGGCAGTTTCGCCGCATTCTTGTACGTGAGCGGCCCGTCAATGCCAATGTACCAGCCCATCTTCCACAGTTCACGTGCCATTTCAAGACTGCCCGAGTAGCAGTGAAGAACGCCCGTGAGCCCCGCCCCCTCAGCACGCAGCATGGCGAGCGTGTCGCCGTGCGCCTCGCGGTCATGGATGCAGACGGGAAGACCCGCCTCGCGTGCGAGGTCAAGCTGTGCTGCAAGGAGGTCACGCTGCAGGGCGCGGCGCGACGCGTCCTTTTCCCAGTAGTAGTCGAGTCCGATCTCGCCGATGGCGACGACCTTCGGATGCTGTGCCCATGTGAGGAGCTGACGGCGCATCTCGTCCGTCAGCACACATGCGCTCTCGGGGTGGATGCCGACGGCGGCATAGAGTGCGGGATATTCCTCCGCATCCTGCACCACCTGCGCGGATGCCGCCATCGTATCGCCCATGCTGATGATCTTCGTTACGCCCGCCTCATGCGCGCGTGCGATCACGTCGATGCGGTCATCGTCGAATTTTTCATCGCAGAGGTGGGCGTGCGTGTCGATGAGTGTCATGCCTTCTCGACCTCGATGCGCGGGAAGAGCTGCTCTGCCGTGCCGACCGTATGCCCGTCAGGCGTTGTGCCCCATGCGGCGATGTCCGCCAGCTGCACGCCGTCAAAGTCCGCATGGAAGCCGAGCTGCTCGTGGATGCGGCGTGCCGTCGTCGGCATGAACGGCGCGATGAGGACGCTGACGATGTGCAGCGTCTCGACAAGGTGATAGAGCACAGCGTCAAGCTGCGCCGCCTTCGCTTCGTCCTTGGCGAGCGTCCACGGCGCAGTTTCGTCGATGTATTTGTTCGTACGCGAGATCAGCGCCCAGACGGTCTTTACTGCGGCGGAGAGCTCCATCGCGTCCATCTGCTCCGTATAGTCGCGCACCGTCGCCGCCGTCATCGTTTCGAGTGCCGCATCGAAGTCCGTGCGCCCTTCACCCTTTGTGATAACGCCCTTCCGATATTTTTTTGCCATGGAGAGCGTGCGGTGAAGCAGGTTGCCGAGATCGTTCGCCAGATCGGAGTTGATGCGTCCGATGAGCGCGTCGCGCGAGATGTTGCCGTCCTGTCCGAGTGCGATCTCGCGCAGGAGAAAGTAGCGGATGGCGTCCGCGCCGAACTCCTCGATGAGGGCAATCGGATCGACCACGTTGCCGACCGACTTCGACATCTTGGCACCGTTGACGATGAGCCAGCCGTGGCCGTAGACTTTTTTCGGCAGGTCAAGCCCGAGCGCCATAAGCATACAGCCCCAGATGATCGTGTGAAAGCGCACGATTTCCTTGCCGACGAGATGCACGTCCGCCGGCCAGTATTTATGGAACCTCTCTTTGTCGTGCATATAGCCGATCGGGGTGAGATAGTTCGTCAGTGCGTCGAACCAGACGTAGACGACGTGCTTCGGGTCGAACGGCACGGGGATGCCCCAGTCGAACGAGGTGCGCGAGACGCAGAGATCCTCAAGCCCCTGCTCGATGAACGCGATCATCTCGTTGCGGCGCGAGACGGGCTGAATGAAGTCCGGATGCTCGTTGATGTATGCAAGCAGGCGATCCGCGTACTTGCTCATGCGGAAGAAGTACGCCTCCTCGGAGACCTCCTGCACAGGGCGGTGGCAGTCGGGGCAGCAGCCGTTCTCGTCGAGCTGCAGCTTCGTCCAGTAGCTCTCGCACGGCGTACAGTAGAGCCCCTTGTACTCGCCCTTGTAGATGTCGCCCTGATCGTAGATCTGCTGAAAAATCGCCTGCACAAGTTCGTGATGGCGTTCCTCCGACGTGCGGATGAAGTCGTCGTAGGAGATGCCGAGCAGTCGCCACAGCTCCTGAAAGCCCGCGACGATGCGGTCAACGTATTGGAGCGGAGTCACACCCTCCTTCTCCGCCGCCTGCTGAATCTTCTGCCCATGCTCATCCGAGCCGGTCAGAAAGAACACATCGTAGCCCGCGAGCCGCTTGAACCGCGCGATCGTGTCCGCGACCGTCGTGCAGTAAGCGTGTCCGATGTGGAGCTTCGCGCTCGGGTAATAGATGGGTGTGGTGATGTAAAACGGAGTTTTTTCACTCATAATGCATGCCTCGTTTCGATTTGATTTATTATATAGTAGCACAGACGGGAGGCAGTGACAACTGTCCCCTACAAGCATGGCTCTCACTGCTCTGTACTGCATCAGCAACCTTTTGGGCAATCTCACGATACGTTTCCCAACCGCGAGGATAGTGATTACACTCACAGCATACATACCCAATGAACCTTGCCAGTTCCTCAGTGGTAGGTACATCGCGATATGGGGGACACACGTCGAGCCTTTGACAAATCCGGAAAACTTCATATTCATATTCATCCAGTGGAGCGGATGGAAACAAATGCAGGGGGTCCCATTCGTCTATGACCTTTTTCACGGTGAGAAAGGTCTCTAACTGCGGTATTGATGCGCTTAAATACAGATTCATGTATCGCATAGCTTCTCCCCCAGTACCGCCTGATACACATCCCGCCGCGCGATGCCAAGCTCCTGCGCGGTGCGCCGCATGGCTTCCTTCTTGTCCAAACCTTTGGCGATATGCGCCTCGTAGCGCTCCATGAGGGTCATCTTCGCTGCCGTATCCGCCGCAGAGATGCTTTCGTCCGCGCCCGCGACGATGAGGACGAACTCGCCGCGCGGTTCGTGCTCCTCATAGTATGCAAGAAGTTCGCCGAGGGTTGTGCGCCGATACTCCTCGAACTTCTTTGTCAGCTCACGCGCGGCGCATGCCTGCCGCTCCTCGCCAAGCCCCGCGACGAGCGCGGCAAGGGTCTCCTTCAATCGATGCGGCGCCTCGTAGAAGATCAGTGTTTCGGTGTAGGCGGCAAGGCGTGCAAGCAGTTCGCGCCGCTTCTTCTCCTTGCGCGGGAGAAAACCGACGAAGGTAAAGCCATCGAGCGGCAGCCCCGCGCAGATGAGCGCGGAGAGCGCAGCGTTTGCACCCGGCAGCGGCGTGACGGGGATGCCCTCCGCGATGGCACGCCGCGCAAGATCCCCGCCGGGGTCGGCGATGCCCGGCAGCCCCGCGTCGCTGACGCAGACGATGGTCTCACCCGCCTGCATGCGCGCGATCAGTTCCGCGCCCTTTCTCTCTTTGTTGTGCTCGTGATAGCTGGTCATGGGCGTGTGGATGTCGTAGTGCGAAAGCAGCCCGCGCGTGTGCCGCGTGTCCTCGGCAGCGATGAGGTCTGCCGTGCGCAGCGTTTCAACCGCGCGATAGGTGATGTCGCCGAGGTTGCCGATGGGCGTCGCACAGAGATAGAGCCGTCCGGTCACGGTCATTCCTCCCGTTTGTTTTTCTCCCATTGTGGGGCACAGATGACACATTGTCAAGCGAGCCTTATGAAAACTCCTCCGCTCTTAAAATTTCGATTATATTTCTCATTTTTGGCTTTTCATTTCCACGCCATTCATATATAGTAGGAACAGAAACAAGGAATCATGAGGGGGATAACGATGGACGAAAAGACGAGGGTCCTCATTGTAGAGGATGAGGTGCGCATTGCACGATTTTTGCAGATGGAGCTTGAGCACGAGGGCTTTGAGGCAGAGACCGAGGGCAACGGCACACGCGCCTATGAGCGCATCATTCAGGAGAATTTCGACATCATTCTGCTCGATGTCATGCTGCCGGGCATGGACGGCATCGAGATCTGCCGCCGCGTGCGCACGGTCTCAAACGTCCCCATCATCATGCTGACGGCACGCGATGCGATCGAGGATCGCGTGGAGGGTCTGGACATCGGGGCGGATGACTACATCACGAAGCCGTTTGCCGTGCCCGAGCTCCTAGCGCGCCTTCGGAACGCGCTGCGCCGCCGCGACATCTCAACGGAGGATGCCTCCGACCGTCTCACGGTGAAGAATCTCATCATGTTCCTCTCGCGGTATGAGGTGCAGGTGGACGGTGAGACCGTCGCCCTCACGAAACGCGAATACGACCTCCTCGAATATCTCCTGCGCAACAAGCGCACGGTGCTGACACGCGACCAGATCCTGCAGGAGGTATGGGGATTCGACTACACGGGCGAGACCAATGTGGTCGACGTCTACATCCGTTACCTGCGCGCCAAGTTGGATGACCGCTTCCACAAGAAGTACATCTACACGGTGCGGGGCGTCGGATATGTTGTCCGCGACTAGGACACATCTCGCACGCTGGATCGATCGTTATTTCTACGTCCGCATCTCAACGAAGATCACGTTGCTGTACGCGGCAATCCTCTTTTTCGTACTCATCTTGTCGACGGCGATTCTGGGGATTGGCGCGTACATCTATTTTTATCGGCAGGCAGAGGTCGACCTCGATCGCAGCATCCAGCATGTGATGAGCAATATCGAGAGTGGCAATGCCACGGAGGCAAAGTTCTGGTTCGAGGGCCCCGTGATCCCCGGCGTTATCGTGCGGATTACGGACAACACAGGGCGCATTATACTCGATACAGACACCCACTTCCCCTCCATTGAACGCATTGAGCAGGGGCGTGTCACAACGCCGATCTGGGCAAACCCCGATATGGAGGTCTCCGAGTTCCAAGGCGGGGCGGTTTATCACGCGCGGCGCTACATCGAGTACGGCGGCATTCCCTATCAGGTTCATTTCTTCCGCACGATTATGACCGAGAAGGACTTTTTCAGCTCGCTGCAGCGCCTGATCTTCTACACCGTCGCCATCGGCTTTGTGCTCGCGCTTCTTGCGGGACACTTCATCAGTCGGCGTATCCTGAAACCCATCCGCGAGTTCACGTGGACGGCACGCAGCATCGAGGTGGAGCGCCTCGGCAGGCGTCTTGACGTACCGCGTGCCCGCGATGAGCTCTCCGAGCTGGCGCGCACATTCAACCGCATGCTCGATCGTCTGCAGGAGGGTTTCTCGCAGCAACAACGCTTTGTATCCGACGCCTCACACGAGCTGCGTACGCCTCTCACCGTCATCCTCGGCTACTCCGATATGCTTTCGCGCTGGGGGCGCGAGGACAAAAACATTCTGGATGAGGGCATCACCGCCATTCGCTCGGAGGCAGAGAATATGCAGCAGCTCATTGAAAAGCTGCTCTTCCTCGCACGCGCCGACCAGAAGCGACAGGCAGTCAACAAGGAGGCGGTCGATCTCGCAGAGCTCCTCGCCGACACGATTGAGAAGATGCACACGGTCACGACCTCACACGAGGTCACCCTCGGCAGGAACGATCCCGCGACCGTAAGCGCCGATCCCGTGCTGCTGCGTCAGCTCCTGCGCATCTTCCTCGAAAACAGCGTGAAATACACGCCTCCCGGCGGTCACATCCACGCCTACTCCATTCGATCGAACGACGGCACCTCGGTCACCGTCACCCTCTCGGACGACGGCATCGGGATTGCACCGGAACATCAATCGCGCATCTTTGACCGCTTCTACCGCGTTGACTCCTCGCGTACAAAGGAAACGGGCGGCTCGGGGCTGGGTCTCTCGATCGCGCGTTGGATTGCCGAGCGCCATGACATCAAACTTGTGCTCAAGAGCGCGGTGGACGAGGGCACGACAATCACGCTCAACATCCCGCTCATACACGAATGAAACAAAGGTTGCTGCACGAGGTAAAATTATTTCGCGCGGCAACCTTTTTATGGTACAATGAAATAACAAACGGAAAGAAAGGTGGATTGCTATGAAGATCCTCATCACCGGCGCGACGGGTCAGCTGGGTCATGACTGCGTCGAAGAGTGCAAGGCGCGCGGACACGAGGTACACGGTGTCTCCTCGGAGCTCTTCCCCCTGTCCGACGAGAACGTCATGCGTGCCGTCCTCGAAGCGGTCGAGCCGGATGCCATTCTCCACGCGGCGGCATACACTGCCGTCGACAAGGCGGAGGACGAACCGTCCCTCTGCCGCAAGATCAACGCGGCGGGCACGGAGATTCTCGCACGCCTCGCACGCGAGCGCGATGCAAAGCTCCTCTACGTCAGCACGGACTACGTCTTCCCCGGCACAGGCGAGACGCCGTACGAGACGAACGCACTCACATCGCCGCACAACGTCTACGGCGCGTCAAAACTCGCAGGTGAGGAGGCGGTGCAGCAGCATCTCGAGAAATACTTCATCGTGCGCATCTCATGGGTGTTCGGCGCACATGGCAAGAATTTCGTCAAAACTATGCTCGAACTTGCCAAAACGCACAAGAGCCTCTCCATCGTCGCCGATCAGATCGGCTCGCCCAC
>ERZ773070.2195-NODE-2195-length-11249-cov-7.562623_pt1 | contig 11249 bp, 10 predicted proteins | sample MGYA00580618_ERZ773070 | MGnify/ENA primary metagenome ERZ773070 (study PRJEB29015, sample SAMEA2738023) | human oral metagenome | biome: human oral; feature: human-associated habitat; material: dental | place: China | collected 2019 ...
TGCATCGAAATGAATGCATTAAACTCCTGCTGCACGGCATTTACATAGTCCGTAAGCTGGATAATCTGTTGGATATGGATCTTGTCAAAATTGGAGATATTGATCTCACCTGAAATCTTTTTCAGCTGTTTCTTGCTCGTCTCAATGTACTGATCAATCAGCAGAGACAGTTCCGATACCCCACCGACGGATAAAATCTGCCGGTACTTTCGTATCTGCTGCTCCATCTTTCGATTCTCACGCTTCAAGCTCTCATAGTCTGCCGGCTCAACAATTCGTTCAATCCTAGGCTCGCGGGATTCCAGCTGCTGAATTTTCTCCTCGAGTTCGTGGATATACTCTGTTGGATTTTTCTCAATCACGCTTGACATCATATTCCTCCCTCTAAGCCCTTATATAATGCCTCTTGTACCTCCTTTTAATATTTGCTATAATCAAAAAAGGATTTGCACAATGAGGATGGACAGTGGATAGTCTTATATAAACTCAGCGCAGATTCTGCTTCACATATCCGTACCGTCCCATCGGTGCGGATATTTTTTTGAGCTGAATCGGCAATAAACGGTATTCTGAGAGCGATCGATACTATACATTTCTCTAGACACATTTCAGGTGCCGTAAGATTTCAATATGCGAGAGAAATCATAGCCACTTCTCTCTGTCCGATAGAATGACAGACAAAGAAGATCTTCATCCTTCTCCGCTTGCATCTCATCATGATACATATATTTGATTTCGATAATCTTCGCATCAGCGCGATGTGCAAGTTTACGTATAAAATCCCGAAATGTGCGTGCTGACATATTTACATCGCTTGCAATCCACTTCTGGGCATAATCAAGCCGCGCAAGGCATCTGCGGAGATTCCCTCCATCAAATTTGACATCATGAGTTTCCCATCTGACCACGGAATGTTCCTCCTTGCCAGTCAAACTTCAAGATATTGTTCTTCAAAAAACCGTCGATTTGTTTTTCCGCGAATCGTGAATTTCCCACGTTTCCGCAGCTCCGCATTCAGTTCAGCAATGATTTTATACGCCTTGGACATGGAGACCGCGCAAATCTCTGCAACCTCATCGGGTCTTATAAAATTGCTTGCGGTTTTTTTGTACTTCATGCTCTTCACCCTCTCAGCCCGCACTCGCGGGCTTTTCGTTTGCCGTTTCACCGATCTCGAGCAGCCTGTACCACTCGCTCCCGAAGCCCAAAACATCCGCGATACGCTTGGCTACTTCTGGAGATGGGCGACGTTCCCCTGTCTCAACCATAGAGTAGTATCCTCCAGATATTCCAACAGCCTTCGCTACGTCGACCTGTTTTTGATTCTTTGATATGCGACGAGACTTTAAGAAATTCATTTAACCGCCTCCAATCTAACATTTAGTTAGATAATATCTCACAATTTGTTAGAAGTCAATATATAAATTAACATTTTGTGAAACGAAATCGAAATTTACAATTTGTTAAATTATAATATTGAAGGGGGTGTATAGGTCTTGCTAGAGAACAGGCTACGAGAACTGCGTATAAAAGCAGGTTTGAAACAAGAGGATCTTATAAAAAGATTCAACCTATCATCAGGACGATATAGTCAATATGAAACTGGGAAACGAAAACCCGATTATGATCTTTTGATTGAACTCGCAGACTTTTACAATGTCAGCCTAGACTATCTACTTGGGCGAACAAACGACCCTTCTCCACTCGTAAAAGAAAAGACTCCTTCCTATCAGGAAGAAGTCTTGCGTGACATAGAGGACATTACCCCGGAGATGGCAAGTGAAGTACGGCAGTTTATCAACTATCTGAAACATAAAGAGGAAACTGCTGCGGGGGCTACAGCGGGAAAAAAATAGTGCCTTTTTATCCCGTGTCCTCCGGATTTACATAAAGCTTTTTAGGAAATAAGCCTCGAAAGGATTCATCATGAAGATTATGCTGAATGTCTCCTGTGAAGAAAAAGACCTTGTGAAGGCGCTGCATGCCCGATGGGACAAGGAATCAAAAAGCTGGTATATTCCAGACGGGATAGACTATCATCCCTTTCAAAAATGGATTGACCCCAAAACATATCAATCCTTGGAAACTCCTCTAAGTATAGATGATGTGCTGCTTCAGTATCAAAAAACCGTTTCCGCCGCACTCAATTCATTGCAAAAGGTTGTTGTCATTGGTGATGTTTGCAGAGTTTTTTCTGGTGAAACTAACAAAAACGACTATACGATTTTCGATTTAACAAACGATCCAACCGCAAAGCAGCGTATCTATGTGTATGTAGATCAGAAATTGTATATTCCTCCCCTTGATACTCGAGTCAAGGTGACAGGAACACTCGGCATTTACAAAGGTAAACTTCAGGTCAAGGCATCTGACATCCATCCGATTGATGAGCCTACCGCATTCAAAAGAACGCTCGCCCAATGGAAAAAAGATTATCCTTCAAGAAGCGGACTGCAGAAACAGAAAATTGAAACCCGATTCGGTTGTATTGGTGTGATTGCACCGAAAGAAAGCGCCGGATACAACGACTTCATAACACTTATCAAACAAAAGTTCGAGGTCATGCAATCATTTGATGTGATGACTGCTGAGAGCATGAGTCGACGCATTCAGGAGTTGGATCAAGAGAATGTGGACTGCATCTGCATCATCCGCGGCGGTGGCAGCATCTATGATTTTTTAGACTTCAATCATCCCAAGCTGATTCAAACGATCTACGAAGCTCGCCACCCGATTGCAATCGGTGTGGGTCATTCTACGGATGAACTCGCATGTAATGACTACGCTGATCTTGCTTCGATTACGCCGTCAAAATTGGCAGATGACCTGATCCGTATAAAATGGAACTCCATCAACAAAAAGGAAAAGCCCCTCAATCAAATTGGGGGCACAAAAAAACCAAGCTACACCGAACTACTTGAGGAGAACGCTCATCTGAAAAGCGAGCTGAATCATCTCAAAGAGCTTTATGAGCTAGAAAAGAGCAAGAAAAAAGGATTTTTCAGCAGATTATTTTCATAAAAATTGCCAAGAACTACCTTTCCAACCACTCATTCAATGCCGTACTTCTCAAAAAGTTTTCTCCGAACGTCTTCATCTTTGGAAGCCTCCCGCGCCTCCGCAAGCTGTCCGTTTTCAAGGAGCAGGGACATCAGACGAGAAACACGGCTTTCGCCCCGTTTCTCTCCCCGTATTTCGCCACGCCTTTCGCCACGCCTTTCGCCTTCTTCTGCGGCAGCCTGTAATCCGGATCGGTAATCCATAAGCGCAATCTGCCGATTGACATAGCGAAGGTATGCGTCCGGATTGCCCATGAATATCTTTTCGGCTTCCATTGCCTCTCTGATCGCAGGTTCGTTCATGGCTAATTCCTCCCTTTCCTCGTTCGTGAGCCTGTTTGCAAAATACGCAAGCCAGCGCTCCATCTTGGATGATTCACCGATGGTTTTTTTGGGGGCTTTTATATATTTGGGGATTTCTATAAAGTGAAGTTCCATGTCCTTATTCAGCCGATCCCCCGTTTTAATGTTGTAGACGCTGTACATTGCCACCGGTTCCGGCTGCGGCAGAAGCTCAAATGCGAGAAGGTTAATCGTTATCGCAGGACGAAGAAGACTGTATCCTTCCCCGCGCGTCAAAGAAAGCAGGTACAGTCGCGCCCAATAAAACAGCGTGCGGCGCTGCATATTGTTGTAGTTGATGACCTGTACTTCTACATCAACAAGTTCTCCCGTATCAAGTTCACAGGCAATGTCAAGACGAGAGAGTTTGCCCTCATCCCCGTCCGGAATCATCTCTGTTTGCCGAAATGATATGTCCTTGATTGCATGTGCCAACGATTTCTCCAGCACAGTGTTGAGGAAATCAATGGTGATTTCCTTTCGTTCATCCTTGCCAAAAATAAACTTGAACGCAACATCGTTCATGGGGTTGAATCCCTGTTTATTTTGCCCTTTTAGAATCTCTTTCTGACCGGACATGAAGCGCCTCCTGCCCTCTGACCTTATGCTGCCCGTTGACTCATATTTATTATACCACATTATCTTTGGGACAAAAACCAGAAAGGGATGATCTTTTGTCCGTCCATAAAGACACAAAGCGCGGAACATGGTACGCAAAGATCAAGTATACCGATTGGACAGGTGAAAAGAAAGAGACTACCCGACGAGGATTTGCCAAGAAAAAAGATGCGTTGCTTTTCGAGCAGGACTTCCATCGCCAAAGACAGGGTGCTCCATCCATGTCCTTTCAGGCGTTATACGAGTTGTATATGGCAGATATAAAACCGCGCATAAGACCTACAACCTATCGAAGCAAAGAGTATATGTTCATCTCGAAGGTATTGCCATTCTTTGCCAAGCTTCCTCTTGACCGGATCACTCCTGCAAAAATACGACAGTGGCAAAACGAACTTGTGAAAGGAGATTATCAGGAAACGTATCTCCGCAACATCAACAATCAAGTCACAGCTATTTTCAATTTCGCTGTAAATTATTATGGTCTGTCAACCAACCCCGCAAAACGAGCAGGGCTGATTGGCAAGAGCCATGCTAATGCAATGAAGTTCTGGACGGTTGATGATTTTCAAAAATTCATCAATCATACCACGAAACCACTATATAAGATCTCTTTTTTAATCCTCTTTTGGACGGGGATGCGTGTCGGAGAGTTTTTGGCACTGACCTTAGAGGATTTTGATTTTGACAAGAATTTGATACATATAAACAAAAGTTACGCACGGCTGGATAACGTCGTTTTAATTGGACCACCAAAGACACCGAAAAGCAGACGAGATGTCACCATCCCTACATTTCTTGTCGATGAAATCCAACGGTTTATCCGTATGCAGCATTCGATAGATTCAAATACACGTTTATTTGAAACAAGTAAAGATGCTCTAGGAAATGAAATAAAACGCGTGACTGCACGTATTGGTATAGAGAAAATTCGAGTGCATGATCTCAGACATTCTCATGCGTCCTATCTCATTCATCGCGGCATACCAATCATAGCGATTTCACAACGCCTCGGTCATGAAAAAATCGAAACTACCCTGCAAACCTACGCCCACCTATACCCACAGGGGCGTGATATAATCATTGATGCCATCGAGAGTGATCCTGCAACAAGAAAGGGGTCAAACGGGGGTCACGAAAAATAAAGAAGCGCAGAGAGCCTTTATATATAAGGCTCTCTGCGCTGTTTTTCTTTATTCAGCCGCAATCATATTCTTAAGCGCTGCTTCATCCAAGATCGGAATACCGAGATTTTCCGCTTTCTGCAGCTTGCTTCCCGCCGCTTCGCCTGCGACGAGGTAGTCGGTCTTCTTTGACACAGATCCTTTCACCGTACCGCCGTGAGCGGTGATGAGTGCCGCACATTCCTCACGGGAAAGTGTCGGCAGCGTCCCCGTGATGACGAAACTCTTTCCATCGAGAGCCGCGCCGGCGCGCTCCATCGGAGCACTCACAAAGTTCACGCCTGCCGTACGGAATTTGTTGAGCAGAGCACGTCCGGATTCCGACCTAAAGAATTCCGAGAGTTTCTGCACGCTGATCTCACCCATATCGGGAACGGCGCGGATCTTCTCCGGATCTGCGAGCGCCGCCTCCTCCAGAGCGTCGATGGACGGAAATGCCTGCATGAGAGAGATCGCAGCCGCACGTCCGATGCCGGAGATTCCGAGTCCCGTGAGGAGGCGATCCGGTGTATTCGCCTTGCTCGCCTCGATTGCGGCAAGACGATTGTCGACGCTCTTTTCTCGTCCGATCAGACCGGAGGAAATGAGTTCATCTCGATGCAAATGTAATGAATATATATCAGCGATATCATGCAAATAACCCGCATGTGTCAGTGCAATGATTGCCGATTCGCCAAAACCTTTGATGTCCATCGCGTTACGGCTGACAAAGTTCAAAATATGGTTCTCCACCTGTGCGGGGCACGCCGGATTCTGACATTTCATATCCGCCGTATCCGTCTCACGCACGGCATGGGATCCGCAGACGGGACAGATATCGTCGATGACATAGGGCTGCGTTCCCTGCGGGCGCTTCTCCATGACGACAGCCTTGACGCGCGGGATAATCTCACCCGATTTGTAGACGAGGATTGTATCACCAATGCGCACGTCAAGACTGTCGATATAGTCCTGATTGTGCAGAGTCGCCCTCTCGACGCGCGTACCGCAGAGCTGTACAGGATCGAATACCGCTGTCGGCGTAATTCGCCCCGTACGACCGACGGAGAGTTCAATCGAGCGAAGAACTGTTTCCTTTTCCTCGGGCGGGTATTTGTAGGCGATTGCCCAGCGCGGTGCCTTTGCCGTCGCACCGAGTTCCGCGCGCTGTGCGAAGTTGTTGACTTTGACGACGGCGCCGTCGATGTCGTAGGAAAGCGCGCCACGTCGTGCACCGATTTTCGTGATTGCATCCCAGACCTCATCTGCCGTATGACAGACGCTGTAATTCGCGATAATCTTGATCCCCTGTGCCCGCATAAAGTCATATGCCTCGGTATGGGCAGTAAATGAATGCCCCTCCGCACGTTGTAAATTGAACACAAACATCGAGAGCTGTCGTTCCCTTGTTACGCGTGCGTCCAGCTGACGCAGTGTTCCTGCCGCACAATTGCGTGGGTTTGCAAAGGGCTTTAGCCCGAGCAATTCCTGCCGCTCATTGACCTCGGCAAAGGCGGCACGTTCCATGTAGACCTCACCGCGCACCTCAAAATACGGCAGAGGATCGTGCAGTTCCTCTACAACGTCATTGATTGCGCGTGCATTAAGTGTGACATCTTCTCCCTGCACAATGCCGTCACCACGCGTAATTGCGCGCGCCAGAACACCGTTCTCATAGCGCAGGGCAAGCGAGAGCCCGTCGATCTTTTCCTCCACGACAAATTCTGCGGTCGGAAAATGGGAAAGAACCCCCGTGACGAAGGTACGAATCTCCTCTTCGCTGAATACGTCCTGAAGGGAGAGCATGGGCACGTCATGTGGCACGAGAACACCGACTTCACGCTGCGCTGTTCCGCCCACCTTCTGTGTCGGCGAATTCTTTGTAATGAGCTCCGGATACTCTGCCTCGATTGCTTTTAGTCGCTGCATCAGCATATCGAAGTCATAGTCCGAGATATCGGACGCATTCTCATCATAGTACTGCTTCGAATATTTTCGGATCTTCTTCCGCAGCTCTGTGAGCTCGCTCTTGATCTCCTTGATATCACTCATATTGCCCTCATAGCTTCAATATTGGTGCATATTTCTGCACGAACTTCTTGATCCCCTCGCCGGGGAATGCAATTGTAAGCTCTGCATCCTCTCCCTCACCGCTGATGGCAACGATGCGTCCATCGCCCCACTTGCTGTGGCGCACGGCATCCCCCGCCACAAACTTGGCGGCGACATCGGGACGGATCACGCTCCCATCCTCTGCTGTATGTTGGGGCGGCGGCGGCAGATAGCCGCGCCGTCCGCCCGATGCGCCCCGTCCCCAAACATCGGAGCGTCCACGCACACTGCCGGATTCCGCAAAGAAATCAGCCTCTTTGCGCTCGATCAGCTCCTCCGGAATCTCCGCAAGGAAACGTGAGGGGCACGACATCTCCGTACGCCCATAGATGGTTCGCTGACGCGCATAGGTGAGGTAGAGATGCCGCTCAGCACGCGTGATACCGACGTAGCAGGTACGCCGCTCCTCCTCGATCTCCGTATCGTCGAGCAGCGTACGTGAATGCGGGAAAAGCCCCTCCTCCATGCCCGCCATGAATACGGTCGGGAACTCCAGTCCCTTTGCCGCATGAAAGGTCATGAGCGTGACATTGCCGTCCGACTGCTCCGTTTCGTCGACATCGGAGATGAGAGAGATCTGCGCAAGGAAGTCCTCAAGCCCGTTTGCCCCCTCCTCTGCGCCGTCCTCGAAGTTCTTTGCAACGCTGATAAACTCGCGCAGATTCTCAAGGCGATCACGGTTATCCTCCTTGGGATCGTCCTCAAGGGCGGCAGCATAGCCCGACTCTTCAATGATGTCCTCGACAATCTCATGCAGGGCCCGTGTTCCGAGCTGTCCCATGTAGGTAAAGACGAGCGCAGCAAAATCCTCAAGCTCAAATTTCACCTTTGCAGAGAGCTTTGAAATTGTACTGAGCAGCTGTGCATCCGTAATGAGCTCAAAGAGCGAGATGCGATACTCTGCCGCCTTCTCCATCATACGTCCAAGAGTGGTCTGTCCGAGTCCGCGCTTGGGAACGTTGATGATGCGCAGGAGGCTCAGCGTATCGCGCGGATTATAGATTACGCGCAGATACGCAATGATGTCTCGGATCTCGCGGCGATCATAGAAACGTACCGAACCGACCATCGCATAGGGAACCCCCGTTGCGTAGAAGGCCTCTTCGATGTTGCGGGACTGTGCATTCGTGCGATAGAGTACAGCAATATCTCCGTATTTCATGTTGAACATCGTGTGCAGGCGCTCCACCTCGCGCACGATGAATGCTGCCTCGTTCTTCTCTGTCCCCCCCTCATAGACGATGATGGGATCACCCGTCGGATTATCGGTCCAGAGATCCTTCTTTTTGCGGGTCAGATTGTTCTCGATGACCGCATTTGCCGCTGCAAGAATATTCTTTGTCGAGCGGTAGTTTTGTTCGAGCAGGATCACCGTCGCGTCCGGATAATCGCGCTCGAAGTTCAGGATGTTGCGCATATCCGCACCGCGCCAGCCGTAGATGGACTGATCTGCATCACCGACGACACAGATATTGCGGTGTCCCGCGGCAAGCAGCTTCGTAATTGCATACTGCGCGCCGTTCGTATCCTGATATTCGTCCACAAGAATGTATTGAAACTTCTTTTGATACTTTGTTCGGATTTCCTCGTTGTTGGAGAGCAGTTCCACCGTCAGCATCAGCAGATCGTCGAAATCAAGCGCGTTGTTCGCGCGCAGTTTCGACTGGTAGAGCTCATACACCTTTGCCACCTGCTCCGCAAAGAAATCGGAAGCCTCGGATGTAAATGCCTTGACATCGAGGAGGCGATTCTTTGCATCTGAGATATGCGACTGCACAGCTCCCGGTGCCGTATGCTTCTCGTCGATGTTCAGCTCCTTGAGGCACTCGCGGATCAGATTCTTGCTGTCCGACGCATCGTAGATGACGAAATTTTTCGCATAGGTACCGAGATGCTCGATCTCCATGCGGAGAAACCGGGCGCAGAAGGAGTGAAACGTACTCAGCCAGACATCGCGTGCAGCTTCTCCAATCAGCGTATCGACGCGGTCACGCATCTCACGCGCCGCTTTGTTCGTAAAGGTGATGGCAAGAATGCGATACGGTGGAACATGATGCTCCAAGAGGTTGGCGATACGGAAGGTCAACACGCGTGTCTTGCCGGAGCCCGCTCCTGCCACGATCAGAAGAGGTCCGTCAAGGCAGGCTACGGCTCTTTGCTGTGGCTCGTTCAGCCCCTGAAACAAATCCATGAGAACTCCTTTGCTCCAATAAAGAAAGGCGGGGCCGCCATCATGGCAAACTCCGCCCCTGCCGTCATATGGTGATTCCCTTACGTCTTGATCCGCTTGACCGCCTCCGAAAGCGGTGGGATGATCTGCTTCTTGCGCGACATGACACCGGGCAGATAGAGATGTGTCCCGCTCGTATCTTTACGGAACGCCTCTCCGATCAGCGTGCGCGGCGATCCCGTGAAGAGCAGATAGGTCGACTCCTCGAGAATGTCCGTAATCATGACAAGACTCAGATCGAAACCCTCCGTATCGCAGATGGTCTTCATCGCAGCAAGCAGTTCGTCCTCCTTCGCCATGATCTCCTTCGTGTCCATGACGGACGTCTGGCTGACGATGACGCGATAGGCACCGATCGTGAACTCCTTGAGATCATTGCGCACGATCTCCATCGGCGACATATTGCCGATGCTCGAGCCCGCCTTGAGCATATCAAGTCCGTAGGTATTGAGATCGACATTCGCAATATCCGCCAGACGCTCTGCTGCCGCCTTATCCTTCGACGTGCAGGTCGGCGACTTGAAGAGTACCGTATCCGAGATAATCGCCGAGAGCAGGAGTCCGGCAATCGATGGAGGGATATCGATGTCATTCTGCCAGTGCATATTGGAAACGATGGTCGCCGTACAGCCAACCGGCTCCGCATGCGTATAGATCGGCTCACTTGTGCTGATTCCGCCGAAGCGATGGTGATCGATGATCTCGATGATCTTCGCTTCCTCGATGCCCTCGACCGCCTGATTGCGTTCGTTATGATCCACAAGGATGACCTGTGCGGGCTCTGATACCACGAGCCGGTCACGGCTTACAAGCCCGACGATACGCCCGTTCTCAAGGACGGGATAGTTGCGGAAATTGGTCTCCTCCATCGTCCCCTTGATATCGGAGAGGAGGTCAAGCGGCTTGAAGCAGACGGGATTGTCGTGCATGATGCGCCTTATCGGCACACATTGATTGATGAGGCGCGCAACGGTATAGGTATCATAAGGTGTTGAGAGCACGAAGATGCCGCGCGCCTCTGCCGCCTCCAACGCTTCGGCAGGAACGCGTCCGTCGCCCGTCATGATAAGACAAGCAATGCCCTGCTCAATGCAGGCGAGAATCGTCTCCGTACGACGGTCGCCGACGAGAACGATGTCATTCTCCTTGATGAGCTTATAAATCGTCTCCACACTGCCGGCAGCAATGCGGATCTGCCCTTTGATCGTTTCGCCCTCTTCGCCCGAAACCAAAACATTGCTGTCTGTCGCATGAATGATATCGCGGTAGCGCACGCGCATATCCGAGAGATTCGTCATGCCGAGTTCCTGAAAATAACGCTTCGCCAGATCACTGACGGAAACGATGCCGACGAGGATGCCCTTGCTGTCCGTCACGGGAATCGAGCGCAGATCGTTTTCACGCAGAACCTCACCGAGATTGCGCAGGGTGTCATGCTGACGGACGACGATCTTGCAGTCCATCGCAATATCCTTGACGCGCGGATAGAGATCCGGAATGAGGAGCGGCTGCTCCACATGGAAATACTCAAGTGCGAACTTTGTCTCCTTATTCACCTTACCGGCACGCGCCGCAATTGCGTTGACGCCCATCGCCTGTTTCAGATGTGCATATCCGACCGCTGAGCAGATGGAGTCTGTATCCGGATTGCGGTGCCCGATAACATAAATCGGCTTTGCAACATTCAAGATGATACCTCCCTATCGCGGCTTCCACACGCCGCATACT
>ERZ773070.2198-NODE-2198-length-11235-cov-22.858766_pt1 | contig 11235 bp, 8 predicted proteins | sample MGYA00580618_ERZ773070 | MGnify/ENA primary metagenome ERZ773070 (study PRJEB29015, sample SAMEA2738023) | human oral metagenome | biome: human oral; feature: human-associated habitat; material: dental | place: China | collected 2019 ...
CCGTCGTCCCGCCGGGGGAGCACACGGCGTCGACGAGGTCAGCGGGGGTGCGCCCGGCGCCGCCGTCGGCCCTCGCGGCGGCCTCGACCTGCACGGCGCGGGCCGATCCGAGGACGGTCTGGGCGACGATCTCGACGGCCCGCGCCTTGGGGATCCCGCCGAGCACGCCGGCGCGGGCCAGGGCGTCGATGAAGGTGAAGACGAAGGCGGGGGCCGAGCCCGCCAGGCCGACGAAGACCGGGAAGTCCTCCTCCGCGATGAGGACGGTGCGCCCGACCGAGTCCATGAGGGCGCGCGCGGCCGCCAGGTCGGACTCGCCGGCCGCCGCGCCCGCCGCCAGGGCGGTCATGGACTGGCCGACCCCGGCCGCCATGTTCGGCATGGCGCGCACGACGCGCGCGCCCTCGGGCAGGAGCGACTCCAGGCGGGCCAGGCCGATCCCGGCGGCGATGGACACGACCAGGGGGCGGGATGCGGCGAGGGCGTCGGAGATCCGGACTGTGACCGCGGGCACGACGCGGGGCTTGACCGCCAGGACGACGACGTCGGCCGCGGCCGCGAGCGCCCCGGCGTCGGGCTCGTGACGGGCGCCCGTCTGCGCGGCGAGGCGGGCGGCGGAGTCGTGGGCGCTGGTGAGGAGGAGGGAGGCGGGGTCGGTGCCGGCCTCGATCGCCCCGCGCACGATCGCGCCCGCCATATTGCCCGCGCCGATGAAGCCGTAGGTCGTCACGGGCCCAGGTTAGCGGCCTTCCGGCCCGTCCTGTGAGGAACATCCCTGTGAAAACTGTTCTCATTAGGTTAGGCTTCCCAACCACTGCGGGGATCCCGCCGGCGGCCCCGCCTCGCCCAGTCATGTCAAGGAGGTAGGGATGACGGTCACCGTCACCACTCTCATAGCCCCCGCGCGCCGGGCGATGATCGCCTCCGGCGCGCTCACCGCCGCCGGGGCCGTCCTGTCCGTCGGGCCCTACGTGGCGCTGCGCAATATGGCGGCCATCTGGCTGGGGGAGTCCGACCGCTCCGGGTGGGCGGGCAGCCCGTGGGCCTGGGCGGGGCTCGCCGTCGGCTCGCTCCTGGCGGCCCAGCTGCTCTACCTGTGGGGCCTGGCCATCACCCACCTGGCCGAGGCGAGGCTGCGCCACCACCTGCGCGCGCGACTCGTCGACGCCATCGGCCGCCTGCCCCTGGGGCGGGTCGCCCAGATCCCCCACGGGGCCATCCGCAAGATGGTGTGCGACGACACCTCCTCCATCCACACGCTGGTCGCCCACGTGCCCGGGGACGTCACCAACGCCCTCGTCGGGGCCGCGGCCGGGGCGGTCTACCTGGCGTGGACCGACTGGCGGCTGGCCCTGACGCTGGTGGGCGCGTGGTGCCTGGTCCTGGGCGCCGTCGCCGCCACCGCCATGCGCGGCCTGGGGGACATCACCGACCGCTTCGCCGTGGCGCAGACCGGCCTGGCCGCCGCCACCGTCGAGATGCTCGAGGGGATCAAGGAGATCAAGAGCTTCCAGGCCACCGACATCACCCGCACCCGCTTCGACGCCGCCCGCAGGCGCTTCTCCGACCTGTCCTACGAGTGGGTGCTCGCCTCCGGGAGGATGATCAGCCTCATGGGGGCGCTCCTGCGCCCGGCCGTCGTCTTCGCCACGGTCGCGCCCCTGGCCGCCCTGTTCGTGGCCCGGGGCTGGAGCGAGCCGTCCGCGACCCTGGTCTTCTTCCTCCTCGCCCCGGGGCTGCCCGAGGGGCTGCTCACGGTCGTGTCCATGATGCAGCAGATCTACGAGTCGCGCATGGCGGCCCGCGCCACCGCCGACCTGCTGTCCCAGGAGCCCATGCCCGAGGGGTCCTTCGACGACGGCGACGGCCCCGCCCCCGGCCGCGTCGAGGTCGACGACGTCACCTTCTCCTACGAGCCGGGCGCGCCGGTCCTCAAGGGCGTGTCCTTCACCGCCGAGCCCGGGGCCGTGACCGCCCTGGTGGGGCCCTCGGGCGGCGGCAAGTCGACGCTGGCGCGCCTGATCGCCCGCTTCTACGACGTCGAGGGCGGGGCGGTGCGCGTCAGCGGCGTCGACGTGCGCGAGGCGACCTTCCGCTGGCTGGGCTCGCGGGTGGCGATCGTGCTGCAGGACGTGGCCCTGTCGCACGACTCCGTCCACGACAATATCGCCCTGGGGCGCCCGGGGGCCGCGCGCGAGCAGGTGGAGGCCGCGGCGCGGGCCGCCTGCATCCACGAGCGGATCATGCGCCTGCCCCGCGGCTACGACACCGTCCTGGGGGAGGAGGGCGGGTTCCTCTCCGGCGGGGAGCGCCAGCGCGTCACCCTGGCGCGCGCCTACCTCCAGGACGCCCCGGTCCTGGTCCTGGACGAGGCCACCGCCCAGGCCGACCCGGCCTCCGAGCGCGACATCCACGCCGCCCTGTCCCGCCTGGCGGCCGGGCGCACCGTCATCGTCATCGCCCACCGCCTGTCCACCGTGCGCGACGCCGACCAGATCCTCGTCGTCGACGACGGGCGGATTGTCGAGCGCGGGCGCCACGACGAGCTCATGGCGGAGGGCGGCCGCTACGCCTCCATGTGGCGCAGCCAGGACCTGGACCCCGGCGGCCCCGGCGGCTCGGATGATGATGACGGCGATGACGGTCCCGGGGGCCGCGAGCGCGCCGGGGCCGCCGCGGCCCCCGCCGCCGAGGAAGGGGAATGACCATGCGGACGATGTGGACGATGCTGCTGCGCCTGGTCAACGCGCGAGAGATGCGGGTGGTGCTCGCCTGGTTCGTCGCCTCGGCGGTCCTCCAGGGCGTGACCCTGGCGCTCATGGTCCCCTTCCTGCGCGCCTTCTACGGGCGCTCGGGCTCCCTGACCGCCTGGCTCATCGCCGTCGTCGTGCTCGGGGCCGCGACCTTCCTCGTGGACGCCTTCGCGATGTTCCGCTCCTACCGCGTGAGCGTCTTCGAGGTCTGCGACACCATGATCGACCGGGTCGCCGAGCACGTCCTCGCCCTGCCGCTGGGCTGGTTCAACGCCCAGCGCCAGGCGGCCGTGGTCAACGCGACCTCCAAGGAGGTCAACACCCTGTCGCACCTGACCTCCCTGGTCATCCCCCACCTGTGCAACGCCTTCATCGTGCCGGTGGTCATGCTCGTGGCCACGGCCTTCGTCGAGTGGCCGCTGGCCCTGATCATGGCGCTCACGATCATCCCCCTGGCCCTCATCTGGCGGCTCATGGCCGCGGCGACCACCCGTGCCAACGAGATGGAGGACTCCGCCTCGGCGGCGGCGGCCGGCCGCCTGGTCGAGCTCGCCCGCCTTCAGCCGGTGCTGCGGGCCAGCGGCGTCACCCAGACCGGCTGGGAGCCGGCGCGCGTGGCCCTCGAGGCCGACTCGGAGGCCACGCTGAGCAGCCTGCGCATCAAGAGCCGGCCCGCCCAGGCCTTCAACCTCGTCGTCAATATCGCCTTCGCCCTGGTCATGGCCACGGGCCTGTCCCTGGTCAGCGGCCACCGGCTCGACGTGGTCGCCTACCTGGCGATCATGACCGTCACCTCGCGCATGCTCATGCCGCTGACCAGGGCCGCCCTGTTCTCCACCGAGGCCGACAGCGCCCGGGTCGCCCTGACCGCCATGAGCTCCATCCTCGACGCCGAGCCCCTGCCCGAGCCCGCCCCCGAGGAGCGGGCCCGCCCCGAGGGCACCACGATCGCCCTGGAGAGCGTCTCCTTCTCCTACGACGAGGGCCGCCCCGTCCTGAAGGACGTGTCCCTGACCGCGCCGCAGGGGCGCGTCACCGCGCTGGTGGGCCCCTCCGGCGCCGGGAAGTCCACGATCCTGCGCCTGGCCGCCCGCTTCTGGGACGTCGGCTCCGGGGCCGTGACCATCGGCGGCGCCGACGTGCGCGCCCTGCCCACCGCCGAGATCATGGCCATGACCTCCATGGTCTTCCAGGACGTCTACCTCTTCGACACGACCATCCGGGAGAACCTGCGCGTCGCCCGGCCCGGGGCCACCGACGCCGAGCTGGCCGAGGCGGCCCGTCGCGCCCGCCTCGACCGGGTCATCGAGGCGCTCCCGCACGGGTGGGACACGCAGGTGGGCCCCGGCGGCCTGAGCCTGTCCGGCGGCGAGCGCCAGCGCGTCTCGATCGCCCGCGCCTTCGTCAAGGACGCCCCGATCCTCCTGCTCGACGAGATCACCTCCGCCCTGGACGGGGAGAACGAGTCGGCGATCACCGAGGTCGTCCGCGAGCTGTCCCACGGGCGCACCGTCATCGTGGTGGCCCACCGCCTGTCCACGGTCCGGCGGGCCGACGAGGTCGTCTTCCTGGAGCCCGCCGACGGAGGCGCGCGGGTGGCGCAGCGGGGCGCGCCGACCGAGCTGGCCAGTGTCCCCGGCCCCTTCCGAGACTTCGTCGAGGCGTCCGCGGCCTCCTCCCGCTGGCACCTCGCCCGGGGCTGAAACCGGAGGGCTCCGGGCGTCCGCGGCCGGATCGGCTCGGCGCGGCCCGGGCGCGCGGTCAGGCCCCGAGCGCGCGGTCGCGGGCCACCGTGGCTCGCACCGCCTCGACGACGGCGGGAGAGAAGCCCGCCCGCTCCATGGCGACCAGGCCCGCCACCGTCGTCCCGCCGGGGGAGCACACGGCGTCGATCAGGTCCGCCGGCGTGCGGCTGGTCTCGCCCGCGGCCCGGCGCTCCGCCTCGCGGCCGACCATGACCGCCGAGCCGAGCACCGCCTGGGTGATGACCTCGACCGCCTGCGCCTTGGGCAGCCCCGCCTCCACGCCGCCCCGGGCGAGCGCCTCGATGAAGGTGAGGATGAAGGCGGGCGAGGAGCCGGCCATGGCGATGAAGGCCGGGAAGTCCTTCTCCGCCAGGACCACCGTGCGGCCGACCAGGCTCATGAGGGAGGCGGCGACATCCAGGTCGTCCTCGCTCGCCGTTGCGCCTGCCGTCAGCGCCGTCATGGACTCGCGCACGGCCGCCGCCATGTTGGGCATGGCCCGCACCACCCGGGTGCCGCTCGGCAGCAGGGCCTCCAGGCGCGCCGTCGTCAGCCCCGCCGCAATCGAGACGACCAGGGGCCTCCGCTCGGTCAGGACCTCCTGCAGCGGTGCCGCCACGACGGGGATGACGTGCGGCTTGACCGCCAGGACGACGACGTCGCCGGCGCGCACGAGCTCCTCGGGGCCGGGGGCGAGGCGCACGCCGGTGCGCGCCGCCAGCGCCGCGGCCGAGCCGTGCGCGCTCCACACCGTCGTGTCGGCGCCGCGCCCGGAGGCGACCAGGCCGTCCACGATCGCCCCCGCCATGTTGCCCGCACCGATGAAGCCGTAGGTCGTCATGACCCCAGCCTATCCGGGCCCCGCGGCCCCATGAACCGATCTCGGCGCGGAATGCGACCGATCTCGGCGCGGAAGTGAACCGATCTCGGCGCGGAGGCGGGCGGGGCCGCGTCTCAGGTCAGGACGGCCCAGCCAAGCGGCGGCAGGACGACGCCGTCGCGCTCGGGCCGCGGGGGCGGGGCGTCGTGGGTCGAGGCCAGGACGTGGCTGCGGCCCGCCGCGGGCAGCCAGACCTCGCTCTCCTCCAGGCTGAGGACGAGCACGGCCTCGGGGCTCTTAGCGCCCTCGCCCTTGGGCCGGCGGGGGCGCATGCGCAGCGACAGGACCGTGTTGTCCAGGTGGAGCGCCTCCACCTCGGCGTCGTGCAGCCACGGCAGACGGCGGCGCGCGCCGATGAGCGCCTGGTGCAGGGCGCGCACCGGCCCGGCGGGCCTGTCCTCGGGCGAGGCGGGCAGCTCGGGGCGGATGGCGTCGTCCCCGCCGAGCCGGTCCTCCTTGACGGCGCGCAGGCCGTCCTCGTCTCCGTAGTAGACGGCCGGCGTGCCCGGCAGGGTCATGAGCAGCGCCAGCGCGTGGGGCAGACGGCGCGCGTCGGGCAGCTGGGAGGCGATCCTGGTGGTGTCGTGGTTGCCGACGAAGGTCCACGGCACGAAGGTCCCCAGCAGCTCGGCGTTGCGCCCCAGGGTCCAGTCCAGCTCGTAGAAGTTCGCGTCGGCCAGGGAGTGCCAGATCGCCTGCCACAGCTCGTACTGGGTCACGGAGTCCATGCCCGAGGCGGCCACGATGGCGGCGTAGTCCCCGTGGATGACCTCGCCCACGACGTAGACCCCCGGGTGGGCGCGGCGCACCCGGGGAAGCACCCGCGTCCAGAAGGCGGGGTCGACGGCGTAGGCCGCGTCCAGGCGCCACCCGTCCACGCCGCGCTCGCACCAGTGGGTCATGACCTCGGTGACGAGGTCGGCCACCGCCTCGCAGGAGTGGTTGAGCTCGGGCAGCCAGTCCTGGCCCTCGAAGCGCTCGTAGTCCGGTGCGGTGCCCGGGGTCCACGCCTCCGGCCCGCCCGGCCACGTCAGGCGGAACATGGAGGCCTGGCGGGAGTCGGGGCCGACCTGCGGCAGGGCCGCGAAGGCCGGGTGGTTGATGCCGACGTGGTTGAAGACGCCGTCGAGCATGACCCGCACGCCCCGTGCGCGGGCGGCCTCGATGAGGGCGACCAGGTCCTCGTTGGTGCCCAGGCGGGGGTCGAGCCGCATGTGGTCGACCGTGTCGTAGCCGTGCGACATGGAGTGGAAGACGGGACCGAGCATGAGCACGTTGCAGCCGAGCTCGATGAGGCGGTCGAGCCAGGGGATGAGGCGGCGCAGGCGGTGCTCGGCCGCCATCGCGCCGGCGGGCGAGGACGCGTCGTCCGGGTCCCCGGGCGGGCACAGCGCCGGCGCGCCCACGGCCCCGAGGGGGAAGACGTGCCAGGCGATGGCGTGGCGGACCCAGTCCGGTTCATTCGGGCCGGCCGGCTTGAGGGTGGAGGCGTCGGGTGCAGCGGCGTCGGCGTGCATGGCACCAACCTACCGCGCCGGCCGCGTGATCGCCGGGATTTCGACGGGTGCGCGCGGAGCCGCGGCGGCCTGCGCCGGCCGAGACGCCGACACACAGTTCATACCGTATGGTATTCTCGTTCTACGCGGTTCATACCGATCGGTATATCGGGTTGCGCGGCACCGCGCGGAACGCGGACTCAGCACACTCGCGAGCGATGTCACCGTCGGGCGCACAGGCGAAAGGAGCACCGGGCATGGTTGCGAGGACCGAGGACCTGCTCGTCATCAACGACCTTCACAAGCACTTCGGCTCCGGCGCGCGCACCGTGCGCGCCAACGACTCCGTCTCGATGAGCGTCGCCTCCGGCCAGGTGGTCGGCCTGCTCGGGCACAACGGCGCCGGCAAGAGCACCCTGGTCAACCAGGTGGTGGGCCTGCTGCGCCCCACGTCGGGCACGATCACCCTCGACGGCTTCGACGCGGTCGCCCGCCCCGCCGCGGCCCGGCGCGCCACGAGCGTCCAGGCCCAGGCCAATGTCCCCATCACCGGGCTGACGCCGCAGCGCGCCATCGAGCTCGTCGGCCGGGTCCGCGGCGCGGGCCGTCGCCGCGCCCGACGGCGGGCGTCGCAGCTCATCGACGCCCTCGACCTCGGCCAGTGGGCCCGCACCCCGGCGCAGAAGATCTCCGGCGGCATCGCGAGGCTGACCGCCTTCGCCATGTGCGCCGTCGTCCCGGGCCGGCTCGTCATCCTCGACGAGCCGACCAACGACGTCGATCCCGTGCGCCGCCGCCTGCTGTGGGACCAGATCCGCGTGCTCGCCGACGACGGCGCCGCCGTCCTCCTGGTCACCCACAACGTGCGCGAGGCGGAGCGGGCCGTCGACCGCCTCGTCATCCTCGAGCGCGGCCGCGTCATCGCCCGGGGGGCTCCCGATGACCTCGTCGCATCGCGCCCGTACCCCATCGTCCTGGAGCTCACGGCCCGCCCCGGCACCGCTCTCGACCCGCCGCCCGGGCTGAGCGTCGAGCGCTCCGAGCGCACCCGCACCGTCCTCGGCGTGCCCGCCGACCGGGCGACCGACGCCATCGCCTGGGCCTCCCGGCTGCGTGAGGACGGCGTCATCGAGCGCTACAGCCTCGAACCGGTCTCGCTGGAGGAGGTCTATGTCGGCCTTGCCGCCGACGGCTCCGGTCGCGAGGCCCGCCCGAGCTGACGGCCCCTCCGACGCCGGTGGAGCCCACAGCATCAGCAACCGACCAAGTGACAAGGAGAAGCAAGCATGCCCACTGCGATCACCGCCGCGGAGACCGCCGCAACCGGTCCTGTGAGGGACGGCGCCCCCGCGGTGCCGTCCGCGCCCGGGCTGTGGCGCCAGACCGGCCTGCTCATCCAGTGGCAGCTGCGCCGCTGCCTGCCCATGATGCCGTTGCTCATGATCGTTCAGGCGCTCCTGTCCGTCTCCACGATTCTGGGCTACGGACTCATCGCCGGAGACCCGGGCCCGGAGGCGAGTCTTTACCTGGCCACCGGTGCGCCCGCCATCTCCCTGGTGGTCCTCGGCCTGGCCATGACTCCCCAGTGGGTCTCCCAGTCCCGCACCGAGGGGAGCCTGGACTGGATGCGCACGCTCCCAGTGCCGCGGATCGCCTTCCTGCTGGCGGACCTCACTCTGTGGACGGTCCTCGCCCTGCCGGGTCTGGTCCTCGGGGTGGCGGTCGGCTCCGCCCGCTTCGACGTCTCCCTGAGCCCCGCCTGGTGGCTCGTCCCCGGGGCGGTGCTGGTCGCCCTGACGGCCGCCTGCCTCGGCTACGCCATCGCCAACCTTCTGACCCCGTTCCTGGCGCAGATCGTGTCGCAGGTGCTCATCTTCGTCATCATGCTCTTCTCCCCCTTCTCCTACCCGGCCTCCCAGCTGCCGGGCTGGGCGCGGACCGTGCACGAGTGGCTGCCCTTCGAGCCCATGGCCCAGGTCGTGCGCGCGGGCCTGTGCTCTCAGGACGCGGTCATGCCGGCCCGCGCCTGGGTCGTCCTGGGGGTCTGGAGCGCGGCGTCGCTGGCGGGCGCCTCCTGGGCCCTGGGGCGCCGGTCCTGAGCGGCCTGGGCCGGCGTCTGGGCGCAACCGCCCGATCCGCCCCGGACCCCGCTGGAGCCGACCGTCTAGAATGAGCCCATGGCACGCAGGGACCCTCCGCGCGAGACCGGCGACGACGCCTTCGCCGAGGTCCGCGCGGCCACGCGCGCCCTCAACGACGCCCTCGGCTCCCTGACCCGCTCGGCCGTCGAGACCTCCTCGCGCACCAGCCAGGCCGCCGTCGCCGACTCCATGCACAGGGCTGCCCGCTCCCTGAGCACGGCGGCCGAGAGACTGGGGCGCGCGCCTGCCAGGGCCGCCACCGCCCGGGGGCGGTCCGCTTCGACCCGCCGGCGGCTGATCGACGCCGCCGGGGGCGTCTTCGCGGCCAAGGGCTACGAGGGCGCCTCCGTGAGCGATATCGCGGCTGCGGCCGGCTTCACCAAGGGCGCCTTCTACGCCTCCTTCTCCTCCAAGGAGGAGATCTTCCTGGAGGTCGCGCGCTGCCATGCCGAGTCGGGGGACGAGTCGGAGGGCCCCGGCTGGCAGTACGACCTGGAGGACATCCCCATCGAGGACGTTCTCCTCCAGCTCGAGATCTGCCTGTACGCCGTGCGCCACGAGGAGTCCCGCGAGGTGCTGGTCGAGGACTGGCGCCGCTCCCTGGAGGCGGTGGCCGCCCGGGTGGCTCGCTCCAGGGGCCGCGAGGCGGCTGCTAAGGAGGATGCCGAGACGGCCTTCGCCCTGGTGGCCGTGGGGCTTCTGGGCACGATCGTCGGTGCGGTGACGAGCCCGGAGGAGATGAACCCGATGGTTCAGGGCGTGTGGGTGCGCCTGCTCCAGGCGCGGCGCGACTCTCCCGGGCCCTGAGCGGGCGCGGGCCCGGCGCCCGCAGGCCGACACTCCCGGCCCGGTGCCGGACGACGGACCGGGGGCCGTGGGGGAGGATGGCGTCATGAGCCAGCCGCAGAGCCAGTCGCAGAGTCAGCCGCCCGCGTCCCCCGGAGCCCGTCGAGCCCTCGTCACCGGGGCCTCCACCGGCATCGGTGAGGCCACCGTCCGTCTTCTCCGGTCCCACGGGTGGGACGTGGTCGCCACCGCGCGCCGCGGCGAGCGCCTCGAGGCCCTCGCCGCCGAGACCGGCTGCACCTGGGTCGCCGCGGACCTCCAGCGCCCCGAGGACGTCGAGCGGCTCGCCGCCGAGGTGCTCGCAGCCGGGGACGTGGACGCGGTGGTCAACAACGCCGGCGGCGCGCTCGGCGCAGACCCGGTGGCCGACGGCAGCCCCCGGGAGTGGCTGACCATGTACGAGCGCAACGTCCTGGCGGCGCTGCGCGTCACCCAGGCCTTCCTGCCCGGTATGCGCGAGCGCGGCGGGGACGTCGTCTTCCTGACCTCCACCGCGGCCCACGACACCTACCCCGGCGGGGCGGGCTACGTGGCCGCCAAGCACGGCGAGCGGATCATCGCGAGCACCCTGCGCCTGGAGCTCGTCGGGGAGCCGGTGCGCGTCATCGAGATCGCGCCGGGCATGGTCGCCACCAGCGAGTTCTCACTCAACCGCTTCCACGGGGACCGGTCCCGGGCCGACGCCGTCTACGCCGGGGTGGAGGCGCCGCTGCGTGCTGAGGACATCGCTGAGTGCATCGCCTGGGCCCTGGAGCGCCCCGCCCACGTCAATATCGACTCCATGATCGTGCGCCCCCGCGCTCAGGCCTCCAACACGGTGGTCGCCCGCGGCTGAGGCTGCGGGGGATAGGGGCCCGGCGCCTCCGACAGCGGCCGGCCCTGCCGGACCGTGTTCTTTCTGCGGTAGCGTGGAGGGCGCGTAGAACCTTCTCGCACGCCCTGACCCCAGGTGCGACCGCACCCTCCCGATCGGAGTGCGGATCCTCCCGCTCGGTTCGCCGCGCGATCATCGTCCTGCGGCGCTCCGCCCGGCCGAGTCGTTGAAAGGATCATCCATGAACGAGTCCGGCCCGCTCTCGACAGGCCCGTGCACCAGGCGCCTCGTCGGGCGGCCGCCCGACGCCGAGGCCGCGGGCGCGGCCGGCGCGGCCGACGGCGTCGGCACGGCTGAGACGGCCGACACCTCGGTGCTTCCCGGGCCGGTGGCGACGACCGCCGTCTTCCCGTCCGCAGTCCCGGCGACGCCTCCGTCGGCCGTGACCGCCGAGATCGCCGCCGGCGACCCGATGGAGACGGCCGCCCTGCCTGTCGCCGCCCTGCCCGCCGCTGTGCCGCTGAGCGCCTCCGCTCCGAGGGGCGGGCCCCCGACCGCCT
>ERZ773070.2200-NODE-2200-length-11225-cov-10.059714_pt1 | contig 11225 bp, 11 predicted proteins | sample MGYA00580618_ERZ773070 | MGnify/ENA primary metagenome ERZ773070 (study PRJEB29015, sample SAMEA2738023) | human oral metagenome | biome: human oral; feature: human-associated habitat; material: dental | place: China | collected 2019 ...
AGACGTAGTAGTCATCGGAGAGATCACGAGCAGGTACGAGACCTTCACACTTATTCTCCTCAAGCTCGACATAGATCCCCCAGTCGGCAAGGCCAGTGATGACCCCGGAGAACTTCTCTCCAAGCCGTGGTATCATGTACTCGACCTGCTTGTACTTAATCGATGCACGCTCGGCTGTCGCTGCCAGAGACTCCATATCTGAGGCATGATCGCACTGATCCTCGAGAGAAGAAGCGTCGACTGAAGGCTTACCCTCGATGAGATAGCGAGTAAGCAGGCGGTGCACCATCAGGTCAGGATAGCGACGAATGGGCGAAGTGAAGTGCGTGTAGCTAGCAAATCCCAGTCCGTAGTGGCCGATATGCGCCGTCGTATAGCGAGCTTTCGCCATCGAGCGGATAGCCAGCATGGTCAGCATATCTTCCTCTGGCCGGCCCTTGATATCAGTGAGAAGCTGATTGAGACTCTTGGCAATGGCCTCTCCTCCACCCTCTGTCTTCAGGCGGTATCCAAAGCGACGGACGAAGTCTGCTAAGGAGCGGAGCTTCTCTTCATCGGGAGCTTCGTGGATACGATAGACGAAGGCGGGCTTGCCTTTGAGGGTAATCGCTGGGGTAATGTCCCGTCGTCCAGGCTCGGCGATACGCTCAGCTACGGTGCGATTAGCCAGGAGCATGAACTCCTCGATCAGCTGATGGGCGGGCTTACTCTCCTTGATCTGGACGGCAATCGGCTTACCAGCCTCGTCGAGTTCGAAGCGAACTTCGGGACGATCAAAGGCAATACTTCCCTTCTCAAAGCGCTTTGTACGGAGCTTCTGGGCTAAGCGATGAAGCATCAGAATAGCTTCTGCATGCTTTCCAGATCCCATCTCAATAATATCTTGTGCCTCTTCGTAGGTGAATCGACACTGACTACGGATGACCGAGCGAGTAATACGAGCCGATCGGACCTTAGCCTCCGCATCGAGGACGAAGACACAGCTGTAGGCATACTTATCCTCATCGGGGCGTAGCGAGCAGAGGAAGTTGCTCAATCGCTCTGGGAGCATGGGTATCGTACGATCGACCAAATAAACACTAGTCGCACGACGATAGGCCTCTTGGTCAATGATCCCCCCGACAGGCACGTAGTGACTAACGTCAGCGATATGTACCCCGACTTCATACTCGCCTTGGGAAAGCTCTCGGAAGGATAGTGCATCATCAAAGTCCTTCGCATCCTTCGGGTCAATGGTACAAGTGAGTACACCACGGAAATCCTCTCTTCCCGCTAGCTCTTCAGCTGTAATCTCTCCACTGAGTGTCTCCGCATACCGCTCTACATCCTCTGGATAGCTATAAGGCAATCCAAACTCTGCCAGGATAGCATGCATCTCAGTGGTATTGTCTCCTGCTTGGCCGAGGACATCCACGACTTCTCCTCGAGGATTCTTACTCCGCTTATCCCATCCCAGGATACGCACGAGGACTTTATCCCGCTGGGTCGCTCCCTTCAACTTATCCTCGGGGATAAAGACATCCTGACGAAGCTCCTTATTCGGTGCGATGAAGAAGGCATATCCTCTGGTGATCTGTAGGCGTCCAACATAGGTTGCCTCCCTGCGCTCTAGGATCTCGGTAACCTGTAGTCGCTTGTATTCACCTCGTCGATTCCGGACAAAGGAAACCGAGACACGATCCCCGTGTAGCGCTTGACCCGAGGCATACTCCGAGAGGGGAATCGGATCGATACTACTATCATCTGGGATAAAGGAAGGACGACCACCTCGGTAATCAAAGACACCCTCTAGCTGCTGGCCATTCTTACTGGCTAGGACAAAACGCCCCGGCTCCAGCTCCTGGAGCACACCACGAGAGGCTAGATCCGTTAAGGCTTGGTAAATGACACGCTTCTGCGCCATTGTCGTCTTACCGAATACATAACAGACTTGCTTGTAGGTCAAGACTCGTCCTTCACTCTTCTCAAAGACTTCGAGAGCCAGACGCTGAATATCTTCACGTGGGATATATGGAGCTTCTCCTGCGGGACGCTTGCTCTTTTTCGCAGGAGAGGTAGACTTAATTTTCTTCTTACTCATCAATGATTGATTTAGCAGTGCCTATGAGCCATTAAGCTCATGGTACTGAATGATACAAAGGTAGTATCTCCCCGGCGAAAACTAGGGAGACACTACCTCGGGACTGCTGGATGATGTGTAGGTGCTTGATGAGCAGGGTAAGTAGCTGGGCTACTTACGGAGTTACTCTATAGGAGGAATGACGAGCTTATAGCCCTTGCCATGGACATTCTTGATCTCCACACGATCATCCCCGACGAGCATCCGGCGGAGCTTCGTGACATAGACATCCATACTACGTTGGCTAAAGGATCCGTCATTACTTCCGGAAGTTTCAGAGATTCCCCAGATGACGTTGAGGGCATGCCCACGTTCTAGGGTCTGATTGGCGAAGAGGCAGAGTAGTGAGAGTAGCTCACATTCCTTGGTCGTGAGGCGACGAGACTGATCACCGAGCGATAGGGTCTGCGTCGTAGTATTGAAGACATAGTTCCCCAGCTGGTAGACTCGCTGAGGCTCCTTATCCCCTTCATGCTTAGTCGTACGACGCAGGATGGCCTCGATGCGCAGTAGTAGCTCCTCCATACTGAAGGGCTTGGTGATATAATCATCAGCTCCCGAGCGGAAGCCTTCTAGGATATTCTCTCTCATCCCGAGAGCTGTAAGGAAGATAATCGGCACATCTGTCGAGAGACTACGAATATCCTTAGCTAGCGTCAGGCCATCACGCTTAGGCATCATGATATCGAGTAGACAGAGGTCGAACTTTTCATTCTTAAAGGCTTCCCAACCTTGATCACCATCGGTACAGAGGGTGACAGCAAACCTCTTGCTCTCGAGGAGCTCTTGGAGAATGTTCCCAAGGTTCTCTTCATCTTCGCAGAGGAGGATCTTTATTGGTTCATCCATAGTAGCAGGGTCAATTGCGTTATCTGTTGCGTTGTAAATACATTGTTATACTATTCTCCTTCATCGGGAGACTAATCTGTTTCTGAAGCAGGGAGACGAATGATCATCCGAGACCCAACACCTAGCTCGCTCTCGGCAGAGATACGTCCTCCACACTGGCGGATGACACTCGTGACATAAGCTAGTCCTAAGCCAAATCCACGTACATCATGACGCTTACCAGAGCTGATCCGATAGAAGCGATCGAAGATGCGTCGTAGCTCTTTCTTATCCATACCTATACCATTGTCCTGGATCGTGATCACGAGCTCATTCCCGTCATCATACGTTGAGATCGCCAGCTGAAGAGGCTCATCAGTCTTGGAGTACTTCACGGCATTGTCCAAGAGGTTGAAGAAGACATTCGACAGATGGATCTGGCTTCCTCTCACCCAAGTGTTCAGAGCATTGAGCTCTAAAGCCAAATCTCCACCTCGCTGCTGAGCATGGAAGGTATAGATCTCCGCCACTGGAAGGAGAAGCTCGTTGATATCGAGGGGCTCCAAGGCAAACTTCCCAGCGTGTCCATCCAGGAGAGAGAACTGAAGCACCTTATCGATCAGGAACTTCATACGCTGTGCCTCTAGGCTAATCACCGAGATGGCATCTCTTGCCCGAGGATTAGGTGCGTCTTGATCTGGGGAGAAGTTTCGCCCTAATGATTGAGCGGACAAGACGATCGTACTGACAGGCGTCTTCAGCTCATGAGTCATATTGTTGATGAAGCTCGTCCGCTGGGCTGCAAAACTCATATGATTCAGAAGAATCGCTAGAGCCGAGAAGCCTAATACAAGGACAATAATCGTGGAGACTAAGCTCGGTAGTGCCAAGCGCATGACCTCCGCCTTTGTCGGGGCAATATTGAGCGAGACCTTCATGTACGGGCGGTCTGCATGAGATCCTCCCGTGGGGACAAAGAGGTATTGCTGGACGGTATTCTCCTCCTCCCAGCCTAGTCGCTGATCCATAGATGGCGGACGATACTCGTAGACCAGGCGGTCATCCGAATCATAGATCGAAAGACGGAAGGGGTCACAGAGATCCTTGCTATCCAGATGCTCTCGCACTAGGCTTCGTAGCAGGTGCGTATCTATGATCTGAGGGATACTATCCCGATTATAGCTATCATAGAGAAACTGGAGGATGTACTTATCCAACGAGTGAAGATTGGAGAAGTAAGCATGGACAAGTCGGTCGGAGGGACGATAGAGTCGTGATGTCGAAGCTCCCGTACTAGGCACCTTGAGATAGACTCGATCCGTATCGAGTGCTCGGCGTACAGCCATCGTATCTAGCTTCGAGCGTCGCCAAATATCAAAGTCAGCAATCGAAGAAGGCAGGAACTCAGAGTCATCGAAGCGACCACCATTCGCATTCAGGCCTCGATTGAGGTAGCGCACCAGCTCGCGTACCTGGATCTCCTGCGCTACGGTAGAGAGTGCATCCTTCATCTGATCTCGCATCTCCTCCTTACGCAGGGAGAGCACGCGACTATAGTACTCATATTGCACCCATGAGAGCAGCCCGTAGGCAGAGATGAGCGCAATGATGATGATCCAGATGACACGTTTTCTCATGACACGATGGGCGATGCGGGAAAAGCGATAGGAGCGAACACACTATTGTTATCTTATACAAAGATACGCTTTTCCTCTTCACCGACCTAAGTGTCCTCCTAGTCTCTGCATGAATGCTTCATAGCTTCACATAGACCTTGCCGAGTAGCCTATCCGGGCTCTTCAGAGCATCGATATAGTGGATACAGAAGTCGCCCTATAGTCTCCTATACGGAGAGCTCCCAAGGAAAAGAAAAGGTAAGCCTTTGAACATCTTGCCCCTTCTGACGCTTATGCAAGAAAATAACTCTCTAATTAATTTATCCTCCCTATGAAGAAGAAGATCCTAAGCCTTCTGCTCCTCTCCGTCGGGATGTGCACGACGATCTCTTGCACAGCTTCGACCTCCAAGGCTAATGCACAAGAGGCATCCAAAGACAAGACCGAGAAGACTGCCGAAGCAGCATCAGCGATCAAGCATATTGACGCAGCTTATCTACGTAAGAATATCTGGGACTACAAGGAAGAGCCCTCAAAGTTTGTCTTCAAAGGCCAGCGTCCTGCTATCCTTGACTTCTACGCAGACTGGTGTGGTCCCTGCCGTAGTCTCGGGCCTAAGCTCGAAGCAGTAGCGAAGAAGTATGCTGGCAAGATCGATGTCTACAAGATCAACGTGGACAAGGAGTCTGAGCTAGCTCAGATCTTTGGCGTCCGTAGCATCCCTATGGTACTCTTCGTACCTATGCAGGGTGTACCCATCCAGACGGTAGGAGATCTCTCTCCTGATCAGATCGAGGAAACGATCGCTCAGATCTACAAGGCAAAGTAATCGCCTCCACGACATAAACATCTCCGCCCAGCACGGCTTCCCTCAAGAGGGGAGATCGTGCTGGGCGGAGGTCTTTTCTATCTAGAGCTACGAGACAGGAAGGGGGCTATGTGTTAGCCCTCTTCCTCTTACTTCTTCTCTGGGAGAGGGATGAAGTCGAAGCCCGTATAGGGTCGGAGTGCCTCGGGGATACGAATACCCTCGGGCGTCTGATGATTCTCTAGCAGCGCTGCCACGATACGGGGAAGTGCCAGGGCGCTACCATTGAGCGTATGCACGAGCTGCACGCCCTGCTCCGCATCACGATAGCGACAGCGTAGACGGTTCGCCTGATAGCTCTCAAAGTTGGACACAGAGCTTACCTCTAGCCAACGCTCTTGGGCAGCAGAGAAGACCTCGAAGTCATACGTCAGCGCACTAGTGAAGCTCATATCACCTCCACTCAGACGCAGGATACGCCAGGGGAGCTCGAGCTTCGTGACCAGCGTCTCGACGTAAGCCACCATCTCATCTAAGCGCTGATAGCTTCGCTCAGGCTTGTCGATGCAGACGATCTCCACCTTGTCAAACTGATGCAGGCGGTTCAGTCCACGGACGTCCTTGCCATAGGAGCCTGCTTCACGGCGGAAGCAAGCCGAGTAGGCCGTATTGCGTATGGGCAGATCCTTCTCATCGAGGATGACATCACGATAGATATTCGTCACAGGCACCTCTGCCGTGGGGATCAGATAGAGGTTATCTAGCCCGACGTGGTACATCTGCCCCTCCTTATCGGGGAGCTGTCCTGTCCCGTAGCCTGAATCTTCATTGACGACATAGGGGGGCTGAACCTCAAGATAGCCAGCCTCACGAGCATTGTCTAGGAAGAAGTTCACGAGGGCACGCTGTAGACGAGCACCATAGCCCTTGTAGACGGGGAAGCCTGCCCCTGAGATCTTCACACCGAGCTCGAAGTCGATGAGGTCATAGATCTTCGCTAGCTCCCAGTGAGGGAGGGCGCCTTCAGCCAGTGTGGGAGTCTCCCCACCGGTCTTGACGCAGACGTTCTCAGCAGCAGTAGCACCCTCGGGTACAATGTCTGCAGGGAGGTTAGGGATAGAGAGGAGGATCTCACGGATCTTGGCTTCTGCTTCAGCCTTCTCTGCCTCGAGCGTCTTCGCCTGCTCCTTGAGTAGGGCCACCTGCGCACGGATGGACTCTGCCTGCTCCTTGGCCCCCTGCTTCATCAGAGCACCGATCTCCTTGGCGATAGCATTCTGCTTAGCGAGTGAGGCATCAAGCTCCTGCTGAGAGCGTCGGCGTAGCTCATCGAAGTTAAGGACTTCGTTGAGCGCTTCACGAGCTTCGAACTGCTTCTTCTTCAGGCGAGCGATGACGCCTTCGGTGTTCTCCTTAATTTGCTTGAGTGTAAGCATATTGCGATAGGTATCAATAGAAAAGGGAGGTTGCTCCCGAGGGACTGCTAAGACCCTGCCTGGAGCAACCTCCCCTTGTGGAATACGTGACGTGTGCTCCGTCTTAGGCCTCAGCCGCGATGGAGACGTACGAGCGGTCGTTCTTCTTGCGTGTGAAGACAACCGTTCCGTCGATAAGCGCGTAGAGGGTGTGGTCCTTACCGATACCTACACCTACACCTGGGTGGTGCTGCGTACCACGCTGACGTACGATGATGTTACCAGCCTTAGCGTGCTGACCGCCGAAGAGCTTAACACCAAGTCTTTTGCTTTCTGATTCGCGTCCGTTCTTGGAGCTACCTACACCTTTTTTGTGTGCCATTGTCTCTTATACTTTAGTTGACGGTGATACGATTAAGCGATGATCTCCTTGACCAGGACTTCGCTGAACTGCTGGCGATGACCGTTGAGCTTGCGGTAGCCCTTACGACGCTTCTTGTGGAAGACGAGGACCTTGTCACCCTTCACGAGGGGAGTGATGACTTCGCAAACCACCTTAGCACCTTCCACAACGGGGGTACCGACGGTGACTGCACCATCCTTATCGACGAGGAGAACCTTGTCAAACTCTACTACTGTTCCGCTCTCTGCACCCTTTACGTGGTGGATGAAGAGGCGACGGCCCTGCTCCAGGTTGAACTGCTGGCCTTGGATGTCTACGATGACGTACATTGTCTTGTTGTAACTATTACGTTAGCCCCGTAAGGTGACCGGTCTCCACATGGGAGGGGCGACTTGACTAAGAACCCTACATAGGATATATCGGCGCAAAGATACGAAAAATACCTGAACCACAGCACCTACAGAAGAAATTCGATTTCGACAGCAAAGCAGCCACCTCGAGATCCCCAGGAGATGCCCCAAGGTACACCTTCGTGAGCCAAAGAAGTGGAACTAGAAAAACCAACTAGTAGGCACTACTGATGCCCCATGAGGGGCACTACTGTTGCCTCTCGAGAGGCATCAGTAGTGCCTCCCAAGAGGCAACACTGCTTCCCCTCAGCTTCCCACCCCGAGTGATCTGACAGCTCTGGAAGATTAATTACCTTTGGATAAACAAACAGGTCACTCCTCATATGTAGAGAGCTACCAAAACGCGTATCTAAACGTATGAAAATCTACTCCTTACTCATGGCCCTAGGACTAAGCGCCTCCAGTCTAGTGGCGCAGGAGCTAGCATCGACAGCCGCCCCCCAGAAGCCCAAGTTCACCCCCAGCCGAGAGAACTCCCTGCTGGACGGCAAGACAGCTGTCAAGATCAACGCCTTCTCCCTCATCCTCGGCACCCTGAATCTTTCCGCAGAGCGCATCCTCGCTCCTGGTCTAAGTGCCACCCTCTCCCTCAGCTATCACCCCAGCAGATCAGAGAACACCTTCGAATTCGGCCACAATGGATTCTCACGGAAGGCTCTATGGGAACTCAACACGCTCCGCGTCACTCCTACCCTACGCTGGTATCTCAATAGCGGACAAGGGCACGGATTCTATGCAGAGGGCTACTACGACTTCATCCACATCACTCCCCAAGATCAGTACTTCCGCTTTCAGACGACAGGACAAGGAGGCTCCCCGATCGCAGCTGAGACGAAGACCCGACATTACCTCGTGACTCACACCTGGGGCGTCAGCATCGGTGCACAGTGGCTCTTCGGGCGCAAGAAGAACATCGTCCTCGATTGGTGCATCATCGGGGTAGGCTCGGGGGTGGGCTTCCACAGCGCTGACAGCTGGATCTATCCGCTCGCTTCGTCTGACAAAGTGACCTTCGATAGCTCAGGAGATCTTCATGCTAATATCGAGCAGACGACTGGACTCAGCGTAGAGGATCGAAAGATCACACTCTCCGAGGGGAACACCCGCGCACATATCTCACGGGAGAAGGCCAGAGCCTACAGCTACCGCACGGGGCTCTCTCTTGGCTTCCGCTTCTAGCTCCCATCTGCCCCCCAACACAAAGCACCCCGCCCCGATGATACGATATGTATCATCGGTGCGGGGTGCTTAATCTGTGGAAGGAACGGCTACTTAGGTAGCTCTTCGAAGTCTACATAGTCATCTTGAGACGGGCGCTCAAACTTGCGAGCCTCGATCTCCTCCAGCTGTTGCTTCTGATTACGCTGAGCTTCTCCTGAGCCTGGCTCTGGATCATAAGCCCGACTACCGGCTCCTCGCTGGCGTGCTCGCGCCTCAGCCTGAGCAGCATCCATGACCTTACGCTGCACTCGCTGAATGAACTTCATCGCAAGCCAAGCCTGAATGCGGGACCAGTTGAGATAGATAACGAGAACGATGAGGAGAAATATCCAGAGCTTCATAGGGATCTTCTTATTTAATCGTAAGACATACTACTTTCTTCACCCTAGAGCAAAGAGTATGCCAAGCAGGTATAACACCCTCAGCAATTAGTGCTCAGACGCAGGAAGAAGCGAGAGAAAGAGGTAGAAGGCGATAGCGATACTACAGCCAGCCCACCCGAAGATCAGGATAGAGATAACCGATACCACCACCAAGGCGATCTGCTTCCATAGCGCACGAAGAGGCGCCTTCGTCAGCTTGAAGGAGAACATCGGTAGCTCCCCGAGCATCAAACTCCCAAAGAGGAGAGTAAGCACGAGTGTCACCATCAGCGCACCTACCGGACCAAGGAGAAACACTACCATGGGAAGCGAAGACGTATAGCCTAGGAAGAAGAGCGCATTAGAAGGCACAGGTAGTCCAAGGAACGATGTCGACTGACGCGTATCATTATTGAACTTCGCTAGGCGCAAGGCTGCAAAAGCCACCAATAGGAAGACGCCATAGCTCCAGACAGACGTAATACCTAGTCCCTGAAGTGTGTACCAGACCAGCGTAGCAGGTGCTAGACCAAAGCTGACGACATCAGCGAGCGAATCAAGGTCCTTCCCTATCGGCGAACTAACACCAAGTGCACGCGCCACAAGTCCATCAAAGAAGTCAAAAATAGCCGCTAGCACAATGAGTGCCATAGCTATATCTGGACGATGATGATAGAGGGTAAAGACCACCGCCAGCGAGCCGGCGAGCAGATTACCACAAGTAAGGAGATTGGGGATATGCTTCTTCATCAGAAGATAGTTAACCAGGAGACTTAGCGAGGAAGTGTAGCGATGTCAGTAATATTACCTCGCACGGTTTGCCCGACCTTCACATGCACCTTTGTCCCTAGAGGGAGATAGAGGTCAACACGTGAGCCGAACTTGATGAAGCCTAGGTTCTGGTTGATATTCACACGCTCACCGACCTGCGGATAGGTCACGATACGACGAGCGATAGCACCGGCTACCTGACGCACCAAGACTCGATCACCACCATCCGTACGTATGATGACTGCAGAGCGCTCATTATCCGTGCTACTCTTAGGAAGATGGGCAGAGAGGAAGCGACCAGGCGTATGGGAGACATGCTCGACGACCCCATTACAAGGGATCCAGTTCACGTGCATATCGAAAACGCTCATAAAGACCGACACCTGCAGGCAACGCTCCCCGAGCAACTGCACCTCATCCGTCTCCTCGACGACGACTACACGACCATCTGCAGGGCAAACAATCTCTAAAGGACCATCGGTATGCTTGCGTGCCTCATAGCGGAAGAAGTTAATCACCAAGGCATAGAAAGCCACGGATAGCACTACGGGAATAAGAACAAAAGCCCCCGCAAACAGGTAGATGAAGGCATTGATCCCTATTAGGGTGATCGCAAAACCGATAAGAGGGCCATGCCCTTCTTTATGTAGCGTCATAGTTGAAGTGGATATAATTGCTTCTAAATTAGTTTAATTTGTGAACAAAGATACGCAATATTTACCACAAAATCAGCCGACTACCTACCTTTACTCCTCAAGCACCAGCTTCAGAGAAGGACAAGACAAGCACAACAAAGAAGGAGATCCCGACTAACCCGACTCCCAAGGCTATCACTAAAGCTAGACATCCGACACTCGTAGGGCGCTTCAAGACCAGCCAAAGAGAAAGGATAGTAGCAACTAAGGCCAAGGGGAGACACCAAGCATTAAAGAGCAGTAGAGCAAAGAAGCTCCCTACAGCACAAGCCAACGTACCCCACTCCAACCAAGCAAATAGTCGAGTCTTATCTTTCGATATTCCCACAATCAGTCTTTATATGAGCATTAGGTCCAAGAGCGATCATCAGAGCACCTCAGAGATAACCGTCTCACCCGATCTACATCCTCATCTGTGGATGAGACGATAAAGCAAGATCGAGGAAAAACGAAAAAGAGGTGACACCAGTTAGGTATCACCTCTTCGATGGGAGAGAGAAGATTGATATGACAGCAGAAGCGAGTACGCACATTCAGTTAAATGGTATACCTAACTCATCGCATACGTACATACTAC
>ERZ773070.2218-NODE-2218-length-11166-cov-4.614346_pt1 | contig 11166 bp, 10 predicted proteins | sample MGYA00580618_ERZ773070 | MGnify/ENA primary metagenome ERZ773070 (study PRJEB29015, sample SAMEA2738023) | human oral metagenome | biome: human oral; feature: human-associated habitat; material: dental | place: China | collected 2019 ...
GGCCCGCCCGTTTCTGTGAGCATCGTGTCGGGGAAGATTCCCTGCTTAGCGAGTGCCTTCCAGGTAATCGGCGTCAGACGGCAGCTTCACGCCCGCGTGGCGCAGGCGTTCCAGGTGCGGCTCGACCGAGGAGAGATACGGGGCGAGAACGGGATTCGCGTCCGGATCCATGAAGGAGTCGACGTAGTCCTCAAGCGGGAACTGTGTGGCGAACAGAGTCTGACGCAGTTCGAGGCTATTGACTGACTCGACGACCATCGTCGGGTCGGTGGCGCTCGTGTATCGCTTGACTCGCGGCCACCGCGTGTCCGCGATCGTCCACTGCTGCGCTGAGGGAGGCTCACCCGGGATCACGATGGGGCGTTGGCGCAGCTGTGCGCGACGCAGCGCACCGACCTGGGTGACCAGCACGTAGCTGGCCAGCGTCTCGTTGCGCGTGTCCATGGTGAACCGCCGGCTTGGGTGACGTTCGGACCAGCTGAAACGGTAGTAGCCCGACATCTCCCAGACGGTGAAGAAATCGGTGTTGTAGGTCGAGAACGAATACCCGTACCCGTATCCCTGCTGGAAGTCGGCTTTAGCGACGGAAGTATCCGAACAGATCTTTCCAATCAATTCTTCCAATTTCCCCAACATGCTCGGAGACTCCTTCGATGATGTTCTGCGTGATGAGCTCTTCGATCGTCACGGGCGCCCAGCCGCCGATCATGACTTTTTCGATGATTCGCACCTGTGGGACCTGCCCATGGGAACCCATGTCCTCGTCGAGCAGGCAGATTTCGATGGCGACGTCCTCGGGCAACGGGTTTTCGGTGAAGCGGAACTGGCGGTACAGCTCGTTGTAGTTGGCGGGTGGCCCCGAGCGGAACTCCGAGGGAAAGATCAAGCCCTTGATGATGGGCGTCAGGTTGCGCGCTCCGACGTGCCCGATGTGGTCCAGGCCGTCGATGTCGAAGGCTTCGATGAACTCGTCTTTGTCGCGGAAATAGCGGTTGGTTCCCGGGATTTCGCCGTGGTCGCGGTCGTCGCGCCATTCCGGACAGATTGTGCCGGGCTGCGAGAAGCGCGAGCGCATCCAGTCGGCCGTCGAGTGAATGTGCGGGTCGGTGCCTTCGGCCATTTGGAGTTCCATGGCGCCGGTTACGTCAGCTCCGCACCGGTAGCGCTCTCCGAGGCCCTGCGCCGCGTTGGGCAGTACGTCGCCTGGGCCGGGTCCACGCGTGGGAAAAATGTGTGTCTGATGGACGGTGCGCCGCTTGTCGTTGGGCGAAGGAGTCTCTAGTTGCATCGGAACTCACTCCTCTTTCTCGGTGCAGGCGCGGGGGATGGGATCGGTGGGGCCGAGGCCTCGGCCGGCGGGAGGGGAATCGGCGGTTCGGCGCCCGGTGCAGGGGCGTCGGCGGGAGTCACGCTGTCCTGTGGTTCTGTGGCTGGCGGTGGGGGGATCGGGGGTTCGGCGGCCGAGGCCTCAGCCCGCTTCTCCTCCTCGGCGTCTTCGGTTTCTTCCGTAGCGTCGTCCTTGACGGGCGTGGGCACGGGCTCCTGGTACATCGCCAGCTCGATGGCGTCGACGATCGGGCACACGATCTTGTTGAAGCCCTCGTAGTCGAGGTCGCGCAGGTCGTCGTTGCCGCACCGAATACGCAGGTTGATGAAGTGCACCTGGTTGTAGAAGATGATGATCATCGGTTCTTTGACCACCACGGACTCGCCGGCGATCCCGATGCTTCGAGCCTCGGGGATGGAGAGCACGTCGGCGCGCGACTCAAGCTCGATGGACTGATCGTCCACGAAGATCGTGATGTCCGCAAAATACTCGAAGGCGGCGTAGACCGCCTGGAGCATCATCTCCCACGAGACTCGGTTCGTGAGGGTAAAGGTGGACAGGAGCCAGCCGCCGTCCTCGTGATGTCCTTCCAGGTGCATGTCTGTGTTCCTCTCGCTTCCGGGGGTGCGTTCGGGGCTCAGCCCTTCGGCAGCGTGGCCGGCGGGACGTGCATCATGATCTCGATGGAGTCCATGAACTGGCACATCGACCTGTTGAACTTCTCGTAGTCGGTGGTCTGGAATTCCTCGTTGACCCGGCCGATCGCGACATTGATAAATGGCCTCTGGTTGAAGAAGGTCAGCATGATCGGTGCCTTGAGGATGGGGGACATGCCTCGGATCATGATGCTGGAAGCCTCTGGAATGGCCAGCAGATCCTCGGGAGCGGAGAAGTGGAGGGGCTCGCCGTCGACCTGCACCTCGGCGTCCTCAATGTAGGGGTAGACCCCACGCACGCCCTGGGTCAGTTTCTCCCACGGCACGCGGTACGTGAGGTTGAAGCTGGATCGGATCCAGCCCGGTTCTTCGGTGAGACCTGCCAGCAGCATGGGGAATCCTTCGCGTCATTGAGGATGTCTGTGTGGTCGGCATCCTATCAGAGCGGGTGGCTCGCCCAGCATGAGGGAATCGCTCAGCGCGCGGCGTCGATTGCCGCCTTCGCTGTCTTCAGGTCGACGCCGGTGCGATCCCGGTAGGTCTTGACGGCGTTGATCATCCTGCCGTCGGCGATCAGCTGGAGCTCCACCGCGTTCAGCTCCGGGAACGAGGCCGTGGTCGGGTTGGGTGCACCGGCTGGGAAGGCAGGATCTGAGGCCTGCGGTACTGCCGCCTCGGGAGAGGGGAAGGATGATCCGGCGAGGGCCGCGACCCCGGCGTCCGCGTAAGCGGTGCGCAGTCGCGCCTCGAGGGTCGCAACCTGTTCCTTGAGTCGCTGGTTCTCGGCGCGCAGCTCCTCGATTTCGGATGCCTGACTAAACCACTTACCCACGTGTCGCCTCCTGAAATAGATCATCGTGAAGGCTTTCATCCTACCTGTCTTCGCCGTCGCGCTGACGACGAGCTCCCCGCGGAGAATGTGTAGGTTTGGGGGTACCCCGCCCCGGCCTCGTCGATGACGACGCGCGGACTGTGCGCGACAACGCGCCGTGACCGGCGGAACAAGCCGCCCGCCGCGCCTGGCCCGGTAAAATAGCGAAGACACTGCGAGCAGCGGAGGAAACATGGCAGGCGAATCGTTCTTCGGGCAAGACCCCACCCACGAGGACCAGCAGGGCGGCATCCCGGCCGACCTGATTCCGTACCTGGAAGCGGCCGACGAGGTCGAGGACACCGAGGCGGAGGAGGGCAGCGACCCTCAGGCTGAGGAGAGCGAGCGCGAGGCTGCGCTGCGCGCCCTCGTCGAGCACTCGCTGCTGCTGGGCCCCGATCCCTCCGTCCTCGCCGAGATCGAGGGCGAGGTGGATGAGGACTTCGCCGACGACGCCGCCGAGGCACGCGACGAGCGCGCCTCCCACGAGGCCGCACTCGCGAAGGCTGAGGAGGACGTCGCCCTGGACGCCCGCGTGCAGGAGATCTACCAGTCCATCGTCGCGCGCGCACCCGAGCACGACATCGATCCCACGCTCGATCGCGTGAAGCTCGCCTTGGACATCCTGGGCGACCCGCAGAACTCCTACCCGTCGATCCACATCACGGGTACGAACGGCAAGACCTCCACGTCGCGCATGATCGACTCGCTCCTTACTGCTTTCGGCATGAAGACGGGCCGCTTTACGAGCCCGCACCTGCTCGACGTGCGCGAACGCATCTCCCTGGAGGGCCACCCGATCACGCGCGAGGGCTTCGTGCGCGCATGGGAGGACATTGAGCCCTACGTCGGCATGGTGGACGAGCGCAGCGCGCAGGAGGGCGGCCCCCGTCTGTCCTTCTTCGAGGTGTTCACGATCATGGCGTATGCGGCCTTCGCCGACTATCCGGTCGACGCCGCTGTCGTCGAGGTCGGCATGGGCGGGTGCTGGGACGCTACGAACGTCATCGACGCGGGCGTCTCCGTTATCACCCCGATCGCCCTGGACCACACGAAGTGGCTCGGCTCCACGATCGAGGAAATCGCGCGCGAAAAAGCTGGCATCATCAAGCCCGGCCAGGTTGTCGTCATCATGGCTCAGGAGGAGGAAGTCCTCGACATCCTCCTCGAGCAGGCGCGCTCTGTCGACGCGATCGCCCGCGTCGAGGGCCGAGACTTCGAGGTCGTGGATCGTCAGATGGGTGTCGGCGGCCAGATGGTCACGATCCGCACGCCCTCCGCGGTCTACGAGGACGTGTTCGTCCCGCTGTTTGGGCAGTATCAGGCCCACAACGCGGCGGCGGCCCTCGTCGCCGTCGAGGCCTTCATGGGCGGGCGTGGCCTGGACGGTCGCATCGTCGAGCAGGGCCTCATGAACGCCTCCAGCCCAGGACGCATGCAGGTGGTGCGTCATTCGCCCACGATCATCGTGGACGCCGCGCACAACCCCGCGGGTGCGGCCACCCTGCGCGAGGCCGTGGAATCCTCCTTTGGGTTCGCGCGCATCGCGGGCGTGTATGCGGCGATGGGGGACAAGGACGTCGAGGGCGTCCTGTCCGAGGTCGAACCCTTCATCGATCACCTCGTCGTCACGCAGATGCCGGGCGAGCGCGCGGCTGACATCGCGCGCCTGGCCGAGATCGCCGAGGAGGTCTTCGGTCCTGACCGGGTAGACGTGCGCGAGTCGTTGGCCGACGCGGTCGATCGTGCAGCAGAGATCGCCGAGGCCGGGGCCGAGCCCGCGGATCGCAGCGGAGTTCTTGTGTTTGGCTCGGTCATGCTGGCCGGGGAAATGCTGGCCCTCGCCGGTCACAGCCCCCGCTAGGATGGAACCCAACCAGGGCGGCCGCATCGTGGCGGCCGCCACGGTTGGGATTTCGTGCTCAAAGGTGGCACGATTGATCACGTATACAAGTACAGATGAGCAATGTGCAAGGAGGCAACATGAAGAAGCTCGTCAATGACGTCCACGCCGTCGTCCGCGAAACACTCGAAGGTTTCGCCCTGGCCCACCCCGACCTCGTCGATGTCCATTACTCGCCCGACTTCGTGACCCGTCACGCCCCCAAGGCTGAGGGCAAGGTCGGCCTCGTCTCCGGTGGCGGATCCGGGCACGAGCCCCTGCACGCGGGCTTCGTCGGTGAAGGCATGCTGGATGCGGCCGTGCCCGGCGCGGTCTTTACCTCGCCCACCCCCGACCCGATCCTGGAGGCCACGAAGGCCGCCGACCACGGCGCGGGCGTGCTGCACATCGTCAAGAACTACACGGGCGACGTCCTCAATTTCGAGACCGCCGCCGAGCTGGCCGACATGGAGGATATCAAGGTTTCGTCGGTCGTCGTGAATGATGACGTGGCCGTCGAGGACTCCCTCTACACGGCGGGGCGTCGCGGCGTCGCCGGAACGATCTTCGTGGAGAAGATCGCGGGTGCTGCCGCCGAGCGCGGCGACTCCCTCGAGGAAGTCACCCGCATCGCGACCAAGGTCAACGACCAGACCCGCTCCATGGGCCTGGCCCTGGGCCCCTGCACGGTGCCCCACGCCGGCAAGCCCTCCTTCGACCTGGGCGAGGACGAGATTGAGCTGGGCATCGGCATCCACGGCGAACCCGGATACCGCCGCGGCTCCATGGAGACCGCAGACAGCCTCGTCGCCGAACTCTACGAGCGCGTGCGCGAAGACCTGGGCCTCGCCGAAGGCGAGCGCGTCGTGGCCCTCGTCAACGGCATGGGCGGCACCCCCGTCTCCGAGCTCTACATCTGCTTCCGCGCCCTCGCCGCCCTGCTGAAGAAGGACGGCATCGAGATCGCCCGCCAGATGGTCGGCAACTACGTCACCAGCCTGGAGATGCCCGGAGTCTCCGTGACCCTCATGCGCGCCGACGACGAGCTCCTCGAGCTCTTCGACGCGCCCGTGAACACGGTCGCCTGGAAGTAAGCAACGAGGCAGGACAAGGAGAAACACGATGAGCCTAGATGCAGCGTGGGCACGCCGGTGGATCGAACTGGCAGCGGCCGATGTGGCCGAACAGCGCGACTACCTGGTCGACCTGGACCGAACCATCGGGGATGGCGACCACGGCGAAAACATGGACCGCGGCTTCAAAGCCGCCGTCGAGGCCCTGGGCCAGGCCCAGCCGGGCAGCGTCGCCGAGGTCCTCAAGACGGTCGCCAAGACCCTCATGTCCACGGTCGGCGGCGCCGCCGGACCCCTGTACGGGACCGCGTTCCTGCGCGCATCGAAGGCCGCCGGTGACGGCGAGCTCAACAGCGCGGGCGTGGCAGCGGTGATCGCGGGCGCGCTCGACGGAATCCAGGCCCGAGGCAAGGCCACCACGGGCGAAAAGACCATGGTGGACGCGTGGACGCCCGCCCTCGAGGCCGCCCGCGCGGCCGCCGAGTCCGGTAGCGATCCCGTGGCCGTCCTCGAGGCCGCCGCCACCGCCGCAGAGGCCGGAGCCGCCGCCACGGAACCCATGCGGGCCACGAAGGGACGCGCCTCCTACCTGGGAGAACGCTCCATCGGACACCTCGACCCGGGTGCCGTGTCCACCTCCCTCATCCTGCGCGCCGCCGTGCGAGCAGCGGGCGAGGCCGGCGCAGCATGAGCGTGCGCGTCTCCTTCGTCATCGTCTCCCACTCGGCCTCCCTGGCCAACGGAGTCTGCGAGCTGGCCGCCCAGATGGCCCCCGACGTGCACTTCGAGGCCGCCGGGGGCACGGACGACGGCCGCATCGGCACCTCCTACGACCTCGTGGAGACGGCCCTCGAGGCCGCCCTTGCTGCCGTGGACGGGGAGGGAAGCGGCGTCATCGTCCTGACCGACCTCGGCTCGGCCACGATGACCGTCGAATCTGTCATCGACATGAGCGACGAACCCGAGCGCGTGCGTTTCGTCGACACCTGCCTCGTCGAAGGGGCCGTCGCATCCTCAGTGCGGGCCCAGCTCGGCGAAGACCTCGACCAGGTCGCCGACGTCGCAGCCGCCCTGGCCCCCCGCGTGGACGACGTGCCCGCCCAGGAGGCGGCCAGCCCCGCTCCCGCGAAGCCCAGCGGGGCAGGGGGAGGGACCCCGGCCTCGTCGACGTGGGCGCAGGCGGACGCGGTCGTCGCGGACCCCGTCGGCCTGCACGCGCGACCCGCCGCCGCCTTCGTGCGCCTGGCGGGCACCTTCGACGCCGAGGTCACCGTCAACGGGGCGGACGGCGGGTCGGTCCTGGAGCTCATGGCCCTGGGCATCACCCAAGGTCAGAGCGTCCACATTGAGGCCAATGGGGCAGACGCCACAGCGGCGGTTGCGGCCCTGACAGATATGCTGGAAAGCGCAACTGAGCAACCCTCATCATCAAAGGAGACAATGTGAGCGCTAAGAGTGTTCTGCTGGAGCCCCAGCACCTTCTCGACCCCACCCTGGAGCACACCCTCATCGTCGTGAAGCCCGACGGCTACGCCCGCGGCCTGACCGGTGAGATCCTGCGCCGCATCGAGGCCAAGGGCTACACGATCAAGGGCCTCAAGCTCATGATCGCCTCCCGCGAGCTGCTCGCCGAGCACTACGCCGACCACAAGGACAAGCCCTTCTTCGAGGGCCTCCTGGAGTTCATGAGCTCCGGCCCGGTCGTCGCCATCATCGTCGAAGGCCAGCGCGTCGTCGAGGGCATGCGCGTCCTCATGGGCTCGACCGATCCGACGACGGCCCCCGCGGGCACGATCCGCGGAGACCTTGGTCGCGCGTGGAACAGCCCCCACATGGAGAACCTGATCCACGGCTCGGACTCTGTGGACAACGCAACGCGCGAAATCTCCCTGTGGTTCCCGGAGATTTACTGAGACACGGCTAACCTGCAAGGGTGTACCTCAAAAACCTGACACTGCGGGGCTTTAAGTCCTTCGCCAGTGCGACCACGCTCGCCCTCGAACCGGGCATTACGTGCGTCGTCGGCCCCAACGGGTCGGGTAAATCCAACGTCGTCGACGCTCTCGCCTGGGTCATGGGCGAGCAGGGTGCCCGCGCGCTGCGCGGCGGGCAAATGGCGGACGTGATTTTCGCGGGGACATCTGGGCGCGCGGCGTTGGGGCGCGCCCAGGTGGACCTGACGATTGACAACACCGACGGGCTGCTCGACATCGAGTATTCCGAGGTGACGATCAGCCGCACCCTGTTCCGCGGGGGAGGCTCCGAATACTCCATTAACGGCACTCCGGCGAGGCTGCTGGACGTGCAGGAGCTCCTCTCCGACACGGGCATGGGCCGTCAGATGCACGTCATCGTCGGCCAGGGACAGCTCGACGCGATTCTGTCCTCTACGCCCGAGGAGCGTCGCGGGTTCATCGAAGAGGCCGCAGGTGTCCTGAAGCATCGCCGGCGCAAGGAGCGCGCGCTCAAGAAGCTGGCCGACATGGACGCGAACCTCGTGCGCGTCCTGGACCTGACGAACGAGATTCACCGCCAGCTGGGGCCCTTGGCTCGCCAGGCGCGGGTTGCTCGTCGCGCGTCCCTCATTCAGGCGCGCGTGCGCGACGCGAAGGCCCGCCTGCTCGCGGATGACTTGGCCTCTGCGCTGTCGAAGCTATCCGTGCTCGAGGCATCGGACGAGTCGGCCGCCGCCCGCCGGGCCTCGCTCGAGGAGCAGATTGCGGCCGCGCGCGCTGAGCTTGCGCGCCTGGAGGACGCTGAGCGCGCGTCCTCGCCGGCGCTCGAGCAGGCATCCTCCGACTGGCAGTCGCTGACCACGATCACCGAGCGCCTGCGCGGCACGCTTATGGCCGCGACCCAGAAGGTTGCGTTGAGGGCGACCCCCGAGCTGCCACCGGGCGGCGAGGACCCCGACGTGCTCGACGAGCGCGCCCGCGTCGCCGGCGCCGAGGACGCGACCCTGGCCGGTCAGGTCGAGGCCGCGCGCTCCGCGCTGACGTCCGCGACTCGTGCGCGTGAGGCCGCCGAGGACGCCGACGATTCCGCGTCCCGCGAGCTGGCCCGCGTCAACCGCGTCATCGCCGACCACCGCGAGAAGGTCGCGCGCCTGACGGGCGACGCCTCCACGGCCGCGTCTCGCCTGGAGGCTGCGATCGCCGAGGCCGACCGCGCGTGGGGCGCCTACCGCGCGGCCCAGGAGCGCGCTGAGGCCGCAGAGAAGGCCGTGCCCGTGTCGTCGGTGGGCTCTGTTGGTGTTGCTGAGGGGGCCTCGTCCGAGGAAGAAGCCAGCGGGGGAGCGGCCCGCGCACACGCCGAGGCCTCAGCCCGGCGCGACGCCGCACGCGCCCGCGTGGACGAGCTGCTCGGCGTCGAGCGCGAGGCCCGAGCCGACCGCGCGCGCTGGGAGGCGCGTCGTGACGCGCTCGAGCAGCTGCTGGCCCCCGAGGATGGCACCGCAGAGCTGCTGGGACGTCCCGGCGTGCTCGGCCAGGTCGCGCCCCTCCTGCATGTCACGCCTGGTTTCGAGGACGCCGTCGCCGCTGCGCTCGCCCCCTTCGCCGATGCCGTCGTCGTCGACTCCTTGGCCCGAGGCCTGGGCGAGCTGGACGCTGCCCGCGCGGCAGGGCGCTCGCTGCGGCTTATTGTAGCGTCGGGTTCTTCTGATGATCTTTCTCACGATTCCGATGACGGGATCGGTGCAGCCCGCGCCGATCTGCCCGAGGGTGCGACGTGGCTTGCCGACGTCGTTGCCTGCGAGGGGGCCGCCGCGCCGCTGGTATCCCTGCTGGACGGGGTCGTTTCGTGCTCCCTTGTGGCCGCCGCTGACGTGCTGGACATGCCCGGTGTGCGCGTAGTTGTCACGTCAGGTGGCGACGTGCTGCGCTCTTGGTCGGTGGAGGGCGGCCGCCAGGCCTCCTCTGTGCTCTCCGTGCGCGCCGACTACGAGGAGGCGTGCGCGCAGGCCGAGGCCGTCCAAGCCCGCATGGCCGAGGTCTCCGAGCAGCTCAGCGAGGCAAACGCGAACCTGGACCGCTGCATCCGCGAGGCAAACGACGCCCTGAAGGCCCTGCGCGAGGAAGATGCGCAGCGCGCCAAGGAAGCCCAAGAGCTGGCCCGCGCCCAGTCGGCCGCGCAGGCCGCCCGAGCCGAGGCCGAGCGCGCCCACGACGTGGCCCGCCGCGCCGACGAGCAGGTCACGTGGGCCCGCGAGCAGGACGTTGGCGCACGCGCACGCCTCGATGGCGCCGACACCGTCGGCCCACCCGAGTCCCTCGAAGACGCCCAGGCCCGCGCGGACGCAGCCTCCCGCGCCGCACGCGAGGCCCGCGAGGCCGAAAACGAGGCACGCCTATCACTGCGAGCCCTCGAAGAACAATCGCGGCGCGCCGCCTCCCGCGCCCGCTCCCTGCGCCAAGCAGCCGCCGCCGAGCGCGAGGAGCGCGCCCGTTACGCCCGGCGCGAGGCCGCGCGCAAGACGGAGCTGGCCACGGCCTCGGACGTGGAGGCCGCAGCCCGCGTGGCCCTCGAGGCAGCCGAGCGTGCCCTCGCTCAGGCCGTCGCCGAGCGCGACCGCCTGAGTGAGCGGCGCTCCCAGGTCTCCCAGGAGGTCTCGGACGCCCGCCGCGCCCTGGACCGGCTGAGCGCGGAGCTGTCGGAGGCCACGGCCTCGGCCCACCAGGGGCAGATCGCCGCCGAACAGACGCGCCTGCGCGTCGAGGACCTGCAGCGGCGCGCCCTGGAGGAGCTGTCCCTCGAACCCGAGCAGCTGCTCGCCGAGTTTGGCCCCCAGACGCTGGTGCCGATGCTGCCGCTCGACCCCGACCAGGTTGAGAAGGCCGCGGCCGCCGAGCCGAGCGCCTACGTGCGCGCCGAGCAGGAGCGAGCGCTCGCCAAGGCGCAGAAGGACCTGGAGAAGCTGGGGCGCGTGAACCCCCTGGCGCTCGAGGAGCACGAGGCACTGGCATCGCGGCACAAGTTCCTCGTGGACCAGGTGCAGGACCTCAAAGCTTCAAAGGCAGACCTGCTGCGCATCGTGCAGGACGTGGATCGCCTGGTGGAGGAGGCCTTCGCGTCCGCGTTCGCCGAGACGCGCGAGCAGTTCGAGCACGTGTTCGGCGTGCTGTTCCCGGGCGGACAGGGCGACCTGGTGCTCACCGACCCGGACGACATGCTGACGACGGGCATCGAGATCGAGGCTCGGCCTGCGGGCAAGAAGGTGAAGCGCCTGTCGCTGCTGTCGGGCGGTGAGCGTTCCCTGGCCGCGATCGCGTTCCTGGTCGCGATCTTCAAGGCGCGGCCCTCTCCGTTCTACGTCATGGACGAGGTCGAGGCCGCCCTGGACGACATGAACCTGCCAC
>ERZ773070.2228-NODE-2228-length-11147-cov-2.619636_pt1 | contig 11147 bp, 8 predicted proteins | sample MGYA00580618_ERZ773070 | MGnify/ENA primary metagenome ERZ773070 (study PRJEB29015, sample SAMEA2738023) | human oral metagenome | biome: human oral; feature: human-associated habitat; material: dental | place: China | collected 2019 ...
GTGTGCGTGCAGACCGAGTCAAGGAAGTGACGGTCGTGGCTGACGACAAGCACCGTCTGCTCATACTCGGAGAGGTAGTTCTCCAGCCAAGTCACCGTCTCAAGGTCAAGGTCATTGGTAGGCTCGTCGAGGAGGAGGTTGTCGGGCTTACCATAGAGTGCGCGTGCCAGGAGGACACGCACCTTCTCCTTACCGCTCAGCTCCTTCATGAGCTTGTAGTGCTGATCTTCCTTGATACCGAGACCGCTCAGGAGCATGGCGGCATCGCTCTCAGCGTTCCACCCTTCCATCTCTGCGAACTTATCTTCCAGCTCAGCGACGCGATTGCCATCCTCATCGTTGAAGTCGGGCTTAGCATACAGCGCGTTCTTCTCCTCCATGATTGCCCAGAGGACGCTGTGCCCCATCAGCACCGTATCCATGACGGTGTACTCGTCGAAGGCATAGTGGTCCTGGCTCAGTACCGAGAGGCGCTCGCCAGGGCCGAGGGTGACGCTCCCACGTGTAGGATCGAGGGCGCCGCTGATGGTGCGTAGTAGGGTAGACTTACCGGCACCGTTAGCCCCGATGATGCCGTAGCAGTTGCCGGGGGTGAACTTGAGGTTGACGTCCTGGAAGAGGATGCGCTTCCCGAACTGCACAGAGAGATCGCTGACTGTGATCATAAGCTATAGGTAATAGGGGTGTCGAGTGAATGCTCGCCCCTCTGCGAGGGCTTGCGAGTGGACAAGACGAAGGTCTCTCTACAGAGCGTAGACCCTGTGGAGAGACCTTCGATGGGAGGGGCGTGGCCTTAGGCCTTGGCTCCGTTCACCAGAGCATTGAACTCCTCGGGAGTTACCGTCTTCTCCTCGACGCTGATCACGGACTTGGCGATCTCAGCGAGCTTGGAGTCGGCGACGCGGTCGATGAGGTTCTCCTTCGTGCGCTCGTCCTGCAGCATGTTCTTGGCGTAGCTAGCCAGCAGGTCATCGGGCACAGAGGTCATACCGTACATGGCGAACTGGTTCTTGGCCACGATCAGAGCCAGCTTCTCGAGGTCGGCATCCTCGATCTTGACGTTGTGCGCCTTCAGCAGGTCACCCTTGATGCGGTCAAAGGTGATGTCCTTCAGCACCTGGGGCATGTCACGGTCGATGTCCTCTTCCTTAGCCTCCTTATTGTTGGCCAGGAAGATGCGCTTCAGTAGGGCCTCGTCGTACTTGACGTCACCAGCCTTGGCCAGCAGCAGCTCACGCAGGTCGCGGGCGAACTTGAAGTCGCTCTCGGTAGCGAACTGCTCGCCGAAGCTCTCACGGATGTTCTGGCGCAGTGCCTCCTCCGTGCGGATCTCGCTCTCCTGACCGAAGGCCTCGACGAAGAAGGCTTCGTTCATCTCAGCGGGCTGACGGCGGGAGATCTTGTTGATCTCGTAGCTGAATTCGACGCCCTCGAGTGCGGGCACGTCCTCACGCTTGATGTCGAGCAGTGAGGTGAGCTCTGCGGGCTGGCCATCATAGAGGCTGTAGGGGACGAGTGTCAGGACGTCACCGAGCTTAGCGCCGATGAGCTTAGCCTTCTGCTCCTCGTTGCGTGCGAAGCGGGGGAGGATGAGGGCCTTCTCTGCGACGATACCGCCTTCCTTGGGCGCACCGCCTGCGAGCTCGACCATACGGCCGTAGACGACATCGTTGTCAGCGACCTCCTCGGCGTCGATCTGTGTGCCGGCGTTGTCGAGCATGTGCTTGATCTGCTCGTCCTCCATCTCCTTGGTAGCGGCGATGTTGTAGTAGGTTAGCTTGTCCTCCTTGCTCAGCTGGACGTCGATGCTGGGGGCTAGAGCCACGTCATAGGCGAAGTCGAAGTCCTCCTGCGTAGCGAAGTCATAGTCTGCGACTACGGGCAGGGGCTGCCCGAGGATCTGGAGCTTCTGCTCGTCGATGTAGCCGAAGAGCTCCTTGACCACGTAGCGGTTGATCTCATCTACCTTGATGGATTCGCCGACCTGCTTCTTGATCAGGCCCAGAGGTGCGTGCCCCTTACGGAAGCCAGGCAGCGTAGCCTTCTTCTGATAGTTCTTGATTTCCTTCTCTACCTGTGCCTGGTAGTCTGCTCCCTTCACCGAGACGGTGATGACGGCAGCTACGTCCGAAGTCTGCTTAATCGATACAGCCATTTCTTCTTGTTCTATATAATGTATTACTCTTGTCTTGGATACCACAGGCAGCCCTAGAGCTGCCCGCAACAATTAGCCACAAAAATAGGGAAAATCATACACTTAGACAAGACTAGGCCGATTTAGGGAGGGGCTGAGGTCCAATCCCTATCCCGAGCCGCTGGGCCTGCCTCGAGCCCTCGCCGCCTGGCGGGTCGCGCTGACGTACACGCTGAGGCTCTAGCCTTGCCCGAAGGCCTGATGACCACGCCCCCGAGAGGCGTGCGAAGGCTTGCCTAGGGTCTCCCACTCGAGGCCCTCCATCGATCCAGCACGCTGCGGGCGGCCTCCCGCCTCCGTGAGGGATATCCCTCCGCTGGCTGACTGCTATCCCTCGCGATCGTGACTGACGTCCCTCAGAGCGCTGATGGATATCCTTCACGCCCCCTCCCCCTTAGCTCTGCCTTCTGTCCTCAGCTGCTCCGCTGCCTTGCTCCCTCCCCGCTATGAGCATAGACGTATTGTGACCCAGCGAACTGGAGCACGAGGAGGGTAGGGGGTAAGTGAAAGGGGGAAGGAGCTACCCGCAGCGTCTCAGCGCAGGGCGCACGCGACGGCTCAGAGGGTCAGGCGTAGGGAGAGGACGAGCGAGCGGGGGCGCAGGTGATAGACGCTGCGGTATTCCTCGAGCTCCTCGAGGCGGCGGGTGGCGTAGCTGCGGATGTCGCTGAGGTTGTCGCCGTCGAGGATGAGCTCCAGGCGTCGATTGGGCTTGTAGCTCAGGCTCGCCCCGAGGAAGAGGAAGTCCCGCTGCCCGAGGGCGAGGCTGCTATCGTGGCTGTGCCTGGCGTGGAGCTTGGCCTGCAGCCTCGCGGGCAGGAGGTCGAGGCTCAGCTGGAGGCGCTGCGTCAGTGCGCCGCTCCAGAGGCGCTGCTCCACGAGCTCAGAGCTGAGCCCCTGCCAGCGGGCGTCGTACTCGAGGCGGTAGCCGCTCGTGAGGTCGAGCCCGACGGAGCCCTGGAGACCGTAGCCTAGGGCGCGGTAGTGGAGGCGGACGCCCTGACGGAGGAGCTCCTGCTCGCTGCGGGAGAGCGTAGCCGAGAGGGCGAGCTGTGTCGTCTGCCAGTCGAGATCCTTGCGCCCGTAGGCTGTGAGTGTGTAGCGCTCGCTGTGGTGGGGGAGGTAGGCGGCCTCGAGGGTGCGCTGCCCCTCTTCGTCGAACCGTGTGCCGTAGCTGATGTCACTCCACGAGCGCCGCCAGCCCGCCTCGATGTGGGCAAAGATGCGGCTGAATAGCTCTCGATAGGAGAGCCGTGCCTCAGCACTAGCGGCGTGGCTGTCGTGGAGCGCAGCACGATAGCGCGCTAGGCTGCGGTAGCTCTGCATGATGGTCGCCGTGAGCAGCTGGCGCCAGGGGGTCTCGCTGGCGCTGTAGCTGGCACCAGCCTGCAGGCTATAGCTGTCACTGAGCCTCCACGATAGGCTGAGGGAGGGCTGTAGGTGGAGCTTCAGCCGCTGGGCATCACTGTGCTCGCCTGCTACAGGGGTATTGTCCAGCAGGGTGTAGCCTAGGGCTAGCGGGAGGCGGAGCGAGCCCTGGAGTGTCCCGTGGCTGTAGCGTAGGATGGGGCCCAGCGCAAGGCGGGTGTGTAGGTGGCTTAGCTCGCCACGGCCTCCCCTAGGGACGTCGGGGTGGGTGAGGCTGGAGCTCAGCGTCGTGTAGCGGGCGTCGAGATGCGCTGTCACCGAGAGCGTCCAGCGCTGCGTCTCGACCTTGCGCAGCAGCTCGAGCGTATTGGAGGAGGCGTAGGTGCTCAGGCTGAGGTCTTGGCGGGCTGCCTTGCTCCCCTCCAGCACTAGGGCCTGAGGGGACGAACTGAGGCTGTTGGTGGAGCTCCACTCGAAGCCTGCCCCGCCTGCCCCGCGGTGCACCCAGCGCGTGCGGCTATTCAGTCGGAGCGTGCGGTGGTGCAGGGCCTGCAGGCGCTCCCCGATCTCGGCCGTGCCTCCCGCAGCCTGGGGGAGCCTGCGGCTCACGGAGCTCAGCTCCCCGCGCCCCTCATTCCACTCTCCTGAGAGGACGAGCGTGCTGCTGACGAAGCTCTGCGCGCGGTTCTTCTCGTAGCTCAGCTGGAGCTCCGTGGCGTGGCGCTGCGTGCGGTCGCTGATGTCCTCGGTGAGCTGCAGCCTCGTCCCCTCGGGCAGGAGGTAGGAGGTCTCGGTGAGGGAGCTGCCGTGGGTGGACTGATGTCTGTAGTGGAGCTGGTAGCTGAGACTGGCGCTGTCGGCGAGCTTGGTAAGGGCGCTGAGGTGGGCGCCGTGGCGGTAGCCGAAGAGGCCATTGCCTACGGGTGGGCGGCCATGCGCCACGAGCTCCAGTAGCTGTGTGGGCTCGCTGACGAAGGCGCCATAGAGCACGGCTGCTGGATCGTGGTCACGTCCTAGATTGTCACTGCTGTAGCGGAGGAGCTGCTGTCGCCCCTTGCCGAAGTAGCTCGCCTGCAGGGTGGCGTCCCATAGGGGGCCAGGGGCATAGGCGCCTGCCCCTAGGCGGAGGGCCTTCGACCATACGCCCTTGGCCTTGTCCTTGAGCCGTAGGTTGATGGCGGCCTGCTGCGCGGGGCGCTGATCCTGCAGCGCACGCACGGGCTCGTGATGCTCCAGTACCTGCACGGTGGCCACATCCTCGGCCTTGATCCCCTCGGTGGCCAGATTGTAGCGCCCCCGCAGGAGGTCGAGGTTCTCGATATAGAAGCGGTTGATCGGGACGCCCTGGTACTTGATCACCTTGTTGTCCTCGATGGTGATGCCAGGTAGCCTACGCAGCACGTCCCCTATGGTGCGGTCCTGCTGCAGGGTGTAGGCCGAGACGAGGTAGTTCAGCGTGTCGCGCTGCGCCCATAGCCGCTGTGCCTTGACCAGCACCTCCCGTAGCAGCCGCTCCTCGCGCTCTAGGCTGAGGTCGAGCCTCTGGGTCTCGGCCTTGATCCGCCGCAGCTGGGGGCGGTAGCCTAGGCTGCGCACGCGCAGCAGCAGCTCGGGGAGTGCCGTCTCGAGCTGGAGCGTGTAGCGCCCCTGGCTGTCCGTGATGGCATAGGCCAGCATGCTGGAGTCGGCGGGCTGTAGGAGTGCGAGCACCGCGCCCGCCACGGGCTCCGTGCCCGAGCGCAGCTGTCCGCTGAGGCTCAGGCGTTGTGGCTGGGGCTGGCTCTGCGCCTGAGCTCGGGCGGGGGAGAGCCCCACCAGGAGCACCAGGAGGAGTAAGAGGCGCCGTAGCATGCGCGCTTAGTAGTCTAGGGGCTGGAACTTGGCGGGCTTCATGTTGATCAGTACATCCCCGAGGATCATCGCGCCCTTCAGGACGGTCATGCTACTGATCTCCTCGGGCTTGATATAGTAGTAGGGCTGGGTGAGGTAGTTGGGGTTGCCGAAGAGGCGGTTGCGTAGTGCGACGAACTTGCTCCGTGGGCACTTCACCGCTCCCTCAGGGACACGGTAGCTGATGGCTTCCTTCACGGCCTCTACCCCGAGGCATTCGAAGCGGTGGATGCCGTCCTCCGAGACAGCGCGCAGGATCAGTCCGGGGAGTCCATGGAGGCGCCAAGGGCCGAAGCGCGTGGGGAGGCTCTCGGCGAACCAAGCCGTCCACTTACGCCCCGCGTACTCAGCCGTAGCCTTCTGACAGAGGTGCCCGCAGATCGAGTCGCGCCCCGCGAGCATCGTCCAGCGGAGTGGGCGCATCGCCTCATCGGTGAGGTAGCGGTAGGGAGGTACGGTCTCGAGGGAGGTCATGCGGCCTGTGGGGTAGTTCTGCCAGGTGGTGGGGACGTAGAGCAGCTGCTCGCTCTGATCCTTCTCCCCGTCGTGGCGCTTGCGCCCGAGGGTACATGCCTGATCCTGGCCGACCTGCAGCGTGAGGCCGTAGCTGATGGTGAGCTCCTTCCCCTCGGCGTCGGTGCTGCGGCAGCTGTAGTCGTAGTTCGCTACCAGGAGCGTGTGGGCGATGCTGTCCGTGCTCTGTGCCCGAGCGGCGAGCGTGCTGCTGGCGAGGAGGCCAAGGAGGGCGAGGCCTAGTGTCTTCATCTTCATTGCGGTGGTCTTAATAGAAGGGGTATTTCCTTAGCTCAAAGGTAGTAATTCATACCCGATCTCGGTGTGGCGCTCGTGACGGGCGTAGCTGGGCGTGCTGAGGGATATCAGTGGATGAGCTGAGGGGCGTCCCTCACGCTCCTGACTGACGTCCCTCAGAGCGCTGACTGATATCCATAAGGAAGCCCAGCCCTATGCCTGACGATCCTCGGGCATAGGGCTGGGCTGCTGTCTTGGTCGCTGGTCGCGGTGCTCAGAGCGGGGAGGCGGAGCTTGCCCCTTAGGCCTTAGCTAGCTGCACTTAGCTCAAGGGGATGGATCGAGGAGAGGAATTCGGCGAAGCTCCCCGCGACCTTGAAGATCCCTTCCTCGAAGCCGTACTCGTGGTCTAGGTAGAAGACCTCCCCCGTGCGGGTACTCACGAAGAAGTCATTCCCGCAGCCATCGCCTGCGATCGGGATATAGCCCGCGCAGTAGGTCTCGAAGTCGCCGAACTCCTGGTATTCGGCTAGGTAGCCCGGGATCTCCCCTAGGGAGAGGAAGCGCTCGACCTCCATCCTGTACTCGGGCGCTTCATCGCCCTCGCCTTCAGCCGAAGGGACGCACGCCCCGTCTGGGAAGGAGCCCGCCCCCACCTCGGTATAGAAGCAGATGAGCGCCTCCTTACCTGGGAAGTCGCCCAAGCATACTGCTTCGACGGCCTCCGTGCTCTCCAGCGGCGCCTCCACGACGTACTCCGCGCCGTGGAATAGGGCGGGCTGGTCAGTGTCTCTCCTTCCCATGAGTGCTCTTAGTGCTTGGCTTGAGGAGCGGCTGACTAGTAGTCTAGGTACTCGCCGAAGCCCTGCAGCATCTCCTTTAAGGTCTCAGGGTCAGCGCAGGCCTCCTTGAAGGACTCGGCGAAGCGCCTAAGGGCGGATTCGCTCGAGGAGTACATGCAGAACATGCTGCTCTCCGAATCGAAACCCACCTCATCCTCCAGCTCGACGCGTCCCGAGTGCAGGTGGTACTGAGCCAAGGCATCCCAGAAATAGCCGCCGTACTCAAGGTCTTCGTCCAGCTCTAGCTCGTCTGGGGATAGGGCGAGGAGGCTAAGGGCATCATCGTCCGTCACTAGGGTGAGACTCCAGCTATCGCTATGCTGAATGAGTCTGAAAGGGCTTAATGTTTCTTCTTTCATAGGTTTGTTATTATTTATAGGTAGGCGCCAAACCAATAGGAGACCCTTTGCGGATCGATCCCATAGGCAGGCTCCCAGAAGTCCGTTGGGTAGGCCCAGTCGCTATTGTGCGAGCGCCGAGGCGGGAAGAGCATATCGCGGAAGGCTACGGAGGGCGCGGGATTCTGCGGCGTCCTTAGGATGCCACAATAGCCCAAGGTCTCCAGTAGGTACTCGCACTGCTCTTCGTCCGCCTCGAAGGTAGGGATCTTTCTGAGCTTCGTCAGCGCCTGGTGCTTCTTCCCATCCGCAGAGCTCAGCACCTCGAGGATCGCACGGAGGAGCTCTATATCCCGAGGCGTCGGCTGCGGTGGCTCTAGACTCAGCGTGTACTCCAGTATATAGCACAGTGCCGATAGATCATGTCGACAGAAGCCTCCGCTCTCTAGGTAGAGCTCCTGCATCACCTCGGGCTCGAAGGCTTCTTCACTCCTGCGATTGCCACAGAGGGCGCAAGGGCTGTACTCGGCATACTCCTTGCTTCGCCGCTCGGGGGACCTCTCGACGAAGGTGTGGTCCTCGAATAGGCAGGAAGAGGCATAGGCCGTGAGTCCTGCCCGCCAATCGAGGCGGTGGCTGCTTAGGCTGGCTAAGAAGAGTCGAGCGACCTTGTCCTTCGAGGTCTGAGCGAGGAGTCCGATCAAGGTCTGCACTAGTTCGTCGTGGCTCCTCCGTATGCTGTGGTGGTGGTCTTGGCTTGTCATAGGCTCTTCTCTGTGTGGAGTGGCTTGTCTGCGAGTGGCTCCTCGGCGGTGAGCAGGTAGATACGCTCGGTCTCCACTCCGCCTTGTCTTGTCCTCGTCCTGTAGATCTGGCGCTCCCGTCCCGCCAGGCAGGGGGCATAGATGCGTCCGAAGGTATGCCGCGTCTCCAGCCCGAGGTGCTCGGCGCTAGCTAGGTAGCTGACCGTGGGGAGCGTGCTGAAGAAGAGCTGCGGCACGCAGAAGCCCACCTCCTCCCATTCCTCCTCGAGGTCTACGAAGGTCAGGCAGTAGAAGCGGTTACCGTAGACGGGCGGTGGGAGCAACCGTTGGTGGTAGACCCGGCTGTCGCGCAGTAAGCCCTCGGCAAGGGAGAGCAGGTAGCGCGATAGCTCCTCGCCATCGAAGTAGTCCCTAAGGAAGTCCACGCTGCCGTACCTCGTGATAAGCGGCAGCTCCTCGAAGCGCCCGTCGGCGACGCTGAGGTCTGCTATCGCGTCGAGGAGCTGGGGCGTCAATAGCCGCCGATGTACCTCGGCGGTGATGAATGTCTGCTGTGCTTGCTGCGTCATGTGCTCCGTGAGTGGCTGGGGCGAGGCTTGGCTGGATCCTGAGCCTAGCGTCCTAGCATTCCTTTCCTTTATCTGTACACCTTGCTGCGGAGCTGGTGGCACTTCGTCGAGAGGCACGCCGCTCCGAGCACGAATTTAGGGAGAATTCGCCACGTGCCCAGCAGTGGCTTAGCTTGGCCTTGTGGCTCTGCTTTTGAGCCTTAGTCTAGAAGGCCGCTCGGGCTACTTCGGGAAAGGCGATGAGCACGGCCTTGCAGCTCCTCCAGAGAGGGGTAAGCTAGCTGTCCAGAGGCTTCTTAAAATTTGTCCGTAAATAGACCTTGGTGCGCCCGAAGTAGTACGTGATCGTAATGAATAAAAAGTTGTGTATATTTACAGTACAACTATCACTTAGACCATACAGGGTAATGAACAGATTCCTACAACGTTTACCGCGCTTGGGGCGCCGCATGAAGGTCGCCCTGCTGCTTGTGGGCGGGGTGGTGGTAGGCTTGATCGGGCTCTTCCTCTATTTGCTTAGGTTCCACACCTACCTAGGAGACGACCCCTCCGCCTGTGTCAACTGCCACATCATGGCCCCCTACTACGCTACGTGGATGCATGGTGCTCATGCCCGCAATACCACGTGTAACGACTGTCACGTACCGCACGACAATGTATTCCGTAAGTACTACTTCAAGGGTAAGGACGGGATGAACCATGTGTACAAGTTTGTCACTCGACAGGAGCGACAGGCGATCCGCGCCATCGATGAGAGCGCGGAGGTCATCATGGAGAACTGCGTACGCTGCCACGCTACTCTTAATACGGAATTGGTCAACACCGGTCGCATCACCTACATGGATGTCAAGTGCGGCGCCGGTCAAGCTTGCTGGGACTGTCACCGAGACGTTGCTCACGGCAAGATGAATTCCCTTTCGTCCACTCCAGGAGCTCAGGTGCCGCTGCCCAAGACGCCGGTACCTGACTGGCTGCAGAAGATGGTGAACTAAGCGCCCTTACTGCATAAGAACAACACTCAGTATAAACAACAAAGACACGCAAGATCATGGCACAACAACTAAAGCGTTGGCAGGGATGGCTCCTATTCGGAGGCTCAATGGTCCTAGTCTTCATCCTTGGCCTCGTCGTCTCCTCGCTTCTGGAGCGTCGCGCTGAGGTAGTGAGCATCTACAACAATCGCAAGCACCTCTTCACGGACTCGATCGTCTCGCAGAACGAGAAGTTCGCCGAAGACTTCCCACGCGAATATCAGTCCTGGAAGAGGACCGCTGACACGACCTACCAGGGTGAGTTCAATGGCTCTCAGCGCGCCGATGTGCTCGCTGCACGCCCCGAGATGGTCGTCCTCTGGGCAGGCTATTCCTTCTCTACGGAGTATAATACACCTCGCGGACACAAGCACGCTATCGAGGATATGACCGAGATCCTACGTACGGGCTCCCCTGGCGTGAATGGTAATAAGGATATCCAGCCTGGTACCTGCTGGACCTGTAAGAGCCCCGACGTCCCCCGTATGATGCGCGAGAAGGGCATCGCTGAGTTCTACAAGGCCCCCTGGAGTCAGTGGGGTAATGAGATCGTGAACACCATCGGCTGCTCGGACTGTCACGATGTTCGCACCATGAATCTCAAGCCCGCTCGCCCCGCTATCTTCGAGGCTTTCCAGCGCCGCGGTGATGATGTCTCCAAGCAGTCCCACCAGCACATGCGCTCCCTCGTCTGTGCCCAGTGCCACACCGAGTATTACTTCAAGGGCGATGGCAAGTACCTCACCTTCCCCCACGACAAGGGCTTCACGGTCGAGGACATAGAGGCTTACTACGACGAGATGAACTACTCCGACTACACGCACAAGATCTCTCGCGCTCCTATCCTCAAGGCTCAGCACCCCGACTACGAGCTGTGGCGTATGGGTATCCACGGCCAGCGCGGCGTATCGTGCGCAGACTGCCATATGCCCTACGTGAGCGAAGGCGGAGTGAAGTACTCTGACCACCAGATCACCAGCCCTCTGGCGAAGATCGATAAGACCTGTCAGACCTGCCACCGCGAGGATGCCGAGACGCTCCGTCAGAACGTCTACGAACGTCAGCGCATGGCCAATGACGTGCGCAACCGCGTAGAAAAGGAGCTCGCTAAGGCCCACATCGAAGCTAAGTACGCTTGGGACAACGGCGCTACCGAAGCCGAGATGAAGGACGCTCTGCAGGCTATCCGCAAGAGCCAGTGGCGCTGGGACTTCGCTGTCGCCAGCCACGGTGCTTCCTTCCACGCACCACAGGAAGTGACACGTATCCTCGGTCAGAGCCTCGGCTATGCTCAGGAAGCTCGCCTTGCCATCGCCAAGGTACTGGCACGCCACGGCTTCTCTGGTGACGTCCCCATGCCTGACATCTCCACGAAGGAAAAGGCTTGGGCTTACATCGGCC
>ERZ773070.2229-NODE-2229-length-11147-cov-2.589614_pt1 | contig 11147 bp, 5 predicted proteins | sample MGYA00580618_ERZ773070 | MGnify/ENA primary metagenome ERZ773070 (study PRJEB29015, sample SAMEA2738023) | human oral metagenome | biome: human oral; feature: human-associated habitat; material: dental | place: China | collected 2019 ...
GCAGCTTCTTGACGACACGATTCAATATACTCCTGCAGGAATTCGTGAGTCGAAGAAAGCACTTGTTATGTTTATGGGTAAGCCTAAAAATGGAAGGTTTAAGCTGTTTGTTGATACGATAAACGTCGTAAAGAAGAATACATCAGGGTATGCTCTTAAGTCGAGGTGGAGAAATGAATTTTCTTCTGCCAGTCCTACCCCGAATACCGAAGTGTCAGCGTCGGCTTTGTGGTGTGTTAATGTGACAGATTACAATCAAGGACAGAACCCAACATTTGATTTTACCAATAAGCAACATAAGACTCTATTGGAAGTAGATATATTTAATCGTGAGATGTGGAAGGCTGATAGTTCCATGAAACATGTAGGCGCTTCGAAGAATTGGAAAACTTCTCCGGCTGATACTAATGCTTATTTGGTGCCTGGCGGTCTCTTCGATTGGGAGTTCTCAGAAACATATGCAACGGTTGTCAATCAAACGCGGCCGTTAGTCTCTTATTTGGATGATACACATGATACAGTTGCTGTATTATGTTTACCCCGAGATACTACTGCAGGTGGTGGCTCTATCGCGTTAGACTCTATTGTAACGGTAAAGATCGCTTCAGCTGCGGATGTGCATAATCGTAAAGTTGATGGTATGCTTCTCTTCTCTTTGCGTGAAGCGGCTCCATTTGCATTGGATGCGATGGACTATAATACGATGTTTGGAACTGCCAATAGCGGACATAAGTCTTTGACATTCTCACCGAACTCTACGAGTGGACTTAACCCTTTCACTGCAGGGTTGCAGGCTGAACATTTGGATTCGAGCAATCACCGTGCTGCACGCGTAGATATAACTCTCTTGACTAGTAATGGTGTTGTGGCTAAGACGTGGTCTTCCGCCAGTGTTGCAGATAGTGGTAAGAATATCGTAGCGTTTCCAGATAGTATTCTTGACCATATGGGCTATCTCTATTTAAAGAGTGGTAGCAGTAAGTATCTTTATGCCGATACGTTTTATCATGTGGGGAATCGAGGTGGAGACCAATTCTTGAAATTTAATTTAGGAGAGAAGCTATGGACCGGTGGATTGCATCCGCATGGTGGTAGTGGTGGTAGTGCGGGTAAAGACACCACATATTATGCAGACTCAGTAATGTATGGTCAGCATGTATGGCGTATGGTTTATTATCCTTCAGGGGATAGTATCTATATCAATCCGTTCCAAGCTGCATATAAACCGACATATGACCCAGTGGTATGGAATAATGGCGCAGATAGCGTCTTGGCAACAGGGTGGAAGACTCAACTTCGTTATACGTTTGCGGCAATTCCCGATACGAGTGTAATGAGGGTGCAGTATCAGAGTACTCCTCCCGGTAATCATTATTGGTATGATCAGGCGGTGTGGACAGATTTACAGAATGCCTCCAATGTCTTAAGAAATGACACGGATTATCTAAAAACTGCTCGTTTGAGAGATGGCTTTATGGCTCATACCTCCAACAAACGTGGAGAAGATGCTCCATTGCCATATAAATATCGTCATCGTTTGTATGTATCAATTCAGAGTTTGAATGCGGGTCGTGTGGCTACTCTGCACTCTAATCACAGTGGTAATCTGCCGGCTGGTGATCATTCGATTAATACGCATATCAATTTTGCTAAGGTATATAATCCGTGTACGGCCGCTGCTTCTGATCATGTATCGATTCCGGCGGATCTATATCTGATTCGTAACACGGATGGACAGTATCTACATGTACCGTTATATTCCGCTCATGATTCTGCTGTTTGGACGGATTTAGAAGAGTTTGTACATCCAGAAGAACTTCCTTCTTTCCAGTGGATCGTTGAGAAGCGTTATAAGAACGCTGATGAAAATGCACCTTCCCCCATCAACATCATCAATCGCGAGTTTGGTCATAAGATTGCGGGTGGTAAGTATGGATTGGCTTTCGTAAATGTACAATTGAAGAAAGACATGAAGCATTTCTCTTTCCGTACCGATCGTTGGAGATGGAATGAAGAGAAGATGGTGAATGAGAGAACGACTACGTTTGATGCTGCCAAGTCGAACATGCGTGAAAAGAACGGTGCGACGTTTATCTCCTTGCCAAAGAAGTACAAGAATGATCCGTTACTGGGTTACCAGTGGATTAATCCTGACACCTCGATCGTGAACCTCTATGCATTCAACTATGCGACAGGCTTAGGAAACGACTTCTATATCTCTACGCATAAGAATTTTGATATGAATGCTTATCCGAGGACGGATACATTCCTCTTCGCTGCCAAGAAAAGTGATTTTGATGTTGCTTACTTCCGCATGGATACGATCGGTGCCGAGAATGGTAAGTTGAATGAGTATGGATATAAGGCTGACAACAGCCAGGTCACTGACCTCGTAACACTGAAGCGTCAGGCTTATCGTCTGAACTTCGAGAATCCGTTCAAGTACTGCTTGGGTACGCTTTCTGTAAGCAATGCTGCACAGCACTTCTATTCATTGAGCTCGAGATTGACAGCTCCTCTTACCAACATCTTGGGCAGACCTGTCTTCTACTTGCGTGATGTATATATGGAGAACGATGGTGTAAAAGACTTCGCTCTTGTACAGGTAATGGATACGGTGGCTATGCAGAGTGCTGATTCTACGCAACTCAAGGCCTATATGACGCAGACGTTGGGTTCCCAAATCACTGATCTGGTGATGAGAAACCTCAGAATCGCTGGTAAGTTTAATCCGGGACTCTTTGTGTTGGCTGTAGATGACGCAACGAGTAAGTTGAAGTTTGACTATCGCGGTAACTCTGCAACACGTGTATCAACCTTCAGACTGAAGAAGGATGCAGATCCGATCTACCGTCGCTTCAATACGGAGCTTGAGGGTAAGGTTGGTGATGACTCGCCTAGGACAATGAAGTTTTTTACAACAAACAGTAAGCCGACAGGTGGGGATTACCTCTTCGAGAATACGGGTGCTTTACAAAAAAGTTATTATCGCGGAAAGAGGTATTTGGGATTGGTGAGCAGTGTCTCTAATCCTAAAGCTCAGACTTCGATCTTTGTGGATACAGCTTATGTAAACCGTGGAACAGGTTATATTAAACCGCAGTACATGCTTATGATCCATCCGTCTGGAGAAGGTGATACTGTGGGCTGCGATGACAATGGTGAGCGGACGATACGGCTGTCAGGCTACCGCAGAGGTATGTACTTGATCAATGCTACCGACTCTGCCGCTAAGGAGAGAGCTGCCGGTATAGTCGATGAGCGTAATCCCTATCTTTGGGATACAAAATGGGATCGCTTCGTATTCACAGATGCTATTCATGCAAATGATGCGCTCTATATCATAGGTGATATCGATTTGAAGAAGATGAAGAGTCTCTATACGCCTCTTGATTATAAAGGTAAAGTTACACGACTTGACTTGGCTAAGTTGGATGCGGTCTCGGATACTGCACGAGATGCTCGTGAAAAGGGTAAGATTCGCAAAATCAATTTGGGTAACAACTACCACAAAGACTGCGTATTCTCCTTCCGTTTGGTTGAGCGTGGATCGCCCCAAAAAGACTTCTTAATCGAGTCAGAGACTGCATATCGTGGTGAACCTATTACGGATCGGAATCCGATATTCGCTCCGTGTGTTGGTGGTTGGCTGAAGATTCAGAATGGTGTACCTGTAATCAGTCGCTCTGATGAAGAGAAGAGAATACCGGAAGGAGAGCTCTTCAATGTAGAGATGACATCTGAAGATCCTGTTTCTAACGTAGTTGTTCCGGCTACTACGGGTGTGAAGGTGGTTGCTGAGAACGGTTCTGTAACTGTACTCAACGCTTCTGGCAAGCGTGTAGTGATCAGCAATGTACTGGGTCAGACGGTGGCTAATACGGTATTGACTTCTGATCGTGCTACGGTATCTGCTCCGAAGGGAGTTGTGCTTGTGGCCGTTGAAGGCGAACCGGTTGTGAAGGCACTGGTGAAGTAACAACTAGTGATATTAATTGAGGGAAGGCTTCTCCTATATGGGGGCAGCCTTTCTTTTTTGATCTTATGGTCCAATGGAATTACAGTCAATCAGAAAAGGATAGGGGATAATCTTTCACGCACGAAGGGCGATCGTATTAAGAACATGGCCTCCTTTTCCAAGATTTCCATTCGTTAGGAGAGGGCAAAACCGTACAACGGTGAGGGGGCTGAGGGGCTACAGAGATCAAAACCACGCGTGGTTTTGATCTCCGTAGGGGTACAGACATTAAAACCACGCGTGGTTTTGCTTTCCGTAGGGGTACAGACATTAAAACCACACGTGGTTTTGATCTCCGTAGGAGTAAGTATGAAGAGTGTATCTCGAGCCTATCGCCATTTTGATACGAGGTTACCCTAATTCGTCCTCATATAGTTGATGCTTTCCATTACAATTATTTGCTTTGCGGGAGCATTTCGATTTCTATGAACAAACAGTCATGGAAGCAATGGAGATCACTAAACATCAAATGAAAATAGAGTATGAAAACACGTCTTACCCTACTGTTACTGCTTTGCCTCGCTGCTAGCCTGTACATGCGAGCTTATGACAATGTGCGTCGGCCAGATACGCGTGCGCTGGGATTGGCTGGTTCCGAGGTCGTCTATTCGCCGCTCTTCAACCCATCGCTGACGCCCTTCTTTGCGCATCGCCAGCTGCGCGGTGACTATTTCAACCCCTATGGGATGAAGGAGTTAGTCACGGTCAGTGCTGGGCTCAACGTGCCGAACCGCATCCTGCCGTTCGGTGTGCACATCGCCTCGTTTGGCTATGACAGATATCGCGAGAGCATGTTCCGCCTTTCGGTCTCCAAGCGGCTGAGCAGCATGTGGTCACTGGGGGTGAGTGTACAGTATGCTCTCCTGCAGTCTGAGATCTTTGAGCAGGACGGGCAGCGGCTGTCGGCCGACGTGGGTGTGGCGCTACGGCCAACAGATAAGTGGCTGCTGGGGCTGTCGGTACTTCATTTTCCCGCTGTTTCGATCGGCTCCGATGAGACGAATCAGGTGCACATGACGCCGCGGATGGTCCTTCTCGGGGCGCGTTATATGATGGACGAGGGCTTGGAACTGTCGGCCGAGGCGGAGTATCGGCAGTATGAGCCCTTCCTCTTTTCAGTCGGGGCGGAGTACACGCCTTTTGCCAATTTCCAACTGCGTGCCGGTGTGAAGTCGTCACCCTTCAGCCCTTCGCTGGGCGTGAGCTATTCCTTCATCGGCCTGACCCTCGACACGGCACTATACTATCACCCCGCGCTTGGAGCCAGTGTGGGAATTGGGCTGGCATATTCGTTTTGATGCGAGAAGCCATTCTTTTTTAACGTGAGTTCGACGAAAGAATGGACTCCCTAATCCTTGGAGAATGTCTTTGATAGCGCGCAGTAGCAGCCAACGTGTGACTCCCGTAGGAACTCTTTGCTGACTTTGTTCTTACATCGAGCTCACGTTAAGGGGCAGAGCATGCTATGTGACGGAAAAGATGAGACAGAAAGGCGGAATAGGTCTCGAATAGGTTCGACGGGGAGGGACGTATTGTGGCAGCCATGGAGGGCGGGTAAGCATTCGCCCTATATTTTTGGCACCGTTTTCAACGAATAAGCCTATACGAATCATGTCAGAACGAAAAGTTAGGGTGCGATTTGCGCCCAGTCCTACGGGACCCCTTCACATCGGCGGTGTACGTACCGCGTTATACAATTATCTGTTTGCGAAAAAGCACGGCGGCGACTTCATTCTCCGCATTGAGGATACGGACTCTCAGCGCTTTGTGCCTGGCGCCGAGGAATACATCATTCAGTCGTTCGAGTGGCTTGGTCTCCGCTTCGACGAGGGCGTCGGGTTTGGCGGCAACTATGGCCCCTACCGACAGAGTGAGCGGAAAGCCATCTATCGCCAGTATGTCGACCAGCTGCTGGATGCTGGCTTAGCCTACATCGCTTTTGATACGCCCGAAGAATTAGAGGCGAAACGGAGCGAGATCCCCAACTTCCAATACGACGCCTCGACGCGCGGACAGATGCGCAACTCCCTGACGCTTCCGGCCGACGAGGTGCAGCGGCTGATTGATAGTGGTGAGCGTTATGTTGTCCGCACTCGCATCGAGCCGAACGAGGATATCTGTGTCAACGACTTGATCCGTGGCGAGGTGGTCATCAACTCGTCCATCCTTGACGACAAAGTGCTTTACAAATCGGCTGACGGACTGCCCACGTACCACATGGCCAACATCGTGGACGACCATCTGATGGAGATCACGCACGTGATCCGCGGCGAGGAATGGATCTCGAGCGCACCGTTGCATGTATTGCTTTACCGTTACCTCGGTTGGGCTGATACGATGCCGCAGTTTGCGCACCTGCCATTGCTGCTCAAGCCTGAGGGCGGAGGCAAGCTGAGCAAGCGCGACGGCGACCGCCTCGGGTTCCCCGTCTTCCCCCTCGAGTGGCACGACCCGAAGAGTGGCGAAAAGTCATCTGGCTACCGCGAGAGTGGCTACTTGCCTGAGGCCGTGATCAACTTCCTTGCGCTCCTCGGGTGGAACCCCGGCAACGACATCGAACTGATGACCCTCGACGAGATGGTCCGCCTCTTCGACCTCACCCATTGCAGCAAGAGCGGCGCCAAGTTCGATTACGAGAAAGGCAAGTGGTTCAACCATCGTTATATCCAGCTGCGCAGCGATCGCGACATCGCTGATATGTTCCGCCCTGTGCTCGAAAGTCATGGCATTACGGACGCCGACCAGGCGTATGTCGAAAAGGGGGTTGGGCTGATGAAGGAGCGCGTCAGTTTTGTGCCCGAACTCTGGCCGCTGACCTATTACTTCTTCGTCGCGCCGACCGAGTACGACGAGAAGACCCGCAAGAAGCGTTGGCGCGAGGACAGCGCCGCACAACTCACGGAGCTGATCGAGGTCTTGCGTGGACGTGAGCCCTTCGACGTGGAGGGTACCGAGGCGTACGTCAAGGAGTGGATTGCAGCGAAGGGCTACCATCTCGGCAACATCATGAATGCCGTCCGGCTGGCGCTCGTTGGGCAGGGCATTGGGCCGCAGATCTTCCACATCACCGAGGCTATCGGCAAGGACGAAACCATTCGGCGCATTCAGCGCGCTATCGAAATACTCGGCTGATGCGCCCCCTCTACACGGCGGCTATCCGCCTCTACGCAGCGGCCGTCCATGCCGCTGCGCCTTTTAATGGGAAGGCGCGCAAGATGATCGACGGGAGGCGGAGCATTGACGACGTCTTGCGTGAGAAGATAGTCCCCGGTGCGCGCTACGTTTGGCTTCACGCCGCCTCGCTCGGTGAATTCGAGCAGGGACGGCCCCTGCTTGAGGCCATTCGCCAGCGCCACCCCGACTACAAAATCGTCCTCACGTTCTTCTCCCCCTCTGGCTACGACGTCCGCCGCGACTACCCCGGCGCCGATGTCGTATGCTACCTCCCGTTCGACTTCCCACGCCGCATCCGCGCCTTCCTCGACCGTGTCCGCCCCACCCTCGCCCTCTTTGTCAAGTACGAGTTTTGGCTGAACACGCTCGACGAGCTTCGGCGCCGGCGCATCCCCACCTACCTTGTGTCCGGCATTTTCCGTCCCGGCCAACTCTTCTTCCGTCCCATCGGCCGACCGTATCGCGATGCACTCCGCTGTTTTGATCACCTCTTTGTGCAGGACGAGACCTCGCGCCAACTCCTCGCTGGCATCGGTCTGACGAATGTCACCGTCACGGGCGACACCCGCTTCGATCGCGTGATCGACATCCGCCGCACCGCCCGTCCGCTCCCCGTCGTTGCCGCCTTCGCTGAACGCGACGCCCGACCTGTGCTGATTGCTGGTAGCTCGTGGCCAGAAGACGAGGCGCTGCTGATCCCCTATTTCAACGCCCACCCCGACCTGAAGCTCATCCTCGCTCCGCACGAGATCCACGAGGCGCACCTCGCCGCCATTGAGACCCGCCTCACCCGTCCGGCCCTGCGCCTCTCCCGCGCCGATGCCGACACGGCCGCGGGCGTCGACTGCCTCATCGTCGACTCCTTTGGCCTCCTTTCGTCCATTTACCGCTACGCCCGCATCGCCTACATCGGCGGCGGCTTCGGCCACGGTATCCACAACGCCCCCGAGGCTGCGGTCTACGGCGTCCCCGTGCTCTTCGGCCCCAACCACCACAAGTTTCGCGAGGCCCTTGACCTCATCGCTTGCGGCGGCGCCTACTCCATCACTGACGTGTCCACCCTTGCTACCCGCCTCGATGCGCTCCTCGCTGACCCCGACGCCTGCACTGCGGCGGGAGAGTCTGCCGGCGCATATATCCAGCAACATAGTGGCGCCACCGAGCAGATCCTCCGCGCCATCGACCTATAAAACAGGCTGTGAGTGCCTATATATAGGTACGTCTCCGGTTAGCGATGGCATACCATGGCTTGTTAGTGACGACCTACCTTATAGGGTAGCGACGACCTACCTTACGTGATAGTGATGACAAACCTTGGGATGTGTTTTGGTTTGATTTGGGCGCATGAACCCAATCACTTTGGGCCTATATCCCCAGTCCCCTTGGATGCATAAACCCAATCTATTTGGGTTTATAGTTCTAATCATTTTGGACTTATAGGTCCAATCAAATTGGACTCTTCTACCCGCTCCTATTGGTAGGAGGGCATGCACTTTGCGTTAACGATGGCCCACCTTAGAACGTCCAGCGGAGCATGGCGTAGAGGTCCGTGCGATTACGCCCGCGGATGGTTTCGAGGCCCGAGCCGATGGAGTCGCCGGTGAAGAGGTGCGTCCAGCCGATTTTAGTCGAGAGCGTGAGCCGACGACCCGCGGGGCGCCAATAGAGCAGGCCGGAGAGGCGCAGTCCGCGGCCGTAGAGCGAGGGCGTGGCGAAGGTGTAGAGCAGGTTTTTCTCGTAGGGATAGAGGCGAGCGGCGAACCCATCCGTCAGGAAGAGGGCAGCGAAGAGTTCGGCGCGGATGAGCAGCCTTTGAGGGCGCCAACTGATGGCCTCGGAGAGCATGTGGCCGCGTGCGGTAGGGGCACCGTCGGGCTGGTGAAGCGAGACGTCGAGGGCGGTGCGGAGCGCCCAAACGGTGTCAATGGTACAGGTGATTTGGGCGCGGAGCCGATGTCGGACGATGGGGCGAAGGGCAATCTCATGTCCGCGAACGGCATCGCCTTCAGTGCGTTGGCTACGGAAACGGACGTAAGCCGCGATGATCTCGCGTGGATCGGTCCAATCGATTCGCAAGGCGTATTCGCTGCCGGTGGAGGGGAAGCTGACGCGGGGCTTCATCCAGGGGAAGCGGAAGAGGTCGGCATGACCCGTGAGCAACCAGCGTGGGGCGGGTGTGAAGGTGAGGCCGAGGTAGAGCCCCTCTTCGTTTCGGACGCGGGCCGTGCGCGCGAAGGCAGAGGCAAAGAGGGCGTGGTAGCGGGGCGAATAGTTGCGGTAGAGCAGGGTGGCGATGATCTCGGAGCTGGGCGTCCATTGCAGGGCGGCGAGTGTGGCCGTGGCGCCAGAGGCGGTGGAAAGGGCCGTCTCACCGAAGAGCTTCAGACGGTCGTTCTTGATCATGTAGTCAAGGCCAAGGTCGACGTTGCTGCGGCCGCGGAAGTCGTAGTGGTTGTAAGGTTTAGGTGGCGGATCGACGCGTTGGCCACCGAAGTCGTAGGCCAAGGCCGTAAGTCCGATGTGCATGCGGGAGCGGGCATAGCGCAGGTTACCGCCGATGGCACGCAGGCTGACCGTGTGTCGGGTGCGGCGTTCGTTGCAGGTACGGTGCAGGCCGTCTACCTTGAGGGAGGTGATGGTGGTGCCGTCTGTCGTGGCGTCCACCTTGCGGCTCGACCCGAAGAGGCTCAGCTGCCAGTGCGAAAGTGCAAGGGTGGCTGCGATGCCGCGGAAGAACTGTTGTTCGTTGGTGGAATAATGGCGGCGGAAACCGTTGTTGCGATACTCGGGTTCAGCGGTGAGTGTGCCACGGGCAGGCGCATAGTCATGACTTACGACGAGCCCTTGCCCAAAGGTAGCCTTGAAATCGCCCACGGCGAGGGTGCGTAGGTGCCCGAAATCTTTCAGGACGAGGTGAGCCGAATAGTAGTCGTAGCCCTTATGAGTCGCATTAGCAAAGGGCTCTCCGGCATCTTTCTCTGCCGCAAAGCCCGCTTGCAGACGGTCGTCGAAGGTGTAGACGTATCGGATGGCGTGGCCGAAGGGCTCGCCGAGGTATCGCCGGGAGCTGCTGTCCGGAGCAGGGGAGTAGCCGCGCTTTCGTTCCACAGTCTGGTTGTATTTCACGATCCATTCGCTGGCGCCGTGGTGCAGCAGATTAGCAAGGGTGATATTCGGGCGTTCGGGGCCGTGTCTGTTTACGCAAACGAAGGGGGCGATGCGTCGGAGTGTGATCCAGTCGAGGACGTCGATGGTTCTCAGTTCGTAGACGGTGAGGAAGTAGTGGTGCCGCTGGCGGTAGGAGAGGATGGAGTCGACTTGTGCGTCGGAGAGGAAGGGAAGCTGGTGAAGGTCGTAGGTGGTGGCTGTGTTGAGGTCGATCGGATGTTCAGCCAGGTGGGAGAGGTCGGTGTAGAGTGCTTCAAGTCGCTTTTCGTCGAACTCATCGTCAGTGTATTCGGAAAGTTCACGCAGCTGCTCCATCCAATCGTCCGTCGGGTGGGTGTCCTGCGACCTGACGACGTTGCTTGCCACAACGAGTAAAAGCAAGACGACGAATAGGGGGCGGAGCATGGCATGTATAGATTCAGGTGTTGGTAGAATTTCAGGATGAGCTGGCCGACTTTACCGGACTCTCTCCTCGAAGATCTTGTTCCCTTCGAGCAACGCGCGGGTGTCTTCGAAGAATTGCGTGCAGGTTGCGCGTAGGTCAGCTGGTAGCGCGATGGAGTCAGCCGCAGACGAAGGAATAATCCGGTATCCACCGGGACGACAGACCCATCCAGGCGTGTAGGCAGGAGCGATCCGGAGAGCACCGTTGCGTTCCTTCTTAATGTCGAGCGTGACGATCAGTCCGCCGTTCCGATAACGCTCCTTCTGGTTCGAAACGAGGTTGCCGAGCGAATAGACAGTGACGCTGCGCACGACACCCTCATTGTCGCGCTTCGCTTCAATG
>ERZ773070.2231-NODE-2231-length-11144-cov-2.494815_pt1 | contig 11144 bp, 9 predicted proteins | sample MGYA00580618_ERZ773070 | MGnify/ENA primary metagenome ERZ773070 (study PRJEB29015, sample SAMEA2738023) | human oral metagenome | biome: human oral; feature: human-associated habitat; material: dental | place: China | collected 2019 ...
GGTCTGATGCCTTCGACGGTTCCGACAAGGCAGACGGCGATGCATTGGACGAGGTCCGGGCCAGCACCTGTGCGATCAGCTGCTCGGGCATGTCGGCCACCTGGGCCATCGGCTCCACCACACGTGCCAGCGCCGTACCCCGATACCGGGCAGCCCGTCGCCGATAGCGGGCCGGCAGGCGCTTGCCCACCCGCCAGTCCCGTTCGAACATCTCGATGGCCTGCGCCACCAGCGGCCCCTCGATGGAAAAGCTCAGGTCCAGCCAGGCGGGCTCATCCCCCACCCCCATGAAGTACTCGCCCGCCAGGTTCCGGCCTCCGGCCCAGACAGTCTGCTCATCCACCACCAGCAGCTTGCGGTGGTTGCGCAGGTTGGCCCGGCCATGCACGGGGTTGTGCAGCAGCGGCATGTAGCGCCGCACCCAGACCCCGGCCGCCAGCAGTTGCTCGTACTGGTGGGCCGTGACACGCAGGCAGCCCATGGCATCCAGCAACAGCCGCACTTCCACCCCGCGCGCCGATGCCCGGCACAGCGCATCGACGATGCGCTCGGCCTGATCATCCTGCCCCAGCAGGAAGGTTGCCACACGCAGCTGCTGCCGGGCCTGGTCGATCAGGTCAATGACGGCCTGCAACGCCTCTTCGCCATGGGCCTGAAAGCTGACTTTCCCGCCCACGGCGGGAGGCGGCATGCCCATCGAGGCCAGCAGTTCGCCGGCCCAGATATCGATGGGTGCCCGTTCAGTCTGCGGGATGCCGCACAGCGGGTTGTGGGCAGGATCAAAGCGGCGCGGTGCGCGCTGACCCGGTCGCAACAGCTTGCGGGTACCGAACATCAGAAAGACCGGCAGGCCCACGTAGGGGAAGGCCACCAGCAACAGCACCCAGGCCAAGGCTGCTGACGGCGCACGACGCTGGTGGCCGATGCGCGTGACGCTGACATAGACCAGCAGGCTGAGCAGAACGACGATGGCGTGGGTGCTGAACAGCAAGGAAGGCTCCTGGAGGACGGCAGTCCTTCGACATTATCAGAGCCTTGGCCAGGGCACGCTCAAAGCCCCCGGCGTACCGGGATTGCCCGTCAGTGGAAATGCGGGCTGGTCGTCTCGGCCCCTTCGGGCATCTGCACGTGCACCAGTTCACCACTGCGATCGGGATAGAACGGCGAGCCGCAGTCCTCGCAGAACTCGGGCTCCATCAGCGCATTCCAGACCCGCAGGTCGTTGACACCCACTTCCTGCAGCGTGCTGCGGATCTGCTCCAGCGGCGTAGGCTCGTCATTCTCGGATTCAGGGCCCAGCAGCGGCCAGACGATGCCCTGCACGACATCGCCGGTCTCGCCCAGCGACAGGCCGATCCGGTATTCATCCACGCGGGTGTAGCCGAAACCGGCCACGGAGGCCTTGATGGAAGCGGCTTCCACGCCCAGGCTGTGGACCAGGTAATGAACAGCCGCCTTGATGCCCCAGATGCGCACCAGCCGGTCGGACTCGCGCAGGTTGGCATGGTAGGCGTCGGGCAGCAGGGACTCGAAGCCGCAGCCAGGCAGCATGGGCTCGAACAGCGGCCGGGTGGCTTCCACCCAGGCCTTCAGGCAGTCCTCGCGCGAGCGATGGGCTGCGCCGGAAAGCTGCCAGCGAAACACCGGGTGGTTCACGTCAGGCACCACCACGCAGCCCAGCAGGAAGCGCGTGTCGGCCAGCATCTCGGCCGTCTCGGGCATGGACTTCAGGTCGACGCGCCCCTGGCTGCCATTGGCGGTGGAAACCGCCATGCGGCGGGTGAGCTTGCGCAGCTCGGCAAAGTCATGCGGCAGCTGATCCAGGCTGTAGAGCCAGGGCATCAGCTGGAAACGTACATCAGGGGCCAGCACCAGCTCGTGCCACAACCGCAGCAGCTCGGCCATCACCGGGGCAGCAATGGCCCGGGTGGGAATGCTGAAGCGCGTCCAGGCCACGATGGGCGCCGTGACCAGCAAGGCATGCAGCGGGGCTGCGGGCCGGTCATCCGTGGCCTGCCCACGCAGCGCCGACGGCTGCACGGGCACGGTCTCGGCTGCGTGCTCGATGGCCTCGACCAGCGCACCGTAGGCCGTGCCGTCCTGCTGGCTGAGCTGATCGAGCGCCGTGCCGACAGCCGACGGATGCGCACCGTCCAGGAGACGATCAAGCACCTGGGCCAACCTGCCCTCCCAGAACATGCCTTCGGTACGGCTGCCCGCCCTGGCCAGCCCGAGCGAGGCCGACACGAGGGCCTCGACATCCGGAGAGGCCTGGGAGACCCGTTGCCGGGCACGATGCGAGACGCGGAGTTCTTTGCTGGACATGCCGGCAGTGTAACGGAAAGTGGAGAAAGGGTGGCGGTGCTTCAGTGATGCCAGCGCATCGACGATTTGAACTGTTTTTCCAGGGCGACAAGCCCCTGTTCGTGCAGCTGTCGCTCGGCATCGGTGGCCAGACGTACCCGCAGGCCGGTGGGCGGCCAGCGACCGCCGCCGGCATCGGCCACCGCGCCGCCTTCATCGTCCTCAGTCGACGAGCCGATATCGAAACTGCCCTGACCGCGCGTCATGCCCAGGTACACCTCGGCCAGCAGTTCCGAGTCCAGCAACGCGCCGTGCAGCGTGCGGTGCTTGTTGGGCACCATCAGGCGCTCGCACAGCGCATCCAGGTTGTTGCGCTTGCCGGGGTAACGTTCGCGCGCCATGGCCAGCGAATCGGTCACGCACGCCACATGCGAGGCGAAGGTGCCCCGCCCCAGCCGTGCCAGCTCGGCATCCAGAAAGCCGGTATCGAAGCTGGCGTTGTGGATGATGATCTCGGCGCCCCGGCAGAAATCCAGAAACTGGTCGACGATCTGGGCGAAGGTGGGCTTGTCGCGCAGGTCGTCCCAGGTCATGCCGTGAACGGCCGCCGCCCCCTCGTCCACCTCGCGCTCGGGGTTGATGTACAGGTGCAGGTTGTTGCGGGTGATGCGCCGGTTGACCATCTCCACGCAGCCAATCTCGATGATGCGGTGCCCCTTGGAGGCTTCCAGACCGGTGGTCTCGGTATCCAGCACCACCTGGCGGGTGACTTCTCCCATCAGGCGCCTCCGCGCGCTTTCTGCAGCGCCGCCACGGCCAGCCGGTCGGCACGCTCGTTGTTCACGTTGCCCTGATGGCCGCGCACCCAGCGTACCGACACCTTGCGGGCGTCGGCCACGGCAAACAGCCGCTTCCAAAGCTCCAAGTTGGCCACGGGGTCGCCCTTGGCGTTGCGAAAGCCCCGACGCTCCCAGCCGGCCCGCCATTCGCTCAGCCCCTTCAGCACGTACTGGCTGTCGGAAACCAGCTCCACCGCGGCGCCTTCAGGCGTGCGCGACAGGCCCTCGATGGCCGCCGTGATCTCGGCGATCTGGTTGGTACCCGGCCCGATGAAGCCGTTGTCGGCGGCTGTCTCGGCACCATCGGGCGCAAAGACCACCACGCCCCAGGCCGCAGGCCCGGGATTGGTCGGCGCGCACGCCCCATCGGTATAGGCAACCCATCTGTTCGTCATGGAATCCGTCATCGGCAGCTGTCAAAAAGGGGCAGCCATTCTAGAGCGGATTCCCATCTCGTGGGCCGGCACCTTGCGTCCTTGCCGAATGGCCAGCCCGGCGCAGGCGAGACCCCTTGTCCTCGGCGGACATCGACGCAGGCTCACGGCAGGACGAGCCCCGTCCCCCCATGGCCACCGCAGCGCCGTGACGGGCTGGCACGCCCCGCCAGGCCGGCCCTACCAGCCGCATGCCCCGCACCCGCTTCACGGCACAGACCAGATAGACCGCCCCGCAGACCGGCCACCAGCGGTCACCAGCCCGCTCCAGAAAACGCTGGCTGCGAGCCAGCCATTCCTGACGCAGGAAGGGCCAGGCATAGCCGCCATACACGGTGTCATCCGGCTCGAAGCTCAGCAGGCGAATCCAGTCACGGACATGGGGCGCACCGATGAGCGCACCGGCGTGGGGCAGAAAGCCGCCGCCCAGCCAGCCCGGCAGCGCCTGGCGCAGCCCCCACAGCGACCACGGATTGATGCCCAGCACCACCAGACGCCCTTCGGGACGCAGCACCCGGTCCACCTCGCGCAGCAGCTGATGGGGATCGGTACAGTCCTCCAGCCGATGCGGCATCACCACCAGATCCACCGACTGGCTGGCAAAGGGCAGCTCGCCATAGTCCGCCACCCGCAGGTCGGGCTCCCATTCACCCTCGGCCACCGGCCGGGTGCCCTGCAGCACCCGGATGCGGTGCGGCATACGGTTGTCGGCCAGCGCATCCAGCGCCGGCATGCCCAGCTGCACCGCGTAATAGCCAAAGACATTGCCCACGGCGCAGGCCAGCTGCCGCCCTTCCCACTGCAGCAGGTAGCGGCCGGGCGGCGTGGCCAGCCACTCCGTCCAGGCATCCGGATTGCCTTTATGATCGGGAGTGTTCGGGGTTGGGGACGTCGCCCCGGCACGATTGTCCATGCGTTTCCATTCACCAGACGCCAGAGGGAAGACCAGATCCTGCGGCACGCGCATTCTACGGATGAATGCGCTGCACGTCGGGCAGGCTCGGGGAATCCCTGTGGAGCACCCATGATCACCAATACTGCCCAGCCCCTCCATTCACCGTACCGTAGCCGTGCCGTGGTTCCGGTTCCTGCGCTGCAGGACAACTACATCTGGCGCATCGGCGCCGGTCCCGCCTTCGTGGTGGTCGACCCCGGCCAGGCGCAGCCGGTGCTGGACAGCCTGCAGGCCAGCGGCGGGTCGCTGGCTGCCATCCTTGTCACCCACCATCATCACGACCACGTCGACGGCATCCCCGAACTGGTGGCACGCTGGCCGTCGGCGCGTGTCATCGGGCCGGCCGACTGTGCGGCCAAGGGCGTGCGCGAGGCCGTGGGTCATGGCGATGTCGTCGAGATCCCCGAGGCGGGCCTGAGCCTTCAGGTCGTGGCCACCCCGGGCCACACCCAGGATCATCTCTCCTATTTCTGCCCGCAATTGCCCGAGCATCCGCACCCGGCGTTGTTTTGTGGCGACACATTGTTTCTGGCAGGTTGTGGCCGCGTCTTCGACGGCACGCTGGAGCAGCATTTCGATTCGCTGGGCCGGCTGAGCACCCTGCCCCATGACACCCAGGTCTACGCCGCCCACGAATACACCGTCACCAACCTGCACTTTGCCCGACAGGCCGAACCCGACAATGAACGGATAGCCCAACGCCTGCAAGACGCGCTGCTGCTGCGCGCCCAGGGGCAATCCACGCTGCCGGGGCAGCTGGACGAAGAGCTGGCCACCAACCCCTTCCTGCGCAGCCACCTGCCGGCGCTGGCACGCCACCTGCCCGGCAGCGCCCTGCCTGAAGGCGCCAGCGCCTTCGAGGTATTCGTGGCGCTGCGTCAGTGGCGCAATGGCTTCCGTCCCCCTGCCATCAACTGACGGACGGACAGCCACCCCTGAAGAAAGCCGAAGTCGGTTACTTTGGCCGACGGGTTACTGTGCTATCGTCAGAGCGCTCCCAATTCCAGTCTGCCTGCCGGTCTTCCGGCTCGGTCGCCTGGGTTGCACGCCCCGTCGGACGGCAACCCGTGTCGGCCGCCCCGACCCTTCCGGCGCAGCATCACAGGTACTGCCCGTGCGCGCTCATCGTTCCTCCCGTCAGCCCGGCTTTCCTTCCCCGCTTTCCCAGACGCCCGTGCGCCAGCCCCTGCGGCGCAGCCGGCTGGCACGGCTGCTGGCCCATGCCGGCGTGGTGCTGGGAGCCGGCTGGCTGGCCGCCTGCTCCAGCGTCTCGCCCGGCACCACGGCCCAGAACCCCCATGGCGCACAACTCAGGCATGGCGAGCCCGTCCTCGTGACCGAAAGCGATGCCGTGCGTCAGCTCAATGCCGCCAGCCAGGTTCAGGGCGACGACGGCGAGGTCATCGTCAGCAACGACCTCTGGGACCGCATCCGCGCCGGCTTCGCCATGCCGGAGCTGGATTCGCCCCTGGTGGCCCGCCACGAGCAGCACTACCTGTCCCGCCCCGACTACCTGCAGCGCATGTTCGGACGCGGCTCGTTCTACCTGCACCATATCGTCGAGGAAGTCGAGCGCCGGGGCATGCCCACCGAACTGGCACTGCTGCCCTTCGTGGAAAGCGCCATGAACCCCTCGGCGCTGTCCTCGGCCAAGGCAGCCGGCCTGTGGCAGTTCATTCCGGCCACCGGCAAACGCTACGACCTGAATCAGAACTGGTGGGTGGACAACCGTCGTGACGTGGTGCAGTCCACGCGGGCGGCGCTGGACTACCTCCAGAGCATCTACCAGATGAACGGGGACGACTGGTTCCTGGCACTGGCCTCGTACAACTGGGGTGAAGGCGCCGTGCGCAGGGCCGTGCGTGCCAACCAGGCCGCCGGCAAGCCAGCAGACTATGCGAACCTGCGCATGCCCAACGAGACCCGCAACTACGTGCCCAAGCTGCTGGCGCTCAAGCACATCGTGCTCAATGCCCGCCAGCTGGGCCTGCAGCTGCCCAACCTGCCCGACCAGCCCTACTTCGTCACCGTCGAGAAGATCCGACCCATCGACCTCAAGCTGGCAGCCCAGTTCGCCGGAATGACCGAAGCCGAGTTCCTGGCACTGAACCCAGCCCACAACCGGCCCGTCATCTCCGCCAGCCGCAACAACACCCTCAAGATCCCGGTCGATCGCATTGACCGCTTCAAGGCAGCCATGGCCGAGCACGCCGCCCAGAAGCGGCCCTTCGTCTCGTGGCAGCCGCACACGCTGCAGCCCGGCGAAAGCCTGGCCGAGATCGCCAGTCGCGGCGGCCTCACCGTGCCCGCCCTGCTGCGCGCCAACGGCATTTCCGCCGGCACGCACCTGCTGGCCGGCACGCGACTGCTGGTGCCCACGCACCGTGTCAGCGACGAGAACCTCGTCGAGCAGTTCGACGGCCCGCGCCTGTACCAGCAGGTGGATGCCGGACCGCTGGTTCACCGCGTACGTCGTGGCGAGACCGGCGCCTCCATCGCCCGCCGCTACGGCCTCACGCTGGCCGAACTGCGCGCCATGAACCGGCGTGTCTCCCCCCTCAAGCCGGGCATGACGCTGACGGTGCGCCGCAGCCAGAAACAGACCGTGCTGGTGGCCGAAGACGGGTCCCGCAAGGTGATCAGCCGCCAGGCCGCCGTGCCGGCCACAGCCACGGCCTCGTCGGGCAGCCATACCGCCATCCGGCTGGTGCATTACAGCCCGGCCCGTACCCAGACAGGCAGCAGCAACACGGCCGCCAGCCGCAGCACGGCCTCACGCCTGGACAGCCGCGTCACCCTGCGCTCCGACCGCAGCGCCACCCGCCACACCCTGCGTCAGAGTGGCAGGACCACCGTGGCCTTGGCTGATACCACCAGCCGCACCCGCAGCACTGCAACGGCCAGCACCAGTACACGCAGCACCACGGCCCGCAAGAGCGCCAGCACCGCGACGGCCACCAGCAAGCGGCTGAAGGCAGCCTCCGCCAGCTCAGCCACCAACCGTGGCAGCGCCTCCGGCCGCACAGCCAGCACCAAGGCTGCCTCAGCCAAGTCTGCCAGCAGCCGCAAGGCGGTGAACAGCAGCAACACCAGGGTCAGCAGCCGCAGCACGGCCACCCGCACCAAGGCAGGCAGCTCGCGCCCCCGAGCCAGCCACAAGGTGGCCGACGCCCGCTGAACAAAAAAGCGCTCACATGGAGCGCTTTTTTGTTAGGGCTTTCGCCCTAGCGAATCTTCCCCGGAAGGGACGCGATCGCCCCTTCGGGAAATGCCTGGACAGGGCCTTTTGCCCTGCCCCGGCCGGCATCACGCCGGCAGACCCAGCGACACGCCCAGCGACGTCGCCACATCCAGCAGCGAATGGTTTTCCGGCACGTTGCGGGTGCGGTTGGCCACGTCCTCGATGGGCACGCTGGCACACTCGTCGCCCTTCAGCACCACCATGCGACCGAACTCGCCATTGGCCACCATCTTGGCGGCATACCAGCCAAAGCGCGTGGCCAGCACGCGATCGAACGGTGTGGGGGTGCCACCGCGCTGCACGTGGCCCAGCTGCGTGGTACGCACTTCGCTTTCCAGGTGCTGCTCGAGCTGCTGGCGCAGCACGTTGCCCACACCCCCCAGCCGGATCGGGTCCGGGCTGTTTTCCAGATGCTTGGCAACCACCATGCCACCGTCGATGGGACGTGCGCCCTCGGCGATGCAGATCAGCGTGTAGCCCTGCTTCTTCTCGCGCTCCTTGCAGACGCGGATGACCTCGTTCAGGTCATAGGGCTTCTCGGGGATCAGGATGACGTCGGCACCACCGGCCAGGCCGCCTTCCAGCGCGATCCAGCCCGCATAGCGGCCCATCGTCTCCAGCACCATCACCCGGCCATGACTGCGGGCCGTGGTTTCCAGCCGTGCCAGCGCCTCGGCCACGATGGCCACCGCACTGTCGAAGCCGAAGGTGCGCTCGGTGTGCATCAGGTCGTTGTCGATGGTCTTGGGAACGCCCACCACCGGCAGACCCAGCGGCGTGAAACGGTTGGCGATGCTCATCGTGCCGTCGCCACCGATGGCCACCAGCGCATCCAGCCCCAGCTCACGGACATACTCCATCACCTTGTCCGAGACATCCACACCGTTACAGGAGAACGGATTGGCGAAGTTGTGGGTGCCCAGAATGGTGCCGCCCTGGTTCAGGATGCCGGCCACCGCCTCGCTGTCGAGCGGACGCGAACGACGCTCGATCATGCCCATGAAGCCCCGTTCGATGCCGGTGACACGGGCGCCGACGGTCTTGATGAGCGAATTGGTCACCCCACGGATCACCGCATTCAGACCCGGGCAGTCGCCGCCGCCGGTCAGGATACCGACATGAAGAGAAGAACTGGACATTGAATTTCCTCAGAGTGTTGAGATGCAGTCCTAGCGTACCGTCACGCCCGCCGGCTGTCGAGGCGGCCGACTTTGAAAAAACATCTTTCATTCACCAGAAAAATGAACCCTGTCAGCTTCGCGGATACCAGATAGCACCCTCATGGACGGATGAATGCCCGACATCCCCTGCTCACCGCACCAGCATGACACCGGGCAGGAAGTAACATTGGCATTGGCAAACGCAACCGAGAGATATTCGAAGAGCCCTTCGCCATGCTGCACCCGCTGTTCCTCCGTCCCCCGGCGGCTCACTGCCCCATTCCGCTGCGCCACACCCTGCGGGTCGCCACCTCGACACTGCTCGGTCTGGCGCTGCTGGTCACCACTCCCCTGGCCCGTACCGTCGAGGCCAACCCGGCCATCACCATCGGCACCGGGGGCGCCACCGGCATCTACTACGCCACCGGCGGTGCCATCTGCCACCTCATCAACAAGGAACGCGAGCGCTTCAGAAAGCGCTGCGCCGTCGAGACCACCAATGCTTCGGTCTCCAACATCCAGGGGCTCAAGGACGGCAGGCTCACCCTGGGCCTGGTGCAGTCCGACGTGCAGTACGACGCCCGCAAGGGCCTGGGTCCGTTCCGCAAGGCCGGTCCCGACGGCAAGCTGCGTGCCGTGCTCTCCCTCTATCCCGAACCGCTCACCCTCGTTGCCCGCCAGGGCATCGAAGCCCACGGCATCGAGGACTTCCGCCAGCACCCCTTCAGCATTGGCAACCCCGGCTCGGGCACCCGCAGTGCCATGGACACGCTGATGGCGGCCTATCGCCTCAAGAGCAGCCACTTCTCGAACGTCTTCGAACTCAAGGCCGATGAACACGGCGCCGCCCTGTGCGATGGCCGCATCGACGGCTTCGTCTTCGTGGCCGGCCACCCCAGCGCCAACCTGCAGGACGTCACCGCCACCTGCGCCGCACGCCTGGTGCCGCTGCAGGGCCCGGTCATCGACCGGCTGGTGGAAGAAAAGCCCTATTACGCCAAGGTTGAAATTCCGGCCAACACCTATCCCGGCAACCCGGATCCCACCCCCACTTTCGGCGCGCTGGCCACCCTGGTCTCCAGCAGCGACGTGCCGGACGACACCGTCTACGCCGTGGTCAAGTCCATCTTCGAGCACTTCGACGAATTCAGGAAGCTCCACCCCGCCCTGGCCCACCTGGAGCCCGAGCAGATGGTCCATCAGGGTCTGACCATGCCGCTGCACGCGGGCGCCCTGCGCTACTACCGGGAACGCGGCTGGGTGCAGTAGGGCCGTCAACCGCCTGCCGGATGAGGCGCCTAGTGCGCCTCGATCCGCGTTCCGTCCACGATGCGCTCGTCGGGCTGCACAATCACCGCATCGCCCTCGGCCAGCCCTTCCAGCACCTGCACGTGGGTGGCTGACCGCAGGCCCGTGCGCACCGGCGTGAGACGCGCACGGCCATCCACCACACGATACAGGGCATAGTTCCCGGGCTTGCCGCGATCGTCCAGGAACAGACTGCTGGCCGGCACCTGCAGCACACGATCCTCGTGTCGCAACAGGAACTCCAGCTCTACCCGGTAGGCATCGCCCAGCGCCGCCCATTCACTGCGCGGGCTGTCGAAATCCAGAATCACCCGCGTGCGCTGCTCCTCCACCCCCAGCGCCGACACCTTGGTGAAGCCCCCGGGCTCCACACGACGGACATGCGCCTGCAGCGTACCCGCACCGCCCCAGTGCAACAGCCGCACCGGCGTGCCCGGGCGCAGCTGCACCGCATCCGCCGACAGCACCTCGTGCACATAGAGCTTTACCTGGCGCTTGCCTTGCAAAGCCGTGTAAGTGGTGAGCGAAATGTTGAGTGCATAGCCCACGCCGGCCGCCTCAACCACAGCCAAAGCGGGGGTGAGCTCGGCCAATTCTCCTTTGATGTATTCAATCATTATTTCTTCTTTTTCGTTTCTACTCTTTTAAAACGGGCGCCCAACCGATTTATTGCCAGCGCTCTTGTGATGCAAAATTATAGGTTTCTATCGAATATGCGGCGGCAAAACAAGGTTAAATAACAATAATTCCCGCCGCGCATGCGCCACGCTTATGGGCTAAAACACTATCTTTGCGCCCAACATTCAAATTGTATTGAGGAAATGATGCAGAAAAAAACATTCGCAAAAGGCCTGTTCACGGCCTGCACAACGCTGGCCATGGTAGCTATCATGATGAGCGCCA
>ERZ773070.2232-NODE-2232-length-11141-cov-3.506044_pt1 | contig 11141 bp, 9 predicted proteins | sample MGYA00580618_ERZ773070 | MGnify/ENA primary metagenome ERZ773070 (study PRJEB29015, sample SAMEA2738023) | human oral metagenome | biome: human oral; feature: human-associated habitat; material: dental | place: China | collected 2019 ...
AACGCTACGACCACAGAGTGGCCTGGATCGCTCCACCGCGCACTCCTGGAACACGCCGGTCAGGGACGGGATCTGGCTCCCCGATCACAGATGCAGGCGGCCCCGGGCGGCCCGGCCGAACCCCTCGTTCATCAAACACGATCAGCCCAGCATCTTGCGCAGCTCCTGCAACACCGCGTGCTGGCTCCCCGAGTCCTCGGCGAAGTCGTCGTTCAGGGATACCGATGTGCATGATCTTCAGCTTGTCGAGTTCGACGTGCCGGGTCGCCTCCTCATGGAAGGCAGCGACGATCACGTCGACTATCTCCTCCACGTCCAGTTCCGAGGTGTTCACTTCCGTCGCCCAGGAACCACCCCGGCCGTTGGGCAGGTCCTTGACGGAGGTGTCGAGACCACCGGAGGACACGAGTCCGGCCCGTTCCCCCACTGGAAGCGAAGTCAAGACCTTGGACATGTTTCCTCCTCGAAAAGCAGCGCACGGAGGTTTTCAAACAGAACCCGCCCCGTATTTCTTGGGTTGGTCCTGTCCGTCAGTACTTCCTGGAGCCCACGAGAGGGAGGCTGGGATGAGTTCTGGATGGAGCGAATATGTGGTCGAATCGGCGGAGGCCAAGGAGCGGCGCCTGCTGGCCGCGGCAATTGCCCGGCGTGACGGCCTGCTGTCAGATCTGGCGGGCATCACCGGTGAGCTGCGCTCCCTGGGTCTTCCGGCCATCGCGGATTTCGGTCCCGCCCCCGGCACGTCGGAGGAGGTCGAGGCCCAGTGCGGGGAGCTTCAACGCCTGATCTCCGAGGCCCGCTCCGGGATCGAGAAAGAACTTGCCCGGCGGCAGCAGGACACCGCCAGACGCCAACTGGCCGAAGCGATTTCCGGGTTCACGGTCTCCCCGGAGATCGCCGCGGCCCTGGCCGAGAAAACCAGCACCAGGAATGCGGAACGGCAAACCGGACCGCGACCCACCGAACTCGCAGACCTCGCCCGCGATGTCGTCGAGCGTCAGCTCGTCGCCGACCCCGCCGTCTCCGAACAGGCAGCGGAGGCACTGACCGCTTCCCCGGAGCGTTCGAGGATGCTGCTGCGGCTCCTCCGCGACGAGGTGGACAGCCGCAACGCCCGCCACCGGGAAGCCCTGCGGGCGGCCGAACAGCAGCGAACCGCCGCGCTGGAATCCGAGGCCGAAACGGCCGCCCGGTGCGCCGAGGAGGGTTTCGTCGCCGACGCCGTGCGCGCCAGCCTCCAAGCAATCGGCTACCAACCCACTCCGCTCCTGGCCGAAGGGGCAGAAGACGCCCTCATCGTGACCCACGCCGCGTTCCCCCAGCACGCAGTAATGGCCCGGACCCGCACGGGCCGCATCGAACTGGACGCCCTGCGCATCGCAGGCCCGGCGGACACCGCCGCCGACACCCAGGCGGAAAAGGCTCTCTGCGACGCCCTGGCGGCGTTCCGCGCCGAGCTGGAGAAACGCGGCATCCGCCAGAACCGGGTAAGCCATCTCCCCGCGGGGCTGCGGCCGCTCGCGCACCGGCAGGTCACCCGCAGGGCCACTGAGCAGCGTCGCACCACCGAGCAGGAGCAGCGGCGATGACCGCCCCGGCAGCACCTCGGGAGGAGCAACCCGAATCCCTCCCCACCTGGCTTCGCGAGGTGGATGTCGCTCTGCCCTCCTACCCGCACATCGTGTTGACGGGGGACACCACCGACCTCCATCTGCTGCCCCTGGGTCATCTCGAAACCCGGCAGGCACTGTGCCACGTCCTGACCGCCGCAGGATTCCCCGCGGTGGCGGCCTTCGATCCCGTGGACGGGCTGAGCCCCCTCTTCGGCGACCTGCACCCCCTGCAGGAGGCCACCGCCCGGGGTCTCAACGTCACGGCTCCCGTGCAACCGCCGAACGGGAACATCGACGCCGCAGCCGGGCAGCTCCGTGCCGTGCTGGCAGCGATGATCGCCCCGGAACCCCCGTGCGCGCTCCTGATCTCCGGGGCGGCCAGGCTGGCACCGGGAGGAAACGTCCAGGACGGCAACCTCCACTCGGTGATGGTGATGGCCGAGGCGCACGCCTCCCGAGTGGCCCCGCAAAGGTTGAACGGCCCCCACAGGGCGCTCCTGTACCCCACCGTGTTCTGGCTGCTGGACCAGCCCAACGACCTGCCCGCCTGGTTCGTCCGGCGACCCGAGGTGCGCACCATCTCGGTGCCCCACACCACCGCCGCGCAGCTGGAGGATTTCGCCCGGCGGATCCTCACCCCGATGCCCGCCCTGCAGGAACTCACACCGCCGCAGCGCCAGGAGGTGTTCCAACGATTCGCCGACGCCGCCGGCGGACTGAGCCTGCGATCCATCCCGCTGATCACCCGAGTGGCCCTGGACCAGGGCATTCCCTTCACCCGGATCGAGGACGCGGTGCGACTGTTCCGGGTCGGCATCCCCGACAACCCGTGGCACGCCCCCGGCCTGCGGGAAAAGATCCGCTGGGCGGCGGGTGAGGTCCCGGACCCGAGTGGTGTGCGTGAGCCCCTGGAACGCCAAGTACTGGGACAGCAGGCCGCCATCCGCAAGGCCCTCGACGTCCTCATCCGATCCACCACCGGCCTGACGGGGGCGCAGGTGCGCCGCCCGGGAACCCGGCCGCAGGGGGTGTTGTTCTTCGCGGGACCGACGGGGGTGGGCAAGACCGAACTGGCCAAGGCCCTGGCGGCGCTGGTGTTCGGCGAGGGCGACACCTTCATCCGCTTCGACATGTCCGAGTTCTCCTCGGAGGCCTCCGAGGCGCGGCTCATCGGGTCGCCGCCCGGTTACATCGGTTCCGACGCGGGCGGTGAACTCACCAACGCCATCCAGCAGCGTCCCTTCACCGTCGTCCTGTTCGACGAGATCGAGAAAGCCCATCCCCGGATCCTCGACAAGTTCCTGCAGATCCTGGAGGACGGCCGCCTGACCTCGGGCACTGGTTCCACCGTCCACTTCGGTGAAACCCTGATCATCTTCACGTCGAACCTGGGGGTGTATCACCGGGATCCGTCGACCGACCAGATGGAGTGCCTGGTTCCACGCGAACCACGGCTGCCCTACCGCGACTTCGAGCGCCGTATCGTGGATTCCGTCCGCCAGCACTTCACCACCCACCTGGGCAGGCCGGAGATCCTGAACCGCATCGGTGAGAACAACATCGTGGTCTTCGAGTACATCTCTGACAAGGTCAGCGACCAGCTGGTGGACAAGTTCCTCGGCAACGTCACCCGCAACGTCGCCGAACAGACCGGGGTTCGCCTGGTCGTCTCCGACGACGTGCTGACCGTCCTGAAGACGAACGCCCACCGCGGCCTGGATTTCGGGGGCCGCGGGGTTTCAACGGCGGTGGAGACCATGTTCGTCAATCCGCTGGGGCGCCACTTGATCTGCCTGCCCGCCGGGATCACCGAGTTGCGGATCACCGCCATCAACCAGGCAGACGACGGCCACTGGCAGCTGGAGACCACGTGTTGATCTCGCGCCTGGCCCACCCGGTGCGGAACCTGGGTTTCGGCACCCGCGCCGGAATCTGGACGCAGGGCTGCACGCTGAGATGCGCGGGCTGCATGTCGCGCGACACCTGGGGGTTCCGCGCGGACCGGGAACTGCCCGTCGAGGAGATCGGCGCCTGGTTGTTGGCCCTGCCCGGGGAACTCGACGGCGTGACCGTCAGCGGCGGCGAACCCACCGAGCAGCCCGAACTCCCGGGGCTTCTGGCAATGCTGCGTTGCCTCGGGAAGGCCCGCAGGGAGGACTGGGACCTGCTTGTCTTCACGGGACTCGAGGAGGATGTAGCCGCCCGGGAGCATCCTTGGCTCGGTGAGCTGGCGGACATCGTGGTGGCGGGCCCCTTCGTGCAGGAACTGGCCGGGGACCACTGGCTGCGTGGCTCCGGCAACCAGGTGCTGCTGCGACACACCCCCCTGGCCGGGGAACGCTACCCGGGTCCCCCACGTGAACGTCCCGGCCTGGATTTCGCCGTCGCCGATGGGCAGCTGTGGTTGACAGGAATCCCGCGCCCGGGGGAACTTGAAGATCTTCACGATCACCTGTCGGCCGAAGGGATCCATCTCAGGCAGACATCGTGGAAAGGAAACCGGCATGGCACAGACCTGCCCCAGCTGCGGGGCGACCTACCAGGACGACAGGGGTCTCTGCCCCAACGACCTCACCCTGATGGTCACCCACGAACCGAACCGGGTGCCGATGACAGAACCGGCACCGGAGGTCTCGGCGACTCCTGATGCCGTCCGCACCATCCCGGTACGCCAGTGCCGGATCCGGCTGGCCGGCGTCGAACAACCCGTTCCCCACGCCCCCGGGGTATTGCTCGGCAGGGCGCTGCATTCCCCGTTCGGCGCCACCCTGGAAGGGATCGGGTGGACCAACATCGGCACCCAGCACTGCGTGCTGCACTCGACCGATGCGGGAGAGGTCGAGGTGATGGACCTGGATTCCCGCAACGGAACCTTCGTCAACGAGATCCGGATCCCGCCCAACACCCCCCGGGTGCTGCGACCCGGGGATCAGCTGCGACTGGCCATGAACCGGAAGGTGGAACTGTTGTGGGACTGAAACTGAAGGTAGGCGTGGCGACGGACAAGGGGCTGGTCCGCGAACGCAACGAGGACGCGGCGGCAGTGGACGGTTGGGTCCTCCAGCACGACACCGGCGCACCCACCGAACTGGTGCTGGACGGCTCCGGGGCGCACCGGCTGGCGGTGTGTGACGGGATGGGCGGACACTTGGGTGGGGCGACGGCATCGCTGATGGCGGCGCAGGAGCTGACTCGGATCGACGGGCCGGAGGTCCCCGACCACATCAACCAGGTCTCGGCGCGTCTCGTCGCTGCCGGCCGCGAAGACCCCGCCCTGTTCGGGATGGGCACCACCGCAGTGCTGCTGGAAACCTCCCCCGACGGCCGGGGTTCGGTGTTCCACGTCGGGGATTCCCGGGCCTATCTGGCCGATCCGGAACTGATCCGTCTGACCTCGGACGACCGCAGCAGCGCCCACCTGCCTCTGCTCACCCAAGCCCTGGGGGGCAACGATCCGCGGCCCCTTGATGTCCACCGCTACGGTCTGTCCCTTCACACCGGTCAACGCCTGCTGCTCTGCAGCGACGGCCTGGTGGACATGGTCTCCGACGGGGAGATCGAAACCATCCTGGCCAGGCCGGATGCGCCAGCCGCCCTGGTCGGGGCCGCGAAACGCGCCGGGGGCCAGGACAACGTGACGGTCATGGTGGTGGAGGTGCTGGACTCCCCTGTCGAACGGATCAGTCCCGACGACCTCCACCTTTGAGCCCGCGGCCCTCAGGCGTCGGATTTCTTCCTGGTGAACGCCCAGCGGATGTAGAGGGAAGCCACGTAGAGCAGCAGCGCGAGGATAGCCAGTCCGCCCGGGGAGAACACCCCGCCCGGGGAGAACCATCCGTTCGGGGAATAAGAGCCGAAGGTGTTCTCGGGGCAGATGAACCCGACGGAGCAGGACACCATCTGAGCGGCCCAGAAGGCATTCTGGACCGGGTAGTACCACTGGCCGACGGCGTGCAGCACAGCGGCCAACGTCATGATCGCCGCCGGCACCCCGGTTCTGTAGCCCTTCACGCGAAGCGCGGGCCAGACCAGAATGATCATGGCCGCCACCACCAGCGCCCACCACGCGACGGTGCTGAGCCACACCTGCCAGGATCCCTCCCAGCTTGCGAAGAGAGCGGCCGCGGCAAACACGATGAGAGACGGGCAGACCACCGTGAAGACCATCATCTCGCGTTTTTCCTTGAGGCCGTCCGGAGCCGGTTCGCTGCCGCGGCGGGTGTACATGATGACGGCGGCATAGCCTGCGGTCGCGATCAGGCCGGCGGCAGCGGGCCATTCACGGGGGTGGTCGCTCAGGAGCGTCAGACCCATGGCCTGGAGCGGGGATTGGCCACTCCAGGACGTGTACATCCACGGCGAGCCCGCGACACCCAGGATCATGAAGGCGAACTGGAGAACGCTCACCGCGCCGGGCGCGAACCCGGCGCGCCCGGCGGCGGGCGCACACCCGAGCAGCGTGACGAGCAGCGCCACCAGGTAGGTCAGCCCGGAGCGCCAGAAATCCGGTTCCCCCAGGAGGTACTCCTGAAACGAATTCCCCAGTTGCAGCGCGTACCACAACTGCCACAGCCCGGCGATGCCGAGGAACGGCATGATCAGCGCCTTGAGGTTCGGGCCGCGACGCTGCCGTCGCCGTTGCAGCTCCGCCTCACGTTCCTCGGCCTCCCTGCGTCGCTTCTCCTCCGCCGCGGCCTCCTCCTCGCGTCGCTTTTTCTCCTCCTCAGCGGCTTTCCGGGCCTTGATCTCGGCCGCCTGCCTCTCGGCTTCCGGGAGCGAGGCGAGGAGCGCCAGGCCACGGCCGACGGTGGCCGGCTTCTCGAACAGATCGTTGAACCACGAAACCTCCCGGAGCGCGGGTTCGTTCCTAACGGCCCGTTTCACCCTGGGTTGCAGCCCGGCGACCGCTTCCTGACTGAACGTGGCCTGCCAGGAATGGACCAGGCAGATCTCCTCCGCCTTACCGGCGTAGGGGACGGCGGACGGCAGGGCGTCCGTGGTTTCCTTCAGGGTTGTCCTCCACTGGTGGTCGAGGCTGGTGAGCACCGTGTTGTTCGTGATCTCTCCGAAATGCCGGAGCACGTTGCGCTGCTGGAACTCCGCCAGGAGGGCCGCCTGGCCCGCGGCCCTGGTGAGCCCGGCCTCGCTGGTCAGGTCAATGCCACGGAACACGGCCCGCCCGTCACCGACGAGAGCCGTCGCCAGCAGGGCGGCGGTCAGTTCCGCCCTCATCACCGGGGAACCGGCGGCGATCCGTTCCACCAGGGGAGCCGCGTTCGTGCCCGTCACCCAGGCGACCAGTTCCTGCAGCCGCACTCCTTGGCCGATCTCGGCCCAGTTGTTGCTGCGCCGGATCGCCTCGCCCAGTGGCTTCTCCTCGTGGAAGATTTCACCGTCGAAGGAGAATCCGACCCGTCTGCCCTTGGGGTGGTCCGTGCCGCGTTTGACCTCCGGATCCCCACCGGTAAGCCATTCCTTCACCTGCGCATAACCCCATCGGTGCCTGAGGGACCGGGTCAGTAGGCCCTCCGTGAGGTTGCGGATGCGTTTGTCCCCGAGGTCATCCAGGTGGTCCAGCGGAACTTCTTCGGTGGACAGGAAGTCACGCAGGCGTTCCCGGGAGCGGCAATCCTCCGGCAAGCCATCAAACGGGTGATACCCGGCCGCGAGCTCGGCGACGATGATCCCGAGCGCCCACCAGTCGCTTTCGAGCCGCGACGACGAGGCTCCCTCCGGCGGCTGGTACAGGTGGGTGCCCTGACCGAGACTGGTGATCCGGTCTCGGCCCTCCATGTCACGGGCGAGCCCGAAGTCGGTGAGCACAAGGTCGAGGGGTTCCCTGGAGCGGACCAGGATGTTCTGCGGTTTCACGTCGCCGTGGTACATCGGATGCATGGATTCGATGGCTTCCGACACCTCCCGGACCACCTCGTGGAGCATCTCGGATGACATCGGTTCGCCCCCGGCCAGGGTTTCGAGGGTTCCGAGGGAGCACAGTTCCATGACCTCGATGTGGAGCCCGTTCTCCTCACGTCGCTCGTAGAGGTCGACGGTGTGTTCGTGACGGAAGTGCTGTTTGTGTTTCTCGTCGCCGATCTCGAAGGCGTAGTGCGGGACGACGTGGTAGATCTTGATGGCCACCTCCCGGTCGTGGCGCCGGTCCAGGGCGCGGTAGACGGTGGCCTCGCCACCCCCGCCGAGACGTTCCAGCAGCTCGTAGTCGAGGGCCATGCCGGGCTGGAGCCTGTGATCGACCCGGCTCGTCGGGGCTGTCATCCCCGGATCCAGGGTGGTTCTCGCAGGACCTCCGGGCACCGGGTCCAGGGTTGTGGAACGCGGCTCCGCTTGAGCGCCGGGATCCAGGGTGGTGCGGCCCGGTTCCCCAGGCACGTCGAGGGTGGTTCTCACCGGATCCTGTTCGCTCATCCTTCGCTCCTGACCTGGTTTCTAGCTCTTCTTTCGGAAATGACGGACAGCAGCGGGCGCGACCACCCCGGGGCCGGGAGGGACCCCGGGGCTTTACCCGGTTTTGCAGCACTCAACCCGGTTTCAAGCCCTGTGAGGGGATTTTTCGAGTTGAGTGCTGCGCAACCGCGCATCCGGGCATCAGCTGCCGCTGTTTCCTGGTCCCCTCTCCGCGCGTTCCTCCAGCCAGCGCGTCAGGAAATCCGAGGTCGCGGCCTCGCGCGACCTGCCCGGGCCCCCGGGCAGACTGTCGGCGGCCCGCACCAGCGACTCGTAGGTGAGCTGCTCGGCGCCCGCGTCCTTGAGCCCGAACCGCTCCCGGGTCAGCTGCTCGACGCTCCGCCTCAGCCTCGAGACACCCCCCGCGACCTTCCGCTGGTTGTGGTCGACGACGAGTGTGAACGGGTCGGTGAAACCGTCGCCGACGTTGAGGCTCACCGCCGCCGTGAGCCGTTCCAGCCGGGTCAGCGACGTACCGGGCCACCGGCCGAGCCGCGCCAGGGCCGCGTCGGCCTCCCGGATACCAGTGCGGAACACGACGACGTTGTTCGTCGAGGCCAGCACCGCCTCCCGCAGCGACCCGGTCAGCTGCTGCAGGTTCTGGTGTGCCACGACCACGCCGACGCCGTACTTGCGGGCCTGCGTCAGGATGCGGGACAGCAGCCCGGAGGCGAACAGGTGGGCCTCGTCGACAATCAGGAGGTGCGGCTGGTCGCGTCGCCGCCGTTTCGACAGCGCCTCCCAGTGCTTGGCCAGCCACATCTCGCCCAGCAGCTGGGCCGACAGGTCGCCGAGGGTGGTGGAGGCCAGGTCGATGAGCAGCCGGGAACGGTCGTCGAGAACCTCGACCACGTCGACGGCGTCCCTTCCGCTGGCGAGGATCCCGCGCATCTGCGACGACCCGACCAGCCTCTGGAACTTCGAGACCACCCAAGTCACCGACTCCCCGTACTCCTCGGGGCGGCGGCTGTGGAGGGAGTGAAGTTCCCGCGACACCTTGGGGTCGGCCCGGTCCAGTTTCCGGGCCAGCTCCGCCAAGCGCCTCTGATCAGTGGCCATGTCGGGGATCAACGCCAAGTTGGCGCGTCTCCCGATCAGGGCCCGCTGCGCGTCCAGCAGCACCCCCAGCCAGCGTTCCCAAACCGGCCCGAGGAAACCGTGGTTGCCGGGGTCGTGAAGTTCCCGGAACACCTGAACCATGGTGTCCTGCATCAACTCCGGGTTGGGACCGGCCAGCGGGTTCAGAGGCACGGGACGCTCCTCGTCGCCGCTGCGGACCGCCAGGAAACGTCCGCCGCGCTCCTCCGGGGTTTCGGCGAGGATGCGGTCTACGAGTTGACCGTGGGGGTCAAGGACGGTCAACCCCATCCCCGCTCGGCATGCCTCCTGCACCAAGGCCGCCAGCAGCGACGACTTGCCGGTGCCCGTCGCCCCGACCAGCTGGGTGTGGAGGAGCAGGTCGTCCGGACCGATGCGCACGTCGCGGCACATTCCCGTGTTCGAGACGGCCCGACCGAGCCGCAACCCCTCCCGGCAGTCCCCGTCGTCGACCGGGACCGGCCTGGGAGACGGGTAGGTGACGGCGACACCGCACACCTCCTGCGCGTGCCCGGCGGCGGGCACCACCGTCAGGCACTGTGCCGCACCGAACGGCAGCGCCCCATGCTGGAGGGTCTCCGTCTCCCCCGCCCACACCCGGGCGTCAGCGACCAGCGGACGCACCGCCAGCCCGCATCCGCGCCCCAGCAGGGCGGCCCGGAGCCTCGGCGCCAGCGCCCCGTCGTGCCCGACGAGCAGGCGCGCCGCCACGGGCTGTCCCTGATATGCCGCGAAGACCTGCGGGTCGGCCGCGAAGGTCGCGTACCGCAACTCGTGGGCGGCCATCTGGGCGGCCATGTCGTTGACGGGGGCCAGGTGTAGCCGCACCTCGGCGTCCCGGCCGCGCAGGGCCAGCAACACATCCAGCCCGTCGGTGAGGACCGCGCAGGGCCAGACCTCCTGGGGCGGTGTGGTGCCCGCATCGGGGACGGGGTCGAGTTCCTGCCACGGGTTGACCGAGGCCACCCGGACCGCGGGCAACACCTCCGAGAACCGGCCCCAGGACCGCTCCTGCGGGACCTCGCCGGGAACAAGTTCCGCGACGTCCTGCCACACCCACTCCGTCACGTCCTCCTCCGATGCGCCGCGGGAAAGAAAGTGGATCTCGACGGTGCCGTCGCTCCCGGAACGCAGCCGCAACCCGGCGTAGCCGCCCTCGAGTCCCGCCACCAGGTGCAGCAGCCGGTCGCCCGCCCGTCGCGCCAGGGCCGCGGGTTCCGCATGTCGCAGCAGCTTCCGGACCGTCCACGACCTCTCACACTCATCCATCTCGCCTCTCCTTCTCCTCGAAACCTTTTTCCCCGCGGCGACGGGATCAGGCGGGAATGGCCCGCCGTAGTTCCTCCCGGATCTCGACGATGCCGAGGTCGACCAGGAAACTGCAGTCCAGGACCTGCATGTCTCAGCGTCCCTTTCCCGTTCCGCCACAGCGACCGCAGGTCACGTAGCGTTTCCCGTCGTAGTTCTTGCCGGTTCCGTTGCAGTTGGTGCAGCGCGCCCAGCCGGTGTAGCCCTTCCCTGCGCACCCGTCGCAGGTCACGTACTTTTTGAGGGTCGTGGAGTAGCTCTTGCCTTTTCCCGCGCAGTAGCGACACCTTCCCATTTCTCCTCCTCAGGGGGCTCGGAATTTTCCTTTCACCCCCGTATAGGCAGGAGAGCGCCGCACTTCAGGGTTTTCGCCAAAAATCTGGAAACGGACGACCTCCCGCCCGTCATCCGCCAGCCTTCCGGACGAACGCCAGCGCTACAGCGCAAGCACACGACCACAAGACAAGCGAACCAAGAAAAGGCGAACCGCCCGGCTATCGCGACGCCAGGAGTTCCGCCAGGAAGGGATGCTCCGGGTCATGTTCATCGCCGGGCACCGGGGTGAAGGAGTTGGCAAGGCGACGGCGTTCCGCCACCTGGTGCAGAAACTCCTCCGGGATGGTGGGTTTCTGTTTCTCTTCCTCGTCCAGTAGGCCG
>ERZ773070.2237-NODE-2237-length-11127-cov-6.453486_pt1 | contig 11127 bp, 9 predicted proteins | sample MGYA00580618_ERZ773070 | MGnify/ENA primary metagenome ERZ773070 (study PRJEB29015, sample SAMEA2738023) | human oral metagenome | biome: human oral; feature: human-associated habitat; material: dental | place: China | collected 2019 ...
CGCGCACACAAGCGCGGCCCCCCCACACACACCCACACACACGCGCGCGAACACGCGCAACAACGCGCACACGCGAACACGCAACAACGCGAAGAACACCGCAACACCACCACGCGCCACACAACCACACAAAACCAGCTTCCCAGCACACGGAGGCTAGTATGGGCATAGGCAATCACAGGCGTCCCCACAGGGACCCACGTCGAACAACAGCACCACCGTGCGGAAATAGAGGTAGACGCCATGGCAGACGAGACACGAGGACGCGACGAGAACGGTCGTGGCGGGTACCAACGGCGGCAGCCGGGTTGGCGAGATCGCTCCGAAGGTGGTCATCGGCAACGGGACGACCGGGGTCGGGGCCCGGGGTCGTACAGCGGCAAGGAGGACCGCTACCAGCGCGGTGAGTACAGGCAGAACGGTGAAGACTACGGTCGCGGCGACGATGACCGGGGCGGTGATCGCTACCAACGGGGCCGTGGCGGATACCGGGGCCAAGGCGGCTACCAGAGCGGGCAGCGCCAGGACCGTGGTTACCGGCGCGACGACCGTGACGGCTACCGCTCCGGAGGGGACCGCCGTCAGCGCGACGATCGTTTCCAGCGCGACGGGCGGGGTGAGCGCCGCTACGACAACGCGGACCGCGGTCGTGGATTCCGCCGGGACGACCGGGACGGGCGCGGCTACGACCGCGGGCGCGACGACCAGCGCGGACCCAAGCGCTTCGACCGCGACGGCTACCGCTCCGGAGGGGACCGCCGTCAGCGCGACGACCGCAGCGACCAGGGTTATTCCAGCACGAGCGAGTTCGCTTCCCGGGACGGCGGACCGGCGATCCCCGCGGGCGTGTCCCCCGAGGAGCTCGACCCCCAGGCGCTGGTCGCGCTGGAGACGCTGTCCGGGCCGAACCGCGATATCGTCGCCCGTCATCTGGTGATGGCCGGACAACTCATCGACCTGGATCCGCAGGAGGCGTACAAGCACGCCCAGGCCGCTGTGGCGCGCGCTGGTCGCGTCGACGTGGTCCGGGAGGCAGCGGCCCTGACGGCCTACGCCTCGGGGCGCTACGAGGAGGCGCTGCGGGAGGTGCGCGCTGTGCGCCGCATGCGCGGGGACGACTCGCTGCGCGCCGTTGAAGCGGACTCCGAGAGGGGGCTCGGCCACCCCGAGAAGGCGGTCGAGATCGTCGATGCGGCCAGCACCGTCGGCATGGAGCTCTCCGAGCAGGTCGAGCTGGTCCTCGTCTCCTCGGGCGCGCGCGCCGACCTGGGCCAGTCCGACGTCGGCCTCGTGATCGTCGATGACGCCCTGGCCCGCCTCGGTGACGGCGCCGACGAGACGCTGGTGCGCCGTCTCATGGAGGTCAAGGCGGACCGCCTGCGCGAACTCGGGCGCGACGACGAGGCGGACGAGACCCTGGCCGCCATGCCCGAGGAGATCGAAGCCCCCGACATCGTCGACGTGTCGCTCTACCAGGACGCCGACGTGGACTCCAAACGGTCCCCGCTGCGCGGCACCGAGGCCCCCCTGGCCGACCTCTACGACGTGGCCCTGCTGGACCTGGACGGCACGGCGTGGGCAGGCGACCAGACCATCGACCACGCCGCTGACGCGGTCCTGGCCTCGCGCGAGCGCGGCATGAAGAGCGCTTTCGTCACCAACAACGCGATGCGCACGCCCCAGCAGGTGGCTGACAAGCTCAACGCCATGGGCTTCGAAGCGACTCCCGACATGGTCATGACCTCCGCTATGGACGCCGCCGCGAATATGGCGGAGGAGCTCGAGGAGGGCGCCAAGGTCTTCATGATCGGCGGTGAGGGACTGCGCCAGGCACTTGCGGAGAACGGCTTCACCGTGGTCGCGAGCGCCGACGACGAGCCCGTCGCAGTCGTGCAGGGCCTGGACAAGCAGGTCGACTGGAGCACCCTGAGCGAGGGGGCGTTCGCGATCCAGCGCGGTGCCGCATACTACGCCACGAACCTCGACGCCACATTGCCCGAGGAACGGGGCCAGGCCCTGGGGAACGGCGCCCTCGTGCGCGCCATCCGGCACGCCACCGGCAAGCGCCCCGTCGCGGCGGGCAAACCGGAGGCGAGCATCTACCAGCGCGGCGCCCGCCGGGTCGGGGGCGAGCGCCCCCTCGCCGTCGGAGACCGCTTGGAGACGGACATCATGGGCGCCGTCAACGCGCGGGTCCCCGCGATGCACGTGCTCACCGGCGTCCACGGCGCGCAGGACGTCCTGCGCGCGCCCCGGGGTCAGCGCCCCTCGTTCCTGGCGCGCGACATGCGCGGCCTGCTCGAGGCCCACCCCGGCCCCAAGCACCACCGCGACGGAACGTGGACCTGCGGCTTCTCCCAGGTGGCGAAGGCCACCCGCTCGGGTGCGCTCACGCTCGACGACATCGAGCTCGTGGACGGCCAAGCGGTGACGATCGACTCCTACCGGGCCCTCGCGGCCGCCGCATGGGAGTACGCCGACGAGTTCGGTGAGCCGCACTGCCCGCGGATCACCGTCGTCGACAACGACGATCCGACGGGCGTCGTCGCACCGCCCGAATCGCAGGAGGACTCCGGCTCCGAGACCGTGGGGGCCACTGCCTCCGAAGAGGCCCCGGCCGATTCGCAGGAGGACTCCGGCTCCGCCGACGGGGCCTGCCCTCAGGACGCCGACTCTGCGGCCGTGGTCGGCGCGGAGCCCGAGGCGGACCTTGGCGGGGCCGTCAGCGATGGCGCGGAGGCGTCCGTAGGGCCGGTCGGCGCCAATGGGGCCGGCGCGGGGACGGACTCCGCTGAGAGCGCGCCGGAACAGGATCCGGCCGCGTCCGGCCGGGACTCTGAAGCGCCCGCGGAGGAAGTGGGCTGGGCCCCCACGGATTCGGACTCCGGCACCGGGGCTCCCACTGATCCCGACGCGGATTCGGACTCCACCACCGGGGCGCCCGCCGGTCCCGACGCGGATGCCGATGCCGCCGCCGATCCGGAGGACGTGGCCGCCGCTGCCGACTCCCTGCCTGATCCCGCGGACCAGATCCCCGAGTTCCTGCCGGGCGAGGAGGAATTGGAGGCGCTGCTGGCCGAGACCTCCGGCATGGACGAGGACGGGCGATGACCACCCTGTCCAGCCAGGTCGACGCCCAGCTGGCCGACTTCGACCAGCTGGGCGCCCAAGCGCGCGTAGAAGTGCTGACCGCCATCGACGCCCGGCTGCGCCAGGGCCTCGATTCGCCGACTGCCCCGCCAGCCCCGGGGCGCTAGGAGAAGCGTGAGACTGAGGAGACTCGACTCCGAACTGGTGCGGCGCGGCATCGCGCGCTCGCGCGGACACGCCCAGGAGCTCATCGAATCCGGCCGCGTCCGGTTGGACGGGGAAGTCGTGCTCAAGCCCGCGCGCCAGATGAACCCCGCCCAGGCCGTCGTCGTCGCCCAGGGGGACGACGAGGGCTACGTCTCGCGGGGCGCCCACAAACTGGCCGGGGCCCTCGACGCCCTGGGGGACGCCGCGCCCGTCATCGCGGGCAGGCGGTGCCTGGACGCCGGCGCGTCGACGGGAGGGTTCACGGACGTGCTGCTGCGGCGCGGCGCGTCCTCAGTGGTGGCCGTCGACGTCGGCTACGGCCAACTGGCGTGGAAACTCCAGACCGACCCCCGCGTCCACGTGCTCGACCGCACGAACGTGCGCACGCTGGACCCCCGCGCCGTGGCGCCCGCGCCTCAAGTGGTCGTCGGCGACATGTCGTTCATCTCGCTGACGCTGGTGATCCCGGCACTGGTGGCGGCAGCGGCCCCGGACGCGGACTTCCTGCTCATGGTCAAACCCCAGTTCGAGATCGGCAAGGACCGCCTGGGGCGCGGGGGAGTGGTGCGCGACCCCGCGCACCACGTGGAGACCGTGGAGAAGGTGGCGCGCTGCGCCCTGGCGGAGGGGCTCGCCATCGCCGCCGTGCAGGCGTCCCCGCTGCCGGGGCCCAGCGGCAATATCGAGTATTTTATTCACATGCGCAAAGGCCATCCGACGCCGATCGACCCGGGCACGCTCACCGACCACATCCGCGACGCAGTGCGGCGCGGCCCAGCGGGCGGGGCGCTCCATGGCTGACCGCGTCATGCTGGTCCGCCACGTGGCCAGGCCCGGGGCGATCCGCGCCGCCGAGTCCGTGAGGACGGAGCTCGAGGCGCTCGGCATCGAGGTCGTCACGGAGGGGGCGGCCGCCGACATCGACCTGGTGCTCGCGATGGGGGGCGACGGCACTTTCCTGGCCGCGGCCTCGCACGCCCGGCAGCGCGACGTGCCGCTGCTCGGCGTCAACGCCGGGCACATGGGGTTCCTCACGCAGCTGTCGAAGCGCGGCGTGGGGGAGGTGGCGGCCCGCATCGCAGAAGGCGACTACCGCGTCGAGTCCCGCATGACCCTGGACGTGCGGGTGGACCGCCCCGACGGCACCGCGGCCTCGGACTGGGCGCTCAACGAGGCGGTCGTCATGCACACGGACGTCGCCCACCCGGTGCACTTCGCCCTCATCGTCGACGGGCAGGAGGTTTCCACCTACGGCGCCGACGGCATGATCGTCTCCACGCCGACCGGATCGACGGCCTACTCGTTCTCAGCGGGCGGCCCCGTGGTGTGGCCCGACACGGAAGCGGTCATCGTCGCCCCCCTGGCCGCGCACGGGCTGTTCACGCGGCCCCTGGTGCTCGGCCCCTCCTCGTGCCTGCAGATCGTCGTCCTCCACGACATGTGGACCGCGCCCGAGATGTGGTGCGACGGCCTGCGCCGCGAAGAGGTCCCCGCAGGATCCACCGTGACCGCGCGCGTGGGATCCAGGCCCGTGCGCCTCGTGCGCGTCGACGACACCCCCTTCTCCGCGCGCCTCGTCACCAAGTTCAACCTGCCGGTCGGCGGATGGAGGGGCACGGACGCATGATCACGTCCATCGACATCCGCAACCTCGGGGTCATCGCCGAGGCGCACGCGGACTTCGGCCCCGGGCTGACCGTGGTGACCGGCGAGACGGGGGCGGGCAAGACGATGGTGCTCTCCAGCCTGCTCCTGCTGCTGGGAGGGCGCGCCGACGCGGCACTGGTCCGCCAGGGCGCGGCGCGCCTCGACGTCGACGGGGTCTTCGAGGTCGACGAGGGCACGGCGGAGCGCGCCGAGGAGGCGGGCGGCGTCGTCGAGGACGGCGAGCTCATCGTGGGGCGCACCGTACCCGCGCGCGGCAGGTCGCGGGCGCGCCTGGGCGGGCGCCCGGTGCCCGCCTCCGCCATCGCGGGCATCGTCGGGTCCATGGTGACCATCCACGGCCAGTCCGACCAGATCCGCCTCACCTCCCAGAACGCCCAGCGCGAGGCCCTCGACCGTTTCGGCGAAGCGGCGCACCAGGAGCTCGTCGCGAGCTACCGGGAGGCGTTCCACGCCGCGGTCGCGGCGAAGAAGCGCCTCGACGCGGCGCTCGCCGACCGGGACGGGCGCGAGGAGGAGATCGAGGACCTCGCCGCCGCGACCGCGCGCATCGCCTCGCTCGGCCTGGCAGTGGGGGAGGAGGAGGAACTGGCCCGCGAATCGGCGCGGCTCACGAACGTCCAGGACCTGCGCGCCCACTGCGAGGCCGCCCAGGGCGCCCTGCGCGGCGGCGACTCCGTGCCCGGCGCGATCGACCTGGCGCGCCAGGCCCTCGCCGAACTCGAGGGGGCGGGCCGCTACGACGAGTCGGTCGTGGGGATGTGCCAGCGCCTCCAGTCGCAGATCCTCGAGGTCGAGGCACTGGCCGACGACGTCTCCGCCTACTCGCGCACCCTCGAGCCGGATCCGGCAGCCCTGGCGCGCGTCCACGAGCGCAGGGCCGCCATCAAGGACGCGCTGCGCGGGCGGGCCGGCGACATCGAGGGGCTCCTCGCCTGGAACGAGGCCGCCCTGGAGCGGCTCGAGGAGCTGTCCTCGCCCGACTCCGACCCCGAGGCCCTCGAGCGAGCCCTCGCCGCGGCGCAGGAGCGCGTCCTCGAGCTGGGCGGCCGTCTCAGCGAGCAGCGGCGGCGCCTCGCCGACTCCCTGTCCGCCCAGGTCGATGAGGAGCTGCGCGCCCTGTCCATGCCCGACGCCTCCCTGTCCATCGCGCTCACCCCCTCCAAACCCACCTCCCACGGTCTGGAGACCATCGGCTTCCTGCTGCGCCCCCATCCCTCCGCCCCGCCCCGCCCCCTCGGATCGGGCGCCTCGGGCGGCGAGCTGTCGCGCGTGATGCTGGCCCTGGAGCTCATCCTGGGGCGCGACGGTTCCTCCTCGACCTTCGTCTTCGACGAGATCGACGCCGGAATCGGCGGCCAGACCGCCACGGAGGTCGGCGCACGCCTGGCGCGCCTGGCGGAGAACCACCAGGTCATCGTCGTCACCCACCTCGCCCAGGTCGCCGCCTTCGCATCGCACCACCTGGTGATAGCGAAGGAGGACGGGACCACGTCCGTGCGCGCCGTCACCGGAGCCGACAGGGAGGCCGAGCTGACCAGGATGATGGGTGGCGATCCGCACTCGCCGACGGCGCGCCGCAACGCTATCGAAGTCCTGGGCTCGGCCGTGTCACAATCGCAGGGATGAGAGACACATCCACACCCGACGACATCCAGGGGCGCGTCCGCGTCGACGAGCGCCCGAGGGCCCTGGCCACCCGCCTCGAGGCCGGCGAGATCGCGGTCATCGACCGCCCGGACCTGGACCGCCAGTCCGCGCTCGCCCTGGCCGCGCGCCAACCCGCGGCGGTCCTCAACGCCGCGCCCTCCGCGACGGGGCGCCACAAGGTCCTGGGGGCGGCCGCCCTCCTGGACGCGGGGATCCCCCTGATCGACGACCTCGGCCAGGACATCATGACCCTGCGCGAGGGGGAGCGGATCAGGATCGTGGGCGACCGGGTCCTGCGCCACGGCTCGGTCGTCGCCAGCGGGCGCAGGGTCGCCCGAGAGGACGCCGCAGCCGAGGACGACACGGGCCTGGCGACCCAGGTCGAGGCGTTCACCGCCTCCATCGACGACTACCTGGCGCTCGACGGGGACCTGCTCATACGGGGGGAGGGGAGCCCGCAGCTGGCGGGCATCGTGGACTCGCGGCCCGTACTGCTGGTCGTCGACGGCCCGCGCCTGGCCGAGGACCTGGCCGTCCTGGGGCCCTGGCGCAAGGAGGCCGCCCCCATCGTCGTGGCCGTGGACGCGGGGGCCGACGCGGCCCTGGCCCACAGGATCACCCCCCACGTCGTCGTCGGCGACGCCACCCTGATGGGCGAGAAGGCCATCCGCAAGGCCAAGCGCGTGGTCGTGCGCGTCGGCTCCGACGGCATCGCGCCCGGTCGCGAGCGCCTGGACCGGATGGGCGTGCCCTACGAGACGGTCACCATGTCGGGCAGCGCCCAGGACGCGGCGTGCGTCGTCGCCACCCACGCGGGCGCCTCGGCGATCGTCACAGCCGGCATGGAACGGGGCCTCGACGACTTCCTCGACCAGGGGCGCGCCGCCATGGCCCCTGCGTTCTTCTCGCGCCTGGTCGCCGGGGACCTGCTGATCGCGCCCCAGGCGGTCGCCGCGACGCACAAGCCCCGGCCCAGGGGGTGGGCGCTGGTGCTCCTCGCCGTGGTGGCGCTGGTGCTCATGGGCGCCGCCCTGTGGTCGACCCCGTGGGGCAACGACGCCTTCCACCGCCTCTTCGGCCTCGCCACCCACCTGTCCACCGGGCCCGGTTACGCGCAGGCCCTGATCGGAGGAGTCCTATGATCAACTTCCGCTACCACGTCGTGTCCGTGATCGGCATCTTCGTCGCCCTCGCGGTCGGCATCGTGCTGGGGGCCGGTCCCCTGCAGGCGCGCATCAACTCGGCGATGGGCCCCGGCGAGCAGTCCCAGGCGGCGTCCGAGCAGGCGGCCGAGCTCAGCGCCCAGGCGGGCGCGGAGGCCGCGGGCCTCAAAGAGCTGGCCACGGCGCGCCTCGGCCAGTCACTGGCCGGCAAGTCCGTGGTGGTGCTCACCCTGCCGGGGGCGCGCAGCGAGGACGTGACCAGCGTGCGCGAGACCCTCACCGGCGCGGGCGCGCAGGTGGTCGGAGCCATCACCCTTTCCGACAACTGGGACTCCCAGGCCATGTCGCAGTACCGCACGACGCTGTCGGCCACGCTCGCCTCGCACCTGTCCAACCCGGCGGCCGCGACCGCCAGCGCGGACGCCGTGATCGGCTACTCGATCGCGCAGGTCGTCTCCTCCACGGACTCCGAGTCCAGCCTGCTGTCCCAGATCCTCACCGACAAGACCACGCCGATCATGACCATCGACGAGGATCCGAAGGGCGCCGGGCAGGCGCTGGTCGCCATCGGCCCGCGCCCCGACGCCCAGGGCTCCAAGTCCACCGCCGCCCCCGCCGTCGAGCGGTCGGCCGACGCGTGGGCGGGGCTCGGCCAGGCCGTCGGCGCCACCTCCGGAGTGGTCCTGGGCGACGCCTCCGCCAAGGGATCCCTCGTGGCGCAGCTGCGCGCCCACGGGGTCGCCGTGACGACGGTCGATTCGGTGGGGACCACGCTCGGTGCCGTGGACACGGCCCTCGCCCTCGCCTCGCCGTCCGCATCGGCCCGCGCCTACGGCGTGGGGGCGGGCGCGCAGTCGGCGGTGCCCAGCGGCAGTTGAGTCGCCCCCGAGCGGCCCGCGCCTCCTATACGATGGTGCGGGCCGCGCGCGTGCGCGCAGACCGCAGACCGCAGAGCAATGACGGAGTGACAATGAACGAATCGCACAGGATCGCGGACTCCCGCGCCCCCAGGCCAGTGGAGTCCCAGACCGTCCTGGTCCGGGGGCTAGTGGTCGACTTCTGCGAGGACCAGGTGGTCGTCGAGCAGGGGAAGGACCCGGTGCGCCGCCAGTACACGCGCCACCCGGGGGCCGTCGGCGTGGTCGCCCTGCGCGGGCCGGCGGGGCAGGAGGAAGTGCTGCTGCTGCGCCAGTACCGCCACCCCGTGCGCGCCGAGCTGTGGGAGATCCCCGCGGGGCTGCTCGACGTGGAGGACGAGGAGCCGGTCGTGGCCGCCCAACGGGAACTCGCCGAGGAGGCGGACCTGAAGGCTGGCCGGTGGGACGCCCTCGTCGACTACTTCACCTCCCCTGGAGGCTCCACCGAGCCCATCCGCGTCTTCCTGGCCCGCGATCTGGCCCCGACGGGCACAGCCTTCGAGCGCAGCGACGAGGAGGCCGGCATCGAGGCCGCGTGGGTGGGCCTCGACGAGGCGGTCGCCGCCGTCCTGGACGGCCGGATCCACAATCCGAACTCCGTCGCAGGACTGCTGGCTGCCCACGCGGCGCGCGCGGGCCGGTGGGCGTCCCTGCGCCCCGCCGCCTCCCCCTGGTTCCGCTGAACGGCCCGGCCGCCAGGATGGGCCGTTGGTCCCAACGGGTGTGTGCGGATTTACAACGCGCACGGGTTTTCGCAACGCCCTTCTATCGAAATTGAAGTAGACTCGTGTCAGAAAAGCACGCGGGCCGCGCCCGCGACACGACGGGACGGGAGGAACCATGGCCGACGCGCAGGACGCGAACACCCGCCAGCAGGTCCTCGACCTCGTCGTCGAGAAGGGCCCGGTCACAGCGTCCGCCATCGCGAGGATCCTGGGGCTGACCACCGCCGCCGTGCGCAGGCACATCACGATCCTCATGGAGTCGGGGGAGATCGCCGAGCACGAGCCCGGTACGGTGGCCAAACGCGGCAGGGGCCGCCCCGCGCGCCACTACATCGCCACCGAGCGCGCCCACATGCACTTGGCCGACGGGTACTCCGACCTGGCCGTCAAAGCCCTCAGGCACCTGGGGCAGGTCGGCGGCGAGGAAGCGGTCGACTCCTTCGCCGCGGCGCGCTCGCGCGAGATCGAGAGGCGCTACGCCCCCATCGTGCGCGACGCCGGGAAGGACCCGCGCGTGCGCGCCCAGGCGCTGGCCGACGCCCTCACCCAGGACGGCTACGCCGCCACCGTGCGCGAGATCGCCAACGGCACCTTCGCGGTCCAGCTGTGCCAGGGGCACTGCCCCATCCAGCACGTGGCGGGGGACTTCCCCCAGCTGTGCGACGCAGAGACCCAGGCGTTCTCCCGCCTGCTCGACGTCCACGTCCAACGACTCGCCACGCTCGCGGGCGGCGAGCACGTGTGCACCACGCACATCCCGGTGGGCATGCCCACCATCCGCCCCGGAGCGCGGGCGGCGCTGCGCAAGTAAGCAAGCGCGCAGAGCACATTGATGAGAGGTTGACACCACTATGACCCAGGCACCCCCATTGGGCGCTGAAGAACGTCGCATGACCGACGACGAGATCATCGGTTCCATCGGGAAGTACGAGTTCGGATGGCACGACTCCGACGACTACTCCAAGGGCGTGCCCTACGGAATCGACGAGAGCATCGTCCGCCATATCTCGGACGTGAAGGGCGAACCGCAGTGGATGCGGGAGCGGCGCCTCAAAGCCCTCGAGCTCTTCGACCGCAAACCGATGCCCGCCTGGGGGCCCGACCTGTCGGGCGTCGACTTCGACGCCTTCAAATACTACGTGCGCCCCACGGACCGCCAGGTCAACGACTGGGAGGACCTGCCCGAGGAGATCCGCGACACCTACGACCGCCTCGGCATCCCCGAGGCGGAGAAGGCGCGCCTCGTGTCCGGCGTGGCCGCCCAGTACGAGTCCGAGGTCGTCTACCAGCAGATCCAGGAGGACCTGGAGCGCCAGGGCGTCATCTTCACCGACACCGACACGGGCCTGCGCGAGCACCCCGAGATTTTCGAGGAGTACTTCGGCAAGTGCGTGCCCGCCGGGGACAACAAGTTCTCCGCGCTCAACACCGCCGCCTGGTCCGGGGGATCCTTCGTCTACGTCCCCAAGGGCGTGCACGTGAACATCCCGCTGCAGGCCTACTTCCGGATCAACACCCAGGCGATGGGCCAGTTCGAGCGCACGCTCATCATCGCCGACGAGGGCTCCTACGTCCACTACGTCGAAGGATGCACGGCCCCCATCTACCAATCGGACTCCCTCCATTCGGCCATCGTCGAGATCATCGTCAAAAAAGACGCCCACGTGCGCTACACGACGATCCAGAACTGGTCGAACAACGTCCTCAACC
>ERZ773070.2238-NODE-2238-length-11121-cov-3.430417_pt1 | contig 11121 bp, 10 predicted proteins | sample MGYA00580618_ERZ773070 | MGnify/ENA primary metagenome ERZ773070 (study PRJEB29015, sample SAMEA2738023) | human oral metagenome | biome: human oral; feature: human-associated habitat; material: dental | place: China | collected 2019 ...
ATTCGTGCAACAAGTTGCACGCTACGAGGGGTTAAATAATCGTCCTATATGTTGAATTTTGGTTGTCAGCCTTTTGTTCATTATATAGCGAGGATTTTTTCTGTTCATCGCTTAAACTATAAAAACCATACGCATAGCGTATAGCTAGACTTTGGCTGGCTATAATAAAAATGCCCGAATTACTTCGAGCATTTTTTTGCAAGACAAAAATAAATTACTTAGAAACTATAATGCAGATGCATCATTTTTAGCTTTATCTTCTTTATCTTTCGCACTGCGTTTCTTGTAATTTTCAAGAAAATCACTACGAACATAATCTAAATGAACCTTGAAACTTCCCATGTGGGGTGCATTTAGTGTAATTTCAGTCTTACCATCTTTAAATTTAGCAAATTGGTCACCTACAAATGGTCTCTCTTTTTTTACTAATTTATATTTACTGTTTAGTATGTCATAAAGACGAGAAAATGTTCCATGCTTCATAGGATCAACTTCCTGTAAAGTTGATAATACACCAACAAGAACACCTTGCTTATCAAAAATAACTAATGTGGACTTTAAGCCATCAAAGTCAATTTCACTATGATTAATATAGTACTGGTTACCATCACTATAACTATTAATACCATCTTGCTGTAATGAGTACATTTCTTTTACTTCCTGCTCTGTTGTTTTTCCCAACTCCATCTTAAAAACCGTTGGATCTGCAAAAGCAGGAATACTTAATACCGCTAATAATGGCAAAACAAATTTTTTCATAATTAATCTCCAATAAAAATAGTTTTTCAAGATATAACTCACTGAGCAACCATACCAAAAAACTCGTACTTACGTCTATTCTTTAGTTTAAATTTTATTTTCATTTTTAACACAATTGTATTGATCTAGCTCAATATTCTTTATGTACTCCACATCCGGGTTGTAATAATAGTTTCACCTGAAACAATATAACCTTCTCTAAAGAACATCAGATTGCCCTCCCATCTTGATTTTTTAAAAATTAGACAATAAAAAAACACACCATTTTCCGTGATGTGTTTTAAATAATTTGTGACGTTGTCTCTTTTCTTCTATTGAAAAAACATTAAAAAATTTAACCGCACTTTCTAATCAATGAGTTTACTGCCATATTCATAAACTTTTTGTAATAATATCAGCTTATCTTCATTGTTTGCATGTTGTGCGGCTAACGCTTGAAGACTTTGCTCAAATCGCAAAACTTCAGCATCTAATTTTTTCCGGCGATATTTTTGCCATTTAATTTGTTCGGCTCTGTTCAATGTGCGATAAAAATGTCTCGCGCGATAATGAAACAATAACTGAGGGATTCTTGGGTCTTGAAAACTCAGATTATGTTCAGCAAGCTTTTCTGGCTCCAAAGTGCGTAAAATAGCCATATTGTTTTTATCTGCATCACTAAAAAAGCCATGATAAAGTTCAGTTTCAACATTATCAGAGGCTTCAAACTCACGTTCTTGTTGAAAAATATCCATGACTTTTTGTCGAATATCCTGAGATGCCAACAAACATTGCTGATTTTGCATACATAATGCTCTATCAATCCCTAAACGTTCGGCATTTTGAGGCAATAAGGTTTTTTCTGGCGCTACAATAGGACATTTATTGATATGAATGAGCTTTAACGGAACAGGAAGCACTCCGGCCTCTAACAACGTTTCTTTCTTCGTATAAAGATTTTCACGTAACTCCTCTGCCGATTTTGTTAGCAGATCATCAATATTGGCTGTTAAATCACATACAATCACCGCATTTTTATTCGTTGGATGCCATGCTAAAGGCGCAATTAATGTCGTATTTCCACGATAATTGCCTAACATCCCCGATACATGCACTAACGGCGTCATTTCTGCGGTATTAATGAGCTTTTCAATCTCTTTTTTTCCACGATTTTCAAAGAAATAGTGAAATAACTTCGGCTGTTTTTTCTTAATTAATTTTGCCATTTCGATAGTAGCATACACATCAGACATGGCGTCATGAGCATTTGTATGTTCTATTCCATTCGCTTCCGTCAGTTTTTCCAAACGAAAACTCGGCATGCCTTCATCATCTAAAGGCCATTCAATGCCATCGGGACGCAAGGCATAACACGCACGCACTAAATCCAATAAATCCCAGCGGGAATTACCGTTTTTCCAGCTATATTCATAAGGATCAATAAAATTACGATAAAAGGTATAGCGTGTCATTTCATCGTCATAACGAATATTATTAAAGCCCATGACACAGGTATTTGGTTGGCTGAATTCCTGTAAAATTCGAGTAGCAAAATCCGGTTCCGGTAGGCCTTTTTCATTACACTCCTGTGGTGTAATGCCTGTGACTAACACCGCTTCCGGCGAGGGCAAATAATCGTTAGTTTGCTTGCAATACAACACAACGGGCTCGCCGATAATATTAAAATCTGCATCTGTACGAATGCCGCCAAATTGCGCTGGGCGATCGGTTGCCGGATTGACACCAAAACTTTCATAGTCGTAAATGAAAAAGCTGAAATCGTTTTTTGCCATCATTTTTCTCAAATTTAAGCCAAGATTTTATCGAGATAATACAAACAGAAAATTGCACACAAGCTGAATACAATGCCTAACCAGTTAACTTTACTGATTTTTTCTTTAAAAATTAATGCGCCGGTAATCGTACCTAAACAAATCACCCCAATGTTCATGCCGGCAAAAACCAATGTCGGATTCGAGCCAAAACTCTGGTGAGCTTTAATATAAAATAGAATATTGAAGAAATTCAGTACCCCTAAAATAATGCCGCCCACAAAACTTGCGACATTCCATTGAGTTCGTTTGAATAACAAGTAAATAAACATAATGCAGGCAGCCAAGGAAAACGCAATGAATAACGTCGTTGGGAATGCTCCCCCACTTTTTGCGACTTGTTTAAACAAAATATCGATGATGCCATAGCCAAACCATACACCGACTAAGCCCAAAATACCTCGAAAAGCGACCGCACTTTGTTGATTCGGTTTGCTTAAAAGGCAAAACAACCCGACAAATGCCAACACAATACCAATCGCTTTTGATTGACTTAGGGTTTCGTGGAAAATTAAAAACGCAGCGAGAATGGGTAAAAATAAAGATAGGCGTTGCGCCGCATCAGAACGTACAATACCGGCGAATTCTACGGCTTTGGACATAATAATAAACACGCTTGGTAATAAAATACCCAATGCTAAGAAAATCGGCGTATTTTCGCTTTGTGCGATAAAGTCAGTAAATTCAAGCCCTTTGAAATCCGGTTTTAATAAAAACCAACTCAGTGACAACGCCACAATATAGTTAAAGGCAATGGCTTGTTGAATCTCGATATGACGTTTGCGCGCGACTTTTAGTAAGACAGACACCGCAACGCTGCAAAGAACAGCAATAATAAGGTTAAACATTTTTTATCCTAAATTTTACGATATAAAACAGGTGGGTGAAGTTTGCCAATTATCGTTATAGTGAGGCAATTTATCAACGATAAAATGAGGCTTTGAGGATCCTATCTAACAAACGCAGAAAATTTGTCATAAAAAATTCCCCCGAAGTACTAACCTAAGTACTAAAATAGGCGTAGAATGACCTTACATCTTTATTTTAAAGTTTAAAAAAAAGTTGAGTTTGTTTATGTATCGGAAAGCGTTTGAATTAGCAAGATCGTTGCTCATTCTTTATCTTATGCTCTATCTTGGCGGTTTAGTCGCCCATTACGTACCTATTGGTATTCCATCGAGTATTTGGGGATTATTGCTGCTGTTTACCTGTTTGGTGTTACGTATCGTCAAAGTGGAATGGGTGATGTTTTCCTCCCGTCTTTTAATTCGTTATATGGCGTTATTATTTGTGCCGGTCAGTGTGGGAATCGTCAAATATTCCGGCTTACTCGTGAATCAAATGAAAGAATTATTAGTGCCGAATATGGTCAGTACTTGCGTGACCTTGGTTGTGATCGGTTTACTGTCCGACTATCTGTTTTCCCTAAAATCCTTTACGCACCTCAAACATAAAATCATGAAAAAACGGGCGAAGGAGGAATGATGTCTTATCTTGTTTATGCTTACACATTATTGACAATTCTTGCTTTTGTTTTGGCGGTGAAAATCAATCAACGCTGGAAATCGGTGGTATTAAATAGCTTTGTGTTAACCGTGCTAATGTTAGTGGCTGTCTTGCTGGCATTTCATCTGCCTTATGACACCTATATGGTCGGCAATGCGCCGCTCAATAATTTATTGGGCGTGAGTATTGTTGCATTGGCAGTGCCGTTATATGAGCAACTTCGACAAATCAGCCGTCACTGGCAGATCATTTTAATTACCACTGTGTCCGCATCTCTCCTAGCCATGTTTAGTGGCGCCGTATTGGCATTACTTCTCGGGGCGAAACCAGATATTGTGGCGACCATTTTACCAAAATCTATTACTACACCGATTGCCATGGCAGTCTCTGAAAATTTGGGCGGGATTCCTTCTGTAGCCGCTGTTGGGGTTGTCGTTGCCGGTTTTCAAGGCTCCATTTTCGGCTATTTACTCTTAAAAAAAATCGGCTTAAAAAATCAAGAAGCGATCGGCTTATCCGTTGGGGCTGTTTCTCATGCGTTAGGCACAGTCAGTTGCATGGAAAATAATGCAAAAGCAGGGAGTTACAGTTCCATTTCTTTAGTATTGTGCGGTATCATTAGCTCAATTTTGGCACCTTTTGTCTTCAAATTGATCTACGCATTGGTATAGCATGAAAAATCAAATTAATCCCCGTTGGCAGCAACGTTTTATTGATGATAAACCACGGGAAAAAGACCACCGTCCGCCGTTTCGTCGTGATCGCGGGCGTATTCTCCATTCCGCCGCTTTTCGTTGTTTACAAGCAAAAACACAAATTCATGCGGTGGGCGAAAATGATTTTTACCGCACTCGCTTAACCCATTCTTTGGAAGTGGCACAAATCGGCAGCAGCCTTGTGGCGCAACTCAAATTTGCTGAAGCCTTTGCTACCTTGGCACAACAACTGTCTCAGGATAAAAGCGAGTTGCAAAGGCAACTTAGCCCTTTGTTGCCCACCAATGATTTAATCGAAAGTTTGTGTTTTGCGCACGACATCGGCCATCCGCCTTTTGGGCATGGTGGCGAGGTCGCACTCAATTATATGATGCGCAATAATGGCGGTTTTGAAGGCAATGCGCAGACTTTTCGGTTGCTCACCAAGCTTGAACCTTACACGCCTAATGCCGGCATGAATTTAACCCGTCGTACCCTTCTTGGCATTGTGAAATACCCGACTATTTTAGATGTCTCTTCCGCGCAATATGATCAATTCGCTGAAAGCCAATACAGTGATCCTCGTTATGTCAAAATCGCTGACTGGCGACCTGGGAAAGGATTATTCCGTGATGATCTTGATATGTTTAACTGGTTGCTCGAACCGCTTTCTGAAACTGATCGTGCGTTATTCGGTTCACTCCAAAAAGTGCGGTCAAATCCGCAAGAGATTTTAAAGACGCGTTTTAAATCCCTCGACTGTAGCATTATGGAGCTAGCGGATGACATCGCTTATGGCGTGCATGATTTGGAGGACGCTATCGTCGTCGGTGTGGTCAATGTGCAGCAATGGCAAGAGGCCTTGAATGCATTGAAAGACTGTCAATCAGATTGGATGCGACAACATATTGAAGATATCAGTACAAAACTGTTTTCCGATCAACATTACTTACGCAAAAACGCTATTGGTGCGTTAGTAAATTATTTCATCACTAATGTGCGTGGGAAAATTCAACCTGAATTTAGCGATCCGCTGTTGCGTTATAACGCCGAATTACCGTCGGAAGTGGTGGGTGTATTGAAAGTGTTCAAAAATTTTGTCCAGAAATACGTGATTAATAACGTGGAAACTCAACGTGTAGAATATAAAGGTCAGCGTATTTTGACGGAGCTGTTCCAAATTTTTGATTCGGATCCGCAACGATTACTCCCAACCAACACCGCCAACCGCTGGCGGAATGCAGAAGAAAACGGTAAAAAACGCGTGATTTGCGATTACATTGCCGGTATGTCAGATGCGTATGCATTGAAGGTGTATCACCAGCTTTAAGCTCTTTTTCGGGCGTGTATGACATGAGATCATCCGCGCCCTTCTCCCCTCGCCTCATTCCTCTTTCTGTCTTTTTTGAAAAAAATATGTAAGTAATTTGTAGTCGCACCGTCTAACATAAATGAAAGGGTACCATTTTCATTATTTCATCTGTAATAAAGGAATTATTATGAAAAAATCAAAATTAGTCCTGATATTGACCGCACTTTTATCCTGTGCGGCAATCCCGACAAGTGTTATGGCAGAAAATCACGTTCAACCAACCATGGAGAAAAGCAATATGTCTGAAGCAACAAAAGATCTTCACGAGATTTATTTAGCCGGTGGCTGTTTTTGGGGCATTGAAGCTTATATGGAACGTATTTACGGCGTAGAAGATGCTGTGTCAGGTTATGCCAACGGCAAAGGTGACAAAACTAGCTATCAAATGATCGGGATTACGGATCACGCAGAAACGGTAAAAGTAACCTATGATCGTAATAAAATTTCGTTAGATAAATTACTGAAATATTATTTTCAAGTGATTGATCCGACCAGTGTCAACAAACAAGGTAATGACCGTGGCAGACAATATCGCACCGGTATTTATTATCAAGATGTCGCGGATAAAGCTGTAATTGAAAAAGAACTTGCCACACTGCAAGAAAAATACAAAAACAAAATTCAAATTGAAGTGGAACCGTTACGCAATTACGTGTTAGCGGAAGACTATCATCAGGATTATTTAAAGAAAAACCCAAACGGCTATTGCCACATTGATTTGGAACAAGCTAATAACATCATTATTGACGAAAAAGATTACCCAAAACCAAGCGATGCGGAACTCAAAGCCAAATTAACACCGTTGCAATATAGCGTGACACAAAACAAAAATACCGAACATTCTTTCAGCAATGAATATTGGGATAACTTCAAACCGGGTATTTATGTGGATGTCACCACCGGCGAACCACTGTTCTCCTCTAAGGATAAATTTGAGTCCGGTTGCGGTTGGCCGAGTTTTACCAAACCAATTGCCAAAGAGGTGGTAACTTATCAAGACGATCACAGCTTTAATATGCTCAGAACGGAAGTCATCAGCCGTAGCGGAAAAGCCCATTTAGGTCATGTGTTTGACGATGGCCCGAAAGATAAAGGCGGTTTACGCTATTGCATTAACAGTGCCTCCATCAAATTCATTCCATTGGAAAACATGGCAAAAGAAAACTATGGCTACCTGATTAATGCGGTGAAGGAGTAAAAGATGTTTGATCAGCAGTTATTAATCGGCACGGTTTTCCTTGCCGGTCTAGCCTCCTTTTTGTCGCCTTGTATCTTCCCCATTATTCCTATTTATTTTGGTATTTTGGCGAAAGGCGGCAGAAAGATTCTGAACACATTTTTGTTCATTGCCGGCTTGTCCTTAACCTTTGTAAGCCTTGGATTTAGCTTCGGTTTTCTAGGTAATTTGTTCTTTAACGATAACGTCAGAATCATTGCCGGCATTATCGTCATTATTTTAGGAATTCACCAATTAGGCATTATCAAGTTGAATTTCTTAGAAAGAACCAAAGTGGTAGAAGTGAAAACCGAAGGCAAAAGTGCCTCCTTTGAAGCATTTTTCCTCGGATTGACATTTAGTCTTGGCTGGACACCTTGTATCGGTCCGATTTTAGCTTCCGTGTTGGCGCTTTCCGGCGACGAAGGATCTGCATTATACGGTGCGGCGATGATGATGGTTTATGTATTCGGCTTGGCGACGCCATTCGTGCTGTTCTCCTTGTTTTCCCAAGAATTGCTCAAACGCAGCAAAGCACTGAATAAACACTTGGGTAAATTTAAAATTGTCGGTGGATTATTAATTATCGTCATGGGCGTTTTACTCATCACCAATAACTTACAATAAAAGGAAATATTAACTATGAAAAAAATTATTGCATTATTATTCATGGCATTCAGCGTAAATAGCTTTGCTGAAGGAGAAAATACATTGAAAGACATTCAATTTAAGGACTTAAATAATAACGTGGTCACACTCGATCAAGTTACCACCAAAGGCAAACCGGTTTATGTCAAAACATGGGCGTCTTGGTGCCCGATTTGTCTTGCCGGCTTAGCGGAAATTAACGAACTCAGTGCCGATCAAAACAAAAACTTTGATGTGATCACCATCGTTTCACCGGGAGCCAAAGGCGAAAAGGAAACCCAAGATTTCATTGAGTGGTACAAAGGGTTGGATTACAAAAACATCATTGTGTTGCTCGATGAAAACGGCGAAACCATTAAACGAGGCAAAGTGCGCGGTTATCCGTCCAGTTTAGTATTGGATGCCAATTTCACACTGCAAAAAACATTGCCGGGACATTTAGGCACCGCACAAATTAAACAATTATTTTAAGAAAAAAGCCCTGAGATATCAGGGCTTTCTTGTTTAGAATGACTTGAACCAAGTCTTGATAAATTAGAAACGAATTTCAATAGAACCGGCAACATTGCGTCCCGGTGCATAAAAACGTTCTAACCCTTTTCCTTCTTTATCTACCGAATCAGTGGTGCTCACTTTATTAATTCCACGTAAAGTATCCCATGTGTGATATTTGCGATTAAACATATTATAAACGCCTGCTCGTAGAGTGATGTTTTTATTCACTTTATGGAAGCCATATAGGTCGAATAATACAGCTGAGCCATTAAGATATGGATAGGCTTTCACTTCTCTAACAAAGTTAGGCGAATATTGCACTACTTGTGCATCTTTGGCTTTTTTTGCCCCAAGATAGCTTGCTTTGGCATTAATGCCCCAACGGTCATTCGGATCTTCATAACCAATCCCTAAAATCACTTTAATTGGCTGAATAGAAAGCAAGCTTGCTTCTGTGCCCGTTAATTTTCCTTTTGCATAACCAAGATTAGCTAAGAATTTCCAACCTTGTGGAATAGCAGAAATAACCTGATCTAGATTAACTTTGCTTGTTAATTCCACACCAGAGATACGAGCTCGGTCGATGTTAACTGCTTTCTGAGCGATTGTTGTGCGATAAAGTTGTTCTCCATGGCTAGCACTATATGAATTGTAGAATTTATTCCATTTTTTATAAGTAGATTCCTGTTCCGTTAAGAAATTTTTATAACGGGTATGATAAAGATTCAACCCCAAAGTACCTAACTGATGTTCCGCTTGAATATTGATAGATTGATTAAGTGCTTGTTCCGCTTTTAAGTCTGGGTTTGGAATCCAGTTACCCGCCTCGTGATAAAAAGAGAAATACATTTCTGAAGCGGTTGGAATACGGAAACCGCTCGAGATGTTATACCCTATTTTCCAGATATCGTTAAGTTGAGCATCTAATCCCAATGATCCACTTAGGCTTTGGAACGTATTTGAAGCAGGTTTACGACCACAAGCACGGCAAAATGCTTTCAAATCTTGTGGCACTAACTCATCCCAATCGTAGCGAATACCTAGTTGGCTAGAGAATACATCATTCCAAACAACGTTATCTTGTAATTGAGCAAAGAATGAACGGGTTCTTACAGGGTGTTGAATGGATTCTCTATCTTTTGCGTCACTACCGTCTCGATTTCCACCTGGGTATTCATGTTCATTGCTATTATCAAAATCTTTTTGTGAAATTCCGGTTCTTAAGGTGAATTGATGGCTACCAAAACGAGTTTCCCATGGCATAAGATCTGCGCGTAAAGAGGAACGCATAAAACGACTGTTCATGCTGGTATCTTGGATTTCGGTTAAAGATTTTCCTGTATGTGCGGTAAAATCAGCATTGTAACGATAGCCACCTTTGTAGTTTTTAGAACCCACATTTGTTTTTTGCCAATCTAAATCCGTTTTTATATAGCTTAACCAACTACTATTTTCTGGGAAATACTCATAAGCAACGTTGGCATTATAACGTTTACCAATATCCTGAGATTCACGCCAAAGTCCGGGAAGCTCATAAGATTTTTCATCAATAAAATTATCCGCACTTTGACCGTTAAATGACGCACTCACACGATGTGACGGCGTAATAAAATAGCCGACTTTCGCTAAATAGCTATGATTTTTATGATGTGCAGGATCGGGAATACCGCGCGCATTCCCTGTAATATCTTCCCCATTACCACGACTTTTCATCTCATGGCCATTGCGATAAGAATAAAGTAATGTTGCATCAAATTTATCATCTTTATACGCGGTACCTACGGTATGCGTCCATTCACGGTTTTTGCTAGCATAGCCATTTTTAAGCAATACGCCCCATTTTTTACCTGGCAGAATAATATCATCTGCCCCTAAAGTGCGGTAATTTACTGAACCGCCTAATGAACCACTTCCGGCATTGAAAGAATCCGCACCACGCATAATATCAATGCCTTGCACCAATTCAGGATCGATACTCAAACGTGAACTATTAAAATTACCATAACGCGCATAAAGTGAATTTTCTTCTGAATCAGGTAAATTCACCCCATCAATACTAATACCAACGCGATTGCCTTCAACGCCACGCATCGCAAAGCCTTTATTACGCCGACCATTATCACTAATGCCGACATCGGTGGCATAACGCACCAAGTCATAATTATCCGCGATCAGCTCTTCTTGAATCACTTTACGTGTCTTTTTAATTTGATTCGCTTTGACTTCAGTCGCATTTCCATCAACGGTAATAGTATCTAATGCGGTTTGTTCTTCTGCATATGCTTGCAAACCTACTAGCACGCATAATGCACCTAAGGAAAGAGGATATTTAAGAGGCATATATTCACCTGAGAGTTAATTAAGTAATACTGCGAGAAAGTTTACAAAAATTAGATAAATTTGACAATGCTATTGCAAATTATTCTCATTTTTTGTAGATTATATACCTGTCTATTTAATCTATAAACTCATTTAAAGGACTTTCCTATGAATAAACTTCAACCCTCAATCATTGCACTCTCTTGTATTATGGCATTAAGTGCGTGTTCTTCCAGTTCAAAAGGCGGTACAGACAATTCTGAACAAATTCGTCAAACCGAAATTGAACTCAACCAAAAA
>ERZ773070.2241-NODE-2241-length-11108-cov-8.889713_pt1 | contig 11108 bp, 15 predicted proteins | sample MGYA00580618_ERZ773070 | MGnify/ENA primary metagenome ERZ773070 (study PRJEB29015, sample SAMEA2738023) | human oral metagenome | biome: human oral; feature: human-associated habitat; material: dental | place: China | collected 2019 ...
CTGCATGCTCTCGGCGATATTCCTGACGCCGCCATTGAGCAGTTTGACCAGATGCTGCGGTAGATAGCACCGATAAGTACCCTAAAAATACTCTTACTTGCGTTAGCAGCTTGGGGCGGTAGCAGTCCTCACTTAGAAGCGGTCTGCAACGAATGCGTATTCGTGCAGACCGTTTCTAATTCCGCATGAGCTTATGCGGCAGTAATTACGTCTCTATGGGTGGTGGCGGTGGCGTCTTTATATTCGGCCTATCGACTTGAACATTTTCGTTCCATATAATCCTCCAGTTGGTGTGACTCGACTTGAAATGCTGCACAGCCGTATGGTTACCGCACGCGCTCAGAGTCTCCTGCCTTGGCGGCTGAGTTGAACCAGGTGTGTAGAATTCAATACCGAGCACGTGGCACCATCCCTCACCCGGTGCAGAAGCGTAAAAATTCGAGTCGATGCCGACAGCACTCGCGGGAGTAGCCATGCCCGCTGCGAGAACAACTCCCGCACCTACCGCCATGAGTGAACCTTTGAGCAGTTTCCTCATAACGTATCGCCTCATTTCCGTATGTTGGGTAGCTGGGTACTCTCACCCTAGTACGGAATATTGACCATAAACAACCTTTAAAGGTTAATTTTCAGCTTTTTATCAGCCGTGTTCCCCCGGTGAAGGCATAGCTCTAGCGGGCAGCCGAACAAACTGCCCCGCCAAAGCGCTCTTGGGTCTGCTGCCCTATAGATGTTCTACGACGGTAAACTTTACTTCACCAGCTGCGGTGTCAAAAGACCCTTCATGGGTGGTTGCATCTTGCGGCGGTTCAGGAACAAGATGCTCCCATGCAGCATCGACAAACACCTCACAGCAGGAGAGAGTCTCCCCGGAATCGCTATCGTAGGCGGCACCCGCAAGATCGCGGTAATACAACAGGGCGGTACCCGCATTCATGAGTGCATCCACCGAAGAAAAATTGGTGTTCGCCCTCTCGTCATGCGGCGTATACTCACGCAGGAGGATGTCACGAAGATTCTCGGGTGAGGCGGGTCTTTGACAAGCAGCACCTGGCCGTCCTTCTCAGCAATACCGCTTTCTTCAAAGAAGGCACTTACCGCACCGGCACCACCAGCTGGCACATTAAATTCAATCAGCCCAATGAAGGCACGTTCAGCAAGAAACCCCATAGGTCCTGTTGCGACGCTGTGGACCCACACCACTTTTCCCGAAATCCGCGCAGCCGCTTCCTCAAATTCTACTTCACGGTCTGCGCTGAAAAACAGGTAGGCGCGCACGTCAGCATGTTTAACGGCGTTCGCCAGGATATGCGTGAGCGTGTGGGTGATTGCAGAGCTGCTGTGATAGTACAGGTGATTTATGTACATGCGGGTTCCTCCTCGGGGTCCTAAAACTCCTGGAAGTTTCAGCCTAACAGAGGGCAGCCGTTACATCTTTTCAGGACATGCGGCCGGATTCTCTGAAGGCACCGGTTACTTTTTGATCCACATGTCTGGGGCGGTGCGGCGGCAGAAGAAAACCCGCTAACACATACGTGATGCAAAACACTTGTTAAGTACGTGAGGATTTGCATGCCCATGGCGTCTTCATATCAGCGCCGCAAGTTTTGAGAGACGACGGCAGGCGGCGACAGCCCTGTCGGATCACACAATATGTGGCAGTAACGGCAACTGAAACCCCGGCTACCACTGAACTTTCAGACAGAAACTCACCGATCTGCGCGCTAAGACCCCATACCAACATCCGCTCAGGCGCGCCCGCGCCATGGCGGATACTCACAAAGGAAGAACATCATGCTTGGACTCATCGGAATGATTATTGCTGGCGCTATTATTGGCGCTTTGGCCCGCCTCATTATGCGAGGCCACCAGAACATCTCGGTGCTGTGGACCATCATCCTGGGTGCTGTTGGCGCATTCGTAGGAGGAGGAATCGCAAGCCTCTTCGGTGTTGCAGATACCGCCGGTATCGACTGGATTCGCTGGATCCTATCCGTTATTGCCGCCATTATCGCAATCTCCGTATACCTAAGCGTGACCGGCAGGAAGAACCAGTAGCCCATATCCTTGCGTCGCTTCAGCATCGCAGAAACAAAACTAAGCGGTTTATGCAGAAACTCGGAATTTCTGCATAAACCGCTTAGTTCCATATGAGGACTACTCGCCTAACAGACAGCTGAGCCGAGCAAACATGGGCAACAGTCATGTTTGCACACACCCGCCAATATAATGTGATACATACCACTATTTTAATTCGTGAGGAATTCGGTACCTCAAGCGTCTTCATAGTAGCGTCACCATCGACTGCAAGAACGGATAAAGGGCGTGGGTAGCGCCCGAACTCCCCAGCCGTCGATGCGTGCCGCACATATCAAACATCATAATCCGCGCAGCGGAAAAACACATGAAACGAGGCTCCCATGAGCGACAACTCCATCCCCCAAACCGGCCAGCAGCGCGAGCGCGAAAACAACAAGGAGACTAAACAGGACAAAACCCCTCGCGGCCCCCTGCAGACTTCACACGGTGTAACCACCATTGAAGAGAACGTTGTTGCCAAAATCGCTGGCATGGCAACCCGCGAAGTTCCCGGTGTGTACGATATGGGCAATGCTGTACGCCGCGCCTTCAGCGCTGTGACCGACCGTATCCCCAACGCCCAGACCAATGTTGCTGGCGGTATTAGCGTCCAGAAGGGCGAGACCCAGGCAGCCGTAGATGTCACCGTCGTGGTCGAATATGGAGTCTCCATTGTGGAAGTAGCCAATGCTATCCGCCGCAACATTATCGAACAGATTGAGGGGACCACGGGGCTGGAGGTAGTAGAGGTCAATATCGACGTCACCGACGTTCACCTGCCCGACGACGACTCCAATTCTGCTGACTCCGCCGACCTCAAGTAACCAGCCACGATCTGAGGATCTTTTATGAAGACAACACACCTGGCCCTCTTGGTGGGCCTATTCCTGGGAACAATTCTTGCTTTCGGTTCCTTCACCGATTTCATCCTGGTGGCACTGTGCGGCCTGGTTGGCACGGTGGTGGGTCTTTACCTGGAGGGCCGGGTCGATGTCCAAAGCATCCTTAATCGATGGAGGAAGTAATGACGGAGACCAGCACACAGCCCGCTGCTGCCGGTGCAGAGAGCTCCCGGCAGGAGCAGCGTGGCGTCACCGTCATTCCCGCCCAGGTTGTTGCGCAGATCGCGGCTCAAGCCGCCTACGAGAGCGCAAATGTGGGCTCGAACGCCGGGGGGCTGCTCGGGATCGGGGCACGTCGAAATTTCCACTCGCGTCCCGAGGCAAAGTGCGATATTTACGGTCAGGTTGCAGTCCTGCACCTGGATATCGGCCTGACCTTCCCCACAGCATTGGTTTCAACCCTGCAACAGCTGCGTGAGCATGTGAGCCAGCGTGTCGAGTACTTCACCGGGCTGAGGGTTGAGAAGATCAACATTGAGATCTCCTGGCTCAATCCGAGCAGCCAGGCAAGGAGGGCTCTGCGATGAAAACCCCCGTACAAAATCTCATCCGGCGCCCGTCGCGGAGTGCACCTGTCATTGTCCTGGCGTTACTGCTTCTCATCGTAGGAGGGCTGGGCGTCTGGGCGTTGGGAAACCGGCTCCTGAACGGGGCGTGGCCGAATGGAATATCCTCAGTAGTCAACGGGCTCGGCTCCACGATCATCGGGTCGCCAGCGGTACTAGCAACGGCCTGTTTTGTGGCCGTATGTGGTCTGTTCATGATTCTTCTTGCCCTGTGGCCGGGGGGTTTTGAACGCACTGAGGTTCTTGCAGATAACGTACCCGGTCAGACAGCCATTTCACGTCGTGACCTAGCAAGGCTGGTACAAACCCATGTCGAGCGGGTCGATGGTGTTCACAGCACCAGGGTTCGAGTCCGTCGAACGCGCGTGAATGTGACCGTGTTCAGCGTTCTGGATGACCTCGAACCTGTGCGTCAGGCAGCACAGAAGGCAGCTGAGCAGGCTATACAGACCTTGAAACCCGTCGGAACCGCACACAGCCGAGTGCGTATCCAGCACACGAGCTGAAAGAGAGAAAACCATGCGTTCAGTATCTGGAGTTCTCAATAGGATAGTCCTTGTGGTATGCGGTTTGCTCATCGCGGCGGCAGCCCTCTGGGTTGTGGCTTCCGGCATAAGTTTGGATCAATCATGGCCCTCGCTTAGCTCGGTCCTCGCCAAAGCTGACACCCGGGTCGGTACCTGGGCCGGGCCTCATGCGCACTGGCTGTTGCCAGCCGCCGCCCTCGGGTCGGTTCTTCTCATCGCGTTTGGCTTGGTTCTGCTCATTAAGCAGGTACCCCGTAAAGCTGCCGCGTCCCCCTTGCGTCTGACAGGCTCCGACGGCACACTTCTGGCCACACTCAGTCCCGATGTCATAGCCCAAGCGCTGTCTGAGCGGGCCGAAGACGTCCCGGGGGTTCAGCGGTGCTCAGTATGGGTCACCGGTTCACCCAGCAACCTGTGGGTGCAGGCAACCGTCACCGTAGCAGAGAACAGCGAGGTTGCATGGACCGTGAGCGAGCTCAGGAACCGACTTGACCACGACGTTAGTTCCTCTCTGGGAAAGCACGCTCGTCAGATCGACGTACTGCTGCGCCTAGAACAAGCCACCAAACCCCAGAGTGCAGCCCACACTGTGGCTGGCAAACACTCATTAGAAAGCGGCGGTTCTGATAATCATGACCGATGAAAAGCGCAGCAATGCAGGGCAGTCCACCGGTCCGCCCACCGAGCATGTGCCTCATCCGAACACTGCGTCCCAGGGCAAAGACAGGTACCTGGTGCTGCGAGCTCAGGACGGCGACATTGACGCTTTCGGAAAGCTCGTCGAACGTTATCAGGGGCGCCTGTTTCGCACCGCCTACATGATTGTGCGCAACCGCCACGATAGTGAGGACATCGTCCAAGAGACCCTTGTTCAGGCGTGGCGGAGCCTTCATCTGCTTCGGGATCCTGATGCCTTCCGGGGCTGGCTCATGCGCATCTGTACGAATAAGGCCACCAGCAGCATTCGTCAGCGCCAGCGCCGGGCCACTGACCCTTACGATTCAGAGGGTCTTGAGAGCGCGAGCATCCTCCCTGACACAACGTCGACAGCGACCGACGATCCGGCGCAGTCCAGTGAAGTCAACGCCCAGATGGAAGCATTAGCCAAGCTATTGGCATCTGCTCCCGAAGAGCTGCGTATCGTCTGGGTGCTTCGAGAGGTTGATGACATGTCCTACGAGGAGATATCCCAAACCCTGAACCTAACCGAATCCACAGTCCGGGGGAGGCTGGCACGCGCCCGTTCCCTCGTGATGCGCCACATGAAGGAGTGGGAATGAGTTCCAGCACCCGCATCCCACACGCAGAACCGCAGCACGCACAGTCGGCCGGTTCGCTGTCTCAGGCTCATGAGCTTGATGAGGCCTCCACTCGGGAGTATCTGCGTCTAATTGCTTCTCTCCACAAGACTTGGGACACACTGGAATCACAGTCGAGCGCATCGGTGATGCCTCAGCGTCATATGATGGATGCGGTAATCGCCGAAACGCGCCACGGTGCCCAGGTAGAGATGCCGCCGACCGACTTAGGGCCTTATAGCATGTCTGAGTTCTCCCTACGCGCCCTAGTGCGACGCAGCGTAGACTCCGTACCCGGCGCTCGCGCGTTGCGGTCTTCTTTCAAACATGCCCCAGCCCCTGACGGTCATCGGGGGCTGGGAATGCCGGATACGATCTTCTGCCGTATCTCTGCACATGTTACAACCAGTAGCCTCCCCCAGCTTGCGCAGCAGGTTCGTGATGCTGTGCGCCAGGCGTGTTATGAGAACCTAGAGTTGTCCCCAACCGTCAATATTCATATTGAGGATCTGCACGATGACGATTAACCTCTCAGCAGCCGAATTGACTCATGTAGTCACGGCCGTTCCTGGAGTGCGCGGCATTGAACCGGGGATCGGCTCCACGCTGAAAGCTATCGGCAGCCGTATGAGCGGCGACCCTGCGGCCGCCCGATTCGGGGTTATCATCGAGTCGGGCGGGCAGAAGGTCATTATCGAGATTGGAATCGACGGCTCCCGTGCGGTCAAAGAAATTGTCCGCGATGTTCAAGAGGCGGTTCTGCGCTCACTGTCGCAAGCAAGTCGAGAGGGCGGCGCTTCGGAATCAGGCTCCAAGCCCCAGCCTCAGGTGAGGGTGCGAGTACAGTCCCTTCTCTGAACGCTGCGTATCGCAGAGCCGTCTCCGTTTCAGGGAGCACACATACCACCAAGGGTATAGTCCGTTCGCACATAGATGCCGTGGGGGGTCACCAGTCGATGCCTCAACGCGATGCGTGAGCTAGAAGACCGTGAAAAAACTCGTCTTCAACACCTAAATTCCGCGTATCCCCCCGGAAAAACTATGCTTTAATCCACACATCCGAGGCGGCGCGGTGGCCGAAGATGAACGCCCGCACGCCCTGGTACCACAGGATGTACGCCGCCCACAGCCCCAGGTACCCCACCGTGGCACTCAGCAGACCGCCGGAAACCGCCCAGTAGATCCCAAAAATGACGGGCGCATAAACAACCAGCATCACAAATGAGCCAATTGCCAGGTATTTCACGTCCTGAGCACCCATGAGGATACCGTCAAGAACGAATACATATGCGGCTATCGGCTGCCCCACGCCAATCACGAGGGTAGCCCACGCGAAGAGAGTGGCGACGGGCGCATCCTGCGTAAAAATCCAGTTCCCGAAGAAACCGATCACGGGTGCAACAACGCCGGTGACAACCCCGTACACCAGGCTCATACGCACCAGGCGATTCTTAAGCTCACGCACTTTCGCACGCCCGGATTCAGCCGTCAGGTCGCGTTCCCCAAGTTCCTTGCCCAGCAACGCCTGCGCCGCTATTGCAAGAGAATCCAGGGCAAAGAGCAGCAGGTTGAACACGCTCATACCCAGCTGATATGCCGCCGTCTGCTCGTCGCCCAGGCGAGCCACCACAAATACGGTAGACAATAGCGCCAGGCGCATTGAGAGGGTGCGCAGCATCAGCCAGGAACCGAGGGATAGCACGCCGCGCATCCCCGCAATATCGGGTCGCCACGTCACGCCCTGCGGGCGCATCTTAAGATGAATAAATATACCGAGTGCGAGCGCCATGCCCCACTGCGTGAGCGATGTGCCCGTCGCCGAACCGGCCACGCCCCAGCCGACCGGGTATATCAGCACCCAGTTCAGCGCCACATTCACAACGGTGCCCACGCCCGCGACTTTGAGCGGGGTCACGGTGTCTTGCAGCCCGCGCAGGGTGCCCATGAGCGCCAGAATCATCATCATGGGCGGAATGCCCCACAGCGAATGGTGCAGGTAGTCGCGCGCATAGCCGATGGTTGCGTCGTTCGCGCCCATGCCGCGCAACGCAGGATCGGCAAAGATATAACCCACACCCATAATGAGCAGGCCGAGCCCAAGCGCAACCCACACGCCGTCCACGCCGATGCGGTAGGCGTGCGCCAGCCGATGCGCCCCGAACGCGCGCGCAACCGCCGGGGTCACCGAGTACGCGAGGAAGTTCATGAGCCCCACCACGGTTGTGATGAGGGTTGCCGCAATGCTCATGCCCGCCAGGGTTTCGGTGCCCAGCTGCCCCACGAGTGCGGAATCGGCGAGCACGAACAGCGGCTCGGCAATTAGCGCGCCGAAGGCGGGTACGGCGAGGGCGAGGATGCGCCGGTCGAGGCCGGCGGTGGAAGGAGAGGACACGTGCGCTCCGAGGAAGACGGGCCCACAGTCTCTCACGGGCGCCCCGGTGCTCACGGGGGGTGCCGTCCGCGGGCGGACCCGGCTCCCGCGGGCGGCCGGTTTTCACGGGCGGCCTGGGGATAACTCGGGCCCCGGGGGCCCGGACGGGCGGCCCCGGAGTGCAACCCTGAACCTGAGGTTGAGGGTTGTCCACAGGCCGACGGAGTTTTCCACATATCGTCTCGGCCGATCGGCTGAGTCCGTCGAAGGTTTATACTTCGTTGGAAGCACAACGATTCATAGGGTTCGCCATTGATCCCCGACGGCGGGGAGGGGCCGGTGGGCGCGGAGTTGTCCACAGTATCCGGGTCGTCTCGTGGGCGATGGCCCCGGACATCCACAGGCGAGCATCAGTTATCCACAGCCCGCCCGTCGCACCCGTTTGCGGGCGGTGGTTCCGCTCGCTAGGGTCGCGAGGCCGGGCTGTCCCGCCCCGGCCCCGTCGGGGCCCGACACCGGCGCACGGCAGGAGGAAGGCATGGCGGAGAACGATCCCGGACCGGAGCCGTCCTACGACCCTCCCGAGCCCGCCTACGACTCCGGCGCCGGACCGACTCAGGACTTCCGGCGCCGGGACGCGGGGGACGGTTCCGCCAGGGGCTCCGACGACCGGGGCGGGGCCCGCTTCGACGGCGTCTTCGACCGGGTCCCGCCCCAGGACATCGCCGCCGAGATGGCCACCCTGGGCGGCATGCTCATGAGCAAGGAGGCCATCACCGACGTCATCGAGGTGCTGCACGGCCCCGAGTTCTACAAGCCCGCCCACGAGATGATCTTCGACGCCATTGTGGAGGTCTACAACCGCTCCCAGCCGGCCGACGCCCTCCTCGTGGGCGACGAGCTGGCCAAGCGCGGCGAGCTCAAGCTCATCGGCGGGGCCCCCTACCTGGCCGACCTCATGGCGCAGGTGCCCACGGCCGCCAACGCCGGCTACTACGCGCGCATCGTCAAGGAGAAGTCCCTCATGCGGGGGCTGGTCCAGGCGGGCACCCGCATCACCCAGCTGGGCTACTCCACCGACGCCGGCGACATCGACGAGCTCGTCACCATGGCGGAGGCGGAGGTCTACTCCGTGGCCCACCGGGACCGGGAGAAGGAGGACTACATGGCCGTCGGCGGCCTGCTCAACGCCGTCAACCTCGAGATCGAGGCCGGCCAGTCCCGCGAGCAGGGCCAGATGACGGGCGTGCCCACCGGGTTCGTCGAGCTCGACGAGCTCACCGGCGGCCTGCACCCCGGGCAGATGATCATCGTCGCCGCGCGCCCCGCCATGGGCAAATCCACCCTCGCCGTCGACTTCTGCCGCTCGGCATCCATGCACTCCCGGCGCGCCGACGGCTCCCTCATCCCCAGCTGCTACTTCTCCCTGGAGATGGGGCGCATGGAGCTCATGATGCGCATCCTGGCCGCCGAGTCCGGGGTGGACATGAACAAGCTGCGCGGCGGGCGGCAGATGAGCGAGCGCGACTGGGAGGATGTGGCGCGCGCCTACAACCCGGTCAGCGAGGCGCCGCTGTACATCGACGACTCCCCGAACCTGACCATGCCGGAGATCCGCTCCAAGGCGCTGCGCCTCAAGCAGCAGGGCGACCTGGGTCTCATGGTCATCGACTACCTGCAGCTGATGACCTCGGGCAAGCGCGTGGAGTCCCGTCAGCAGGAGGTCTCCGAGTTCTCCCGCTCTCTGAAGCTGCTGGCCAAGGAGCTCGAGGTCCCGGTGGTCGCCGTCGCCCAGCTCAACCGCGGCCCGGAGCAGCGCACCGGCAACAAGCCGCAGATGTCCGACCTGCGCGAGTCCGGCTCCCTGGAGCAGGACGCCGACATCATCATGCTGCTGCACCGCCCGGAGTACTACCAGCCCGAGGAGCGCGCCGGCGAGGCGGACATCATCGTGGCCAAGCACCGCAACGGCCAGACCCGCACCATTCCCGTGGCCTTCCAGGGCCATCTGGCCCGCTTCGCGAACATGGCCCGCGACGTCGAGCCCGCCTACGAGTGAGCCGCCGGCCGGCCTGCGAATGAGCGCGCGAGGCGGTCGCGGCCGGGATATATTCATCCCGGATGAAGGAGCCGCGATGACTGACGAGTACGCCATCGACCCCCGCAGTTTCGCCCGGACTCTGCGAGATCAGCGCCGAACGCGAATGAAGGGCGGCCTGTACCACCTCAACCAGGTGCTCATGGCGTACAACTCCAACCGTATCGAGGGCAGCCGGCTCGATGAGGAGCAGACTCGCTACATCTACGAGACCCGCACCATCACGGGTGAGAACGTCGCAGTCGACGACGTGGTGGAGGCCGTCAACAGCTTCGAGCTGTTCGACGAGATGATCGACCGCCTCGGTGAGCCGATCACCGCTGAGATGATGAAGGACTACCACCGGATCCTCAAGCGGGGAACCGCCGATGCGAGACGGCCGTTGTTCGCCGTCGGGGAGTACAAGCGCGTTCCCAACGCGGTCGGCGGACGCGAGACGGTGGCGCCGGAGCATGTCGCGCTCGCCGTGGAGGATCTCATCGCCCGCACCCCGGCGAGAATGACCTTCGACGACATCGCCGACTTCCATCACCGGTTCGAGAGCATCCATCCCTTCCAGGACGGCAATGGCAGAGTGGGGCGGATTCTCATGTTCCAGCAGTGCCTGGACAACGGCATCATGCCGTTCATCGTGCTCGACTCGGCCAAGGCCTTCTACTACCGCGGCCTGAGCGAGTACGAGCAGCAGCCGGGGTTCCTCCGGGAGACCTTCAGGTCTCTCCAGGACGACTACTACGCGCGCTTCGCCCGGTTCGTTGAGATGACGCCAGGGGAGTAAGGGTTAGCTCAGATGGATCGAGAACTGCGTTCTCCGTCCAGGACGTACTCTTCCCGCAAACGGCTGCTGGCGGGTACCAGTCGTCTGCGGGATAACGCAGTCCTCGATCAACAAGTACGTCCTCGATGGCCGAGGACTCGGGCTCCAGAGCGGATGGCCGGCCGCATGGCGCTGTTGCGTTGCTGTTGAGGGGCGCTCACCGGGAGGCGAACTCGTATCCGGCGCGAATAAGCTCCCTGAGCCAGTCGCTCTGCGCGGTCTTCATTGTCTCGACGACGTGATGGTTCCACCTGTTCGCACTGACCTGGTCGACGCGGTGGAAGTGCGGATCCTCCACGGGACGGTCGAGTTCACGCATTCGGAGAGCTACGCTATCCCGTCCGTCGTCGTCGGCGCGGAGCTGACCGGATCGAGTCGTTTCGACTGCGGGCGCTGCAGCGGAATCCACCGCCACCAGGTGATGCAGCGCCACACCCACTCCAGGGGGCC
>ERZ773070.2243-NODE-2243-length-11103-cov-33.834088_pt1 | contig 11103 bp, 9 predicted proteins | sample MGYA00580618_ERZ773070 | MGnify/ENA primary metagenome ERZ773070 (study PRJEB29015, sample SAMEA2738023) | human oral metagenome | biome: human oral; feature: human-associated habitat; material: dental | place: China | collected 2019 ...
TTCGTTTAGCCGGCTATAAAGTGATCAGTTACTAAACATACTTTACTATTCTATCGGATTCTCTCCTGTTTGTCAATAGTATTGGACCAATTGTTTCTTTTTGGAAACGAAATCATTCAAATCGTGTCGCTTCATAGAAGGGAATCAAGGCAGTCATGGCCTGCTCAAGCTCCGACAGAACTTCCTGCTTGCTTGTAGCTTGGGAAAGATTGACGTCATATTTGATCAAAACCTTGCGGACTAGCCCAGCAGCCACCTCCTGTCTTAGATGCTGCCTATTTGCCTCCGTAGCTTCGAAGCGTTGACTCACGCCATCTATCTGGGCAAAATAGTAAGCTGGCGGCTGAATAGACAGATTCAGCACCCGATTTTGCTTGCTGAGACTGTGCTCGTCTTTCTTGCGCTCCATAAAGCTTACCTCCAGCGACACTCCAAAATCTTCTGCAGTTCCATACAAGCGCAGAGCGAACATGGGCTCCGTGATGTCCCCATAGCCTCTTAGATAGTTCCAAAAATGTGGGCGTAAAATCTGAGCCTGATTCAGCCAATTGCTGGTCCGCTCCAGACTCAGCTTAGGATAGAGTGCCTGAAAGTCTCGGACCAAGCTCGCAAACTCTTGCCGAGCAGCCTGACCTCTAGCTTTCAAATCCAACATTGTCTCTCGCAGTTCCCCTGCCTTGTCTGGTGAAATGTATTTGCTTCCTTGAACAGTCAAAAACGACTCAATAGCTGGAAAAAGTGACATAGAATTTTCTCCTTTCTGTATCTAAAAACCAGCTGAGCAGCTGGTTAAGATTTATTCCGAATCAATATCTACAACAACATAGCGGTTAGGCTCATCGCCTTCTGAATAGCTAGTCACACCATCAATTCTTGAGATGATCCGGTGGATGATTTTACGCTCACTATTAGACATAGGATCCGTATGCTGGCTGCGACGGTCTTCTAGAGCACGCTGAGCCAATTTTTGCGCATAGCTTTGCAAAACTTCTGCACGATGCTCCACATAGTCATTCACGTTGATAGAAATGTAGAAACTCTTGGAATATTGATTGTAAAGATAATTCTGAGCCAACAGCTGCAAGGCTTTCAAGACTTTACCGTGGTAACCAATCACACGTCCTGGCTCATTCGTATCGATTTGCATATTGATTGTCCGGCGATTGTGGCTGCTAGAAAGAGTCGCTTCAACATCCATTTCATCCACAATCTTTTGCACATATGTGGTTACACTTGCGACAACTTCTTCAATATCACAATCATCCTCAACCTGGATCCCCAAGTCAAAGAAGGACGACTCAGCTGTCCCTTGCTGACTAGGTGCCACTTCTGCTAAAGAGCTGTCTTCCTCTGGGTCTTTCAGAGTCTGTGCTTCATCAACCGCTTGACTGGTCTTTAAGAAATCAATTGCACCTGTTTCTTCCAGAATGGTACTGGCGTCTTTATCGTTTTTAAGAATTTCAGCCTTGACTTTTTCTGAAACAGCTTCACCTTCACCCTCGGCCTTCTTGATAGCTGACACCACTCGCCCTAAGTCGACTGTTGCTTCACTAACACTTTGTACCGGCTCGTTTTGTGCATTGATTTCCTCAGGAACTCCTTTTACTGCCTGTTGATTGGCTTTGGCCACAGTCGTTTCAGCAATCGGCTCCACATCTACCTGGGCAGGCTTCTTGCCAAACAAACCGAGAAAACCTTTCTTTTCACGCGAAACAACGGTAATATGTGCTCTCATTCGTGGGATATCCAGCGTTTTTAGTCCATTTTGAATCGCTTCTTCAACACTTGCTCCTGTAAAAATAACCATCTGCAAGAGTCCTCCTTTTTACTTTTTCTTTTTCTGTGCTTTTTGAAGGGCACGTTTTTTCTTCATTTCCAATTGGCGCTCTGCCTTTGCCTTGGCTTCACGTTCAGCAATAATCTTAAACGGATTGCTTAAAAGCAAGGTCTGACCAACCTGATAGGCATTAGAAACTGTCCAGTAAAGAGCGACCCCGCTGGCTGCATACACCGCAAAGAAGAAAATCAATACCGGCATCAGGTAAGTCATCACTGCCGTCCCACCATTTTTTTCTGGCAAGGCTTTATTGGATAGCCAAGTGCTGAAGAAAGTAAAGAGAGCAGCGAGAATAGGTAGGATAAAGGTCGGATCTGTTGTTCCTAGATTGAGCCAGAGGAAGTGACCTGTCTTTAGAAATTCAACTCGTGTCAGAGCTTGGAAAAGTGCCACAAGCACTGGCATTTGGATAAAGAGCGGAAGGAATGCAGCATAGGGATTGACGCCCATTTCTTTATAAAGCTTGCTGGTTTCCTCTGCTAAAGCTGCTCTGCTATCCATATCTTTGCCCGGATATTTTTCCTGAAGCTTTTTGATATGAGGTTGAACTTCCTGCATCTTTCTGGATGAGGTCGTCTGAAATTGAAAGACTGGCAACAAGACTGTCCGAATAATCAACGTGAAGAGAATGATCCCGATCCCTGTACTTCCATTAAAAGACAAGAATTGAATCATCTCCGCAAAGAAATAAACTAATTTCTCCCAAAAATCACTTGAATTAGCGGTCACTTCGCTGGTGCCACAAGCCGTCAAAATAAGCAGCGAAGCCGCTAAAAGAAATCCTATCTTATTCTTCTTTTTCACAAACAAATCCTTCCTGATAAATTTTTGCAACTTTCAAGACATGCAATAAATTTTGTTCCACTTGATGGTAGTCTAGAGTTTCAACTCCCTTGCGAGCAATAACAACGAAATCATCCTTGGTCAAATCTGCTCGATGCTGAATCAAGACATGACGAATCTTTCTTTTGATACTATTACGGACAACTGCATTGCCCAGCTTTTTACTGACTGAAATCCCCACTCGAAAATGGCGCTGTTCTTTTTCTAATTTATAAACGACAAACTTTCGATTGGCAAAATTCTGCCCAGCTTTAAAAATCGCCTTGAAATCTTTTTCGCTCTTGACGCGATAGTTTTTTCTCAAAACTCAACTCCATCCACCAAAATTAACTCTATTATACCATATTTTCCCAAAAAGCCAATAAGGGCTAGGTGCAAGACGAGCCCTCTTTTTGAATAGTTTTACCGAATGAAAGAAGTAGTTTGGAGAGAAGAAACCGGCCGCTCAGCTCCAAAAAAGAGTCTGGGACAAAAGTCCTAGCCTCTCAATTGTCTTTGGATTGTCGAGCAAGACGCAGTGGTTGAGTGGGCTCTACTACGCTGATTTCATCAGCTTTTACAGCCCTACTCAACTGTGCGGAGGTGGGACGACGAAATCGAATTCTAACGAATTACCGATTTCTGTCCCACTCTCATTTTACACGGTAAAAAACGTCTGGGTGCTCTGAGATGCCTTGGGCAATAATGAAGCGATCTCGACTACTATCAGTCGGATCCTGTCCGCTAACAGTCTCTCCTGCTGGCAACTTTTTCCCCGCTGGAATAATAGACAAGGCAGCACCTGTAAGATTATGCCAACGAATGCTAGTACGATAAATTCCATTTTCATCCAGACCAGCGTAAACCAGCTCCAACTTGGCAACATCTGATACAAGTCCCTTGGCATCAAATGTATAAGTGACGCCATTGGCATCCCGCCAAGTACCAGCCATGCTAGAAAAGTCCCCAGAAGCAATGGCCTGCATATCTAAACTAGAGGTAGCGGCAGGCTCTCTTTCCCCCTTGCTTTCTGACTTAGCAGAAGACTCCTTAGTTGCTGGCTCCGAAGGCTCCTGACTGCTAGAGATAGAAGTGTCCGAACTACTTGTTTCAGTAGACAGCTCTGTCGAACTTTTGCTCGTCTCAGACTTTTTGGAAGAAGCTGAGCTGGTCGAGGTCGAGCTAACTTTGGAACTGCTAGAAGGCGAATTCGGCTGGTCTTTCTTTTGACCGCAGGCCACTAACACAGACGATGATACCAGAGTTCCAGCCAAGATAATCATCCATTTTTTCATCTTTAGCACCTCGCAATATTTTCTTACTCTTGTAACATTATTGTAACATAAATACAGCTTTTTAGAAAGCAAAAGGCTGGGACAAAAGTCCTAGCCTCTCAATTGTCTTTGGATTGTCGAGCAAGACGCAGTGGTTGAGTGGGCTCTACTACGCTGATTTCATCAGCTTTTACAGCCCTACTCAACTGTGCGGAGGTGGGACGACGAAATTGAATTCTAACGAATTACCGATTTCTGTCCCACTCTCATCTTATTGAATTTTTTTCAACATATTGTCGATATGCTGGATAGATTTTTCGCGTCCTAATAGGTAAATGGTATCTGGCAACTCTGGCCCATGCATTTCACCTGATACAGCGATACGGATTGGCATGAAGAGGTTCTTGCCCTTGATACCTGTTTCTTTTTGGACGGCTTTGATTTGTGGGAAGATGTTTTCTGTCACAAATTCCTCATCTGTCATCGCTTCCAGTTTTGCTTTGAAGGCTTCCAACACCACAGGAACAGTTTCACCAGCCATCACTTCTTTCTCAGCTTCCGTCAACTCTGGGAAATCTGAGAAGAAAAGGTCTGTCAATGGAACGATTTCATCCACTGACTTCATTTGTGGTTTGTAGAGTTCAACCAATTTCTCAGCCTTGTCAGTCAAGCGTCCTGCTTCTTCCAAGAACGGTTTTGCCATTTCAAAGATTGTCTCAAAATCTGCATTCTTGATGTATTCATTGCTCATCCAGTCCATCTTTTTCTGGTCAAAGGCAGCTGGAGACTTGCTGAGGCGGTTTTCATCAAAGAGCTCAATCAATTCTTGACGAGAGAAGATTTCATGCTCGCCACCAGGATTCCAGCCAAGAAGAGCGATAAAGTTAAAGACTGCTTCTGGCAGGTAGCCCTTCTTACGGTAGTCTTCGATAAATTGAAGTGTATTAGTATCACGTTTAGATAACTTCTTACCAGTCTCAGAGTTGATAATCAGGGTCATGTGACCAAATTCTGGCGCTTCCCAGCCAAGCGCTTCATAAACCATGAGCTGCTTAGGGGTATTGGCAATGTGGTCATCCCCACGGATAACGTGAGAGATTTGCATATCGTGGTCATCGATGACAACAGCAAAGTTGTAAGTTGGATAGCCGTCTTTCTTTTGGATAACCCAGTCACCACCAATATTGCCACCTTCAAACTCGATGTCGCCCTTGACCATGTCCGTCCACTTGTAGATACCAGCTTCATTGACAGCCAAGCGAACCGTTGGAATAATGCCCGCTGCTTCACGTTCTGCGATGTAAGTTGCTTTTTCTTCTTCGCTCATACCAAGGTATTCATTGATGTAGCGTGGTGTTTCACCTGCTGCTTCTTGACGTTCGCGCTCAGCAGCCAATTCTTCTTCTGTAACGTAAGATTTGTAGGCTTTTCCTTCTGCTAGCAATTGGTCAATGTATTTTTGATACAATTCCAAACGCTCTGATTGGCGATAGTTTTCATGTGTTTCAGGGCTTTCATCCCAGTCCATGCCCAACCAACGAAGGTTTTCAAGCTGTGAACGCTCACCATCTTCGACATGGCGCTTGCGGTCAGTATCTTCAATACGGATGATAAAGGTTCCGCCATGATGACGAGCATAGAGGTAGTTAAAGAGCGCTGTCCGCGCATTTCCGATGTGTAAGAGTCCTGTTGGACTTGGTGCATAACGCACTCGAATATCTTTTGTCAATTTTCGATCTCCTATTTGGGAATAGCAGGGATATCTCGCTCCTGCTTTCGTATTCAAACGTTATTATTATATCACATTCTCGACCCAGAATCCGCTGAATCGCATGATTTTTTAAGACAGTCTTTCTTCGAGGACAAAGTCAATTGGCAGCCAAGCTAAAACCTGCTCCATCTGCTTTTCCCAGTAGTACCATTCATGATTGCCAGGACTGTGACTGTAGGTGATATCCATGCCTAATTCTCGCAGATTTTTCACAGCCACCTGATTGGCCTCGTAGAGAAAATCCTCTTCACCGCACCATGCCCAAAGCTTGGTCTTTTTATCAGATTGCTTGGCTATGCTCTCCAGTGAATGAGGACTGCTGGTCCAGTCTTTATAGTCTCCAAAAACTCCCCGCCAATAGGCTGGTGTTGCTATTTCAACATCATCTGGATGACTATCAAGAAAACTCAAAGCCCCTGAAAGACTAGCCGCGTATGAAAAACGATTAGACTTCAGAGCCAGCTTAAAGGCTCCGTACCCGCCCATGGAAAGACCAGCGATAAAATTCTTCTCCCGCTTGTCAGACATATTGGGGAAAAAGCGCTTGAGAACCCGTGGCAGCTCTTCAGCGATAGCCTCGTAATAGTTAAAGCCGTATTGAGTATCGGTGTACCAGCCATTGCTGGTATTCGGCATGACAACAATCAGGTTAGTCGAGCGAACCAGACGTTCAATATTTGAACGCTTGAGCCAGCTATTGTGATTCCCGTTCATACCATGAAGCAGATACAAAACAGGAATATCCTTATCATCTGGCTTGTCCACGCGCGACGCATCTGGATAGAGGACATTGACTCCCCACTCCATCTCCAAGGCTTCTGAATAATATTCTATCTGCATCACTGCCATCTTTTTTCTCCTCTTGTAAAAACTACTATTCTTGACCAGGCAGCACAGCCAGCCACACTCCGAAAGCAAAGCCTGTTCTGCGACTGCCAAAAGATAAGAAAAAGCCGATATTCGACTTTCTCTCTGCAAAATACTGGGAAAGTTGCTCCCTCGAATAATCTAGCGAACTTCCATGACAACCGGAAGAATAGCCGGCCGGCGTTTGGTTTGCTCGAAGAGGAACTTAGCCAAACTATCACGGACTGTTCCCTTGAGCTCGCCCCAGTCAAAGTTATCCTGAGCAAGATAGTCTTCCACTGTCTTATTGATCAGATCAGTACTCTCCCGCAGGATATCACGGCTCTTCTTGACATAGACAAATCCACGAGTATGAACCTTGGCTTTGGAAATGATTTTCTTCTCCTTACGATTGACTGTGAGCGCCACGATAAAGATACCGTCTTCTGACAGAACCTTACGGTCACGCAGGACGATATTGCCCACATCACCGATGGCATTTCCATCAATCATGACATCGCCTGCTGACACTGCTCCAGCTGGCACAAAGTCGCCATTTTCGTAGGACATGATGCTACCACGCTTCGGTATCAAGATATTCTCTGGTAAAATCCCAACTTCCATGGCTGCCTTAGCATGGGCATCCAGCCCGCGGTATTCTCCCTGAATCGGGAAGAGATACTTGGGTTGCAATAAATTGAGCATGAGCTGCAAGTCACGCGCATTGGCATGGCCAGATACACGCAAGTTTTGGGTGATCAGCTTAACCACTCCACCAGCTTGGTAAATCATGTTTTCCACACGCGCCACGACTGCCTCCTTGGCAATAGATGGCGTTGTAACGATGTAAACCAAGTCCCCGTCTTTTATTTCTACATAACGGTGACGACCGATGGACATCTTGCGCAGACCGTTAATGGGCTCACCCATTCGACCCGTCTCCAAGATAATCAGCTCATGGTCCTCAAACTTAGACATTTCCTTAGGCTTGATCAAAAGGCGCTCATCCGCCAAGGATAATTTCTTGAGGCGGATAGCCGTACGGACGATATTTTCAATATCAAAACCTGTCAAAACGACGCGACGACCTGTTTCTGCTGCAGCTTCAAAGACCTGCTGAATCCGAGACAGGTTGCTGGCAACCGCTGCTACGATGACACGGCCATCCCAATCAGAAATCGTGTCCGTGATCTCACGGCCAACCTCGCTCTCACTAGCTACTTGCACAGTACTATCAGCGTTGGCTGAATCACTCAGCAAAGCTAGAACGCCCTCACGGCCAATCTCAGCCAAACGGCCAAAATCTGTCGCATAAGATTCGCTGGCAGATTGGTCAAACTTGAAATCTCCTGTATAAACAATATTGCCTTCACGCGTCTTGACAACGATTCCCAGACTCTCTGGAATCGAGTGGGTCGTCCGGAAGAAAGAGACAACCGTTTCGCCAAACTCAATCTCGGTATTTTCATCGATAACATGAAAATCATTGAACTTCTTAACAGCATCATTGTTTTTGACAAAGAGCTTAGCTAGCTCAATCGTCAATTCCGAACCAAAGACTGGTACCTTAGCTTCTGCCAAAAGATAGGGCAGTGCACCGATGGCATCCGCATGACCGTGAGTCAGAAAGACACCCGCAATTCGGTCTTTATTTTCAAACAAATAATCCATGTTGGGAATGACTACATCTACTCCCAACTGCTCATTTTCTGGGTACTTGAGCCCAGCATCCAATACAAAAATGGAATCATCCACTTCGGCGACATAGAGATTTTTCCCATTCTCGCGGACGCCGCCCAAAGTAATCAGCTTAATCGTGCTTTTACTCATTTTTACTCCTATCGATTTTAGAATCTCCTTTATCAAAGATTCCTTGATTTTATTACTAACGGTCCTTGGCAAGCCAAGTCGAATTACAGTTTTGCAAACAGAGTTTGCACATCTTAGTCATTATAGCATTTTTTAACGCTTTTTTCAAAACAAAGGAAACTCATAGAGTAAGCACGAAGTCTAAAAATAGGTATTTGATACAGCAAGTCTCTGGCCATTTCTTCCTTTCTGATTCAAAATACGGAGAAAGACATCCTCCCAGTTTCATTTTAGAAGCTGGTTCTACTCACAAGATAAAAAATGATAGAGGCTGGGACAAAAGTCCTAGCCTCTCAATTGTCTTTGGATTGTCGAGCAAGACGCAGTGGTTGAGTGGGCTCTACTAGGCTGATTTTATCAGCTTTTACAGCCCTACTCAACTGTGCGGAGGTGGGACAACTAAATCGAATTCTAACGAATTACCGATTTCTGTCCCACTCTCTACTATTCGAGCGGGATTCCCTAAGCTGCTCTCCTGAAATCGATCAGAAGATTAGTTGGGAAGCCACCTTATCTTATATAGGCTGAATGGATGAACAGACTTACTCAAAGCCATTGTTTTGGCTTAATTCTTTAAACCAGTGCCCTGATTTTTTGATAGTCCGTTCTTGGGTTTCTAGATTGAGCTCAATCAAGCCGTAGCGGTTCTTATAGCTATTGAGCCAAGACCAACAATCGATAAAGGTCCACATGAGGTAACCTGTACAGTTGGCCCCGTCCTGGATGGCACGATGGAGCTGGCGCAGATGGCCTTTAACAAAGTCAATCCGATAATCGTCTTGAATCATGCCATTTTCACGGAATTTCTCTTCACCCTCGACTCCCATGCCATTTTCCGTCAGCATCCATTCAATATTGCCATAGTTTTCCTTGATGTTTTGTGCAATATCGTAGATTCCTTGCTCATAAATTTCCCAGCCACGGTGAGGATTAATCTTGCGGCCAAGCATAACATAAGGCTCATAGAAATGATCTGGCAGAAGCGGCGACTCTGGATGTTTCAAATACTTGGGCGCTGCAACCCGCAGAGGCTGATAGTAATTGACACCCAAAAAGTCGACCGTATTTTCCCGAATCGCTTGCAACTGCTCCTCAGTCGTAGCTGGTAAAAGATCATGCTCACGCAAAAGATCGGCCAGCTCTGCTGGATAATGCCCCAAAACAGATGGATCCAAAAAAGACTTGGCTTGGAAAAGTTCGGCAATGCGAGCCGCCTTCAAGTCTGCCGGATGCTGGCTGCGTGGATAAGCAGGTGTCAGGTTTAGGATAATGCCGATTTTGTAGTCTGCTCCAACCTCATGGCAGGCTTTCACTGCTAAAGAGCTAGCTAGCTGGGTATGATAAGCCACCTTGACCGCAGCCCGAGCGTCCACTTTATTAGGATAATGTCCATCGTAGAAATAGCCAAACTCAACTGGTACGATAGGCTCGTTAAAGGTCACCCACTGATCCACCAAGTCACCGTAGCTTTCAAAGCAGAAACGGGCATAGTCTACATAAGCATAGACTGTATCTAAGCTCTCCCAGCCTTCTTGCGCTTCCTGCAAGACAAAGGGCAGGTCAAAATGATAAAGATTGACAATCAAACGAATGCCCTTGGACTTTATTCTTTCAAAGACCTTGCGGTAGAAGTCAACACCGACTTGATTGACCGGACCACAACCATCTGGAAAAATCCGTGACCATTGGAGAGAGGTCCGAAAGGCTGTGTGGCCTGTTTCGACTAAAAGGTCGATATCTTGCTCCCAATTTTCATAAAAAGTGGATGCCTTGGCAGGGCCAATTTCGTTGTAGAAACGATGGGGTTCTTGGCTAAACCAATAGTCCCAAAGGTTGTCTCCCTTTCCATCTCCTGAAATCCGACCTTCTGTTTGCGGACCCGATGTAGAAGATCCCCAGACGAAACCTTTTGGAAATTGAATCATATTTTATTTACCTCTCGATTTATCTTTACATTTCATTATATAAAGACCTTCTGCAAAAAGAAAGCAACAGTCTATTCAAATTTCTCTACTGATTAAAGACATTTTTGATTTGGAAGACTAAAAGTTCATTCAAAAAACGCAGACAAATCTGTCTACGTTTCATCATTTTTACTGAGTTAATAAACTGTTTTCTCTGTTTCGAAATCAAAGAAATGCGCCTTGTTCAGGTCAAAACCAAGGTCAATCCCAGCACCTGTTTCTGAGTAGTCACGAGCATCTACCCGCGCGATAAACTCACTGTCGCCAACTTGGCAGTAAAGGTGAGACTCAGAACCCAAAAGCTCAGAGACAGAGATAGTCGCATGAACCACAGAGTCTGGGAAGGTCTCTAAGAAGGCAGGTTCTGTATTGATGTCTTCTGGACGAATACCAAAGATCAATTTCTTACCATCATAACCCTTCTCACGCAGCACCTTCAGTGTTCCTTCTGGAACTGTCAAACGCAAGCCATTGGCAACAATTTGATTTCCCTCAAGTGTCACAGTGATAAAGTTCATCGCTGGGCTACCGATGAAGCCTGCCACAAATTTGTTAACTGGGTGGTTGTAGACTTCTTGTGGGCTACCGATTTGCTCTACTCGACCAATGGTTCCAGTTCCAGCAGGGTTCTTGGTTGTTGACATGATAACAATGCGGTCAGCTAGGGTCATTGCCTCGGTTTGGTCGTGGGTAACGTAGATGGTTGTTGCTCCGATACGG
>ERZ773070.2246-NODE-2246-length-11096-cov-2.558102_pt1 | contig 11096 bp, 11 predicted proteins | sample MGYA00580618_ERZ773070 | MGnify/ENA primary metagenome ERZ773070 (study PRJEB29015, sample SAMEA2738023) | human oral metagenome | biome: human oral; feature: human-associated habitat; material: dental | place: China | collected 2019 ...
GAAATCCTTATCCACGCATGGCGGAGACTCCGGCCGGCATGTTGAATGCTGTCGGATTGCAGAATCGCGGTGTAGACTATTTTGTAGATAAAATCTATCCCGCGATCCGATCGATAGACACCGCGATGATCGTCAATGTAGGCGGGTCTACGGTCGAGACTTACGTGGAATGTGCGGAGAAGATCGCCGCATTAGACGATATACCAGCCATTGAACTCAATATCTCTTGTCCGAATGTGAAGCAAGGGGGAATGGGTTTCGGGTTATGCGCTGCGTCCGCAGCGGAAGTGGTACGTGCTGTGCGACGTGTCTATCCGCGGACCCTGATCGTGAAGCTCTCACCGAATGTGACAGACATCACGGAGATCGCGCGCGCCGTAGAAGCCGAGGGGGCAGATGCGGTGTCGCTGATCAATACCCTGCTGGGGATGGCTGTCGATGCGGAGCGTAGAAGACCGATCCTCTCCACAGTGACAGGCGGACTCTCAGGCCCTTGCGTGAAGCCGATTGCACTGCGTATGGTGTGGCAAACGGCAAAAGCGGTACGCATACCTGTGATCGGGTTGGGCGGTATCGCCTCGTGGCGAGATGCCGTAGAGTTTATGTTGGCCGGAGCGACTGCGGTGCAGATTGGCACCTCAAATTTTGTTGATCCTACCGTCTCGCTCAAGGTGATCGACGGCATAGCGGCTTATTGTGAACGGCATGGATTTCATCACGCATCGGAATTCGTGGGGGCATTAGAGACAGACAGCTAACCTGTAAAAGCTGAAAACTATACACTAACGGCTAACGATAAAACAGCTAAAAACCCATATCGCCGGATGCCTGTTTATGATCAGGCATCCGGCTCAGATGATAATTCGTTTTTCGCTTGTAGATTGTAGCTCTTAGTTCGGATCAGGCTATATATATTGTATATGAAGAAGAATATCATCGTTTTATTTGCTGCGTCATCGCTGCTCTATGCAAGTGCGCAGACTGTTGTAATCCCGGATGCGGATTTTAAGACTTACTTAGTAACGTCTTTCGATGCAGATGGTAACGGCGAGATCTCAGCTGCTGAAGCGCAAGCTGTACGAAAGATCGAATACACGGATCGCCCCCTGCAGTCGCTCAGTGGGATTGAGGCATTTACAGCACTGGAGGAGCTGGATTGTTCCTATGCGAACCCGTTTGAGCGGGGTGGGCTGACACAAATTGATGTCAGTCAAAATCCATCGCTCAAAGTGCTCCGCTGTGATAATAATAGCTTGGAGCAGATCAACGTATCGCACAACACCGCTCTGCGGGAGCTGCATTGCCGAAACAACAAACTCAGCGATTTGGATGTGAGTGGACGGAAAGAGCTTGAAGAATTGCTCTGCGATAACAATCGTTTGAAGCGTTTACAGACGGCGGACTGCCCATCCTTATCGTTGATGAATTGCAGCATGAATCAACTGGAGGCATTAGATCTTCAGGGTTGCCCCTCGCTGCGTTGGCTAAATTGTGCAGAGAATCAATTAACTACGCTTGACGCCAGTCCGGCCGTAGGTTTGGAGCAACTCTATTGTAACGACAACCGATTGGCCTCGCTTGATGTGTTACAGAATGGGGCCTTGCGTCAGCTCTATTGCGGCCACAATCGACTGGATTCGATAGATTTATCGCGTAACACTGCATTGACCGATTTAGACTGTGGCAACAACAGATTGACGCGATTGGACGTCTCGCAGAATGCTGCACTGACCGAGTTAGAATGTAGCATCAACCGTCTGGCAGAGTTGGACGTCACGCACAATCCGGAGTTAAAACAGCTTTATTGCAATGCCATCCCCACCCTTACGGCCATACGACTTATCAAGGATCAGGCTTATCGTACACTCAGCTATCAGACGGCCTCAGTAACAACTTATCGTGTAGATCGGGAGACGGCAGTGGCAGAAGTTGCTCCGTTGGCAGAACCGTCTCATCCGGAAGTAGCCGATGTGGATGTGAAGAACCTGCCTGATTTTGCGCAAGCCGCCCCAGTTCGTTCCATGTCGATCGCCGCGCCAGAAACGAAAGAGGAGAAAGCACAACCGGCAACGCATACCCGCACGGCGCGAGAGATCTTTCTTGATGAGGAATATCGCCGAGAGGAAGCACGTAAGGCTGAAGAAGCTAAGCGAGTAGCCGAAGAAAGTCGACGCGCCTCCATACGGTCGTACAATGGTATTGTGTCCGTACCTGATGCAGAGTTCAAGACGTTCCTTGTTCAATCGTTTGACACGGATGGGAATGGCGAAATATCTGGTGCGGAGGCGCGTGCGGTCACATCGATGGATTGCTCAGGTTTGAATTTATCCTCGGTGGAAGGGCTCGAATATTTCACCTCGTTAGAGGTGCTAAAATGTCAGGACAATCGAATCACCACGTTGGATATGAGCTACTTCCCAGCGCTGCGTTCGTTGGATTGCGCACGAAATAAGCTGCACTATTTGAACGTGAAGGCTAATCCCAAATTGGTAGATCTGGAATGTTCTGATAACAATCTGATTAACCTGGATGTGAGTCGGAATCCTGCTCTTCGTACGCTGGGATGTAATAGCATTCGCTTGATTCGATTGGACGTAACCAAAAATCCCGAATTGGAGGCGCTAAAGTGTGGAAACAACCATCTTGCGGAGCTTAACATTGCCAATAATCGGAGGTTGGATACATTGAATTGCAGCAAAAACAAATTGAAGTTACTCACGGTGTCGCACCTCGATGGGCTTAACTATTTAGATTGTAGCGGGAACCAATTGACCGCGATCGATGTGTCACGGAATAAAAAACTGGGCACGTTAGATTGTGGTATGAACGCTTTGAGCAAGGTGGACGTGTCGAAGAACCTCGCATTGGCTGACTTTGCCTGCAATGGCAATCTGCTGGACGATCTGGATGTGGCCATTAATACGGAGCTTATATCGCTGAACTGCGCGAATAACCGCCTGACTCAACTGGACGTGTCGCGTAATGCCGCGCTGAAGCGTCTGCGTTGTATGGGCAACCGACTGACGGTGGTGGACGTACGAAAGAACTTAAAGCTGAAGTTTTTGGAGTCGGCGCCGATGCCTACATTGGAGACACTTTACTGTCCGCAGGAGGTGATTTATTCCAAGCTCGCTTATCCGATCATGTCGAAAGTAGTCTATAAATAAGCAGTTTGTACGTATTTGAGCGTATTGAGGCCGATGGCGGATATGGAGAATAAGCCGAAGAGGAGGAAGCGCTGTCGTATGGAATGCCGGAAGGGAGATCTGTGGAAGATTTTTCCTATCCTCGTTCTGTATCTTCTTACCTCCTGCGAAAGGGCGAATGAGCCGGCTCCTCGCCCGGTGGAACCGAGTTCGAGTTCTGAGTGGGCCGTACTGAAGGAGTTCACACAGGATGACCTTCGGGAGATGGAGCGCGGATTGGGGCTATCTCACTTCAGTATCATCGGCGCTATGCCGCGTTATCCGGGTAAGGTGCAAGTGAGGGCCGTGAAGATGACGTTTTCATCGGCGCATCCGGGGGGTGGCGCTGCACGGATTCGTCTCTCTGGCCTGCTACTCCTTCCGCCGGCTATCGATTCGGCGCGGATACACCGCCAATTGTTGGCATTGCCATACACCTACGTTCTCAATCGACAGACACCTACACAACAAATAGCAGACTATGTACCCGCGCGGCTCGAGGCCTATATGCTTTTTGGCATATTACAGGCATCGCGTGGGTACGTAGTACTCATGCCAGACTATCCCGGCTTTGGCGAATCCTTCGGACAGTGTGCCATGCCCTATGTGGAGCGACGCCCGATGGTGCACGCGACCATCGATTTTATCCGTGCGTCGCAACAGGTATTGCAAGCCATGCACTACGGCCGAAAGTACGAATTGACGATCACCGGCTATTCGCTCGGTGCTTATGTAGCGACGCAGACCGCGCGCGAGATGGAGATGAATGCCTCGGCCATCAGTGAGCTGAAGATCGACCGGCTATGGGTCGGCGGAACGCCCTGCGACTTGAAGCGAATTGCTGATGAAGCCAAGGTGGCGACCCACCTGCCGACGCCTTATCTCCTCCCGCTGGCTATTCATAGCTACCGGCGCAACGGATACCCGAAGATCGCTATGGATCGCCTATTCCGATCGCCCTACGCAGAGCAGCTCGCGTCTCGTTTTGATGGTATGAATGAAGCGTATGCCGATGGGTTGCCCACACGTGCTTCGGACCTCTTCACCGAGGCCTTCATCCGCGGTGATGCCGATGTCTCCGCGCCTATCGATGCTATCCTAAGCGAGAACAGCCTGACCCCTTGGCGCAACCGCTGCGCCTTCGTCATGCTCCACGGTGCATCTGACCGCACCGTCTATCTCGACAATGCACGTGCTTATGCAGAGCGTCATCAAGCAGGCGGCGGCCAAGTGGATTTCCGGGTAGTTCCCGGCAACCATAAGGAGGCCGGCATCCTCTATTATCTCTATGTCATCCTTCACCTTCCCGAAGACCGCAACACATGAATGAATGGATTCGCCTGATCGACAGTAGCACGATCGATGCAGGTACGGCAATCGTGCGCCTACTCGTAGGATTCCTCTTAGGAGCCATTATCGGTGCCGAACGTCAGGCACGCCGCCGCGAAGCTGGACTGCGCACCTTCACGCTGATCTGCCTCGGATCGACCATGTCCATGCTCGTCTCTATTTGGATCCCGCAGACCTACCCGAACTTTCTCAACGGAGATCCGGGACGTATCGCGGCGCAGGTACTCACGGGTATCGGTTTCCTCGGTGCAGGTGCCATTATCCAAGGTAAAGGCAGTGTACATGGATTGACTACAGCGGCAGGTGTATGGGTCGTAGCGGTTATTGGCCTCGCGGTTGGAGCGGGCATGTTTCTGCCGGCCATTACCCTGACGCTCCTAACCGTGTCCGTCCTCACACTATTAGAACATCTCGAGAAGCGCACCTGCGCAGGGGGTGTAAATAAGATCTTGGTCGTGGTCTGCTCCACGTCTGAGCCCGACATCAAGGCCTTTCGGCGTATCCTCGATCGGCAACAGGTCTACCTGATGAGTAACTCCTATGAAGCGGACTATACGACGGACACCGCCGTACTAACATGTAAAGTGAACGTCAAGGCGCGCTCCTCCTACACGGCTCTCTTTGCCGACCTCCGCCAGACTGGCTACGTGGCGCAAATCAAGATTTTCGACTAAGATCCTCTCCGCGATGTGCCACCCAACAAGGACCTACATCGTAGCCAATTCCTTTTTCCACATAATCTGAAAACACCTCGGAGAGGTCCCCGAAATAAACTTGAACAGACTCTAAAATAGGAACAGCAGCTCTGATCGCCGGAATATTTTACTTTACATTTGCCGCCGATCGGAACAAACAACGGCCTTGGAGAAGGCCGTTTTTGTTTCTACTCCCGAAAATCGGGAGGGTCGGGAAAAGCAATTCTTGATCGTGTCGGGAGGCCCCACCACAAACGCAGTGATTCCCCCTTTGTGCGTAGAGAGAGGCGGAGGCGCTAACGACCGACACGCTACAAGCGATGCAAAACCCGGTTCGAGTCTAATTCATAAACGAGAAGTATGAAGATCAAAGCAAGTATCCTGTCCGGAGTGGTTGCGACGCTGTTCCTATCCGTCGGAACCGAAAGGGCAGGTATCACCGAAGGATTTCAGATCGGGGACTATGCCCCGGCGATCATCCTTCCGGAGTTCGGAGGTCGCGCGATCGACTTCCGAGAACATGCCGGACAGTACACGTTGGTGAACTTTTGGGCGGCCTATGATGCCGAATCCCGCGTTCGCAACATACAGCTCCGGAACAGCGTAAAAGAGCTGGATTCTTCGCTCCTGGCAGTGCATTCCATTTCGATGGACGAACGGAAGTCCGTATTCGAGGGTACACTGAAGGCTGACGGCTTGGAGAAGACGAATCAATGGAACGATCGAAGAGGAAAAGCCTCAGCACTGTACAAGATGTACGGACTGGAGAAAGGCCTGAGGAACTTTTTGATTGACGACAAGGGCGTGATTGTAGGCGTCGATCTTAGCCCCCGCGAAGTGATCCGGATCGTGACCGGAAACCGTGTAGCAAAAGCAAAACCCATTACGAACGACAGAAAGGAGTTGTCCCACCGCATCAGGCGGGACAACTCCTTTCTCTTTTTAGGCACCTCGCACGGCCCCAGGTTGCGCGAGCCAGATCAGCGGAACCTTCTGACAAACTCCTCCATTAGCCCTTCGCGAAACGAAGGGTGCGCAATGGCTATCAGACTGCGGGCACGCTCGCGTAAGGTCTTCGCCTTGAGATGCGCAATGCCATACTCCGTCACCACATAGTCCACATCATTGCGCGACGTTGTCACCGCTGCACCCTGAGATAAGAAGGGCACTATCCGCGACACCGTCCCATGCACCGCCGTCGATGGCATGGCCATGATCGATTTGCCACCGGGCGATAGCGACGCGCCGCGCACATAGTCCACCTGACCACCCGCACCGCTAAACTGACGGAGACCGATCGTCTCCGAGTTCACCTGGCCCATCAGATCCACCTCGAGGCAGGAATTGATGCTCACCATACGCTCGTTCTTCATAATCACAAACGGATGATTCACGTGATCTACCGGGTAAAGCGCTACCTCCGGGCATGCGGCCGCAAACTCATACAGCCGACTGGTGCCAAGAAGGAACGTCGCCACATGTTCGCCCCGATGCAACGTCTTGCGACGGCCGTTGATCACGCCCCGCTCGATGAGATCAATCACCCCATCGGCAAGCAGCTCCGTATGCAGTCCCAAGTCGTTCTTTTCCGTCAGGCTGTGCAGCACCGCGTCCGGTATGGCGCCAATGCCCAGCTGCAGCGTGGAGCCATCCTCCACCAGCTGCGCGCAGAATTGCCCGATGGCCTCTTCCACAGCGCCAATAGCCGGCGGTGGCGCCTCGGGTAACGCCCTCGAACAGGGCACCACATAGTCTAACTCTGAGATGTGGATCGTGTTCGTCCGACCAATGCGCGGCATCTGATCGTTCATCTCCGCAATCACCACGCGTGCCGCTTCGCATGCGGCTGGTACATAATCGCACGCCGGCCCGAAGCTGCAAAAGCCCTCCGCATCAGGCGGAGACACCTGCACCACCGCCACGTCGACCGGCAGCAAGCCGCTGCGGAAGAAGTGCGGCACCTCGAAGAAGAAACACGGCATGTAGTCCGCCCTATTCGCGGCCACCGCCTCGCGCGTTCCCGCACAGACAAAGGCGGCGCAATGCCTAAAATGCCGCTCCATACCTGCCGACACATAACCGACTGTACCCGGGCGCAGCATGTGAAAAATCTCAACGTCAGCATACTCCTCACGACGTTTCAGGAGCTCTTCCGGCACGACCTGAGGAATCCCTGCGCCCTGCGAGAAGACCACCCGATCGCCGTTACGTATCACCTGCACGGCCTCTTCAACCGTCACCGTCCGTGTGGAAAAAATCTCTTTTCTATCCATACACGTATCTTTCAATGGTTGTTGTGTTTGTGTTTCGTTATAAATAAGTCGTGGGATAAGATCGAGCTACCCGAAGGCATCCGCACCCTTTATGTCACTTTATATCACGGCCGCGCTCGCCGCTCGATTCATCCCGAAGCGAGTCGGTAAGTCTGATCCTCAATCGTTGCAGGTCGCGTGCAGAAAAGGGCAGAAACAGCAAGTACCCGGTATACCGACGGCTGACACGCACCCCCCACGACCTTCGCGGCCGATCGGCCGTCCGTAGGCCTCCACGTCTCCCCCTCCGCTCCGTATGCGCTGAGGGGTAGCCACGTAAGACTTTTCCGGACGACGCGGAATTGAGCGCGCGGCTCGATCTTCCCGTTCGACTTTTCTTCTTTTCACACAGGCGCCCGCGCTCCAATCCGTCTCTTCGCTGTCACCGAATGGTTCCCCTCTTCTGGAGGGTAGGAGCGCTACGTCCTGTTTGTGTACCGGCGGCTCTCGCCTGCCGGCTCATCTATATGCTGAAATCCTATGTCAAATTTCCCTGCTCGCCTTTCCTCAAACAGGAAATGAAATCGGAGTCGGCAGGTCTTCTGACTTGTTCCCGATCCCGCGGGGCCTTCCCTTTTCGTGTGGTACGAAAAAGTGACGCTTGCAGAGCGGGGTCGCTTTCTAAAGAACTTACAGCTGAGGACGCAGTCCCGGACTTTCACCGGGTTCCCTTTTCAGTTCGACAGTCTGGACTGTTGAGCATCGAATCACCAACTCGGGGGCAAATGTAAAAAAAGGCGCATAAGAGCAACCAGCCCTATCCGAATATTTCATGCCCTCAAAAACGATCCGTTAGGCGGCAAAACGAGTAGCTGAAGCCCCAAAAACGGCTCGCGAAGCGGCCGCAGAGTGCTCCAAGGACACCTTTCGCCCTCGCGCAGGCCTTCCGCAGTTTGTCGCGGGCCTACTTTTTTCTGCGCAAGTCTCAAACCATAGTCCGGCAAGTCCCCATTTTCTTTCTCAGGCCTAAACGCCCCCATTTTCACCCATTCGGAACTTCCCGAAAGTTCTTATTCATCTATTCCAATCATTCGGGAACCTCCGATCCCATATCAGTGCATGTATCAATTATTCGGAATCTCCCGAAGAATTCTACATCTATGATACAAGCCTTCGGGAATCTCCGATCCAATTAAACTGCTTATTTTATCCATTCGGATAGATCCGAACCTTTAGATCATCAATTTTATCCATTTCGGATCTTTCCGAATCATTATTATCGAGTATTCTATCCTCTCGGAAGATTCCGAATCCTGTAAATAGACGGTTTTAATCGATCGGAAACTTCCGGAGACTTGCAATAGAACGAGTACTTTTTTCGGAAGTTCCCGAATCCATATAATACGTATTAAATACATCTCGGAAAGTTCCGATTGATAGGAGCAATATGTGATAGGCTCTCGGAAGATTCCGAACGAATGAAAATGGGGGCGTTTAGGCCTGAGAGAGAAAGAGAGGGTGTGTCGGAGAGGTGCTTAAGGCTTTCGCGAACGGATCGGGGGCCGCAGAGTTGTGGTTGGGGCCTTCAGTGAGCTGAAAAAGGGCTACGGGGATGGCGTTGGGGCCCTCGATGAGCCGAAAATGGGCCGAGGAGATGTGGTTGGGGTGTTTGGTGAGTCGAAAAAGGGTAGCGAGGATGGCGTTGGGGTGTTCGATGAGCTGAAAAAGGGTTACGGGGATGTGGTGGGGGTGTTCACCGTGTCATTTTGACATAAAACAAGGAGAGGCGACGCCTTTTTGGCGCCACCTCTCCTTGATTTTCTGGCCAGGGGTGGGTCACTCCACGTAGCGGACTTCGGGCGTGAGGAGGATGCCGAAGCGATCGCTGACGGTGCGTCGGATGCGCTCGGCAAAGAGGGCGATCTCGTCGCCGGTGGCGTGGCCGTGGTTGACGATGATGAGCGCTTGGTGTTCGTAAACGCCGACTTCACCCTCGCGGAGGCCTTTGAATCCGCAACGCTCGATGAGCCAGCCGGCGGGGATTTTGACGCGTCCGTCGGGCGCGGGATAGGACGGGATGTCGGGGTGGAGGGCGCGGAGGACGTCGAACTGGGCGCGGTCGACGAGGGGGTTCATGAAGAAGCTGCCGGCGTTTCCGAGGCGGTCGGGGGCGGGCAGTTTGCTGTGGCGGATGGTGCCGACGGCCTCGCGAACGTCGCTGACGGTGGGGCTGGCAAGGGCGCTAAGGACGTCGCGTAGGGGGGCGTAGTCGAGGCGAAGGACGGGGCGCTTTTGGAGCCGCAAATTGAGGTGGGTGACGATGTGCGGGTCGCGCTGTTCGTCCTTGAAAATGCTATGGCGATAGGCGTATTGGCAGGCGTCGACGGTGTAGGTGTGGGGCTCGAAAGTGAGCTGGTTGAAGGTCTCGACGCTGTCGACGACGTCCTTCAGTTCGACGCCATAGGCGCCGATGTTCTGGACTGCGGCTGCACCGGCTTCGCCGGGGATGTGGGAGAGGTTTTCGATGCCACCCCAGCCGCGGCTGACGGCGTAGCGGACGACGTCGTCCCAGGGTTCGGCGGCGCCGATGCGGAGGATGACGTCGGTGTCGGTCTCGCGAGCGACACGGATGCCGCGGATGCGGGAGTGGACGATGATGCCGTTAAAGTCGGCGACAAAGAGGAGGTTGCTGCCGGCGCCGATGTGGAGGGAGCGGAGCTCTTGGAAGTATTCGTCGCGGAGGATGCGACCGAGCTCGTCTTCGTTGTCGTACTCCATGAACCAGCGGGTGCGGACGGGCAGGTGGAAGGTGTTGTGATCCTTGAGGGAGAAGTTTTTTTCGATGCGCATGTCAATGAATATGTGTGTGTTTAGGATGAGGATAAAAAAAGGATGCCGGCCCGTGGTGTGGGGCGGACATCCTTGTTTATGGTCGTTTGGGCTCAACTACCCCGGCCATGGGAGATCAATAGGTGCGTTCCAAAACCCATGCGTCCTGGAAGTTGGGGCGATACTTCGCGCGGATGGCGTCTCGGCTCTTTTCGGCCTCAGCTTTGGTTTCGAAGCTGGTGACGATGACGCGGAGCATGCCTTGCTCGTTTTCGCCAAGGACGGGGGTGTAGCCTTCGTTCTGCATGCGTTCCTTGAGGGAGAATGCGTTGGTGCGGTTCTTAAAGCTGCCGACTACGACGCTGTAGAGCTTGATGGCATCGGCATCTTCACCCTCTACGGGGGTGATTTTCTCTTGTCGTGTCTCGCCGGAGTCTTTCGACTTGGTTACGGGGGCGATCTCTTCGTCTGTGGGCTCGTCGCTTGATATCTCGCGTTCCTTGGCCTGCTCGTAGGCTGCTTTGTAGGCGCTCTGTTTTGATTTGCACGAAACGGTGCCGATCGCAAAGACTAAGCAAAGAGTAACTCCTAACAATCCTATCCTTTTCATATCTGTTTGATGTTATTTGAATTAACGGGGGCAAATATAGAAACAAATTCCTCTTTTCGTGGGTGAAATGTCTTATAGGGAGCGGCTTTTTGGGCCTTTCGTAGAAGATTTTACTCCTACGGTCGGTCACTCTTTGAGGGCGTGAAAGAGGGAAAAATGGACAGCGCCATAGGTG
>ERZ773070.2247-NODE-2247-length-11095-cov-33.027446_pt1 | contig 11095 bp, 12 predicted proteins | sample MGYA00580618_ERZ773070 | MGnify/ENA primary metagenome ERZ773070 (study PRJEB29015, sample SAMEA2738023) | human oral metagenome | biome: human oral; feature: human-associated habitat; material: dental | place: China | collected 2019 ...
CACCGCTTCCATCTGGATGAGCGATGGCGTACGTGTCGGACGACGTCTGGGAGCATGCATCTGGTTCACGCACCCAACAGCGCCAACGGAGGAACTTCGCCGATGGAAATATCGGCGACGACCGGCGTTTGCGACTCGATTCGACGATCCGGGCCATTATGCGATGTCCAGGCGTAGCCACTCACTGTGTCGGCACGTTCCAAGCGAATCACAACCTGCGTGGGGCCCACCTGTGTACCATCGGTAGCCGCCGGGAAAGGCGCCAATGATTCCACCCGTCCACGCAACACCCCGTACTGCACCGAGGGTATGCCCGACACCGTCAGTTTCACGTCCTGACCACGACTGACTGAGGGGATCTGCCAAGCGGGGACCTCAACGACGGCCTCCAACGCCGCGCCCTCGGTGGCACCGGGCTCAACCACAGAGATGGGAGTTCCCGCGTCCACCACATCCCCGACGCTGACCAGATTCTGTATGACGCGCCCGCCAGTCACTCCGCTGATTCGTGCGTCGTCCTCACCTGCGCCCCGCTGGAGATAGGCGAGCGCATCACCTTGGTCGAGCGTAACACCGAGTTCTGTCAACTTCTTCACGGTTCCACGGGCATCTGATTGCATCGTCACCAAACCACCCGGGTATTGCAGGCGACCTGTGACGGTGACGTGCTGAGGAACTCGCCCAAGAAATCCCCAGCCAATCAGTGCGAGCATGCAGAAACCGATCACCAGTGTAACCACCCAGCCTCTTGGACTCGCCAGGGCAAGCGGAACATCAAGCTGATCTGGATCCCGTCGCTTGGCGAGAGCCTTGAACCGGTACAGCATGACTGCTATTCCTCCTCTTTCTTGACCCCAAGAACCATTTGACCCACGGGACCATGCGACGGAAAACCAAGACCCGTGATCTGCTCGAACTCGTGCGCGAAATTGCTACCCAGCGCACAGGCCCCCAGCCCCTCCGCGATCGCGGCAAGCTGCAGAGCGTGCATCAGGACTCCGGCATCCTTCAGTACCAGAGCCGCGCCAACGCCTTCGTACTTCCACAGCACTCGCGCGAAGCGAGCCAGCAGGACAATGGACACCGGCGGCTTGGCGTGGCTCAAGGTTGCCCGGGCTATCTCCTCAACGAGCCTCGATGGTTCTTTCAGACAATGAACCCGTTCCAGGACATTATCGGCCGGATTGTACCGCCACAATCCCTGCTCGAGTCCCTCCAAGCGATCTATTGCAATGTAAATATCCAACTCGTGAAGCGCGCCTCCCCCCGCGACTGGCCTGAGTGAAACCTCCATGCCGTAGCTGTCGCAGAACCTACGCTGGATACGCGCCGAACGATGCAGAACACTCGCCAGCTGCTTCAAGGTCGGAGCCACATCCTCCCGGAAGGAGGACGTGGAACGACGTCGCTCTGTAATCACCCCAAAAGGCTCATCCTCGAGGAACCAGCGGTCCGGATCGGGCTCCGGAAGATCGACCACCTCATCCACTCGTATTGCTTCGACCAGCGGTGGCATCGCATGCGTTTCGCGATAGCGATAGGTCCCGCCATAGCGAAAATTCGCACTAGAGTCGCTGGAACGTTCGATCATGAGGAGATCAACCGGATCCCACATCGTCTGTTCCATGGCTTCCTCGGACGAGGCCGACACCAACAGGCCGGCCCGCCACATCAACTCACGCAGAGGCGAGAGCCGCCCCCCGGGGGCCATGTCTTCTCCGACCAAGACATGGCCAGCCATGGAAGCATCCACCTTGACCGATCCACAGCCCAGGCCGCTGTCGAGCTTCACCCACCGGCCCTCACGGGTCGCCACCACGTGGCGGGCCACAACAGCATCATCTGGCACGTCGCCCTCACGCCAGGGAAGTCGCCCCTTCTTCATCAATCGAGCGACCACCACCCCTTGGATCTCGACGACCTCATCGATGAAACCGAAGGACTTCAGATCGCGCACCGCCGTGGTCAGCATCATCATATGTCGCATGCCGTCGCGAGCGGTGAGGAGCCCATCCGCGAGTTCATCAACCGCGCACGGCTGCTCCATCAATCGCGCGATGCGGCGGGCAACCTCACCTCCCACCGGGAGACCGCGCTCGCCCCGCTCTCCGGCAACCTGCAAGGTGTCACCATCACACCCAAGAACAATCCCTTCAGCAGCCAGCAATTTCTGCATGGAAATCTCCCTCAGAAAAATACACTTCGAGGATTGAGTTCGTCCTCGGACAACGCACGATCGATCCACCCCAATTTCACAGGAGTGTCATACAGACGACCCGGCGCCGCTCGACGCCAGAAATGACGAAGCCCGGGCGTGATTACCTTTGCAACCGCAAGCTCGATCTCGGGGCGCGTCTGGTTGATTATTATCGTCTCAACACCGACCCGATCGAGAACATCAACCTGCCGTTCCACCAGTTCGTCGATGCGCCGGGTACCCGTGCTGGGCAGATCGGTCAACTTCACCGGGGAAAGGTCGGGGTTTGGCAAAAGCCAAGGTTCTGACTGGACGGTGGCATTTTTGCACCACTCGATCGTCGCATAATCCTGCGTGCGATAGATGGTCTTACCATCCTTGTCGCGCAAGGACACGAACGGCAAGAACTGATTCAGCTCGGTCAGAGATCTGAAAAGAGCAACGCTGGGGTCGGGATGAGCGCCGAAACCGACCATGATTTCTTGGACGTCCTGATCACGCCTGGACATGGCGGCGAAAACCGGCATTTCGAGATCATTCTGCAGGCTCACCACCCAGAGATTTCTACCCTTATCTGCATAGAACTCGCGAAGGATATCGATATATGGATCCCCGAAGGAGTCGAGATCGACTCCCGGACGTTGCACGCGATTGAACCACCACATTCCCACCGCGTCTCTTTCACACACCTCACACATTCCCTGAAGAATCGCTTCCTCAAGGGTGTTTCCAGCGGCCTCACCGTTGGAGTCGGTGTATGCGTACGGATGAACTTTCAAATCGGGTGTTCCGTACCATGCAAGCCCCGCCGGGACAAGAACCTGCTCCCCCGTTGTGAGGGAACGTCCCGGAGTGAAATCGATCGGCAACGTCTCATCAAACCTCTGGGGAATTCGATGGAACTTGTTGTCGATCTCCTTGATGGCAGAACGACCCTCGTACTGCGCGTCGCTGAACAGCAGCACACTCTCGGGATGGACGGCTCGGACATCCAGATCCCTCCAGGCGGATCGGACTGCGGGGACCGTTGGCTCCCACACACCGGAGAAACGCTCAATCGCCTCGCATACAGCGCTGGCCTTGGCCTGCTGACGGGTACGGCCCTTGCCTCCCGATTGGCCGCGCATGTTCTGCACCAGCAGCCGAAGGTTGTCGGCGACGGTCGCGTAATTGTGACCGGCCGCGAAAGAGAACGTGACACCGTCGGCGTCGGCTCCCAGACTCTCGATCTTCGAAACAGCCCCGGTGATCGGGCTGACGTGCTTCGCCAACCGTTCAACGGTTTCCTCCGGGGTGCACACGCGGTAACCACCATCCGTACCGTCCAGGCCCTTGGCGGGGGCAAGAACGACGTCAGCGGTGGGGCGATGCGCCATGGTGCCGCACACCGGGCACTGCGGCTGCGGGATCACGGCGTGGTCGCTCACCGCCATGGTTCCCAGATCCATGCTTCGCAGCACGTTCACGAACGGGGACTGCTCTCCACCGGCCACGGCCACCAGATGAGTCAGGATCGCTTGGCTCACGATCCGAGCCGCTCCCGGCATGAGTCCGGATGCCGGTATGAACGGCAGCCGCTGAAGTCGCTCCGCTAGATACCGTTCCGCATGTCGGTTGGCGACAAGCCGCTCCTGCAAACACATCCAGCAGGCCGATTGCCCGGGAACGAACAGTGGTCCCAACCAGAGGGACTGTCCCCAGGGCTTGGCAAGCAGCCACGATACTCCTTTATTCCAGAGCTCCTTGTTCAATTCCTCGAGCCGGGGGTGAACGTAGTCCTCGGCCACGACAACCAAAAGGCTGGAAGGCCCCAGGGCCGTGGTGTCGGCGTCCTCCGTCAAGCATTCGACGGCGACACGCTGATCCAGCACATCCAGGCCGGAAACGATCTGCTCCATGGTCCGCTGAACTTCGTCACGGGGACGTTGGAGAACCAGCGGCAACAGCTTCACCTGACGGGTTGCCAGCTCATTGATCGTACGGGAAGGATCAAGTCCCCGACTCTCCAAATACGCCCCAAAGGCACCGCCTTTGAGGGCGTCTTCCCGTATGTAGCCCTTCTCAAGCATGGATCGCACTGCGGCAAAGGCCATCGCAGGTCCCACGTGCCGGGAAGCGGCCGCGACGATGTCAACCATGTCCCGGTGCCCATCAATGGCCTTCGCGACCTGAGCAACCGCCTGGTTGTCCATGAGCACCTGATCACTATCCGAGAGCATGAACAGCTGAGACGCGTTCACCACATCAACATTGAGCCCGCTCTTGAAACGTACTGAACTCATAAGATCACCTCAATCGGCTTCGAGGACGCGCCGGGCGGCTCAATATACAGCCACCGATCAGTCCGACAATACCCACACCGAGCATCCCGCATCCCATAGCGGTTTCAACGGGCCGCTGAGAGAAATTAACAACGGCGAGTACCAAACAGATAATCATGAGCACCCACATAAATACTGCCGCGAACATTCTGAAACGAACTCCCATGTTCCCTCCGTGGTTCCCACACGCCTCCGAGATTCACATTTGACATCTACCGTTGTACCGCAGCGCCGCCCCTTCCAGCTAGACACAGACGGGAATCTACGCACCGCATCGACAGACATACGCATGCCTACGCAGCAGATCTCGTTGATTTTCTTTCGGGCCAGCTGTTTTGCGTCATTTTCTTTGGCGGAGAAGATTAAAAGGTCCCGCGGTATGGTTCTGTGTGTCGTCGGCCGAAGCGGGCGATCGGCAAAGTTGGTGGGTGGGTTGACAGGGGTCGGTGTGTCGCCTTGACGAGGGCGTGGGCCCCGCAGGGGGCGATGCGTGGTGGTCGGATCAACCCTTCGCCCCGGGGAGCCCACGCTGATGTCTTCTACCCGCCGCCACCGCCCTGTCACGCCAGCCTGTGGCCCGTGTCCTGTCCGAGTTCCTCGAGTCCGTGGACGGGGCGGTGGTCACCACCAGATCCTTGGCAAGACGCCCAAGACGAGCCATCAAACCACTCGCCCAAGCCTCCACCAACCGACCCGCCCCTGCATCCTGGGCGCTCTCAGCCACCTGCCACGACCGTCTCGTCGCGCCAGATCCTCCAGGTCATGCTCGCTCCCGGGGACCGGCGCGGGGTACGTCATGCCCTGTCCAGGATCCTGTCCCCGGCGATCGCGGGGTGGTGGGCAATTCCAACGAGGTTCCCGCTCTGATGGGCCGCCCGATACACTCCGGCTACTCGCTCAGCTGGTCTGCCACAGCAGTTCGAACCACACTTCACTGCCGTCGGAACACTGGTGCACGTCGTACCCCTGCCCGTCGATGACAACCACACGCTGCGCGACGGACGTGCGCTGCACGTAGCGCAACACGTCATACTCATCGCTCACCCGCAGCACCCGGTACGGGGCCTCCTGGGTTCCGGCGCCGCTGCTCGTCAGGGTGTCCATGGCCAGCCGGGCAAATTTCGTCTCGCGCCGCGCCGCCTTCTCGTCACCCAACTGGTCGTAGCCGTGGGCCAGCATCGCATGTGCCGTGGGGCTCAGGAACGCCCCCGGAAGCATGCGCCACACCGCGTCGACGGCTCCTTGATAGTTGCCGCTGTCCATCAGCGGAGAGACCACGGACTCGAACAACACGAGGGGGTCGTAGTTGGCGGCGGCCATGATCTCGGCCTGCAGCGGAGCCAGCGTTTCCTCGCTCGGGTTCAGGACAAAACTTTTCATTACTTCTACGAAATCCATTGCTTCTCCTTGGTCTCGGGTCGCCCTCATCGCCTATACGTGTTGTCGTCGTGAGATTCAGGTTTGCTGCCGACCTCGGAGCATGCCGCGCATCCGAGGAGTCCTGAATCGTCGGTATCGCGCGTTCATGGGAGATCGAAGTGACGCAGGTCGTCCGCCGACCAGCACAGCACGCCGTGTTTTTGCGATGCCGCGTACAGTTTCTGTCCGTCCGGCGACCACTCCATGCGCCCCACCGTTTCCGGTGGCTCCGGGGCGAGTGAGCTGACCTGGGTTGCCTGGTCCCACAACATGACCTGGGGATCGCTTGACGCGGAGATTGCGATCCTGCCGTCCTTGCTGACCGCGACATGGCTTGGGCTACTCGTCGGTGGTTCCGGGCCGGCCTCGACTTGTTCGCCCCTGATCAGATACGACGCCCCGGGGTCGGAGGTGATGGCTACCAGGACACCGTCGGGGCCATGGGCCACCCCTGTGACCGGATGCGGTACTTCGTGCAGCAGTTTCTCCCGTTCACCGCTGTGCACGTTCCAGATCGAGTACCCATCCTCCGCTGCCACCGCCAATCGATCCGAGTCTGGGCTGAAGCTGAGTCTTCGCGGTTCGCTGATCGTGAGCACCCGCACGGGCCGGCACTGGTCCTTGCGCATCCCCCAGAGTCGGACTGTCCCGTCCCGGCTCGCCGACGCCAAGAGTTCTCCGTCCTTGCTGAAGACCAGATCGACGATGCTTGAACCGAGCTCGTCGATCCTCTCGTGTCCTCGCAGCTCCCAGAGCAGGTTTCCCTCACGATCAGTCACCTGAATCGCGGCATTGAAGGCATCACCCACTGCCAGCCATTCACCTCCGGGGTGCCAGGCCAGCACTCCGTCTCGACGATTGTCCAACCGCCGCACAACCTTCCCCGTGGATGCGTCCCAGATCACGGTCCCAAACGTCGAGTCAAGCCCCAACACGGACCGGGCGCGCGACTGGCTGGCCGCCGCCAGCGAACCATCAGGGGAGACTGCCAACCCCTCAGCTGCAATGTAGTCCTCGGGAAAGTACGCAATATCCACCGTGGTGCCGCTCTTCCGGGAGGGGGTCACGCTCGGGCTCGACACCGCCTCACTCGCTGGCACGCACTCACCGCTCATCCCCTCCTCGCCACTCGTCCGGCCCGAACCACACCCGGCCAGCAACGCGCAGAGGCTCACACCAAGCACGCTGCGTCGACGCATGTCACTCTCTTCTCTGAGCTTTTACTCATCCGACACCGGCCTTGCGTTTGTATTTGTGAAAGTCCTCCAGAGTCATTGAATTGACGAAATCGCGCCCAGCTTCGCGCGCATCCACCTCGATGGATTGATGGTAGTAGGTATAGTAGTCATCCTTCATTCCGAAGAAATCTCTCCAGAAAGCTCTGGTCATATCATAATTCCACTCCTCCACTTCTGTGCGAGTAGTATTATGGCGCTCCAGCTCTCTTTCATACCCCACTGGCAAAATTGGCAAACCGCTCGAATGCACGATGAGATTATGTCTGTCGACAAGTGCATGCTGCTCGGCATGTCTAGCTTCATGAGCGACGGTATTGATAGCCGATCTAGCTCTATCGGGGTAATCGAGATCACTGCGAACAGCATCCTCGAGAAGAAATTGATTGAGCATCAACTCCCCTTTTCCTTCCCTCCATACACCATATAAAGTCTCATCCGCATTTTCGAACGAGATTTGTGGCGCTTTCATGCCATTCTTGGCGAACTCCTCATCGGCTATCGCCTGTAGTATTTTCTTGCGCTCCTCGGGAGTCAGATTTTTCCATTCCTCCTCAATTTTAGGGTCCAGCTTGCCGTACTCCTCGTCGTCCGCCACATCTTGAGGTGCTTGATTTGCGACGCCGAGGGAGGCGGTTCCTGTTTTGTTGGGCCATTGGCGGGTTGGGTCAGCATCAGCATGGGCCTGCGCAACAGCTTGCTCAGTATCGCTACCGGTTTTCTCCAACCCGTCGATCACAGCCTGGAAGTCAGCGACCGCACGATCACGCAACGCCTGCCCCGGATCCGTGAACGGCGTAACAGTAAGCGTGTAGGTACCCGGACCATTCTGCGCCTCCCACGCCGCCTTCTTCTGAAACCCCTCAGAAACATCGCGGTCGTAGTCCGCCTTCGCCGTTGCGCTGACCCGTTTGCCCTCCTCATAGTTTTCCTTACACACCCGCGCCGCTTGCTGCGCCGCCTCCAACGCAGCCGCATACCCCTCCAACGCGGCAGCAGCACTACGGAACCCATCCGCCACACGACTCCAACGCCGCGGTTCCTCCTCAAGACGAGAACGAAAACGATCCGCAGCCTTGCCCACCCAATGCTCGGTCTCAACCCCACCCAGCGACTCACCCACCTGGTCGAAACTCTCAGAGCACGTTTTCATGGATGCAACACGCCCACGGATTCCCGACGGATTCCCCTCGATCACGAACTCCGGCTCCCCCCGGTGCTGCACACCCATCACAATCCTCCCATCAACGGCGCACCAGATAACGAATCCATCGCTCCCTTGAGAGCATTCACCTTCTTCTCCACCACAGACTCGTACGTGGCGTACTTGGCTGCGATCCCTTCGATACGCTTCGCCATCTCGTCCACATCCTCGATCATTGATGTGGTGGCGCGTTCCCATCGATCCCGGAACTCGTCGACCGCTTTGGCCAGGCCGTCATTGGCCAGGTCCTGACCGGCAGGAACACAACTACTCATGCTGGTCCCCTTCGCACCCTGGGTTGTTTCCGCGATCTGTTGCGCAGTGGTTTTCAATGTTTCGTGATCGACTTCGAAATCCTGACCAGCCATACCGGTAATCCCCTGAATCAATCTAAAGTGGTGACGTTTTCTGTTTCCACCCGGGAGGCCAGCGAATGAATCTCCTTCATCACCGCCGCAGCCCGCTCCATCGCCTGCACCAACAACTCAGCACGCTTCTCCACCTGCCCGGCCTTCTGCTCCTGCGCCTGACGCGACTCCGTACCAGAATCCCACGCAGCAACCTCAGAACGAACCTCCGCACCCATACCACTGATCCCCTCACGCAAACCAGCCGCACGCTTAGCGAAAGCATCCTCCAACGCCTGAGCGCTGGCCTCCCTGAAAATCAATTTGCCTTCTGCCACGCCTCAGCCCCCCATCCGACCAGCAATCCGAGAACTGGACGCCACGAAACTCTCCCGCTGCTCCCCTTCGACCTGCGCCACATCACGATCAACGGCCACCAACGCATCCGCGTATCCCTGAAGATCAGCAGTAAACGCCCTCAACGAATCCGCCCACCCGGATATCACATCACCCAAAACCTCCGCCGCGGGACCAGCTATCAAAGGCGCATGCTCGGACACAACATCTGTCAACAACGACAGGCCATCCTCGGCCTCTTCACCAGCCCGCACAACAACAGCAGCCGCACGCTGCTGAGCCCCAAGCTCCAACTGCATATGGGTACCCACGTGGCACCCCTCCCACACGCACGACCCCCAAAACCACAAAACCCTGCCACCCCCACCCTACCCGACCAAACAGATCACACCCACCCCCACCCCAACCACCTCCCCGAAACCGGTCGAGCCAGCACCCGGCCCGTGCCTGGCACCCGGATGGGCCACTATCGCGGTGGCGGCGATCGACCGGCACAGGATGAAACTGTGCACGTATTCCCGTGATGTCCGCGAGGTCCTTCAGATCGTGCGGCCACCCGCGGCGGCCCGTGCGGCACATGCCTGGCCTCGTCCACGAGTGATTGGCTGGGCGGTTGGAAACCGAAGGGGCCTTGATCCATTTCGGGGTTCGCGGTGATTCCAGAACTCCCTTTCGCAGAGAGAAGGGAGCCCTCGTTCTGGCGTTTCATTCCGCTTTAAGGTTCGCGGTGGTTTCAGACCCGCAAGCTGCGGAAAACGCGGCCACCGGTCGGAACGAGTTTCAATCCGCTTTAAGGTTCGCGGTGGTTTCAGACTGACCCCACGGTCAGCAACAGGGCGTCCGTCCGCGTTTCAATCCGCTTTGAGGTTCGCGGTGGTTTCAGACCACCCTCGACAAGAGCCGAAGGTAAGTATTCAGTTTCAATCCGCTTTGAGGTTCGCGGTGGTTTCAGACAGGTATCATATGCCTACTCGCCTACTCCGATAGTGTTTCAATCCGCTTTGAGGTTCGCGGTGGTTTCAGACCCCCTATTAACAGACCCCGGTGTTAATCGAGTCGTTTCAATCCGCTTTGAGGTTCGCGGTGGTTTCAGACAAGCCACTGGCCACCCTCCCCGAGTGGGTCGGCTAGTTTCAATCCGCTTTGAGGTTCGCGGTGGTTTCAGACTCTTCGCCATCACCCTTGGCGCGGTACTGGCCACGTTTCAATCCGCTTTGAGGTTCGCGGTGGTTTCAGACCCTACCCCTTGACACGCTGTCCTGACAAGCCCTGTTGCGGCGGTTTTACACACCACCCCTCCTCACCCCCTCCGAGCAGCGGACAGAATCTGTCCTAAATGGGGTAAATCCCCTAGTCAAGTGGCATACACACCTGAGGCTGTTTTTGGTCGTTCTCCAACACCCCTGTCTGAGGGTGTCTCCAAGATGCCCGGTCGCGGGGAGCTGGGCGTCTTCGTCGGAGTCTACCTCGGGCCGGGTCCCGTCCCGAGGCGCGGGATCCGGCCCAGGGCGCGGTCGGGTTTGCTGTTCGGCCGCCGGTAGTGGTTTCGACACAGCCGTTCGCTAGCGCTCACGAGCTGGCTCAACCAGCTTCAAAAACTTTCACCACGAGCTGGCTCAACCAGCTTTGAGGAACCTTCGTCACGGACTGGGCCGGTCTGCTTCAGGAAGAGTGGTTTCGACACGGGCCGCTCCTTCGTCGCACCCCGGCTCAACCAACTTCAAAAACTTTCACCACGAGCTGGCTCAATCAGCTTTGAGGAACCTTCGTCACGGACTCAGGGGGTCGGCAAAGTGGGTGGGTGAGGGCGGCTGAGAGTTGACAGGGGTGGCGTGTCGTTGAGGTGGGGCGCGGGCCCCGTAGGGACGATGAGTGGTGTCTAGTCATCCCTTTCGTCCTGGGAGCCCGCGCTGATGTCATCTTCCACCACGACCGTTCTGTCACGCCAGCCCCTGGCCGCGGTTCTTAAGAACGTGGACGACCCGCGTGATCGGCGGGGAGTACGCCACAGCCTG
>ERZ773070.2251-NODE-2251-length-11083-cov-7.986126_pt1 | contig 11083 bp, 9 predicted proteins | sample MGYA00580618_ERZ773070 | MGnify/ENA primary metagenome ERZ773070 (study PRJEB29015, sample SAMEA2738023) | human oral metagenome | biome: human oral; feature: human-associated habitat; material: dental | place: China | collected 2019 ...
AAAGAAAGTAATAAAAGGTATAAAAATAAGAGAGGGCTTAGAATATAGAGCCAAGGCAGTTATTATAGCAACAGGAACATTTTTAAGAGGGCTTATACATATAGGAGAAATAAATTTTAGTGCAGGAAGAATGGGAGAATTATCCTCAGAAGATTTGCCATTATCACTTGAAAAGATTGGCTTAAAATTGGGAAGATTTAAAACAGGGACACCTACAAGAATAGACGGAAGAACAATAGATTATTCTGTTTTGGAAGAACAACCTGGTGATAAAAGCCAAGTTTTAAAATTTTCAAATAGGACAAAAGATGAAGATGCTTTAAATAGAAGGCAAATTCCTTGCTATATTGCACATACAAACGAGAAAGTACATGAAATTATAAGAAATGCTAAGGAAAGGTCTCCTTTATTTAATGGAACAATTCAAGGATTAGGACCTAGATACTGTCCTTCAATAGAAGATAAAATTTTTAGGTATCCAGATAAAAACCAACATCATTTATTTTTGGAAAGAGAAGGTTATGAAACAAATGAAATTTACCTTGGAGGTTTATCATCTTCATTGCCAGTTGATGTTCAAGAAGAAATGTTAAAAAATATTAAAGGTTTTGAAAATGCAAAAATTATGAGATATGCCTATGCAATAGAATATGATTATGTTCCACCAGAAGAAATAAAATATACTTTGGAAAGTAGAACAGTTGAAAATTTATTTTTAGCAGGACAAATAAATGGAACATCTGGTTATGAGGAAGCAGGGGCACAAGGACTTATGGCAGGAATTAATGCTGTAAAGAAATTGAGAAATGAAGAGCCTTTGATACTAGATAGAGCAGATTCATATATAGGAACTTTAATAGATGATCTAGTTTCAAAAGGAACTAATGAACCATATAGAATGTTTACTGCAAGAAGTGAGTATAGACTTTATTTAAGAGAAGATAATGCAGATTTAAGATTGAGTAAAATAGGTTATGAGTTAGGATTAATTCCAGAAGAAGAATATCAAAGAGTTGAAAAGAAAAGAAAAGATGTTGAACTTATAACAGAAATTTTAACTAAAACAAGTGTGGGACCAAGTAATCCAAGAGTTAATGAAATCCTTTTAAAAAGAGGAGAAAGTCCTATAAAAGATGGAAGTACCTTATTGGAATTATTGAGAAGACCAGAAGTTACTTTTAAAGATATAGAATATATTTCAGAAGAAATAAAAGGTGTAGATTTACAAGGTTATGACCATGATACAACTTATCAAGTTGAAATTACTGTTAAATATCAAGGTTATATAAATAGAGCCTTAAAGATGATAGAAAAACATAAATCTATGGAAAATAAGAAAATTCCTGCTGATATAGACTATGATGATTTAAAGACTATACCTAAGGAAGCTAAGGATAAATTAAAGAGGATAAAACCTATAAATATAGGGCAGGCAAGTAGAATTTCAGGAGTATCTCCTGCTGATATTCAAGCTATATTAATTTATTTGAAAATGAGAGGAAATTAAATTGAAAGATTATTTTAAAGAAGGTTTAGAAAAAATAAAAGTTTCTTATGATGAAAATAAAATAGAGAAGTCTTTGAAATATTTAGAGATTTTATTAGACTATAATAGTCATACTAATTTAACAGCAATAAGAGAAGAAAAAGCTATAATTGAAAAACATTTTTTAGATTCTTTGTTACTTCAAAATCTATTAAAAGATGAAGATAAAACTTTAATAGACATTGGAACAGGTGCAGGTTTCCCTGGGATGATGTTGGCAATTTTTAATGAGGATAAAAACTTTACTTTGCTTGATTCTGTAAGAAAGAAAACAGATTTTTTAGAGCTTGTAAAAACTGAATTAGCCTTAAATAATGTTGAAGTAATAAATGGAAGAGCAGAAGAAATTATAAAAGATAGAAGAGAAAAATATGATGTTGGACTTTGTAGAGGAGTTTCTAATTTATCTGTTATTTTAGAATATGAAATACCTTTTTTAAAAGTTAATGGAAGATTTTTACCACAAAAAATGATTGGAACTGATGAGATTGAAAATTCATCTAATGCTTTAAAAGTTTTAAATTCTAAAATACTTAAAGAATATGAATTTAAACTACCATTTTCAAATGAGGATAGACTTATTATTGAGATATTAAAGACAAAAAAAACTGATACAAAATATCCAAGAAAAACTGGAATACCTTTGAAGAAACCATTGTAAAAAAATTGGGATATGTTACAATTAAAATGTAATATATCTCTTTTTATTTTAGAATATATAAAAATAATAAATTTTGATTGAATTAAGGGGGAAATTAATATGTTAAAAAATAAAGAAGAATTAATAAAACAAAATATCCAAGAGATTGTAAATTCATGGAATCCTATAGGTTTAATGAATATATGCCCAGAAGATGAATATGAACCAGAAATAAATGAAATTGTAGAGTTTGTAATAAGCAATAAAAATATAAATAAAATATCATTAAGTGAAGAAATAAGAAAAATATTTAATTTTTATTTTACAAGTGTTTATAATTCGATAAATGAAGTTGAAGAAGATGTAGCAAGTAAAATTCTTGAGAAATGTAAAAATATCTTATAATTACTATAAATTTTATAAATATGGAGAATTGAAAAATGGTAGAAATTAAAGAAGAGCAAGGAGAAATAGAAATATCAAAAAGTCATTTAAGGCATATAAATTTTTATAAAATGTATACCTTATTATGTATGTTATTATTTTCTTTTATTACCTTAAAACTTATGGGGATATTTTTTAATCCACTTACAATTCTTTTCATCATTGGGTATATTTATTTGATGTTATTTACTGTTTCTAATGAAAAAATAATAGTAAGAGAAGATTATTTACTTATTCAGGCTTTAAGGAATAATAAGAAAGTTCTTTATTCTAAAAAGATATTTTTAAATGAAATAGAGAAAATATATTTTAAGGATACATTTGGAATATCTCTTATCTTAGATCCAGGAATAATAAATTATTTAATTAATTCAAGGCAAAAATTTATAAAAATAGAAACAGATAAAAAGGTTTATTCATATGGATTATTTATAGAATATAATGATTTTCTAAAAATAGATCTAATTCTTCAAGCAAAAATTAAAGAATATAAAGATAAAGAAATACTGGCTAATGAAGTAAAAAGAAAAAAAGAATATGAAAATAAAAAAGTTTTAGTTGGTTATAATGGAAGTGATGAAAAAGAAGTAACTATAACAAAGTTAAAAGAAGATATAAATGAAATAAGAGATAACAGAAGCACATTTAAAAAATAAAACTGCACTCTTAACCTTAATGCTTAAGATTAGAAGTGCAGTTAATTTTTTATCTATCTACCCCATCTATCAACTTTTGATAAGAATTGAGGATATGCTAGGTACAATGCTCTAGCGTTAACATTGTTTAATTCTAATTTAGTTTTTTCTTGCTTTTTAGCTAAATTTGCAAGTTGTATCATTCTATCAGACATTTCTACTTGGAACCAAACTTGTTCATTATAGAAATTGCTTCTCTTTACAAAATCAGCTAATAGCTTTCTCAATTTTTTAACATCTTTATCTTTTAAATCAGCTTGTTGAGAAAATGCTTCTATTTGAGCCCATTCTTCTTTATCAGCTACCACTTCTTTTATATATTTAGAAGGATTGTCTAATTGAGTAGAAGCAGCTTGTTTAACCATATAATCTACTAATCCTTTAGGATCTTTTATATTAGAAACTTCAATAATAAACTTTCTTGGCATTTTATTTACATAAGATGTCAATATTTTAACAAAACGATCAAAGTCATCATCTGTAATTTCATTAGCTGGTGTTTTTCCTAAATAATCTAAGAAATAATATTCTCTTTCAGACATTTTTCCTTGTTTTCTAAAATTAACCAAAGGATTTTCTTCTCCATACCAATCAGGGTTTGTAGCTTCTGCTACCATAACTTTTGGCATAGTTGTTTCCCAATTATGAGCTGACTCTTTGTTTAAAGAGTATTTCTCAATCAATCCTTTTTTTGTTACAGTAGTTGAACTGCAAGATATTAAAGTAAAAATCACAGCTAAAAGAAATAATATTTTTTTCATTTTTCCTCCTTATTATCTTCCACAACATTTTTCATAAGGTTTACCACTTCCACATGGACATAAACCATCTGTATTTTCAGTGTTCACCTCTTTGATTTCTGCTTCTTCAATCTCATCTTCTTCATCTTTTGCTGGTTCAGTATTTACAACCACTTTAAATAAGAATGAAGTAGCTTGTTCTTGAATTGTTGCTATCATTTCTTCAAATATTTGGCTTGAAATCAATTTATATTCAGTTACTGGATCTCTTTGACCATAAGCTCTTAAATAAATACTTTCTCTTAGAGCATCAAGAGATTTTAAATGCCCTCTCCATCTATTATCAACAACATCAAATAAAATATGTTTTTCAAGTTTTCTCATTAGATCAGAACCAAGTTCTGCTTCTTTATTATTATATTGCTCAACTAGAGCATTATAAATTCTTTCAGCATATTCTTCTTTTGTACTTCTTAAATATGCTTTATCATCTGCTTCTTCATAGACATAGAAATCTTTTAAGTATTCATTTAATCCATCAATATCCCAATCTTCTCTCATTTCAGGAGCAAATTTTTCATATACTTTTTCTGTGATATTTCTGTGAAGCATTCCCATTATTCTATCTTTTAGATTATCAATAGCAAGAGCTTCATTTCTACTTTCATAAATAGCTGTTCTTTGTTTATTCATAACATCATCAAATTCAAGTAGATTTTTTCTTATTCCAAAGTTTCTAGCTTCTATTTTCTTTTGAGCTTTTTCAATAGCAGAATTTATCATTCTATGAGTTATAGGTTCTCCTTCTGGAAGTTTTAATCTATCCATCCAAACCATTACTCTTTCAGAACCAAACAGTCTCATTAAGTCATCTTCAAGTGATAGGTAGAATTCAGATTCCCCTGGGTCACCTTGTCTACCAGATCTTCCTCTTAATTGGTTATCTATTCTTCTTGATTCATGTCTTTCAGTACCAAGTATAAATAAACCACCTAAAGCTAAAACTTTTTCTTTTTCTTCTTTACATTGTTCTTGATATTTTGCTAAAGTTTCAGGAAATCTTTCATCTTCTCTTGAACCAACTTCTGCAAGAGCCATAAATTCAGGATTACCTCCAAGCATAATATCTGTTCCTCTACCTGCCATATTTGTAGCTATTGTAACAGCTTTATATCTACCTGCTTGAGCAACTATTTCAGCTTCTTGTGCATGGTATTTAGCATTCAATACGTTGTGAGGAATTCCTCTTTTCTTTAAAAGTTCTGATAGTTCTTCTGAACTCTTTATTGAAATTGTACCCACAAGAACAGGTTGTCCTTTTTCATAAAGCCCTTGTATTCTATCAATAATTGCATTGATTTTTTCTTTTTTAGTCTTGTAGACTAAGTCAGCATTATCTTTTCTTATAACTGGTAAGTTAGTAGGAATAACAACAACTTCTAATCCATAAGTATGCATAAATTCTGTTGCTTCTGTTTCAGCAGTACCAGTCATTCCAGATAGTTTTTTATACATTCTAAAATAATTTTGAAGAGTTATAGTTGCAAGAGTTTGGTTTTCACTAGCAATTTTAACTCCTTCTTTTGCTTCTATGGCTTGGTGAAGTCCATCTGAATATCTTCTTCCTTCCATAGCTCTTCCTGTAAATTCGTCAATTATAACTACTTCACCATTATCTCTAACTAAGTAATCTCTATCTCTTTTAAACAATTCTTTAGCTTTTAAAGCTTGATGTAAGAAGTGAGTTAATTCAACATATTCAGGTGCATATAGGTTTTCAATTTTTAAAATTTCTTCTACTCTCTTTACACCTTTTTCTGTAAACACTATAACTCTTGATTTTTCATCAACTTCATAATCTCCCCATTTTTCATCAGGGATATTCATAGCTTTCTTTTCTTTTATATTTTTAATTTTTTCAGTTTCATAACTTCTGTTAAGCATAGATACAACTTGGAAAGATATTTGATACCATTTGATTTTATCTTCTGCTGCACCTGAAATTATTAGAGGTGTTCTTGCTTCATCAATAAGTATTGAGTCAACTTCATCCACTATACAGAAGTTAAGTTCTCTTTGAACTTTTTGATCTAAACTAGATACCATATTATCTCTTAGATAGTCAAATCCAAATTCAGAGTTTGTACCATAAGTTATATCTGAATTATATGATTTTTTTCTTTGTTCAGTTGGTAATCCATTTAAAATAACTCCTGAACTTAAACCTAAAAATCCATATAGTCTTGACATTTGGTCTCTATCTCTTTTTGCCAAGTAGTCATTTACTGTAATTACATGTACACCATGTCCTGCAAGGGCATTTAAGTAAACTGGACAAGTTGCAACCAAAGTTTTACCTTCCCCTGTTTTCATTTCTGTGATTTTTCCTTGGTGTAAAACCATACCTCCAATTAATTGCACATCATAATGTCTTAAACCTAAAACTCTCTTTGAAGCTTCTCTAACTGTTGCAAATGCTTCAACTAGGATATCATCAAGAGTTTCTCCATTTTGTAATCTTTCTTTAAAAATATTTGTTTTGTTCTTTAATTCTTCATCTGAAAGTTTTTCATATTCAGATTCTAATGCATTGATTTTTTCAACTTCTTTTGTCAGAGCTTTAATTTCTCTGTCGTTTTTAGTACCAAAAATCTTTTTAAGTAAACCACCTATCATTTTTTTCTCTTCCTCACTTTTTTTAATATCATTCTATATTTTAATATAATTTACTATCTTAGTCAAATTTATCTTTTAGTTCAATAAATTCTTCTTCAGTCAATATCTTTATAGTTGGAATCTCTTGAGCTTTTTTTAGTTTGCTTCCTGCTTTTTCTCCAACTATCAAGTAATCTAAGTTTTTACTTACTGAACTTAAATTCTTCCCACCTAGTTTTTCAATTTCCTCTTTTATTTGCTCTCTTGTGAAATGTTTTAATGTTCCTGTAAATAAGAAATTTTTTCCAGCAAAATTAGGATTTATATTTTGTGTATTAGTTTCACTTTCTTTTATTTCAAATTTTAAACCTTTTTCTTTTAAACCTTGGATAATTTTTTGATTTTTTTCCTTATTGAAGAAAGCTATTATTTCATTAGCAGCTATTTCTCCAATTCCTTCTATTGAAGTTAAATCTTCAAAAGTCATAGTCATTAGTTTATCAATATTTCTTGAAGCTTTTGCCAATACTTTAGATGCAACCTTTCCTATAAAAGGAATTCCTAATGAATAAATAACTTTATCATAATCTCTATTTTTACTTTCTTCTATTGAATTTAAAAGATTTTCTATACTTCTTTTACCCATTTTATCAATATTTTCTAAGGCTTCTCTATGGTTCTTTAAATCAAAAATATCTACAACAGTCTTTATATATCCTAAATCTATAAATTTTTCAACTATTTTTGAGCCTAGTCCCATAATATTTAAAGCATCTCTTGAAACAAAATATTCTATTTCTCCTTGAACTTTTGCAGGACATTCTTCATTGACACATTTTATATCAACTAAACCTTCTTCTCTTTCAAGTTTATGATTACATATAGGGCAACAAGTAGGTTCTTCTATTATTTTTTCATTTCCTGTTCTATCTTCTTTAATAGATTTTACAACCTGTGGAATAATCTCAGCAGCTTTTTCTATAAAGACTCTATCCCCTATTCTTATATCTTTTCTTTGAATTTCACTTATATTATGTAAACTTGCTCTTTTTACTTTACTTCCTGATAACTCAACTTCTTCTAGTTCTGCAACAGGTGTTAATTTTCCAGTTCTTCCTACTTGCCAAGTTACATCATTTAATACAGTTGAAACTTGATGTGCTGGGAATTTATATGCTATTGCCCATCTAGGAGTCTTACTTGTATAACCAATTTCATTCCAAAGATTAATTTCATCAACCTTTATTACTAAACCATCTGTTTCATAAGGCAGATTTTCTCTTTCTTTTTCCCAATAATCTATTCTTTTTTCTATATCTTTTGAAGTTTCTAAAAGTTCAAATATTCCTGTTGTTTTTATTCCCATAGATTCTAAGAATTTTATACTTTCACTATGAGATTTTAAACCTAATTTATCTGCTTCAACTAAGAAATAGAAATAAGCATCTAAACCTCTTTCTTTTACAATTTTAGAATCTAATTGTCTTAAAGTTCCACTTGCAGCATTTCTTGGATTGGCAAAAAGTTCTTCTCCTTTTTCTAATCTTTCATTATTTAATTTTTCAAAGCTAGCTAAAGGTAGTACAACTTCTCCTCTGATTTCCATATCAATAGCTTGTGGTAAAGTTTTAACTATACTTGCTATTTCTAAAATATTTTCTGTAACATCTTCTCCTATAAGTCCATCTCCACGAGTTACAGCTCTGACAAGTTTTCCTTGTCTGTAAGTTAGACTGATAGATAAGCCATCAAGTTTAACTTCTAAACAATATTTTAATTCTTGTTCTTTTGGAATCTTCTTTTTAATTCTTTCAATAAAGTCTACAATCTCCCCAATATTATAACTATTTGCTAAACTTAACATTGGGTGAGCATGCTCAACTTTTTTAAATTTATTTTCTTTTAAACTTGCTCCCACTGATGTAGTTGGAGAAGAAATTTCTTTATACTGTGGATATTTTTCCTCTAAACTTTCTAATTCTTTTAACAACATATCAAATTCATAGTCTGAAATTAGACTTATATTATCATTGTAATAAGAATCTCTGTATTTATCTAAATCTTCTCTTAATTTAACTATTTTTTCTAAATCATTTAATTCTTGTGATGAGTAAAGTGTAAGTCCTGTATGATTATTTTTTAATTCTTCAATTCTTTTTTTAATTTCCATATCTTCTCCTGAATTAAATTTATATTATTTACAATGAGTATTATACCATTATTATAATAATTTTTCTAATAAAAAAGAACTGTAATAACAGTTCTAATTTACTATTTCTAAATAAGGGGAATTTATAAAATCATAAGGTAATACATAAGGTCCCCCATCAGAATCTAAATCTAATTCAAAGCCCATTTCCTGTGCTGTTATATAGTAGATATACCAAATATATTGAGAACAATAAAAACCTTCTGTATTCATTTTATCAGAACTTATTCTATAATCTTTTCCAAAATATTTTCCCATATTTTTTACTAATCTTTTTTTAAATTCATCAGTCATATCTTTGTATCTGAGAACTAGTATATCTCTGCCTTCTTCTAACCAGTAGTCAATATCAATAGTATATGATTTATTTCCAAGTTTAGGATAGTCAACAATAGTTTTATCATTCTTCATTACAGCTACATGTCCAAACATACCAATAGGATTTAGAGTTTTTTCTTTGACTATAATATCACCAGGTTCAAGATCTAAGACTATAACAGGTGGTTCTACTTGTTTCCACTTAACATCTTTTTTTTCTTCATATTTAGGGACTGTTTTTACACTTGAACAAGCTGTTAAAAAAAGTAAGCTTATTAGTATTAATATTATTTTAAAATTTTTCATTACTTTTCTCCAATAAAATTTTTATCATATATGATTATACAACAAAAATAGAAAAATTTTAAATTTTATCATTTCGATTATAATCGAAATTGTGAGTAAAATTTGAGATAGTTTCGAGTATAGTCGAAATAGTTTAGTTAGATTCAATTTTAAAACCTTTTAATAGCTTGGAAATAGCTGTGTATAAATTTTTTTTACTAATAGGTGAAGTTTTTGTAATGTATAAAGATAATTCATTTAATGCCCCAGAAATTATATGAGTAACTAAATTTATATCTATATCTATTAAAATTCCTTCTTGTTTTAAAAGACTTAAATGCTCTTTTAAATAAAATTCAGAGTTATTTTCATCAGATTTTTTCCATTCATTCCAACCGATTATATTAGGAGCATCAATCAATAATATACGAGAATTTTCATTTAAAGTTGCAAACTCTATAAATGCAATACAACCTAAAATAAGTTGTTCCCATAGATTGTTTGATAAACTAGCTTTTTCTTCAATGTATTTTCCAGTATCTATTTGTACCTGTTCTAATACAGCTAAAAATAAGTCTTTTTTATTTTTAAAATGATGATAAACAGCTCCTCTTGTCATATTAGCTTCTTTTACAATTGCTTCAAGACTTGTATGAGCAAAACCATATTCTGTAAAATGTTTTTTAGCAATATTAATCAAAGTATTTTTAGTTTGAGTAGAAACAATTTTCTTTTTATTATTTTCTTCCATAAAATACACCTTTATAAATAATTTTTTAAGAATTCTTCACTTGGAGGAATTGGTTGTATAACATCAATTAATATTTCATTAGGTCCTTCTACAATAAAATGTCTTTGCCCAAAATCTTCATCTTTAATATCATAAACAATTTTTACCTTATCTTTTATAGAATTATATATTTTATCTACATCATCAACTTCAAAATTTAAAATAATTCCTTTTGACATATATCTATAATTATTAGGAATTGTTTCATGCTGATTGTCAATTAAGGCTAACTCAAAACCATTATCATTTTTTAGACTTATATACCAATCACATACAAAACTTTCTTCAAAATTAAAAAAATTAATAAAAAAATCAGCTTGCTCTCTTATTTTATCTAACATTAAAACAGGATAAAAACTTTTTAACATGTTATCACATCTCTTTTTAAATTTATTTTATAATAACATACATACTGTATGTATGTCAAATTAATAAGAATAAAAAAAGGATTAACTTCTACTTCCTACAGAAGTCAATCCTTATTAGTAAATTAAAGTAGACCTATCCTCATTTTACATACTACATCTGAAATGCTGTTATCCAAAAACATATTCCAGCTATAAGTGAAAGTGGAGTTATAACATATTTTTCTTTCTTACTTTTTGAAATCATGTTCATAATAGTATTCAAAGATAGATAAACAGCAAAGAAAAAACAAATATATTTAGTAAGATTAAAAGAGAACCACAAGGAAATAAAACCTCCAGCTTGCAAAATAATTATCATTGCAAAAATTTGGATAGCCACTGAAATGACTGCCA
>ERZ773070.2253-NODE-2253-length-11078-cov-9.341468_pt1 | contig 11078 bp, 12 predicted proteins | sample MGYA00580618_ERZ773070 | MGnify/ENA primary metagenome ERZ773070 (study PRJEB29015, sample SAMEA2738023) | human oral metagenome | biome: human oral; feature: human-associated habitat; material: dental | place: China | collected 2019 ...
TACCACGATGACGTCGAATGTCATGTACCCAAAAGGCGACATTTACGTAGTCGGGTGCACGCAAGGATTGGAGCAGACGGTTAAATGTATTGTGCTTGTGCTCAAGCTCCCATTCTTCACGACCTACGAAGGGAAGGCCAGATAGATGCCATGTTGTCAGGTAATCTCCACCAGTGGTTTTGATAATGGTTGGAGAGACATGGGTGGAGAGGGATACGAATTGACTGATTGATGCGTCAGGAGTAAACATTTTATTTGTTTTTTGTGTTGGAATTGTCCGACAGAAAAAAATATCGGTCGGACGTTTTGTTGTCATTGTTTGGGAGGATTGTTGCGGTACTCGTTAGGCGAGAAGCACCATGTGTCAGGAAACTCTTCTCGATTTCTGGCTTTAAGCCTGAATTTCAGTCGTAAGCCTAGAAAACGAAAAATCATGTCATCTCGCTTGGCCATCTGTCTCATAATCAGAATGATAAATGGGATGGTCAATAAAAAAAACAAATTGAAGTACATTCCCATTAATAATCCTGAGCCGGCTCCTATAAAGAAAGGTATATAGGGTACGCCGAGAAAGGTTGCCGGACGTGTACATCCTCGAAAAACGATGTTTTTTTGCATAATGAATAATTATGCGAAGAATTGCAATACTTGCATCATTGCTGAAGTTGTACCTGCAGAGCAGGAGTCTGCATTACCAACCAGCATTTTTGCGATTTGACCAGCCGCACCAATCAACACACCACCAATTAAAATAGGTGCGACATCGGAAATGCGTTTGTGAGCAAAAGCAATTTGGTAACCGGCAAAGATAATGGCGATGGTTACGACAGCGACAGACATCAAGTTCAATACGGTATGGATGTTTTTAATAAATTTACAGGCACCACCAGAAGCTGAGGTGAAATCATCGGCTGCCATACCTACAGCTGGCGCTAAAAATGCTGCAGCAACAAAAGCTGCTGTTGCAACGTTTTCAGCAGTAAAGCGGGATTTTTTTTGGATCTGAGTGTTTTTCATTTGAAATTTCCTATGTTTATTACAGGTTGATGTGGAAAAAATCGTATTGTCTAGAAGACTGCTGCACTATCTGTATAAATACTGCTTGGTGCAGTGTTATTGTCTTGCAGGTTATGTCGGTTTTTGGAGAGAGTGACCGGATATGATTGTGGATTAGTTGCGATTGTCGAATTTTGGCGGTTAGGCTGTTGCGCTGTCATTTGTACTATAGTGCGAGGAGCATTTGAGGTATTACTGATGACAGGGATAGCATTTTGTGGAAGAGTTTTTCTTCCTTGCCTCATGGATGAAAAAATTTTTTGCACATATCCATGCTTATATCCTGTTACAAAGTTGCCGGAATAATAGCAGCTGAAAGATTTTCCCCAGTCTTTCGCACGATTGTAGCATTCTCGCAATATATGAGAGCCAGCCTTTACGTTTGGGCATATTTGGAACGCATGTTCGTAGGAATGCAATCCGTATTTTTTCAAGTTGTATCGATTGACTTGAGCTAGTCCCAAGGAGAAGTTAAATCCTTTTTGTTCCAACATCTTGGCAGTAGCAACTGCTTCAGCTAAATTTTTTGGTTGTCTTTGTAGTCGGCCACCTACAACACCTATGGCATATGGATTGCCTGAGGATTCAACTCTCACAACATGATGCATGACGTCATGAGGAACAGCTAAGTCAGTGCAGGAAAAAAACATGATAGTGAGATGAAAATATGAATTTGTATTGACGCGAAATTTAGCACAGATTAAAATAATTCACAAGATTTTAATCAATAAAAATAACCAAGCGTAAATTGTCTTTCTTAACTTTTGGTTAAGGTGCTTTGGTTGTTACTACAGTTGTTTTATAAGGTGCTATGTATGTTTCTTTTAAGAACGTTGTTGCTGTCTGTGGGTGTAGGCGTGCTAGTGGTGGGTTGCGCAAGCCAGTCTGCTCCAGATTTTCCAAAGTTATGGAAGCAATTAAATGAACTGCCTGATCAGGTAACTGAAATTCCTCTTTTTAGGCCCCATGTTTATCAGGTGACGCAGCTTGATACGACTGTAAAAGGTTTGTTAGAGCGTTGGGGAGAAGAGGCAAAAATGCCTGTCGTTTATGATTATACGCTTGATTTTACATTGTATAAGAAGGTATTGGCTGTACGAAGTACCAATCTTGAAAATGCGTTGGATGAATTATCCAAACTCTATGAAGATCGGGGAATGGTTTTCTACATTCAGAATGGTGTCATTATGGCGCATAAAAAAATGGGGGCTGCTGTAAAAAACAGCAAAAAGAAAAAGCATGAGAAATCAGTAAAAACTGATGTAAAATCTCAAAACTAAAATGGGAATATATGTTTAATTCAAATAAAAATACTACCAATGATAAAATTCAAAAAGCTATCAAAAAATCTTTGGATTTCGAAACGACTCTAGTCGATATCCGCAAGAAAAGTGAGAAAAGGGCATGGGTAGTTGCCGGTGTTGCTACCTTTTCTTCTCTGTGTTTGCTCGGGGGGCTCTTTTATATCTTGCCGTTGAAAGAAAAAGAACCTTATCTTGTCATGGCTGATGTTTATACAGGGCAAGCTACTGTTGCTAAGTTGACTGGTGATTGGAATAATTTAGATATTACTAAAAATGAGGCGGTAAATAAGAGTAATATTTCTCACTTTATTATTGCTAGAGAATCTTTTGATAGCCAAATTATTTATGATAATGACTGGGCTACAGTTTATTCTATGTCGGTGGCAGGAGTATCAGATAGCTATCGTAACTTAATGAATAAAAGTAACCCGAATAGTCCATTTAATCTTTACGGGTCAACTCAGTCAATTCGCGTTAAAATTTTAAGTATCGTTCTTAATAATAGCGGAAAGGCTGATGGTCGTGATGCCAGTGCGACAGTCAGATTCCAAAGATTTTTATTGAATAAGAGTACTGGTATATCAAGATTCATAGATAGTAATGTTGCTACTCTGACCTACACTTATAACAGTAATTTGAAGATGGATGAAAAGTATAGGTTAAAAAATCCTCTAGGATTCCAAGTGTTGTCTTATCGTGTTGATCCTGATGCTAGTGAATCAGCTATTCAAGATTTATCCTCGGATTATCTTTCCGTAGGAGCATTGTCTGAAAGTCAGTCTCAGCAACAAATGCAAAGTACTCCTCAGTCAGAAGCTCCTACATCTTTAGACAATAATGTTTCTGGTACTTCTCCTATATCTGTTGAAAGTGGGAATTAATAATGTTAAAAAAAATGTTTTTAGCGACAGCAGTATCGTGGTTGTTGCAAGGAAGCGTCTATGCTGCAGCTATTCAAGAGTATACGTTTCAAGAAAATATGACATATCCAGTTCATACTGCACAGGGTGTAGTTACACAAATTGAACTTGATTCTCGTGAAAAGGTTAAAGATTTTGGTGCAGGCCTAAGCGGTGGATGGGATTTGGTACGTAGAGAGAATGTATTTTATCTGCGTCCAAAGTCTGATGCAGTTGATACTAATCTTATTGTTCGTACCCAGGCTCACCAATATATTTTTGAGCTTAAAGTTTTAAAAAATGTTGTTGGTAATTTGGCAGAAGCCTCAGACAAGGGGGTAAATTATCAAGTTAAATTCAGATATCCCGATTCTACAGATTTTAGTCTTCGTGCTAGTACTTTGGCTGGTTATAGCCTGAAATATGATTCTTCTAAAACTTACAATACTAATTATGATGTGGCTGTAAGTGACACATCTCGTTGGCTAGTTCCTTTAAAGGTCTATGATGATGGTAGATTTACCTATATTCACTTGAATAAGGGTAAATTCACAGGTGATTTTCCTACCATTTATGGCCGGAAATCTGAGAAAGGAACCGAGTTTGTTTTAAACAGTAATGTTGAGGGTAGTGTAGTTATTGTCCATGGAACTTATCCGTTTTTAGTTTTAAGACATGGAGATGATGTGGTTGGGTTGAGGAGAAATTGAGCATGTCTGATAAGCTAAATAATGAACATCATAAAGATAGTGAGTCATCGCAAAACTTATATTCAAATCAGTATGAGCAAGATCAATTGGCAGGGCTGGAGGAGAATGCTCCTCAGTTGAATGCTCCAGTTGATCGTACTGTTAACAAAAAAGCAATTGCTTTTATTGTGGCTGCGGGATTTGGATTGGCTGGGTTAGGGGCATTTGCATATCATCAATTTAGTGGCACTGAGGAGACCCCTCCACCAGAACGTCCTCAGGTGGTTACTGTTCCAGATTTACCTGCTCCGGAGCCTCAAGCTACTGAGACACCTCCAGTTGACTTAGTGGAAGAGCAGAAGCCTGATCCAGAGAGTTCTAAAACTACCGAATCTGTTACGCCACCAATAGATACACTATCTCCACCGATAGTAGAGACCCCTCCACCTATAATTCCTAATATTCCCGTGCAGCCTGCTGTGGATATGTATGCTAACACGGATTCTAAATTTGTTGAAGATGGGGAGGCTGCTCAGAAAGAATCGGGAGCAAGCATAGCTCAAGCCAATGCTGTTCGTTATATGCATAACAGGGATAAATTACTTTTGCAGGGTACTTATTTGCGCTGTGTATTAGAAACTAAAATTGTTTCTGAAGTAAAAGGGTTTACATCTTGTATCATCACTGAGCCTGTATACTCTGCCAGTGGAAAATATCTCTTGTTGCCGAAAGGTTCGAAAGTAATGGGACAATATGGTTCCAGCAATCCTACCAGCCCACGAATGGAGGTCATTTGGAATCGAATCATAACACCGGAAGGTATTGATGTAACATTGGAATCTCCTGGAGTAGATAATCTTGGTGCGGCTGGACATGTTGGTAAATTTAAGTCTCATTGGGGATCACGTTTGGCATCGGCTTTATTGATTAGTATGATTTCAGATGCTTTTAAATATGCTGCTACTGAATATGGTCCACAAGGACAAACGGTTACAACCAACACATCAACTACCACTAATCCTTACGAGAGTGATACAGCCAATACATTAAAGCAACAGGCTATCAGTCAGCTTGAGCGGAATAATGCTCGTCCCAATACAGTAACGATCAACCAAGGGACCTTGATTAATATTTATACTGCCCAGGACATTGATTTTAGTTCGGTTATGCAGTAATTTTAAAGGGCCGTCTGTTTTTTTCAGACGGCCTAATCATTATGTGTTTATCATAAAGGATAATTGCTGATGAAGCCTCTCATCCTACTATTATCTATAGTTCTATTGCCAGCTGTATCCATAAGAGTTTGTATAGAGCAGTGTGCATGAGTATTATCAAAAAAAGCAAAAAATATTTAGTTCAAACATACAGTGAAACTGCCAAGGATAGTACTAAAAGAGAGTGATAAATTTCATAATACACTCATCACCTTAACCTTAGGCTATCTGAAAACTAATATCTTCACTAGAAAGCTAAAATAATCTATTACTTTGACTTACAGGTATTGAAATGACTCTAAAAAACAAATCTATTATTACGGTAGTTTTACTATTAATTTCTTTCCTATTAGGCTGTTACCTTTCAGGCTTTATCCTGCTGCAATGGTTAGGCTTAGATAAAACTCCCTTACTACTTACAACATGGTTCAAATACTATAATACGCTGGATATTCCTCAGGTTGCCAAATATTCACTACAAATTAAAACATCAGGAATTGTTGGATTTGGTTTTACTTTTCTGATTGGTCTGCTTGGTTTAATTCCTATTTGGCGTACAGCTTCCCAAAGTCTTCATGGGGAAGCACGATTTGCCGGGATGGCTGATTTGACAAAAGCAGGATTTTTCAAACAAACGGATACTTCAATTGTCGTCGGTAAATACAACGGCAAATTGTTACATTACAATGGCCAGCAATTCGCATTGTTGGCAGCGCCAACACGTTCGGGTAAAGGTGTCGGTATCGTTATTCCGAACCTGTTAAGTTATAAAGGATCGGTAGTGGTTTTGGACATCAAACAGGAGAACTTCAATTTGACTAGCGGCTACCGCAAAGAAGTATTAGGTCAGGAAGTCTATTTGTTCAACCCGTTTGCCGAAGATGGAAGGACGCACCGTTGGAATCCGTTTACCTATGTTTCTTCCGATCCTGACCAGCGAGTATCGGATTTAATGTCGATAGCTGCAATGCTATATCCTGATGGGGATAGTCGTGATAAGTTCTGGGTAGCGCAGGCAAGAAATGCGTTTTTGGCGTTTTCACTTTATTGTTTTGATGAGCATGAAGCAATGGCTGATTTTCCCGTGGTGGACAAAGAAAATGAGCCGGCCTGTACATTAGGAAAAATATATCGCCTTTCATCAGGTAATGGAACAGAGCTCAAGGAGTATTTTACATCTTTATCACAACAACCATATCTCAGCGAGGCTACAAAAACTGCTTTTTCTGGCTTAATCTCTCAAGAAAAAGAAACCTTCGGTTCTATCATGGGTACATTTAAAGAACCCCTAAACCCATGGATTAATCCCGTCATTGATGCTGCCACTTCTGCTGATGATTTTCTGTTAACTGACGTACGTAAAAAGAAAATGACTATTTATATCGGCATTCTTCCTAACAAACTTGCTGAGTCAAGAGTCATTGTTAACCTCTTTTTCTCTCAACTTATCAATCAGAATACGAAAGAGCTGCCTCAGGACAACCCAGATTTGAAACACCAATGTATGCTGTTAATGGACGAATTTACAAGTATCGGTAAAGTTGAAATTATTGCTCATTCTGTCAGCTATATGGCAGGTTACAACATTCGCCTATTTCCGATTATCCAATCAGTTGCCCAGCTGGATGCTGTTTATGGCAAAGAATATGCGCGTACTATTATCACTAACCATGCTTTGCAAATCATCTATACACCTAGAGAACAGCAGGATGCAAACGAATATTCCGAAATGCTGGGCTATACCACAGTGAAAAGAAAAAATGTTAGCCGTGGACGCGAACGTAGCATCTCGGAAAGCGAAGAACGCCGCGCACTGATGTTGCCGCAAGAGTTAAAGGCAATGAGCCAAGATAAGGAAATTATCCTTTACGAAGGTATGTCACATCCGGCGCAAGTGGGAAAAATCCGTTATTACCAAGATGGAACATTTACTAAACGGCTTATGGGGGCAGTGAAAGTTGCCTCGTTAAAAGGAAAACGGTAATAGTAATAAAAGTCCAAGGCCGTCTGAAAATGAAATGTGCAGAATGATTAAAAAGGAATTTATATGAAACTATCAGCGATTACAGCCATATTAACTGTATGCTTGGTGACTTCCTGTACTCCGCAGATTAGCAATAAAAATATTCAGGATTCTTCCAAGACACAGAATATACAAAAGGAAATAACTATGGAGCAGGTGCGTAATCGTTGCCGCAGTATGTTGCACAAAGTGGAAAATCGGGATGATCTAATTAAGCAGATGTATGATACGGCCTTTAAAGATGACTGCCTATATACAATGTATGCGCTAGAATTAGAAAATATTTGGCAAATTCCAGTTGTTGAAGGTTATGTCAATAATCATTTCGAAAATTTTGCTTCTCCTATCGGATTGTATGTGGCAGTACAATATAGTTCATATCAAACTAGTTTCATTATTTTACCGACCAAACAATATTTCAAAGAAAAAATAAGTATTTTCCCAGAAAACAGATTTCCCGACTTTTTACCAAAGCCTAAGGAGAAAGAAATGCCTCCTGAGTATGGGGATTATTATCCAAGACGTGAAAGTGACCCAATTAAAGAGCTGGTTGATTACTACTGGCGTGAAAACGGTCGTGAAATAATTGCAGCAAATAACGGTTCTGGAGCAATTACATCATTTACTTTTTATAGTAATACAGAAATGAGCCCGATGGGTTATTGATATCGAGACTGATATATTATGACTAAATTAAACGAAAAAGCAGAAACTCAATTAAAAATATTAGGTTTCCATAAAACACAATTCAATCCCACTATGTCAGAATTGGACAGGATAAAGGCAAATTATGAGCTGGTAAGACAGATTAATCAGTTTAGCAGTAAAGGACAGGGTTTTTTCAAAGTTACAAATAGTAAGAGTAATGCGTATTATGAGCCTAACGATAGAAACATCTATTTCCGACCAGGAACAGAGTATACTACTGCCACAGCACTAGCCCATGAAATAGGACATGGATTGGGTAAATATCAGGCTAAATCTGCTAGTTATTATAATACTGCTAAAGCTTATGCCCAAGCACGAGGCTATGGAGAAGCAGAGGCAATCTTTAATGAAGCACGTATGATTGCTTATGAAGAGCGAAATAATGGAAGTGCTTATAGTACTCAAATTAGCGGTAATCTTTATCCTTATATCAAGGGTAAATCTTTTGAGCAAGTCAAGGATTTGATTGCTCGCCAAAATATGTATGGTATGCGTCCAAATTCAGAAGAAAATGGATCTATTAGATTGAGTTATTACGAAAAAGATATTTATTACTTTCTGAATGCCCGTACTAATTTTGCCAAAGACTTTTCTGAGGCATTCTTAAGACCGGAAGATAAACAAGTATTTGTCAAACATATGGCAAATTATGACACTTTTGGAAATAAGGGTAACAATAAAATTGTTGCTGATGGATCATATAGCCGTGATAGTTTATTGATAGGTAGATCTAAGACTTATTTAAAAAGTGGTGCATATATGTATGGAGATGCCGGTGATGATGTTCTAAAAGGTACTAATCAAAATGATATTTTATTAGGCGGTAGTGGTAATGATGTATTAATTGGTGGTAATGGTAATGATGTTTTAGCCGGTAATTCCGGAAGAGATAAATTGTTTGGTGGTAAAGGATATGACAAATATCGTGCTGACAATTTAGATATTATCCGAGATTCAGATGGCAAGGGTGAAGTGTCATTGAATGGCTATATATTACAGGGTGGTGTACGTGATTTATCTCAACCAAACCGTTTCGTTTACCGTAGTGCTAGAATGGTATATGAATGGGATAGAAATACGGGGACATTAGATGTAAATGGTCTTAAAATTGAAAATTTCAAAAATGGGGATTTAGGTATTCATTTACAAGAAAAGAAAACAGGACAATATAGTAGTGGTGTTAGAGATAGTAATAGTATTAGAGTACATTCTGCTACAGGAATAGATAGTAATCAACCTCAGAGCAACATAGCGCATGCTCCTGTTCCTGGAGATTGGGATAATATGCAATCTGTGAAGCCTTTAAGGTTGGGAGCCATCCCGCAACATGCTCAAAATATCTATCAGCAAAGTAAACAAATTTTTACTGAATTCTGTAATAAAAAGGATATTAGCTACGATGAAAGAAGCTTAGATAATATTGCTATGGCATTGGCTGCTGAAGGGTACGCAAACAAGATGAGGGGGCATCTCTAATTAATATTAAAGAAAATGGGCATATTCTTATTGGTGATAAGGCTCCTGAATTAAGAACTGCTTCTGTGGATATGCAAAAAGCTACGGTTACACCGATAGAGGAAAGTCTTATGAAGGTACAGGTAACAGCTCAGCAATTTGAATTAGAAACACAGCAAAGACAGTTGGCACAAGTACAAGCGCGGGGAATATAGGTGTTTCTCAATCTCGAATGAAAAGCTTCCTCAAGTTTTAAATTTCATTATAATCGTATATTTTAAATCAATTTATTTTAACTATGGATGAATTAAACTCAACAATTTCAGCGGATTTCTTAGATTATCAATATGAAGTATTGGGAATTACCTCTTTCTTAAAAGATCCTGATGTGACTGAGATTTGTATTAATAGACCGGGAGAGGTATTTTTAGAAACCTCTCAGGGGTGGAAAAAGGTAGAAGTAAATACGCTAAACTTTGATAGGGCACGTCAGTTCTGTACTGCTGTTGTTAATGAAAGTAATACTGGTCAGCGAATTACAGAAGCGGAGCCGATGGTATCGTTGACATTTCCAACAGGACAACGTGCCCAATTTGTGATTCCTCCTGCCTGTGATGCAGGAAAAGCTTCAATTACGATCCGTTTGCCATCAAAACATACAAAAAGCTTAAGTCAGTATAGTAAAGATGGTTTTTTTAGTCAGATTATTGAGTTAAAGGGAGAATTATCTCCTCAAGATAAGGAATTAGTCGAACTGAAGAACAATCGGAACTACGAAGAATTTTTTAAAAAAGCCGTTGAATATAAAAAGAATATAGTCGTTTCAGGTGCAACTGGTAGTGGTAAGACTACTTTTATGAAAGCATTGGTTAATCACATTCCTTTAAGTGAGAGACTAATCAGCATTGAGGATGCTAGGGAGCTATTTATTCCTCATGAAAATGTAGTTCATTTGCTTTACTCAAAAGGTGGACAAGGTAGTTCAAATATTACGGCAAAAAGTTGTATGGAATCCTGTCTGCGTATGAAGCCGGATAGAATTATTCTAGCAGAGCTACGTGGTGACGAATCATTTTATTTTATTCGAAATTGTGCATCTGGACACCCGGGATCTATTACAAGTTGCCATGCTGGTAGCACAGAACAAACATGGGATCAATTGGCATTAATGGTAAAAGCATCACCAGAAGGAAGTGGTCTGGAGTTTGAAGTTATTAAAAACCTGCTTAGGCAGACCATTGATATTGTTGTGCACATTAAAGCTCATGCTGGACAACGTTATATTACGGGTATTGATTTTAATCCTATCAAAACTTAATGTTGAACATGACGCAATTGAAGCAATATATCATTGGATGATACAGAATGTGTGAAACATGCAAAGCAACTGTAGGCTTATGTTGTTAAGGTTGTGATATTAATGAAGGTTTAAAGGCTGTCTGAAAATCTTTCAGACGGCCTTTTCTTTTAAGCAGCTAAGGTTAAATAATCCTGATTTAAAAAACCTTCTTAAATTCTCTTTGACATTCTCCGGTTTTCCCAATAAAATAGGTTCATATTTTTAAACGTATGAACTTAAAAGCTGAATATGCCGCAACAAACTATGAATTTAATGCGCGAGTGCATTCCTATTTTTACCGTGTTGAGCGATGAAAACCGCCATCAAATCCTGTGTGTGCTGTGGGAACACGGCAGGATGAATGTGAACGAACTGACCGAACATCTGCATC